>JACCDK011342788.1_pt1 | contig 12975 bp, 10 predicted proteins | sample 7445871 | NCBI WGS metagenome assembly JACCDK01 (sample SAMN15323436, study PRJNA562643) | freshwater metagenome | isolation source: river surface water | place: USA:Blue River Watershed | collected 2017-08-15 | reverse complement strand
TCAATTGGAACGGCAAACCCATTGCGGGCCGTGCTGACTTGGAAGCTAAATTGTTGGAGGCTTCTGCCATTCAACCGCAGCCCGAGTTGCACATTCGCTCGCATGCCAAGGCCAAGTACGAGTCTGTGGCTTTGGTGATGGCCAGTGCACAGCGCCTAGGCTTGAACAAGCTGGGTATTGTGGGCTCTGAGCAGTTTGTGAATTGACTGTCATCTATCACTTTAATAGCAATAACAATATCAAGACCATGAATTTTGAAGCTATGGAAATCAATCGTCCCAGCGGCATGCCCAAAGGCATGTCACTTGGCAATTCATCCAATCAACAACCCGAACAATGGCTCCAACTCAATGCAGATGTTGTTGTCCGAAATGTCAGAGCTGCAACGCTCATGTCATTTCCAGCGGCCGCTGGATCAGAAGTGAAAAACGAATCCATCGTTATTGCGCCAGGTGGCGGAATGATGGTGATCGCAATGCTGCATGAAGGCGTGAATTTAGCTGAAAAGTTTTCTGCTCTGGGTTATGACGCTTATGTTCTGCAATACAGATTGAATGTCACACCGGATGACAATGAAGAATTCAAAAAGCATTGCTCAAACTTCTATTCGAAATTAATGAAAGACGATTTTGGTAATGCAACTGCAAATCTCGATGTGAACGATGCTGCTGATGATCTTAAAGAGGCAGTCTCTAGGATCAGATCTCACTTTGCTGATACGTTAAACCCGATTCACTTTTTGGGATTTTCTGCAGGTGCACAAATTGGACGCCAATACATAACCGAGCACCCCATCGATCACGACTTGTGTTCGCTTGGATTGATTTATGGTGATCTCACCACCATGAACATTCACTCCCCCAGGCTTCCGCATTTATTTGGCGTCATGGCAAGCGATGATCCCTTGTTTTCAAGAAAAGGTTTGGGCATTATCCAAACATGGCATGAACATCAAAAAGATCCAGAATTGCATTTTTTCCGCAATGGTGGGCACGGGTTTGGCGATCGCATCAATGGTAATACTTCAGACGCCTGGTTGAAGCTCTACACAGAGTGGCTGAACAACCTTACGACAGTTAAAAGCGAAGAGTCTCATGCACGTAAATAGACAAGCTGATCAATGGGCTGAGGTAGATGGGCATCGCATCCGATATTGGAAAAAAGGCAACGCTTCATCGACTATTTTATTGATACACGGCATGGGTTGTTCTTGTCTAGAGTGGTCAGAAAATATCGACTCTTTAGCGGATCACGCTACAGTTATCGCAGTTGACATGTTGGGATTTGGGAAAAGCGATAAGCCTGATCGATATGACTACAGCCCGGTAAATCAAGCGCTCACTCTCATCAAACTGCTGAAACATTTACATGTCAGGGCAGTTCATCTGGTCGGCAACTCTTTGGGTGGTCGGGTCGCCATGGAAATGGCCAGCATACTTGAAGATAAAGCAAAGAGTCTGACCTTAGTAGCATCTGCTGGTGGCGCGTCTGATGCCCCCCTCGCTATGCGGTTGCAGACCTTGCCCTTCATTGGAAAGTTGTTGACCAAACCCGATTCGGTCAAGCATCAAATGGGCTGGTCATCTGTTTTTGTGGACAAGAGCCGACTATCGCAAGAACGGATCGATGAAAAGTTTCAAGATTCTTTGTTACCAGGCGCACAAGCCAGTGCACTGGCCACCATCCGTTCTATGATCGATCTGCGAGGCTTTAAACGTCGCGACATCGAACAGCTGCATCAGAAGATCAAAGCGCTTGATACGCGCGTCATGATTATCTGGGGAGATTCAGACCCACTCCTACCTGTTCACCATGCAGAGACATTCCAGGGTCTACTGAAAAAGTCCATTGTTCATATTTTTGAACAGTGTGGACATGCCCCGCAAATTGAACAATCTGATAAGTTCAATCAACTGTTGATACGGTTCATCAGTTGATTAACAGTCTACAGTTGAATGCATCTGGATCATGCTTGATCAACGCACGCCTTTGATCGGGAAGATGGCCCATGCGCCTAGCACGGCATATACGGCAGCCGCAAGAAACAAAGCATTGTAATTAGGGCTGTCTGCATGACCCATGAACAGAAAAATCGGCGCTATGGCGGGTGCCAAAGTTTGTGGCATCGTTCCTGCAATATTGAAAATGCCCAAATCTTTGGCTGCATTGTTCTCAGGATCGGGTAGCACCTCTGTCACCAGCGCCATATCCACGGCCAAATACACACCAAATGAGCAGCTCATCACGCTCGCACCCAATAAGAATGAGCTGTAGTCGTTTGAGTAAGCAACCAAAACCAAGCCAATTCCATACATTGCAGCTGATGTCCAAATGAAGAACTTGCGGTTTTTCATTCGATCCGACAGCCAGCCGCTCAAGAAACTGCTAGCAATTTGAATGGCTGAGGTCACCAAATTCAACTTCAGCATCACCTCAGGTATTGCACTGACTGCGTAACCCAAACGATCCATCAAGAAGTAAACCTGGTACCCGAAAAAGGTGGCCATCGCCATAAAAAACATAAAGCGACTGATAAAGGCCCAGGTGAAATCCAATTGGGCTAATGGATTGAAGTAAAAATCCTTACCCAAACGTCGCAAAGAAAATGGCTCACTGTTATCGGCTGTGCATGGTAAGTCACGGTACGAGGCACAAAGAACCAACACGGCAATCATCAAGATGGCAGGCTCGATCAAAAACATGGCGTAAACATTTCCGTCAGTGAAGTTGGTCAACGCAATGCCTGCCAAAATGCCAGCTGGAATCGTCATGCCTAAAGCACCGCTCACCACGCCGCGTGTACCCTGAGGAATTTTGTCAGGTAGCAGTGCCATTAATGCTGCTGCCACTGCATTCAAGCCCAATTGCGTCAGGCACCACCCCACCACCATGATTGCCACATCACCCCAGGCAATCAGACCCAAGCCCAAAGTACCCACCAGGGTTCCCATCACCATCCAAATTTTTCGCTTACCCCATGAGGACTTTGTTCGATCGCTGAAATAGCCTGCCAAAGGATTGGCCAAAATAGCCACAACAGAGCCAATTCCCAACAGCAAACCCAAGACTTGCTCTTTGTTTCCTGGCGCAATTTGTGCCACTCGCATGGCGATGGTCATCATGGGTGGCGTCAACAAGGCCATACATAAGGCGAAGTACGCTGCGATAAGGTTAAAAACAAACCATCGCGAGGGCGTTGGAATGATGGGGCTATTTCCTGGGTTGTTAACATCAACACTCATGGCATTCTCTTTCAATAAATAGCATCGGGCAGTCCACAAAAAGCATCCACTGGGCTCTTCCCAGTGAAGGCGCTGCGTCCCATTAATTTCTCTATCAATGCGCTTTGAACCTGCGGCGTGGCGGTGTAGGCATTGATCAAGCAGGGCATTCTCGGTGCGTCATACAAATAGTAGGGATGACCAAATGAGATCAGCATTGTCGGCTTTTCCCACCACAACCGGCGCATGCCGCCAAATGTCCCACCGTGTAGCTTTGCCCAGTCTAAGAAAAGACGTGACTTGGTCAACAAGGACTCCTGGGCTATTGCATAAATTATCAGATCCGCATCTCTGCAGTCATCCAACTGATGTTGCGCCGGGTCAAAAACATGGACTTCAAAGCCCTCTTCTCGCAATGCTTCGTCAATGCCAATCCGAAAATCCGCATCGGCGCCTAAAGGATGAACGTTCTCTTCTTTGAACATCCAAATCCTACGATAGCGTTGTGTATTCAATGGCAAAGTAGCTTGTATATCCTTAACACATGTGATCGATAAGTCAGACAAGCGAGACATGATCTCTTTGTGTTGCTGCAGATCAAGGCTTGTCGCATCGACTTCGTGAGTGGCTGATGGACGATGCAAACCCAATTTGGCTTTGAGTCCAAGCACACGAATGACGGCCTCATTTAAGCGCTTTTGACTTAGGCGACCATTTTCTAAAGCTTGCTGCAGGTTGTTAATGTCTTCTTCAAGCGACTCTGAAAACAACACCATGTCGCATCCGTTTTCAATCACCTCGGGAAGCCATAGATGGCGAGGCCCCCAACTTTCAAGCCCACCCATCAGGGTGGCGTCCGAGACAATCAGGCCATTAAATTCCAGATCACCGCGAAGCAATCCCTGATTCAAGTGCTTGCTGATGGATGCGGGTCGATACAACGCCACGCCCTCTTCACCCATTCCCTGCGCATAGGCAGGCAAGGCAATGTGGGCTGACATGATGGACAAAACCCCCGAATCAATAGCACGCCTGTAAAGTCGGCCAAAAACATCTTCCCACTCAGTCATAGACAGTGGATTGATGGTGGTGACCAAGTGCTGATCTCGATCGTCATAGCCCTCACCTGGCCAATGCTTGGCTGTGGTGGCGATGCCATTGCGCTGGAACACGTCAATATTGATTTGTGCCATTTCAGAGACCAACGCAGGTTCACTGCCGTAAGAGCGTGTCCCGACAATGGCACTTTGAAACGAATGATTAACGTCTAGTACAGGAGAAAATGTCCAGTGAATGCCCAGCGCTTTCAACTCACTAGACAAAGCTTCCAGCGCTTGTCTATACGTTGAAAGACAATTTGCAGCTGCACAGCCAAGTTGATTTGGAAAGATGCTAGTTAGGCGGCCACTGGTGACGCCGCCTTCCAGATCGGCACTGATCAGAGGTGCAATCCGACTAACGCTCTTGATACGAGCAATTGTGGCTTGGCAGGCCTCGGGGTCAGAAAAATGAATCATGGATACGGCACCCAAAGGGTGCCGTTCAAAAGCTTGAAGTGCCCCTTCGTCACCAGGCAAGATTTGCAAATTGATCAATTGACATATTTTTTCTTGCTGGCTGAGCTCAGAAAAAACTTGCCGCACCCAGTCGATCTCGGCAGCTTCAAGCGCAAACGGCGCCTTGCTCAAGATGGCGGCAATAGGGTCTTTATCGGTCATAGTGTTTGTATATTCACAAAAAAGGGCCTGCACATGCCGTGCAGGCCCTCCATGTGCCGATTTAAAAGCGGAAGTTGCTGCGAATCCCCAATGTGCGTGGTTCGCTCATGTAGCCGTAGTTGCCACCAAAGAAAGCAACAGAGCCCATCAACTGAGATTTGTTCTCTATGTTTTTCACATACACCTGAACATCCATGCTGTCTTCTGCGTTGGCATAAGTCAGCGACAAGTTTGACTTTGTGAATGCTTTTTGCTGGAACTGCGTCGGGGCTGCCGATGTTGTGCCAGTGTCTGTTGTCACATAAGCTGCTGAATACTTTGTACCAGCATAAGCAGTCAAACGTGAACCTGAGTCCAAATTCCAGTTGTGCGTATAACCAAGGTTCAAAGTCACGTTAGGCGTTTTGTCGAGTGCTTTGCCTGAAAAATCAGTACCATTTGGTGTTGTATAGGTTTTGTATTTGGCATTCAACAAACCCAAACTAACGTCCAAACGACCGGCCTTGCTAACACGGTAGCGAGCTGATACCTCAGCACCATCAACAGTTGCTGAACCCGTATTCACTGTCAACATGCTGCTGTTGACAACACCCGATTTTTGCATGTCGGTGTAGTCATAATGGAAGATAGACGATGTCAACTGCAGCGCATTGTCAAAGTATTTTCCGTTCAAACCTGCTTCATACGAAGTGATTTTTTCGGGTCGGAAAATCAATTCAGGATTGGTGCGCGTGTTGCCATCATTGAAACCACCGGATTTAAAACCTGTAGAGACAGTGGCATAGGCCATTTCCGAAGTCGACAAGTCTTTCTCATAACCCAACTTGTAAGTTGAGCTCTTCCATGTGGCTTGACCAAACAAGGGGGTCACAGCATTACCATTTGCAGAGTAGTCAGTGCCATTGAACGCAAACACTTGCGTGCCGTCGCGTGACTTTTTGTCCTGGGTTGTGCGAGCACCTACGATGACACGATCCGATGGGGCGATGCTGTAGCTGACTTGGCCAAAAAATGCGTCTGAAGCATTGGTAATTAAGTGATCCAGATACTGCAAGGCAGGGTAACATGCTGCAAACCCACCACACTGACTAGGTCCAAATGGTGCAGGTCCTGGGGCAGTCGGGCCAAACAGATAAAACGGTGCATTACCGTCGAGCTGACCGTTCGTACCTGTTTCTTTAAAGTTGAAATAGCCACCCACCCACTGCAAAGGTGCTTTCACGTCTTTCGACGAGAAGCGCAGCTCATGTGATTCTTGCTCGACTTTAAATTGAGTCAACAAGAGCAATGGGCCTGTGCTGTAGTCTTCTTTGGTTTTGGTACTGCGATTGCCGTAGATGTAGTTCAGGTTTGCAAACGCAACATCTGTACTGAGCTCGGCTTTAAAACCGTTCATTTTGTTATCAAAGCGTCCCTGAATCATGGTGCTGGTATCGACCAGCTTCGTGGGAATGCCGTTTGTCAAATCGAAATAGTTAGGGCCAGTGGCCTTATTGGTACTCTCGTCATACGAGACATTGAGTTTCGTACTTGATGAAAACTTGAGCAACGCTTGCAAGCGAGCTGAGTCTGTGTTGATGCTGTCTTGATTTTGCGTGAAGCCATTCGTGGCAGTTTTAGTTTCTGAGAACCCGTCTCGACGGTTGCTCGAAAACGCAGCTCGCAACGCCAAAGCGTCATTCACGGGCAGGTTGAACATGCCATCTACGCGTTTCTGTCCCAAATTGCCGAGTTCAACACCAAAAGTTCCTTCAAGCTTATTGCTAGGGCCTTTGGTGATGACGTTGACAACGCCTGCATTGGCATTTCGGCCATACAGTGTTCCTTGTGGGCCGCGAAGCACTTCCACGCGTTCGATGTCATAAAAGGCTGCGCCAGCGCCTGACATGCGTCCCAAATACACGCCATCGATGTGAAATGCCGCGGCAGGATCACCCAATGTCGTGGTGTTTGTGTTTTCAATGCCGCGAATGTTCACCACGACAGAGCTGTTTCCTGCTTGACTGATTTGCGTGTTGGGCATTAAATCTGTCAACGATTTAGCATCAATCACACCCTTGTCGCGGATGTCATCTGCACCAATAGCAGACAACGATGCGCCAACTTTAAGTGCCGACTGAGACACCTTGTTGGCCGTGACCACAATTTGATCTGAATCTGCGGTTTGTGCGTGCGCAGTCATTTGGGCATACGTAGACAACATGCCTAGCAATGCGATGGCCACCGGCCTTTTCTTGAAATTACCCATGTCAATCTCCAATTGAGTTTTGTAATGTTTGTTCTGTATGCCAACTTATGTTAACGTTAACATAATCAAATCTTAATCAAAGGCACCGCCACCTCACATTGGTAATTACCCTAATTTTCAAAACAGTCATCAGCGCAGCTCACAAGTTGAAAAATTTGAGTACGGCCTAAAAAAAACCAACTCAACATTTCCTTTAGAAGCCCCGCACACCTCAAAAAGGCGTGATTTCGTCAGTTAACATGCTTGTCTTACTAACCTAACTTGGTTATCACTTCACAGTTGAATATGGCAACTGTCATTAGCGGTTTGGATCTTCAGAATGCAGCAATCACCCAAAATAACCATCAAGGAAGTTGCAGAAAAGTCAGGCGTATCGGCCATGACAGTTTCCCGTGTCATCAGAAATCAAGGGCACATCGCCGAAGAGACTAAAAAGAGAATTCTTCAAGTGATCGAAGAGTTGGGATATATCCCTCTTCAGTCAGCCAGAAATTTGTCTGGTTCATTTCCACGAGTCATCGGCATCGTCATTCCCTCTTACAAAGAGCTTCGAAAGCTACGTCAAGGCTATGAATATGAATACGCTTTGCTGATGGGTGCCTTAAACATTTGCAACCAATTCGGCTATGCCGTCAATATTTTGGAAATCCGCAATGCCAATGATGTACAGAACTTGGTCAAGCGCATTGGCTCACGTCAAATTGGCGCGTACATCGTGGCTGCACCAGCAACAGAATATCCGGGCCTCTCGAAAACTCTGAAAGACAACGGCATCATCTTTTCAACCATCAGCGCCAACAACCCAGCCAGTTCAGATTTGAAGGTGCTTGCTGATGAGAGAGCCGCCACCTACAAAATGGCCCGATCAATGATTGAAATGGGTCACCAGCGTTTAGCATTCGTTGGCGGCAGCAATAAACAACGGGCCACAAAAGAACGTCAAAAAGGCTTCACTGATGCCATTCAGGAATGCGACTCTCAAAAGATCCATTACGAGATTTACCAGTGCGGCGTCTTCTTCGAAGACGGGTACAGGCAAGGCCTAGAAGTCTTGCGCCTGAAAAACCGCCCTACGGCCATCCAGTGTTTGACCGATGACATTGCCGCTGGGGTGATCGCTGCAGCTCAAGAATTGGAAATTGATCTGCCCAACGAACTGTCTATCTGTGGCTTTGACAATTTTGGATTGGCGCGCAAAATTTCACCCGCATTGACGACGGCCCACCTACCAGCTGAAGAAATGGCAGAGATGGCGACCAGACAAGTCATCAGCGCGCTAGAACGTAAAGATCAAGATAATGAGGTCGTCCTTGTATGCGACGTTATCTTAAGAAGTTCGTTGGCAAAGCCTATTCGCAAATAGCAAAAAATTGTCGGGAAATCTAAAATTTATCTGTTTCAAACAGGTTTATCTAGACTCAGTTACCTGCCGTGACAATGGACCGAATCGTTTGATACATTTTTAAACAAGTCAAATCGGAAAACCTCAGAAACGTTTTACAAGTTTTAAACTTCGCTTGATGTTCCGAAATAAATAAGCCACTGACTAATAAATCAGTGGCTTTTAATTTGGTGGCCCCACCAGGACTTGAACCTTCAATCACACGCTTTGTTTAACTAACTTAATCCGCTACAGGTATTGATGTGTCCATACTTAACCCAGCAAATTCAAATCCCCTTTTGTGATCCATCAAATGTTTTTGCGTCCATTTAACGGCTGTCTCTGAATCGTGTTTTTTCAGGGCTTCATACACATGGCGGTGGGCGTCTAATAATCTTTGACCTGATTGAGGCAATGACGGGGCAATGGCGGCATAACCAGAGCGCATGAGCAAACTTACGGGTGCACGGGCTAACAAGAGTGCTTGGTTGTGTGTCGCTTCTGCGACGACTGAATGGAACTCTATGGTGGCACTGATAGGTGACTGACCTTGATCAACCAAAGCAGCAGTTTTGTCCAAATTGCTTTTAAGCAATGCCAACTCTTCTTTATTAATGCGTTGTGCTGCCAAGTGCGCACACATTGGCTCTAAAGTACATGCAACTTCCCAAACATCTCTGAAGGTAACTTGTCGCATTCGCAGAGCCCGCTCGGCTGCATCGGCCAGATCTTGATGTTGCGGTATGGCCACCACCAAACGTTTGCCAATCCTTTTAAGCAGCCCCTCTTGTTCGAGTTGACGCAAAGCCTCGCGTATGGTTGATCGATGCACGCCAAACCGAGTGGCCAAGTCAGTTTCCGTAGGAAAAGCCTGGCCTTCCAAGATCTCACCACGCACAATTCGCTGGCGCAAATCACCAGAGACCACCCGGTAGGCAGGCGTCATTTGAAGTTTGGGAATGTCCATCATGAATTTAGATTTTCAAGATGGACATTGTAGGAGACCCAATGCTTCTGCTACAACCACGCAAGGTCAATCTGCCGTAAATCCGGATGCCTTGATGATAGGTTCCCATTTTTTAGCTGATGCATTTTGGCGGTCGATCAATTCTTGCTGGGATTTACCTACAGGCAAAAACCCCATCACATTGAGTTTCTCCTTCACATCAGCTTGCATCATGATTTTGCTCAATGCTTGGTTCAGACTTGCCACAGTTGCGGCCGGGGTATTGGCGGGTGCGTAGAGTGCATTAAAACCCATGCCAGTCACATTGGGATAACCTAATTCTGCAAAAGTGGGCACATCGGGTGCCTGAGGTATGCGCGCATCCGAAGTGACTGCCAAAATTTTGATTTTGCCTGCTCGATGCGCTTCCACTTGACTTGTCGCTACATCGATAGAAGCACTAATTTGCCCTCCCATGAGGGCCAACATAATAGGTGCACTGCCCTGGAAGGGCACATTCATCATGGGTACATCAATGGCTTGTCCCAGCAAAATGCCATAAAAGTGATGCGGCGCCCCTAACGCTGGAATGCCATAAGAAGCTTGTTGCGGATTCTTTTTAGCCCAGGCCACATACTCCGCCCATGTGTTGGCTTTAGGTGCAGTGCCCACTGCAAAACCAAATGCAAACTCAGCCACCGTGCCAACAGGTACCAAGTCCTTTTTCATGTCGTAATTTAATTTTTTGTAAGTGAAGGGATAAAAGGACGATAAAGCATCTGGTCCCAACATCAAAACACTGCCATCTGCAGGGGAAGCCTTCAACACATCGACGGCAATGCGGCCACCCGCACCCGCCCTGTTTTCCACCACCACCGGCCGATTCAATTCTGTTTTGAACTTTTCCGCCAAAAGGCGTGCGATGGCATCAAATGAGCCACCTGCTGGAAAACCAACCAGAATTTTGACCGTGGAATCCTGGGCTTGCACAGGAAATCCAATGGTGAAGCTCAGCATCCCTGCCAGCATTGCAGCAGTCATGGTGCGACGTGTTAATAATTTCATGCTTGTCTCCTTTAGTGAGTGAAGTGTGGTTCAAATCATCAAACAAACCATCGTGGTGTTTGTCCTTGTGCGATGGCCCAACCGCATTCCGCAACAGGTTGTGCCATCAGTGCAATTTGCTTAGCTGTCTTGCTGGACGCAGTGCCAGATCTTTCGCGTTGTCCAATTCCTTCCAAAATTGCGCTCAAACGGAAGAAATTAAACGCCATGTAGAAGGGCCAATCTTTATGAATTTGTATTTCCTGCAAATGGAATTGCCGGGCATAGTGCGCGATGTATTCTTGTTCTTTTGGCAACCCTAATTCTGAAAAATTCAAGTCACCATAACCTCGCAAAATTCCTGAAGGCAAATACCAAGCCATCGCGCTGTATGCCAAATCGCTCAGTGGATGTCCCAGCGTGCATAACTCCCAATCAAGAACTGCAACCACCTCTGGTCGGGTGGGATGAAACATCAAATTTTCTATTCGGAAATCACCGTGGGTAATCACAGTGTTTCCTGCGCTGTCAGCGCCATTTGGAATGTTCATTGGCAACCAGCTTGCCAATCTGTCCATGGCTTGAATGGGGGCTTGACGTGAAGCGATGTATTGCTGCGTCCATCGCTTAATTAGCCGCGCGTAATAACCTTCGTGCCGACCAAAGTCTGATAACCCCAACTCACGCCAATCGACACGATGGAGCTTTGCCAATACATTGTTGGTTGCCATGATGTAGTCTCTGCGACTATCTTTTGCGACTTCAGGCATGGTGGGATCGCGAAAAACACGGCCCTCGACAAATTCCATTACATAAAAAGCGACACCGATCACTGATTCGTCTTCACACAATGCGTGAACTTTGGGTACAGGAACACCTGAATTCTGCAATGCCTTGAGAATACGAAACTCTCTCTCAATGGCATGCGCAGAGGGCATTAATTGGGTGGCCATTGCAGGTTTCGCGCGCAGCACCCAAGATTGTTGTGAACCACGCAATATCCATGAAGGGTTAGATTGCCCGCCTTCAATTCGCTCAGCTCTCACCTTCTCATCAAAGCCTGGAATCAATGGCTTTAAGTAGGCGGCAAGCGCAAGCTCGTCCAACTCCTTAAGTGGTTGAGACATCACTTTCACGGGTCTTGAAGGTGACAAAATTAAATTCATTCAATAATTGTCGGACAATCCGGCAATTTAATGACAAGCGTTTTCCCTAATCTCATAAGATTGCGAACATCACCAAATATTTGATTCCCAAAAGGGCAAATTCGATTGGCAGAAAAAAAGCCACTGACTTCAAAAATCAGTGGCTTTCAATTTGGTGGGCCCACCAGGACTTGAACCTGGGACCAAAGGATTATGAGCAGCTTAAAGAAATAAAACCGCAATTAAATTAATAGGTTACTAGCAATCTACAGTGGTGTGGAAGCAAATGTAGAAGATGTTATCTCAATGAATATGCGTCCCACCATTCACATCAATAGTTGCGCCAGTCACAAAACCAGACAACTCCGAAGCCAAATACAAGCAAGTACCCGCCATTTCGCGAGTTGAACCCATACGCTTAAGAGGAATTGCGTCTGTGATTGACTGCAATCGCTCGGCAGACAGTCCGTCAACCATAGGCGTGTCAATCATGGCAGGGCAAATGGAATTGGCTCGGATGCCCAGATGACCGAATTCTCTGGCTATGCTTTTGGTCAAACTGAGCATGCCGCCTTTCGATGCTGCGTAATGTGCGCCGCCCACCAATCCACCACCACGCTGTGCGGCAAGAGATGCAACATTGACAATATTGCCACTCTTTTGTTTGACAAAGACTTGCAGCACACTTTGACACAAGTAAAAGGCGCCTTTTAAATTGATGTCAAACATCAAAGAAAGCTCTGCTTCACTGACATCCAAAATAGAACCAGATCGAACAATACCTGCCGAGTTGACCAAACAATCAATGGTTCCGTACTTTGAACGTACTTGCTCAATCAACCGATCACACTCGCTTTTTTGACTGATGTCACATTGAATGCCTTCCACCTCGATGCTGACACCTAAATTCTTTTCAATTTCAAATTTGATTTGATTCAAAACAGCTTCATTCATCATGACATCCGTCACAACAACATGAGCGCCGTGCTTTACAAAAAGTTCAGCTGTGGCGTAACCAATACTACGCAATGAAGCAGCACCTGCAACGATACAAACTTTGTCTTTTAACAACATCTTTTTTTCACTTTCAATTCAATCTGTGGGTTAACCACGCATCTCTTCAAGGATCCAGGCCTGAACCGATGTGTGTTTAGGTTTCCAATTCAGTTCGCTGCGCGCACGCACAGATCTAACCCGACTGTTGCTTCCAAGGGAGAACAATGCACGCGCCATGCCCCATCTATCAGCAGCTATTTCCGCTGGCAAGTGGTC
>JACCDK010110591.1_pt1 | contig 12975 bp, 12 predicted proteins | sample 7445871 | NCBI WGS metagenome assembly JACCDK01 (sample SAMN15323436, study PRJNA562643) | freshwater metagenome | isolation source: river surface water | place: USA:Blue River Watershed | collected 2017-08-15 | reverse complement strand
TGCGCAGTAACTTCATCTGTCGCTCGGTGAACTTCGGCAATTCTCGCACCGCGCTATATCCCTCTAGCAGAGCCTGATCCTGCTCTTCGGTATCCAAGTAGTAGATGGTCGTGGCCAAATCCTGCACCGGAAGCCCGATTGCCGAATCATCGAAGTCAAATACCGATAGCTCGCCCTCGTGCCACATCACGTTGTAAGGGTGGATGTCGGCGTGGATTGGCTGGACCTTGGCTTCTTGGCTCAACGCATCCACGGCCGCTTCAATCTCGGTCTTCACCGCTGCGATCACACTTTTGTCATCCTCAGAAAGTGTGCTCAGGGGCGATAGGAGCATGTCTTTCTGCCCCCACAAGAAATCATGGATGCGCGGCAAGTCAGCACCCGCCGGCAACTCTAGGTTCTCGGCCTCGCCGTGCAGTTTGGCCATGGCCGCACCCATTGCGAAGATCTGCTCGTTGGTCGGCTCGTCACCAAGCTCCTCCCCCTCGAGCCAGGTGTATACAACCGCGCTCAGCTCGCGTTCGGATGCCGCGTGCCATCCAGTGGTGACAAACTGGCCGCTCGCATTCTTGACCGGCCGCGGAGTCTTGACCGAAACAACGTTTAATACCCAGTAGATCTCGGCGTTGAGGTTCTCGCGAGTGCGATCCGAGTTGACGTTCACGCGCAGGGCGTACTGCTCGCCGGCCTGCGTCTTCACTCGGTAAGTCGAGTTGAACTCGTGGTTGATTGACTCGAACTCGAAGGCTCCGAAGTCATACTGCGAAAGGATGCCTTGCACGCAGCCGCTCAAGCTCTCGACCTGCTCTTCGAGGGTCATTTCGGCAAAAGATTTGGGTGTGGTCACCAGAAAATCTTCGCACGGCTGGGTTGCTGCCAGACCCGCTTCAAATGCGAACAGAAAGAGAAAAACCCCAAACTCGTGAGAAGTTTTGGGGTTTCCGTGCGCCCCCCGGGACTTGAACCCGGAACCCACTGATTAAGAGTCAGTTGCTCTGCCGATTGAGCTAGAGGCGCGTGCTGCGACTAGCGCAACGAGAGAAAAGAATAGCATCAATCGGTTTTGCTCGCTAGTTGCGAACAACTTTCAGCCGAGCCATCACAACGGCTAGGCTTAAGCCATGACCGAGGCAGTGCAGCTAGCAGTTGGCGAACGCATCCCTGCTTTTTCGACCCTCGATCAAGACGGAAACCCGTTCTCAAGCGAAGCCCTGATGGGGCGCAAAACGATTCTCTATTTCTTTCCGGCAGCCCTAACTTTGGGATGCGCCCGCGAAGCCGCCGACTTTATGGAGGCACAGCCGATTTTCGAGGCCGCTGGCTATCAGGTGATTGGCGTATCCCCCGACTCGGTTGAAAAGCTCAAGCGATTCCAAGAGCGTGATGCGTTGACTTTTCCGCTGTTGAGCGATGAAGACATCTCGATTCACAAGGCCTTCGGCGCCTTCGGCGAGAAGGCTCTCTACGGCCGCCTCTACAAGGGTGTTCTGCGCTCGACCGTAGTGGTCGCCGAAGACGGCACCATCGAGTTCGCGTTCTTCAGAGTCAAGGCAACCGGGCACGTCGATGACCTGCTCGAAGCCATGGGTCTAGCTGCGCGCTAATTCGACTTTTCGGCGATCCATGCGATCGAATCTCGGCTGAACAAAAACACTCCAACCAGAATCGCCGACACAATCAAGCTGAGCCCAATCGTCGGGTTGGCAAACTCACCCGAGAAACTGGCGGATGCGACCGCGAGCTGAACCAACTGCCAAAACACTGCCGCGCTTCGCGCCCACGAGCGACCCTGGATCAGGCGAGTTGCAACCAGAATCAACCAGAGACCGCCACCCAAGAACAGGGCCGCCTGAGCGATTAGGGTCGGCAGGCTGATAGCCGCTCCGCTAATAATCGCGAAGACTGCCCAACCGGCAAGGCCGAGCGGCGCAAGAGCCTCGAGCACAACCAACCCAGCCACGAGTTTGATTGATCTTGGAGCCTGTTTCGGGCTTGGATTTTCGGGGTTCATGGTCTGCTCTCGTGCAAATTGGGTCTTGCCAAACGGCCTCGTCTATGAAACCATTTTCACAGGAAATCTTTCGCAAAAGTCCCCGAATCTCGGTTGATTTTGTGCGTCTTTTCGGTTTTTTCGAAGCTCGAGATAAAGGAATATCGCATGGATATGCAGTGGCTGAACCAGGCCCGTTGCCTCAACGAAGACCCAGAACTCTTCTTTCCGGTAGGCAACACTGGACCCGCTGTAGACCAGATCGAGCAAGCCAAGGCAATCTGCCGCGAATGTGCTGTTTCGACTCAGTGCCTCGAGTACGCAATCAAGGAAAACCAGGACACCGGAGTATGGGGTGGCCTCAGCGAAGACGAGCGCAAGTCGCTAAAGCGCAAGTACGCTCGCGCACGTCGCGCCGGCTAAACAGTTTTTGATTAGGGCTCGCTTCGGCGGGCCTTTTTCTTTGCCCAGATTCGCGTGATTCTCGAAAGCGGCGGCTAGAGCGGAATCGTGATTGAGACGCGGGTGCCGCCGTCTGCCGGACTCATCCAGCTAATTGAGCCCCGCAATTCGCCCTGAATCAAAGTGCGAATAATCTGCGTGCCCAGGCCCTGCCCCACGACTCCGCCGTCGAGCCCCTTGCCGTTGTCGGACACCGTGATGTGCAACTGCTTTTGCTTGCGCTCGGCATTGATGTGAATCACGCCGCTGCGATCGGCAAGACCGTGCTCGACCGCATTGGTTACTACCTCGGTTAGCGCCACGGCGAGCGGAGTCGCGAGCTCACTCTTGAGCGTGCCGAACTTGCCGTCGATCATGGTGCGCACGGTGATGTTCGAACTAGCCGCAACTTCGCTCACCAGCATCAGGATGCGATCAAACACCTCATCGAAGTTGAGCTCCTGGTTGAGCCCTTCCGACAAGGTGTCGTGCACTAGCGCAATCGCCGACACCCGGCGCATGGCCTGGTTGAGCGAGTCGCGAGCCTCTTCTGATTCGGTTCGTCGGCTCTGGATGCGCAGCAGGCTAGCTACGGTTTGCAGGTTGTTTTTCACGCGGTGGTGGATCTCGCGGATGGTCGCATCCTTGGTGATTAGTTCTCGTTCTTGACGGCGAAGGTCGGATACGTCGCGGCACAGCACGAGCGCTCCGCTGCGCACGCCGTCTTTCTTGAGCGGAATCGCGCGGACCGAGAGGGTTATGTCTCGCGAGGCGAGGTCGGTGCGCCATGGGGCCGTTCCCGACAGCACAACCGGCAGCGACTCGTCGACCTGAAGGTCGCCGCGAATGATTGGTGCCGCGGCTTCGACAAGCGAACTACCCTCGAGCTCACCAGCAAGACCGAGCCGATTGAACGCCGAGAGTCCGTTTGGGCTGGCAAACAGCACGATGCCGTCTTCGTTTAGGCGCAGAAGGCCGTCGTTGGCACGTGGTGCGCCACGCTTTGAACCGGTCTTAGTTGAGGCCTCGGGGAATGCCCCTTGAGTAACCATGAGCAGCAGATCGTTGCCGGCGGCCAGGTAGTTGAGCTGTAGTTTGTTTGGCGCTTTGGCATCGGCGAGATTGGTGTGACGCGTGATCACTGCAATCGGCAGTTTGGCTGCCTCATCGGACTTGGATGAGGTCTTGCGCCGAACCGGAATGGCCGAGATACGAGCCAGTTGTCCGTCGCCAGCGGCTGGGTTGCGCACCTCGACGATTTCGCCCGAGCTGAATGCCTCGGTTATTGGCGCGACCCAGTCGGCCTGCGGAGGCTGGCCGCTGATGTCTCGATAGAACAGCGTCGCGGCGCTCGATGGCCGAGCGTGAGCCACCGCAATGAACTCGTCATCCTTCGATGGAATCCAGAGCACAAGGTCGGCGAACACCAGGTCGGCGATCAACTGCCAGTCAGACGTGAGCTGATTCAACCACTCAGCATCGCTGTGGCTGATTCTGCCTGATCGCTTGACCAGTTCGCGTAACGTAGACACCCTTCGAGTTTATCCACCCACCAAATGCGCGCTCAGGCGTGGCTGGTGCGCGCAATCGCATCCGCAATGTTTCTGACTGCGCGAGTGGCCGAGCTTCTCGGTCGAAGCCACGCAACCGAAGTCGCCTTTGCAATCGCGGCATCGAAGAGGGCCGGTTCGTCGGGCACAAAGAAGATCTCGAACTCACCCAGATGCTGCCTCAGCACGTCGGTGATCTGCCGTTTCGCATTGGTTCCAAGCGTCGATGTTCGAAAACGATTTACTACAATCAGGATCCGCCCAGGCGCTTGAAGACGCACCTCGCCGAAGTCAGCTATCAGGCGAGCAATCGCCACCGGCTCGGGTGAGGTGACCACCACGGTAGTTGCACATTCGCTCAGCAGGTAGAGGGTTGTCGTGTTTCGCTGGGTAGCGAATTCGGGTTCGATGAGTGCCGAATCGAGAGGGCTGGCGAGATCGAAGATTTGAACCTCGCTGCGACTGGACAACTGCTCGAACGCCGCTTTCAGCCCGATGGGTTCGAGTTCGCTCCACCGGGCCAGGGATGCCAGACCGGCCACGAACTGCACCTTCGACTTTCCGGGTCCGACTGGGGTGACTAACCGTTCGTGCTCGACGTGTGAATAGCGGTCTTGGCGAGCCAATCTGGCAACCGCGAGCAGCCCAGCGGTTCGCTGCTGAAGGCCGAGCATGATGTCTAGGGCTGGAGCATGAGTGTCGGCGTCGACTAGAGCGACCGATCGAGAGGATGCGGCAAGGCAGGCCGCCAACGCCAGCGCTATCGAGGATTTGCCAGGTGAGCCGACCGGAGACCAGACCGCCACGGCGGCGTCACCTAGCTTTCCGGCCGGGCTTTCAGCAGATTTGCCGAGGGCCGCCGATGCCCGCAGCAGTGACACGGCGGCGCTCGCGCGCTCGGGCGCATCCTCGATTGCTTCGACCCTAGACACTGGGGTTCCTGACTAGAACGAGTTCGGTATCGGGGCTGGCAATTGCCTCAAGAATCAGCGGAAGATCAGCCCTGCTCACCAACACATCGAGCCCGTTGTCAGCTGCAGCGAATCCCGCAGAACTAGCGGACTTCTCGAGAATGGTCGCGGCCGGGCTGATCAGCCGAACTGGACTATGTGGCTGACTGTCGACCGTGGCCTGCCTTCTTGTGACTGCCCAAAGCTCAACAGATTCGCCCGGTTCCAAGGCGCTCACCGGAAGCCTCTCTGGTTCGATGGTCACTTTGACCCGGTTGAGATTCGGCGACTGAGAAACACTACTTCGCGGTAGCAGTTCGCCTAAAAAGATTGATTGAAGCGCCATCGCACCGGGTGGAATGCGATTCAGGTACGCGTCTGCGTGCTGAGCACTAACCGAAATGCCCTCGAAATCAGTTGCCTTGAGCAGCTGGCCCTCGACGACATTGACTCGAGCCCGCAGCACCTCAACCTGATTGTCGCCCGGTGCGAATGCGAGGCCGGCCAGTGCAACAGCCGCAATTCCAAGCAAAACGGAAGCAGCCAACCCGACTCGTTTCGAAATGCGCATGGGGTCCCTCTCTTGAATACGCGGCTAGAGCGAGGCCAATTCCAACACCGCACCCGATTTGCCGCGCAAGTTATCCACAGCGCACTCAAACGAGCTCGACGACAACCAGCTCAACCACCGCAATCGGAGTGAGCCGGCCCGCGGGTGGAAAACCGACCTGAAGAAACACTGGCGTGCAGGCAGTCAGGTTCACGCGCGAGAGCCGCGACTCCCCCGCTCGCCGCATCCAGATCGATTTAGGAACCTCTAGTTCGGCCAACAGCGAATCAAACGTGAAACCGGCTGTTTGCCAGCTCGCACTCAGGTCGGTGCCTGCAATTGAGGCAAGCTCATCCACGGCCGAAATCTTGAACATCAGCCAATAATCGAGGGATGCGTCGAAGCCCGCGACGCAGTCCGCCCCCAGCGAGGCATGCCGAAGACTCAGAGTCGGGCTAATCGGGCGGCCAGGCATCGCCACAGGCATGCGCAACCTGACGCTCAGGTTGCTGCCATCAGTCGAGGATGCCGCTGATTGCTGGCGCGACCGCATGGCTTGAAACTTCTCTTCTAACTCGGCGAACAGGTCATCAAAGTTCATCCCGCCATTGTGGCTCGCCCGAAACCAGCCGAAGCCTAGTTATCCACAGGCTCGGAAACAAGTCTTGTTTTAGCAATTCCATCTGTATTTGTATGTTTTTCAACCCGAAGACATCGGGTGCAGAAACAAGTCGGATACAAGGGTGGGTGATTCCATTGGCTACAAAAACAGCAAGTAACTCTGGGGAAAATCGCAAGCGTCGAGGCTCCAGGCAAACCAGTTTCGAAATCGAAGAACTGTTCGGGAAGCAGTTTCACAGCAACGTTGAATTGGGCAAACCAGATGATCAACTCGTGATGCTTGCCAAGGGAGTCGTCGAAGTAATTGCCGGCTCGCGAGACATCAATCAGCTTTCACCGTGGCTTAGCGAAGACCTTTATCTGAGGCTTCGCGACCGGGCCGCCGTTGCCAGCGCTCAGCGCGGCCAGCGCGGCGAGCGACCGAGTCGACCGAGTTTTGAACTGGCTTCGGTCAAGTATCAGTCGCCACAGGATGGAGTTGTCGAATCGGTCGTGTTGCTGCGCGGTGTAACTCGGGTGCGGGCGGTTACTGTTCGGCTTGAGGGTTACAACGGTCGGTGGAGGGCCGTGAACCTCTCGGTGCTCTAATGCTTTCAGCCAGCGCTTAGGCGCACGGCAAAAGACGAAGTTGGCCTCACTCTTTCGAGTGAGGCCAACTTCGATTGGTTTTATTGCTAGTTCTTGAAGAACGAGCTTCCCTGCTGGCCAGGCTGTGGCTTCTGGGTTGCCGATGGGTTAGCCGCCGGAGCTGACTTGCGCTGTGCCTCGCGGCGAACCTGGGCGTCGCCATCTTCGGTCGGTGCGCTGTAAGTCAGTTCGGTTGGCTGAACAGGAGGAGCCTGCTCAACCTGAACCTCAACGTTGAACAGGTACTGGATCGACTCCTCGCGGATCGCACCCATCATCTCTTGGAACATGCCGTAACCCTCGCGCTGGTACTCGACCAGTGGGTCGCGCTGGGCCATGGCACGCAGGCCGATGCCTTCCTTTAGGTAGTCCATCTCGTAGAGGTGGTCGCGCCACTTGCGGTCAACGACCGAAAGCACAACGCGACGCTCAAGCTCTCGCATGGCTAGCTCACCGATCTGCTCGGTGCGGCGGGCGTACTGGATGGTGGCGTCAGAGACGAGCTCGCGAGTCAGCCACGACTTGGTCAGACGAGCACGGTTGCCAGCCTCGCTGAGCACCTCGCCAATCTCGATGCTGACCGGGTAGATGGTCTTGAGCTCGGCCCAAAGGGCATCCAGGTTCCAGTCGCTGCCGCTGTTGTCGGCAAGGTGCTGGTCGACGATGGTTGCGATTGCTTCACCGAGGAACTCTTCGACGCGGTCCTTGATGTCTTCACCCTCGAGGATCTGACGACGGTCGCTGTAGATAGCCTCTCGCTGACGGTTCAGAACATCGTCGTACTTGAGAACGTTCTTACGGATCTCGGCATTGCGTGCCTCAACCTGAGTCTGTGCGCTCTGGATTGCGCGGCTAACTACCTTCGACTCGATTGACATCTCGTCGGGAACCGAGGTGCGGTTCATGATTGAGGCGGCTGCGTTCGAGTTGAACAGGCGCATCAGGTCGTCGGTGAGCGACAGATAGAAGCGTGACTCACCTGGGTCACCCTGACGACCCGAACGACCGCGTAGCTGGTTGTCGATGCGGCGGGACTCATGGCGCTCGGTGCCCAGCACATAGAGGCCACCGACCTCGATGACTCGCTCGGCTTCGGCAGCAACCTCGGCCTTGATTCGCTCGAACTCGCTAGCCCAAGCTGCTTCGTACTCTTCAGGGTTCTCGTCTGCGTTCAAGCCACGCTTGGCGAGCGACTCAACGGTCAGGAACTCGGCGTTTCCACCGAGCATGATGTCGGTACCGCGTCCGGCCATGTTGGTGGCAACGGTGACTGCACCGAAGCGACCTGCCTGCGCAACGATTGCGGCCTCGCGAGCGTGGTTCTTTGCGTTCAAAACCTCGTGGCGCACGCCGGCCTTTGCCAGCAGCTTGCTGAGATACTCGCTCTTTTCGACCGAAGTGGTACCAACCAGAACCGGCTGGCCCTTCTTGTGACGCTCGGCAATGTCGACCACGACCTGCTGGAACTTGACCTCTTCGTTCTTGTAGATGAGGTCTGGCTGGTCGATGCGGATCATCGGCTTGTTGGTCGGAATCGCTACAACACCCAGCTTGTAAGTGCTCATGAACTCGCCGGCTTCGGTCTGGGCGGTACCGGTCATGCCCGAGAGCTTGTTGTATAGACGGAAGTAGTTCTGCAGGGTCACAGTCGCCAGAGTCTGGTTCTCGGCCTTGACCTCGACGCCTTCCTTGGCTTCGATGGCCTGGTGCACACCTTCGTTGTAGCGGCGGCCAGGCAGGATGCGTCCGGTGTGCTCGTCAACGATGAGCACCTCACCGTTCATGACCACGTAGTCTTTGTCGCGCTTGAACAAAGCCTTGGCGCGAATCGAGTTGTTGAGGAACGAAATCAGCGGGGTGTTTGCCGACTCGTAAAGGTTCGAGATTCCGAGGTAGTCCTCAACCTTCTCGATGCCTGGCTCGAGAATGCCGATGGTGCGCTTCTTTTCGTCTACTTCGTAGTCGATTACCGGCTCAAGCATCTTGGCGATCTTGGCGAACTCGGCAAACCAACGGTTGGCGTCACCCGATGCCGGACCTGAAATGATGAGCGGGGTACGGGCCTCGTCAATCAGAATCGAGTCAACCTCGTCGACGATTGCGTAGTAGTGACCGCGCTGCACGAGATCGGCTTTGTCCCAGGCCATGTTGTCGCGCAGGTAGTCGAAGCCGAACTCATTGTTGGTGCCGTAAGTGATGTCGGCTAGGTACTGCTCGCGACGCTCCGCTGGAGTCTGGCCACCGAGGATGCAGCCGGTGGTCATGCCAAGAGCGCGATAGACGCGTCCCATCAGTTCTGACTGGTAGGAAGCCAAGAAGTCGTTGGTGGTAACCACGTGCACGCCGCGACTCGGGATTGCGTTCAGGTAGGCAGCGGTGGTGGCGACGAGGGTCTTTCCTTCACCGGTCTTCATCTCGGCGATGTTGCCGAGGTGCAGAGCTGCACCACCCATGAGCTGAACATCGAAGTGGCGCATACCGAGGGTGCGCTTGGCAGCCTCGCGAACTGCAGCGAAGGCCTCAGGCAATAGATCGTCGAGCGATTCACCTGCAGCGTAACGCTCGCGCAGAACGGTGGTCTCGTTCTTGAGCTCTTCGTCGGTGAGTCCGACAAATGAATCCTCGAGGGCGTTGATCGCGTTGGCTTGGTTGCGCAACTTAGCAAGGATTCGGCCTTCGCCGGCTCGCAGAAGCTTGTCGATGATTGATGCCAAGATGTGCTCCGTAATCGTCTTCAGATACTGGTTCAATCCTACGGCAACGACCCCCGCAGGTCTCTTGCGGGGGTCGCTCTCGCCAAGGCTTTCGCCTACAGCGCAAACGCTCGTTTTAGCGCGCTAATTCAGCGAAATGACGCCGTAGTTCCAGCCTTTGCGGCGATACACCACAGCGGCTTTATCGGTGGATTCGTCAATGAACATAAAGAAGTCATGCCCGACCAATTCCATCTGGTCAATCGCCTCACTCACCGACATCGGGGTGGCCGAAAATGTCTTTCGGCGAATCACAATTGGGTTGCCCGGCTGGTCGCTCTGGTCATCGCTCGATTCCGGCTCAGACTTGGCGTTTCCTAGAAGCAGATCGGCGGGAACTCCGCGCACGTCTAGACCGGCGAAGTCAGATGCGGTGAGCTCGGCGGTGCCCGGCGAACCGTGCCGGCCGTGGTGAACCTTGCGCTTGTCGGCGGCCCGGCGCAGACGCTCGGTCAATTTGTCGAAGGCGACATCGAATGCGGCAAACTTGTCGCCGGCGTGGGCCTCGGCTCGCACCACGTGCCCCGGCTCAATTACCGTGAGTTCGACCTGGTCTTCTGGCCCGCTCTTTCGAGCATGATCGTGGCGGGTGATCTTGATTTCGAAGGCTTGTGGCTTGTGCGTAAGCTGCTCGACTTTGTGAACTCGGTCTGCAACGTATTCGCGGAATCTATCCGAAACCGTGAGGTTTCGGGCTTGGATCTTGGTTTCCATAGTTACCTCCGTTTTGGGACTAGCCCAGGTTTCGGGCGACTTTGCCCTGCACCCCTTCGGTGTAACTGCCAGTTCCACCGAACTGAGTGTGAAGCAAAGTTATACCCATTTCGATTTCGATACATCGGTTTTCAGCAAAGTTTCAGCGAAAGCCAAGAATTGCAGGTCGTCAACTCGGGATGCGCCCAGCGCCCGCGCGGCTTCTGCAACCGTAGCCCCGGTTGTAACCACGTCATCCACCAGCAGAACCCGCCCCTCAAGCTGCTCGCCGGACCGAGTCACACGCATCGAGCCATGCAGGTTTTGCTGCCGTTGCTCGACCCCGAGCCCGCGTTGATCGGCCACCGATTTTCGAAACTCCAAGGCTGCGCAGACCCGAATGGTGCGACTCGGGTTGCCGGCGCGAAGCAGGTAGGCCAGTTGCTTGGCCCAAACCTGTGCCGGACTGAACCCACGCCGTCTCGTGGCGGCATCGCTCGACGGAATCGGCACGAGAGTAAGTTCTTGCGTGGCTTCAAGAGCCGCGTCGAGAACATTCCTCGCCTGATGTAAAAGTGGTCTGACCAGCGCGGTTTGCCCGTGGTCTTTGATCGCAGAGAGGATCTGGGTGGTTGCCGGGTTAAAGTCGGCTAGGGCAAAGCCGGAAACTGTACGTGCCACGGGGTGCGGCCGCAACACTGAGCCGGCGCATCCCGCACAAATTGGTTTGGGTGGCTCACGGCACAGCACGCAACTGCTCGGCAACCAGAAGTCGATGAATGTCACCCTGCAATCAGAGCAGGGCATCCCACGGCCATGAGCAACTGGCGAAAATCTGTGAATAACTCGCTAGAAGCCGGCTAGGTGCGCCACTTGAACGGCATCCTCGACCAGGGTCCAACCGGTCGAACGGTGACGATAAAGTTCGCCAAAGCTGTTGAGTCCGTAGAGGTCGCCGACCGAACCGCCGAGGATGTCGACTAGATCAATCGTGTTGGCAATCAGAACCGTGTCGGCACCGACAGTGCTCTTGTAAACCCCACCCGAAGTGCTCTCCGGATCGAGCGCCAAGATCAAAACCTGTGTTTCGCCAGACCAAGAGATCGACTCTGGATTCTCGATTGAACCACCGATTCGAATCGGCTTGCCCAACCGAACCGGCGCTCCCGTCTCGTCGCGAATAATGCTCGAAACCAAGACCTGGTTGCCGCTCGGGGTCGCCACCAGCGCAGCCAGTCGTGAACCCTCAACGCTGATTGAGATCTCGACGCGGTTAGCCAAGCTCAGCCAGCCGGCGGGAAGCTCGAGAACCTCACCTGTCGGGCTCAGCACTCGAATGTATGAGCCGGCAGCAACACCGGTCGACCACAAGTAGTTTTGCCTGTCGAACACGGGTCGAATCAACTTGGTGCGAGCGTCGAAGAGCACCGGCTCTTTGCCCAACTCTGCGAGGGTGGTGGCATAGACGCCGTTGGCCGACTTCATCGCGAAGCGGGTTTCATCAGCCGACAGGGCGAAGTCGGATGCCACGTAGTTGGCCATCAGGTTCGACACTCGCGCAAAACTCGGCGGATTCGCGCCCGATACGTGGGTGAAACCGCTCGGGCTAAGAATGACAGGCGAGCTGCCCGAGCTCGGATTGCTCTCGAGCGTGAGGTCGGCGATTACCTGCGGTGAACGCTCGACCAAAATCTGCACCGATGTGACGTTTGGGAGCTGGCGAAGCGTCGCCGAAATTTGGGCTTTGAGGTAAGTCTTTGCGGTTGCCGAAAGGCTCAGGGTTTTGGCATTCAGGTCAACCGAGGCAACCCCGTTGGCAACGCTGACCGCCGCCAGCGACAACTTGGTGCCAGCTGGAATCGCAGTTACCACGGCCTCTTGCAACCACTCACTCGGGCCGGCCAGCAGCTCGGTCACCATGCGTGTCGAGGTGGATGCGCGCGACGGGAACCAGCGAAGATCTGGCACCAGGTGCTTGAACTGCTGATCGAAGAAGTAAAGCGAGTAGGACTGGAAAATCACGTCGAAAACCGGGCGAATCAGAACGGTCAGGTTTGGCGCGTCATCGATTCGCCACTCACCCGCCTCTTCTACGAGCGAGATGTAGAGGTTGCGCTCCTCGTCAGGTGAAGCGATGGTGTAGACGCCGTTCGCATCCACCTTTGATTGAAGTTTCACGGTAACTTGCGACTGGTTTTCAGCAAGGAAGCTGATGCCTGGTTTGCCTTGTTGCACGAGGGTTTCCTGGTTTGGCTTCCAGCGCTTCGCGAAGTCTCGAGTCAGGTACTCGCGGGCTACCGCGTAGTCGTCTTGCGGGCCGGTGCCGGCATTCAAGAAGCCACGAATAATCTCTTCCTGGGATGCGCCGCGGCTAGGTGGGTTTGGCGAATAGTAGAGATCCTCGTTCGAGAGGCCTCCGCCGATGTACTGCCCCTGGCGAACTTCACTCGAGGTTGGAATCTGTGCGCAGGCGGTTGTCGCGAGCACCGCGAACAAACCGAGGAATGCGCCTAGCCGGCGTAAAAAGTGCGTCAAATTGAGCTTCATTTGGGGCTTGAGATTAGGCATTAGCGGAAGCCTCCCCCTTCTTCGAGGATGCCTTCTTCAGCGAAGCGGGTCTGGTCGTCGGTGGTAACGGCAACGGCGACTCGGTGAACACCTGGCCCGCCTTGCGCGGCAGAGTCAACCTGAAGGATGCACCCTCGTTAGGTTTGGCCCAGACCTGAAGCCAGCCGTTGTGCAGGTTGGTGTCCTCGAGTGAAATCGCGAGGCCAAGACCAGTTCCACCCGTGGTTCGCTT
>JACCDK010653253.1_pt1 | contig 12977 bp, 10 predicted proteins | sample 7445871 | NCBI WGS metagenome assembly JACCDK01 (sample SAMN15323436, study PRJNA562643) | freshwater metagenome | isolation source: river surface water | place: USA:Blue River Watershed | collected 2017-08-15 | reverse complement strand
GAAGAGCCACCATGCGTCACGGAAACGGACTTCGTAAATTAAATCGTACATCCTCACATCGTTTAGCGATGTTGCGCAACATGTCAAATTCATTGTTGCAACATGAGGTTATTAAAACAACTTTGCCAAAAGCTAAAGAGTTGCGTCGTGTAGTTGAGCCGCTTATTACTTTAGGTAAAAAAGATAACTTGGCTAACCGTCGTTTAGCATTTGATCGCCTTCGTGATCGCGAAATGGTAACTAAGCTTTTCACAGAGCTTGGCCCACGTTTTGCAACACGTCCAGGTGGTTACTTGCGTATCCTTAAGTTTGGCTTCCGCGTAGGTGACAATGCACCTATGGCTTTGGTTGAATTATTGGATCGTCCAGAAACAACAGAAGCTCCATCTGCAGAGTAATCTCAGATAGCCTCATAAAAAAGCCTGGTTTTGCCAGGCTTTTTTGTTTGGAAGATAATGAGCTATGGATTCGATATATCTAATTATCACAACAATGCCAACTCATGACGAGGCGCTAAGGCTGTCAGAGGAGTTGGTCAAGAGTGATTTAGCAGCGTGCGTACAAATACAAGCGCCGTGTAACTCCATTTATAAATGGAAAGATGCTTTAGAAACCACAGTGGAATATCCGCTACACATTAAAACATCATCAAAACAAAAGTTAGCAGTACAACAGTTGATAACTAATACACATCCGTACGAAGTTCCGGAAATCATTACCATTCAGCTTGGCGACGTTAATCGGAATTATGCTGATTGGGTTGCCTGTCAAACTTCGGAAGGTCGAGCTTAATTATGCTCAAAAAAATATTATTAGCGCTGACCATTTTTAGTATCAATTTGATGCAGGGCTCTGTATCAGCAGCTGATTTTCTGCCGCCTGAGCAAGCGTTCAAAGTAATTGCACAATCAAACGAGTCGGGCAGCGTGAAGTTCACGATAAAGCCAGAGGCAGGCTATTACATCTATAAAGAATCAATTAAATTTAAATTGCGCGGCGGTTCCAGTAATGATGCTTTAGGAGTGGTGCATTTACCACCAGGAAAAATAAAATTCGATGAAAATTTTGGAAAGAAATTAGAAACGTACCCTAAAGAATTTTCAATAACGCTTCCTGTATCTGTTGATTTGGTAAAGCGTGGCTTGATCTTGCAAATGGAATTGCAGGGTTGTGCTGATAAGGGCATTTGTTATCCGCCGATGCAGCTTAATTTCACGCTATCAGCTCCACAAGTAGTTGTTTCTGGGGTGTTAGTGGAAGAGCTTATGAATGCACCGGCTCAAAGACCTGAAGGAATTGCTGAACTTTGGGCTGCAAGAGATGATGCAGGACAATTGACTCAACTCTTGGCAAATATTTCACCATGGGTATTACTGGGAGCATTTTTTATTCTTGGCCTAGCAATGGCATTGACGCCTTGCGTATTACCAATGCTACCAATCATGTCTAGCGTAGTCTTTGGTTCCAAAACATCAAGGCATCAAAATATATCGAAATGGCGATCAAGTGTATTGGCCATCAGCTATGTATTAGGCATGGCTCTCATGTACAGCTTAGCGGGTATGTTGACTGCTGCGCTTGGTGCCAATATACAAGTGTTTCTACAAAGCCCCTGGGTGCTTGCTGGCTTTGCAACCTTATTGCTCGCATTAGCTGCAAGCTTGTTTGGTTTCTATGAGTTGCGATTGCCGCATGCAATACATAATCATCTAGATCGAATTGCTGGCAAACAAGAGGGTGGAAGTGTAGTTGGCGCATTCCTGTTGGGTGCGATTTCTACGCTGATAGCCAGCCCTTGTGTCACAGCGCCACTAGCGGGAGTATTAGCATTTATCGCACACACAGGCTCAATTCCTTGGGGTGGTTTGTTATTGTTTGTGATGGCTTTAGGCATGGGCTTGCCCTTGATGTTGTTAGCGATAGGTGCAAAGGGTTTGCTGCCAAAAGCTGGGGCATGGATGATGGCCATCCAAAAAATATTTGGAGTGTTATTAGTAATTTTGGCAGCATGGGTTGTATCACCCATATTTACAAGTAAGCAATCAACAGATGCACAAGCAACCCATCAGTTATCTTCGGGATTAATTTTTGAACGTGTCACAAGTTCTGATCAATTAAATAAAGCGCTAAAGATTGCCAAAGAAAATAATAAGTTGGTGCTTTTAGACTTTTATGCGGATTGGTGCGTTACTTGCAAAGAAATGGAACTTCTTACTTTTAGCGACGCTCATGTTGTGAAAAAATTAAATGGATACCAATTGATTCAGGTTGATGTCACAAAGAATACGGCTGATCATCAATTAATTTTGAAACGTTTTGGTTTATTTGGACCGCCTGCCATTTTATTTTTTGATGAGCAGGGACAAGAAAAAAGCTCTAAGAGAATTATCGGATTTATGAAACCCGATCGCTTCTTAGAGCGCCTTGATTAATTCTTGGGATTACTTCTGAAGTAGTCGAGCAGCATCTCTTGCAAAATATGTGAGGATGCCATCTGCGCCAGCTCGCTTGAATGCTAGCAATGATTCCATCATCACTGCATCTCCATTAACCCAACCGTTTAATGCTGCAGCTTTGATCATGGCGTATTCACCGCTCACTTGATATGCAAATGTAGGATATCCAAGCTCATCCTTCACGCGTCTCACAATATCAAGGTAAGGCATGCCTGGTTTCACCATCACCATGTCTGCGCCTTCTTCAATATCTAAAGCAACTTCACGAATAGCTTCATCGGAATTGGCTGGGTCCATTTGATAGGTTTTTTTATTGCCTTTGCCAAGGTTGCCTGCTGATCCGACAGCGTCTCTAAATGGACCATAAAAAGCAGATGCATACTTGGCTGAGTAAGCCATGATTTGAGTATGAATAAAACCATGTGCTTCTAGAGCATCACGAATGGCACCGATCCTGCCATCCATCATGTCAGATGGTGCCACCATATCAACGCCTGCTTGAGCATGCGTTAAGGCTTGTTTGATCAAAGCATCAACAGTCATGTCGTTGATGACATAACCTTCATCATCAATAATCCCATCTTGACCGTGACTGGTGTATGGATCAAGTGCAATGTCTGTCATGATGCCAAGAGTCGGAAATTTTTTCTTCAGTTCTTTAACTGCTTGTGGAATGAGGCCGTTCGAATTGAAGGCTTCTTTGCCGTCAGCGCTTTTTAATTCATTGCTAATAACTGGGAACAAGGCCATCACCGGAATGCCCAATTTGACACAGTCTTCAGCAATTGGAATTAAAAGGTCTAAAGACACTCGGCTAACGCCTGGCATGGACTTCACTTCTTCCATGCGACCGCTGCCTTCTAATAAGAAAACAGGATAAATAAAATCACTACTGGTTAGAGTATTTTCTTGTACAAGGCGGCGAGACCAATCAGTTCTTCGTAATCGACGTGGGCGATGAAAAAGTTGCATATAAAACCTTATGATGAAAGTTGGGGTTTTAGGTTCTTAGAAATACGATTTTCATTACTGGTGTGTGCTGCTGATGCTTCAATACCAAGCCACCCTGAAACCATCGAATCAGCCTCAACCAGTCCAATACGCTTAGTGCTTGAAAATAGCTGGGCGGTATAGGGACCGTTTGGATTTAGTTCTTTTAGCTTGTTTTGTAGCTTTTTCAGGGCTAAACGACCTTCAGATTGATTGAGTTTGTCACACTTTGTTAATAAAACATGAATAGGACGACCTGTTGGCGTAAACCATTCAATCATTTGCTGGTCTAGGTCGGTCATACCTCTTCTGGAATCCATAATCAGAACCATGCCCTTTAAATTGGGCCTGGTTTGCAAATAGGTGGATAGCAAATTATTCCAATGAGACCTCGTTTTAAAGTCTACTTGGGCATAGCCATAACCCGGAAGGTCAACTAAATTCGCTAAATTGGTCTTATCTTTCGTTAAAATACCGAAAAAGTTGATATGTTGCGTTCTTCCGGGGGTTTTGCTGGCAAATGCTAGCCTATTTTGCTGGCAAAGTACGTTAATAGCCGTGGATTTTCCTGCGTTTGAGCGACCGGCAAAGGCCACTTCAGGGATATCCCAGGTAGGTAAATCAACCAAATGGTTAATCGTAATAAGAAATTGTGCTTGGTGTAAGGTCGACATAGGTGTTTAAAAGGTTAGACCTATTGTAAAATCTCTCGTTGATAATTAGTTGTTTAATTAAAAATAAAGATTTCTGAATCTTTTGCATCATATATATAGGGTGAGTGCACATGCGTCAAACAATTTCAGCCACATTAAAGACTTTAGTGATTACTTTGGGTTTGTCATTAGCAAGCGTGAGCTTTGCTGCTGAGCCTGCTGCAAAGCCAGCTGCTCCTGATGCAGCCAAAGGCGATACGCTTTATAACAGTGGTGATGCTAAAAGAGGTATTGTGGCTTGCGTTAGCTGTCACGGCACTAATGGTAATAGTGGCGCAGCTGCGTATCCAAAGCTAGCAGGCCAGCACGCTGCATACACTGTTAAGCAGCTCAAGGATTACAAAGGCGGTAAAGATCGTGTAAACGCAATTATGGGCGCGTTTGCAGGTTTATTGTCTGAAGAAGATATGGCTAATATTGGCGCTTACTTAGAAAAGCAAACACCAGGAACGGGTACTGCCAAAAATAAGGCAAGTATTGAATTGGGTCAAAAGATCTATCGTGGCGGTATTGCTTCAAAATCAGTAGCAGCTTGTGCAGGTTGTCATGGTCCTAACGGTTCAGGTATCCCAGCACAATACCCACGTATCTCTGGTCAACACGCTGAGTACACTGAAGCGCAGTTGGTTGCATACCGTTCTGGCGAGCGTAAGAACAGCGTGCAGATGAGCGCGATTGCATCTAGAATGTCTGATGCAGAAATCAAGGCTGTAGCAGACTATATCGCTGGCGTACGTTAATAAAACTTCTTTAAGTTTTTCTAATAAGAAGGGCCCACGAACTTAGTTTGTGGGCTTTATTTTTTATAGATTAGGGTATGACTATTTCTTCAACAGATAGCAGCGCATTTAAAAGGTTTAATCGTGCCAGCGTAGAGCTTTTGTCATCTATGCGATTTGCCATTGCTTTGTTAACAATCATTTCAATTGCTAGCATTATTGGTACTGTTATCAAGCAAAGTGAGCCCTACGCAAACTATGTCAATCAATTTGGGCCATTCTGGGCGGAGATTTTTAACGGCTTAGGTTTGTTCGCTGTTTACACAGCGTGGTGGTTCCTATTAATTCTGGCGTTCTTGGTTGTATCAGTTTCGTTTTGTGTTTTACGTAATGCACCAAAAATGTTGGCAGATATTCGCGCATGGAAAGAGCATGTCAAAGAAGGCGGCCTGCGTGCGTTACATCACCACTTTGAGTACACAAGCCCACTTAGTCATCAGGCTGCTGCAGATGCCATTGCTAATCGTTTAGTTAAAGATGGCTATTCAGTAAAAACTCAATTAGCAGATGATCACTCTAAAGTGATGGCAAAAAAAGGTGCGGCGAGTAAATGGGGTTACATCTTTGCGCATAGCGCCATTGTTTTAATTTGTTTGGGCGGCCTGTTGGATGGTGATTTATTTACAAGAGGCCAAATTTGGTTTGGCGGCAAAAGCATTTTGCCTAGCAGTACTCAAGGCATGCTCATTTCTGAAATTCCAAGCGAGCATAAGTTAAGTGCTAGTAATCCAAGTTATCGCGCTAATATTTTTGTGCCAGAAGGTGGCACAAGTGCCACAGCTTTATTAAGTGCAACTAGTGGCAGCATTATTCAAGAGTTACCTTTTTCAATTGAATTGAAAAAGTTTCATGTTGAGTATTACAGCACTGGCATGCCTAAACTCTTCATGAGTGAAGTGTTAATTAAAGATCTCGATACAGGTAAAGAGTCGGAAGCTAAGATCAAAGTCAATGAGCCTTTAATTCATCGCGGCGTTGCTATTTATCAGTCTAGCTTTGAAGATGGCGGATCAAAGCTGAAGTTGCGCGCCTATCCAATGTTGGGCCCTTCTCATTCTGTTAAGACAAGTTTTATGGTGAGCGGAGAGGTTGGGCAAAGCACGGCGTTAAAGTCTAGCAATGGCACAAGCTACACATTAGAGTTTGTTGGATTTAGACCCACCAATGTGGAGAATATTTCTAATGCTTCTGGGCAAACTGATGCCAGAGGAGTTGCTACACAATCTGCAGATGCTGGCTTAGCAAAAGCATTCAATAATCGTTTAGGTTCTGGCGCCAAAACAAGCAAAACAACGGATTTAAAAAACGTCGGCCCATCTGTGCAATATAAGCTTCGAGATGAGGCTGGTCAGGCACGTGAATATAGCAACTATATGCAGCCACTTTTTTTAGATGGCATGCCGATGTTTTTATTTGGTGTGCGCGAAAGTGCAGCGCAAGAGTTTAGATACTTACGTGTTCCTGCAGATGCTAATTTAAGTCTTAATGAGTGGCTGACTTTGCGGACTATTTTGCAAGATCCTCGCGCAAGACAAAGAGCTGTTGAACGTTTTGCACAAACTTTAAGTCAGCAAAAAGGTTTCGCTTCATCACCTCAGGCAATTACGCAGTTAAAAGAAAGTGCAATGCGCTCGATAGAGTTATTTGCTGGAGCTAGCGATTTTGCTGTGACCCAAGCGAAAGAAGCGGGCACGATGCCAGGAGGTTTTGCTGCTTTAGGTGGATTTATTGATCAGGCTGTTCCAGAGGCAGAACGAGAAAAAGCAGCTGAAGTCATTTTGAAAGTTTTGAATGGCGTTATTTGGGAGCTCTGGCAAGAAGCTAGGGCCCAATTAAATTTAGCGCCTGCCAAGTCAGATCAAGAGAGTCAAAAGTTCATTCAGGCTGCTACATCAGCCCTATCGGATGCCAACTTTTATCCAGCTCCCTTGGTTTTTCAGCTAGATTCATTTGAAGAGGTAAAAGCGAGTGTTTTCCAGGTAACAAGATCCCCTGGTAAGAACATGGTTTATCTAGGTTGTTTACTATTGGTGCTGGGCATTTTTGCAATGTTCTATTTACCTGAGCGCAGAATTTGGGTTAGAAGCTTAGGTGAAGGCAAGAATCTTTTTGCAATGTCGACGTCACGAAAGACTCTTGATTTTGAAAAAGAGTTTACAAAGTATCAGGAAGATTTAAAAAATGGAAACTAAATACGTTAGTTCAGTTCAAGGTGGTTGGACGCTAACTCTGCGTCAAAGTATTGCCGATGTTTTCAAATCCTTGCAATGGGTTGATTATTTGTTTGCGATTGCCTTGGTGATCGGTGCTGTTGTTGCTGAGATGAAGTTCTCAGCGTATATGGACGGTTACGAGCAAGCAATTTTATTTTGTTCTGTGCCTGTTTTGGCATTCTTAGGTTGGTCTTGGGCGCCGTTAAGAAATTTAATGATTGGTGCAACAGCCTTAGCATTTTTAGCGATTTATTTCTATCAAACACCTGAAGGCGGATCTTTAGCGAGATCGGAACAAGCATTCTTTTTAAAGTACATGCTTTCTAGCCAGTCAGCTATTTTATGGATGAGCGTTTTCTTTGCTTTAAGTACTTTGTTTTACAGCTTAAGTTTTGCGCTACGTTCAAACGCAATGGGGCCAGCAGCATCAAAGCTTTCATGGGCTGCGGTTTACATTGGTTTAACAGGTATGTTGGTGCGTTGGTATGAGTCTTATTTGATGGGTGCTGACATTGGCCATATTCCCATTTCAAACTTATACGAAGTATTTATTTTATTTTGTTTAATTACAGCGCTCTTCCATTTGTACTATGAGGCTCGTTACCAATCTTTGGTTCTAGGCGCATTTGTTCTTTGGATTATTCTTGCCGCTGTTGCTTTTATATTCTGGTACAGCGTGTCACGGGATGCTCACCAGATTCAACCATTAGTTCCTGCTCTTCAAAGTTGGTGGATGAAGATTCATGTACCAGCCAATTTTATTGGTTACGGCACTTTTGCTTTGGCTGCAATGGTGGCGATAGCTTACTTGCTAAAGTCTAAAAATATATTGGCAGATCGCCTACCAAGCTTAGAACTCATGGATGACGTGATGTATAAGGCTATCGCAGTTGGATTTGCATTTTTCACAATTGCGACAATCTTAGGAGCTCTATGGGCCGCTGAAGCTTGGGGTGGTTACTGGAGTTGGGATCCTAAAGAAACTTGGGCATTGATTGTCTGGTTGAACTATGCGGCTTGGTTGCACATGCGCTTGATGAAGGGTCTAAGGGGTGTTGTGGCTGCTTGGTGGGCCCTAGTTGGTCTGCTTGTAACTACCTTTGCATTTATTGGCGTCAATATGTTCTTGTCAGGCCTGCACAGCTACGGAACACTCTAATTGATATCAATACACCTGCTTAATTAAATAATTAAGCAGGTAGTAATTTTTCATTAGCAAAAAGACTTTCAATTGTCTCTCGTTCACGAATCAAGTGAACTTTTGCACCATCAACCATTACTTCTGCAGCGCGACCTCTGGTGTTGTAATTAGAGCTCATAGTGAAACCATAAGCGCCAGCAGAAAGAATTGCTAACTGATCGCCTGGTTCTACTTTTAGTTGGCGATCTCTACCTAGCCAATCTCCTGATTCGCAAATAGGACCAACAATGTCATAAGTCATTGACGAAGCAGAGCTTTGATCATTGACTGCCACGATTGCATGGTAGGCCTCGTACATCGCTGGACGCATAAGGTCATTCATAGCTGCGTCGACGATGCAAAAATTCTTTGTTTCACCTGGTTTGAGATATTCAATAGTGGTGAGTAGTAAGCCTGCATTGCCAACTAATGAGCGACCTGGCTCAAACAAAACTTCTAGATGGCCAAAACCCTTGTCTTCAATATGATTTAAAAGTGTATTGGCAAAGTCAGTGATGGCCGGTGGTGTTTCATCGGTATAGCTAATACCTAAGCCGCCACCAATATCAAGATGATGAATCTTAATACCCGCCGTACCTAAAGCTTTAATTAAATCTAAAACGCGATCTAAAGCATCTAAGTAAGGACTGATTTCTGTAATCTGTGAACCGATGTGACAGTCAATGCCAACAATTTCACAGAAAGGCATTTGGGCTGCTGCTTGATAAGTGGCAATCACATCATCATAAGCAATGCCAAATTTATTACCTTTTAAGCCTGTTGAAATGTAAGGATGTGTTTTTGGATCAACGTCAGGATTAACTCGCAAAGAAATCTTAGCTTTAAGCCCTAAGCTACCCGCCACTTCATTAAGTCGTGTGAGCTCAGGAATAGATTCTAAGTTGAAGCATTTCACGCCAGCTTTAAGTGCTGCAATCATCTCTGACTTGCTTTTACCAACGCCAGAGAAAACAACTTTATCCGCTGACCCTCCAGCGGCTAACACGCGGGCTAATTCACCAGCGCTAACAATATCAAAACCTGCACCTAATTTAGCAAACACATTCAAGATTGCTAAATTGCTATTTGCCTTCATCGCATAGTGAACGCGGGCGCGTCGAACACCATTAGATCGAACACAGGCTGCCTCATAGGCATTAAAAGCATCAGTAAGAGCTTTCTTGCTGTAAACGTATGTGGGTGTACCAAACTGCTTGGCAATATCCGATAGCGCTACATCTTCGGCATGCCAAAGCTTATTTTTAAGTGAAAAACCATTGAGGTGAGGGATTAGACTCATTTAACTTCTTTCGCAGGCGGCCATTGCTTTTCCATTGGCTCAGCCTTTTCTGGAGGATTAGGCATATTGGGGACATTGGGGTGCGATAGCGGGCCACGTATCCCACATCCGAGAAGGGATATTGCCGCACAAAGAATCCAAGTCCTAGATACAATAAAACGCATATAAATATAAGTTTAAAAGTGATCGCTGACTATAGCATGGCCAATACCGAAAATATGAACAAAAATTTAACTGAAGTTGAACCCTTATCTGACTCAAGTTTTTATACGATTGCTGAAAAGACCTTAAAAGCAATTGAAATGTCTTTAGAAGAGGCATTCCAAGAGACAGATTTAGACCTTGATATTGCTCGCCAGGGTGGAAATGTCGTCAATATTCAGTTTGAAGATCGCAGTGTTATTGTGGTCAATACACAGGCGCCACTTCAAGAGATCTGGGTTGCAGCTAAAGAAGGTGGTTTTCACTATCGCTGGGCAGGAACTCTAGTAAAGCCTCTGTGGTTAGACACAAAAACGGGCGCCGAACTATTTTCGGAATTAAGTCGCTTAGCTAGCCAGCAAGCCAAAGCTAATCTTCAGGTTGTGTATCGCCCTTAATTAGCTTTGACGGTAACTGATTTATTCAAGAACAGTAGTTCTACCTAAAAATGGTATGAATTCTGGAATAACCCAGTCGCCATCTTGTTGTGAAACACCAGGAGGAGCTGTTCTTGGACTCTCAGGCATTCCACTCAAGGCTGTTTTCATGTAGCGTGTCCACATGGGCAGGGCTAAGCCACCACCAGTCTCTCGATCACCCAAACTCTTTGGTTTATCAAAGCCAATCCATGCAACCGCAACAATATTAGGATGGTAACCGGCAAACCATGCGTCCATAGACTCATTGGTTGTACCTGTTTTGCCTGCAATATCGCTACGTCCTAAAGCCGGTCTTGCTGATGCAGCTGTTCCAGTTTTGGTCACTTCTTGTAAAAGACTATCCATCACAAACGCTGTTCTGGAATCTAAGACCTTAAGTTGACTGTCGCCAGACTTTTGTGGAGCTGCTTCGAAAAGAACATTACCCTTTGCGTCGAGCACCTTACTGATCAAATAAGGCTCAACACGGTAGCCGCCATTTGCAAAGACACCATAACCAGTAGCTAATTGCAAAGGTGTTACCGAGCCTGCTCCTAATGCCATGGTTAGGTAAGGCGGATGCTTTTCAGGTTCAAAACCAAAGCGCTGAATGTAGTCTTGAGCGTAGCGTGCTCCAATTTTACGAATCACACGAACTGAGACTAAGTTCTTTGATTTTGCTAAAGCTGTACGAAGGCGCATATGACCTTCGAATTTGCCATCGTAGTTTTTAGGCTCCCACATTTGGCCGCCAGTTTCTAAGCCGCTAATCGATAGAGGCGCATCATTAACAATCGTATTGGGCATGATGCCTTTTTCAATGGCAGCTGCATAAACAAAAGGTTTGAATGAAGAGCCTGGCTGACGTTGAGCTTGGGATACGTGATTAAACTTATTTCTGTTGTGATCAAAGCCACCCACTAAAGCGCGAATGCCGCCATCATGGGTATCTAGCGCCACAAATGCTGCTTCAACTTGTGGCATCTGAGCAAGCACCCAGCGACCATCTGAAGGAAGCACTCGAATAATTGCGCCTGGCTTGATTTGTTGTTTAGGTTGCGCTTTTTCAGATAGAGCTACGCTACCTAGTTTGAGGTCATCACCTTTGATGCTGATGGTGTCACCTGTTGCGATAACCACTTTAATTTCTTTGGTATTCACCTCAGTCACAACGCCAGCTAACAAATCATCACTACTTGGGTGATCGCTTAAAGCATCATCAATAGCGCGTTGTTTTTCTACCGAACCATCTGGAAGATTAATGTAGCCTTCTGGGCCACGATACTTGTGACGTAGTTCGTAATCCATAATGCCTTTACGAACTGCAGAGTAAGCGGCATCCTGTTCAGACTTGCGAATCGTTGTAATGACAGTCATCCCTTGCGTATAAATACTGTCGCCATATTCGCTAATTAATAACTGACGAGCCATTTCTGCAGCATAGTCAGCCTTTGTTAAAAACTCTTTGCCGACACCTCTAACATGAAGCGTCTCCTGCATGCCAGACTCATACTGACTTTGCGTAATCATTTTTAAATCACGCATTCTTTGCAAAATATATTCTTGTCTGATTTTTGCTCGGCGGTAATTCACGACTGGGTTATATGCTGACGGTGCTTTGGGCAGTCCTGCAAGCATCGCGGCCTCAGCAATCGATATTTCACGAATATCTTTGCCAAAATAAATTTGAGCAGCACTAGCAAATCCATAAGCTCTTTGGCCAAGATAAATTTGGTTCATGTAAAGCTCAAGGATTTTCTCTTTGGGTAGGTTCGCTTCAATTTTCCAAGCTAGTAACACTTCATAAATTTTTCTGCTGAATGATTTTTCATTCGTTAAGAAAAAGTTTCTTGCCACTTGCATCGTGATTGTTGATGCACCTTGCGATAGTCTGCCGCGAAGATTAGCAAGAGTTGCCCTAAGTACTCCCCAATAATCAACGCCACCATGTTCATAAAAGCGCTCGTCTTCAATAGCCACCACCGCATTTTTTAAATAGGCGGGCATTTCTTGAATTGACATAACGCTGCGGCGCTCCTCTCCAAACTCACCAATCAATGCATTGTCGGCTGTATAGATCCTAAGGGGCACTTTAGGTTTGTAGTCTGTGATGGTATCTAAATCAGGTAAGTTTGGTTTGGCAATAATCAGTGCGTAGGCAATGACTAAACCTATCAAGATAAGACCTGCACTGCCAAGAAAAATTCCCCATCGAATCATGTACTGACGCCAGTCTCGTTGAGAATTTCTAGGTTGTCTTCCACCGCCAAGACGTGATGGTGGGCGAACAGGGGTGCGTGATGAGCTCATGCTCCGATTATAGAGATAGCTTAGCAATTAGGCTTAAAAATAATGTCAGATCTTTCTGACATAAAAATCTGAAATTGCATACAAAAAACAGGACTGATCTGATTCTTTTTTGAGCTCGGTTTTTTCAAAATAATGGGATGTTTAAAAGATCCCTTACTACCGAAGCATTTGATGCAGTTTCTGTTGAGCAAAAAAGCATCAATTCCAGTACTCAATATGACTTGGCACCACTTGATAAGTTCTTGAGTATTTACTCAGTGCCAATTCATTGGGTTCTTAGTGTTGGAATTGTCTTTGTGCTGATTTATTTAATTTTTGAGCAAGCAGCCCAGGCTGAACTACTTGTCAAAAATGACAGATCCCGCTTACACGAAATCCAGGCATTAAAAACACAGTTACTGAGTCAGCCAGTTCAT
>JACCDK011761064.1_pt1 | contig 12979 bp, 4 predicted proteins | sample 7445871 | NCBI WGS metagenome assembly JACCDK01 (sample SAMN15323436, study PRJNA562643) | freshwater metagenome | isolation source: river surface water | place: USA:Blue River Watershed | collected 2017-08-15 | reverse complement strand
TTTTCTGAAGCTGTGATGAGAAGGACGAAGACCGCTTTTCCTTTTCTTTTTCAGTAATTGGTGGGATGAGCTAAATTCTTTTAATCATTGATAGAAATGTTTGTTTCTTTGAACGTGAAACAGGAACAATTTGATCATTTATTAGGACAACATGTCCACCTTCTCCCCTAACGTATTCCTTTATAAAATCTAAATTTACAATATGTGAATGATGTAATCTGAAAAAAAGATGACTATTTAATATTTCTTCGCATTCTTTTAATGTTTTGGATATAATAATCCTTTTGTTACTGAGTAAGTGAAAGGTTGTATATGTATTATCCGCCTCACATTGAATTATTTCATTTTCATTTACAAAAACAAATCCATGTAGAGATGGGAGAGCAATTTTTGACTCAACACGCTTCATGAGAAACTGAGTAAATTGTTGAATGTTTGTAGAAGTTACTTTTGTTTTATTTGTAGCTTTATTCAAAAAGCGATCTACCGCTTCCTTTAATTCCTTTCTATCAATAGGCTTTAAAATAAAATCCAATGCACTCGAGCGAATTGCATTTATAGCGTATCTATCATAAGCTGTAACAAAAATAATTTCAAAATTTATTACATCAGGTTCCAACGATTTAACTAATTCAAATCCATTTTTACCGGGCATTTCTACATCTAGGAAAAGTAAATCAATTTTATGATTCTCAATAATAGCAAGGGCATCATCCACAGAATCAGCAAAATATATCGATCTAAAACAATCAAATTCTTTCTTTAAAATATCCAGTAGATTATCCCGATGAATTTTTAAATCATCGACAATAAGTACATCAAATAGATTTTCGTTCATAATTTAATGGAATAGTTAAAATAACAATATTTAAGTTTGAAGAGTACGTGAATGCCATTGAGGCAGTAGTTTTGTGAAATTGATTGTACAAATCAATTCTATCTCGCACATTCCGAATTCCTTCCCCTTGATTAATTGGCAGTCTAGTTTCATTCAATTCTAATTTAACTCCCGGATTTGAAATTTCAACCTGCAAATTTTTATCACTCTCTAAAAAGGATATGCGTATTGGGCTTTCGAGATTTTTCCCGCGATATTTGATAGCATTTTCAACCAGCGGCTGAAATAGCATTGGCGGGACAAAAATAGAATCAGTTTTCAATTCTTCAGAAATATTGATTTCATAATTAAAGGAATTAGAATTATTCTCTATTTCCAATTGAATATAAAGTTTCAATATTTCTATATCTTCTTTTAAAGGGATAAGAGATTCTTGACTTTTTATAAGTATTTGACGCATTAGTAGTGAGAAATCATCAATAACTTCTGAGCCTTTAAAAATATCATTTTGATTGATGTAATTTTTAATTGAGACCAATGTATTTGCTATAAAATGAGAATTAATTTGAGAACTTAAAGCGCTCATTTTTACTTTTGCATTCTTGTTTTCTAACTTCAAAAGCTTTTGTTTATCTAGGCTCCGAATATAAATCCAAACCACTAAAATTAGAATGAAAAAAGTTGAGATCACAATCCATAAAATCGTTTGATTTTTCCTGACTTCAATTTCTTTAATTTTTTGATCTCTCTGTATTATTTCAAGCTCCTTGTTTCTATCTAAATCTTTAAATTTTCTCTCAAGCTCAAGAAATTGCTGTGATTTCTCCTGATTGTAAAGAGAGTCTCTAATATTTATTTGCATTAATTTATATTCAAGAGATAATTTAAAATTTCCCATATCACTATAAAGTTGATACAAACTTTCATAACACATATTAAGTTCGGGAAGTGAGTTGACACTTTTTTGCAGCTTTACAGCTTCCAACAAAAATTCTTCACTCTTTTTAAAATCTCTATTTTTTCTATGGACCTCACCTAATCCTTGCAAAGCCATTCCGTGGTAATATACATTTTCAAAACTTTTACTTATTGACTTAGTTTTTTCAAAATAAATCGCTGCTTTTTTCAGATCATTTAAATTTTCTAGGTAAATAATACCCAAATTAAAGGAAGTAACTGCAAGACTTATTGATTCAGGAAATTTGTTTTTAATATCAAATGCTTTTTCATAGTATTCTTTTGCCAACAGGATGTTTTTTTCCTTGTTAAAATAATATTTTCCGTAATTATTATAAACATCAGCAATAGAAATTTGATTATTCTTGGTTTTATAAATTTTGAGCGCCAAATCAAGGTATTTCAATACTTCCCTTCCCCTATTTTCCTCTTCATACACAGTCGCAAGGTTGGTATAAACATCCGCCATTAATTCACTGTTTTGAAAATTTATTTTCTTTAATAAATTAAGCGCAATCAAATGTGAATTCAACCCTTTTTCATAATAACCTTGAAATGTGTAAGCAACTCCAAGTTTATTCTGCAAGCGAGCCAAATCCTCGTTCTTAACCAATTTTGTGTAATATGTAATCCCTTTTAAATACTCTTGAACCGCCTTATCAATTAACCCATTGTCGAAATAAATACTACCAATCATTTCATGACAATAACCGATAGAAAAAGAGCAGTTCAGCTTTTTTGCACGGCTCAAACACTGTTGAAGAATTTCGATGTTTTCACTTTTTTGGTTTCGTTTTTTCCTTTCTGACATCAATCTTACCAGCGTTTCTTGTAAAGAATAACAATTCTCTTGATCGATTCTAAAGTTAGAAACCGGTTGCTTTTTTTGAGACAGGAGTTGCTCTCCAATCAAGAGAAAAGAGCTAATAAGAAGCAATTTAAATTGGAAACTCATTTTAATGAAAAAATAAGAATAAAGATAAGTCAACTACTTGAATTAATTCCTTCATTCACTAGTTAAAACACTCCAATTACTAATCGTAGATAGCTAACATTAAATTAAGACTCTAAATTCATGGTCAAATAAAAAAAACGTATGAAAAAATTAGTTTTATCTACTTTGTTGCAATTGCTTGCCTGTAATTATTTCTTTTCTCAAACCGTTAGAACAATTGGAACAGGAGGAAATTACTCAACCTTGTCAGCAGCATTTGCAGATATCAACAATGGACTAATTAGTGGTCAAATAGAGTTTCAACTAATTTCATCTTTCACAGAGATTAATACAGCAACGCTTAATGCATCAGGAACAGGAAGTTCGTCTTATTCCTCTTTATTGATTTATCCAACTGTGCCAGGCGTCATAATTAGCGCCAATCTAAGTGGAGGATTAATTGTTTTGGACGGGGCAGATAATGTTACGATTGATGGTCGCGTGAATCAATCTGGAGGCGTTAATTTGGTTATTCAAAATACAGCTGCTAATTCAGTATTAGATAATAACACGATCCGATTGCAAAATTCCTCAGAAAACAACGTTTTCCGATATACAATAATGAAAGGTTCGAATCCATTTCATTCAGATGCTGCAGGAATAAATCCAAGTGGATCAATTTTTAGGTTTGCGGGTAGCACAAGTGGAAATGGAAACGATAATAACCTAATAGAATTTTGTCAATTTACCACTGCAGGAACTGTAAGACCAAGCAGTGCGATTTATTCTGAGGGGTCAACCGGTTTTGAAAATTCGGAAAACCAAATAAAAAATTGTGAGTTTTACAATCATCTGAAAACAAACCCTTTGGATATTACTTCATCTGCTATTTGCGTCTATTTCAACTCCACAAATTTCACCATACAAGGGAACAGCTTTTATGAAACCACTACGTTTGGTGTTCAATCTGGCACACCAGTTACCAATGGGTATAGTTATATTTTTGTTAGAAATTTTCCCTCTGGTTTCGTAACAATCAAAGATAATTTCATTGGAGGAACTGCTCCTAATTGCGGCGGAAGTCCATTATCTTTTACCTCATCAAATACATTCCCAAAGAATTATAATGTACGAGAAATAAACGTAATCACTGGAAATACCGACCTGAGTGTAATTGAAAACAACACCATCAAAAACATTATGATGGAAAAAACGAATTATCAGAATTTTGGACAATTTATGGCAATTTATGTTCAATCAGGTTGGTGCAATGTTCTCAATAACACCATTGGTTCTCAAAGTGAAACATCAATCATATTAGATAATGAAAGCACAAGCAGTTTATCTAATTCTCGTTCCTATGGTATAGAATATCTTTCGTGCGTTCCTCAAGATTGTCATATTTCAGGAAACAGTATTTCAGGTATAGTTTGTAAAAGAACAGGAGATCAAATTTATAATCATTCATTTTATGGATTAGAAATCACGGCCGGATGTTCAACTCCTGGAAATGTATTCATAAGAAATAATCGTATTGGTAGTCCGAACGCGAATGCTATTCTTTGCGAGCCTTTAGGCGGGTCTTCAGCTATTTTAAAACAAGAATTATTGGGTATCGTTTCTAACATTAACTCGAAAAATGTTTTTATTGATAGTAACCGAATCGAAAACTTAACAAATTTAACTACTGCAAGCTCTGGGATTTCAGTTACCGGGATTCAATGTATTTCAGCATTTGCAACATTTTCTCTTAGTAATAACTTTATTAATAACCTTACTACTTACTCAAGTTTCGTTTGGGATGGAACCCCAACATTAATGCGCTTGAAGCCAATTAGTGGTATTTTTGTTTGGCAATCCCAAACACCAGTAGCCCCAAAGACGCAGTATTTTAGAAATAATAAAATTTCTAATCTCAAAAATTTGAATGCTTCTAATTTTCCTGCCGATGTTATGGGGATATATATATGCGGTAAGAATGCGACAGACGTCGTTAATAACTTCATCGAGAAAAATTATATTTCAAATCTTTTTGTGGCGCCTGAAAACACCAATTTAGCAACGAAACTAACAGGTATATTTATCGACAACGCAGGAATTTCAGGCACAAACAACATTCCCAATAATGCAAACTATACCAATAATATTAACAATAACGTAATAACAATTGGTCAAACCGATTTTAACGATCGTGAAATTTATGGTATCTATGACGGCAACATAAATGGAAATGTAGCTAAATTTAATTTCAATACCATCGTTATTGGAGGAAGCTGTCCTGCTGGTTCTGTTGCGAAAACATATTGCTACTATCGTTCCCCCTCAACAAATTCAATTGCTAATTTCCCTGGAACGAAATCATTCGTAAATAATATTTTCTATAACGAACGAGTTTTAACTGATGGAGCAAATTCCTTACATTTTTCTACAGGATTATTATCACTTACAGGTTTAACTATGAATTATAATGATCATTGGGTTACAAACACTGGATCGGGAAATTTCTTTGCACAGTTAGGAACCACGAATTACAGTAATTTAACGAACTGGCAAACCGCAGTCGGACAAGAATCGAACAGCTTAAATTTGAATCCTGATTTTATTAATAGTACTGGTAATACAGTGGTTTCATTTCGAAAAAACACAATACTGAATGGAGTAAGTGATCCTACTATTTTGACAGATATTTTGGAGGATGCGCGCAATAATCCGCCACAAATGGGAGCTATTGAAAATATTTTGGTTGATGCAGACCAAGATGGATTCACTTCACAAGACGGTGATTGCGATGATAATAATGCTTTAATTAATCCCGGAATAACTGACAATACTTGCGATAATATTGATAACAATTGTAATGGTCAAATTGATGAAGGAGTTACGTTTATAACCTATTACACAGATCAAGATAACGATGGCTATGGAGTTGATTCTGGACAACTTCTCTGTTCAGATCCAGGAGCAGGTTATTCAATGTTAAATGGAGACTGCAATGACAATGATTCAACAAATTATCCTACCGCATTGGAAATTTGTGATTCAATAGACAATGATTGTAATGGTCAAATTGACGAAGACTTATTTTTAGCATTATATTATGTTGATGCCGATGATGATGGGTTTGGAGCTGGTCCAGAGGTCTATTTATGTTCAACGCCACAAGAGGGTTATTCAATGAATAATGAAGATTGCAATGATACTAATCCATCTGTAAACCCAAATGCTACTGAAATTCCTAACAATGGTATTGACGAGGATTGTGACGGAATGGATGAATTATCTACAATTGGCACTATTACTCTCGACAATATTTCCATAATACCAAATCCATTTAATGATGTGGCAATTTTTAGTTTTGGTAGTAAAATCGATGGGATTAGTCTATCTATCAAGTCGTTGAGCGGTCAAATTCTTCGTAAAATTAACGTGGTTAGTACTACTACTGAAATTAAGAAAGAACAATTACCTGCCGGTGTTTACTTGGTTGAGATTAATCAGCAAGGTGCGTTTATTGGGGTTTTGAGAATCCTTGTATTGTAGGGAATAGCAGATTTTTCTAATTACTAGTTAAATACAACCATTTACTAGTTTTTAATAAAACACTAAAAATGAAACAATTAAATTAAGGGAGATAAATTTCAAAAAATGAAAAAAGTATCGTTTATTGTATCGTTAATAGTATGTTTCAATAATTATTCTCAAACAATTCGAACAGTAGGCACAAGTGGAAATTATGCAACTATAGCCTCTGCTTTTAGCGCAATAAACAATGGAACACTTACTGGATCTATTGAATTACAAGTCATTTCCAATACGACCGAAACAACCACAGCTGCGCTAAATGCTTCCGGAACAGGGAGTGCAAGCTACTCAAGTATTGCAATTTATCCGACGATTGCCAATGTTTCAATTAGCGGGAATTTAGCAGCTCCTTTAATCCTTTTTAACGGTGCGGATAATGTTACTTTTGATGGAAGGGTAAACAGAACAGGGAGCACTGTTGCTCTTACAGTTGAAAATACAAGTACTTCAAGCGTAAACAAAACAAGTACGTTTTTCTTTTGTAATTCTGCTGAAAATAACATGATAACCTATTGCACTGTCAAAGGGGCTTCGTCTTCTAGAGATGGAACAGGTTCAACTTTTAGTATTTCTAATGTTGATGCCTCAAGTTCTGGTACTACTATCACAATACCGTCAAGTCCGGGTACCGGTGTTTTGGAATTAGGAAGCATTATAACCAAACAGTCAGGTACAGGGACACTTGCAGCTGGAACCTATGTTACCTCAATTATAAGTAATACTCAATTTACTATTAATCAAACTCCAACAACAGCATTGAGTGCAGCAACACTCAGAGTAGAATCACTCGGAAATGGAAACTCAGGAGGAGGTGTAATTAATTTCGGTTTTTCAATTGCTGGAAATGGAAACGATAACAATACGATTTCTTATTGTAATATTACGAATTCAGGTGGTAATCGGCCTTTTCATGGGATTAATTCTGTTGGTTGCCAGCGAAACAGCATCAATTATTCAAACGATGGGTTGAATATACAAAATTGCAATTTCTATGATCTTTTTAGACCAGCGACGAATACACAAGCTTCCCGAAATATCAACTTATTTAATTACACTTCGAATGTCACTATTTCAGGTAACAGTTTTTATCATACTACACCTTTTACTGTAACAGGAACATCAACATCACAAGGTTATTCCTGCATTTTTGCTCAAATAAATATTGGAAATGGTAATGTGAATGTAACTGATAACTACATTGGAGGATCTGCTCCGCAATGCGGCGGTATAAGTAATATGGTTTTTACAGCGGCTGTTGCAGGTCAACAATATGGTGTCACTTTAATTAATTTATCTAGCATAGGTTCCAGTAGTTCCCCGACTAATAGCTCAACGTCAGCAGTTGACCGTAATACAATAAAAAGAATTTCAGTAGATTATACGACATTGGCTTCCAATCCATTTTTCGTGGCAATAACAACAGGAAATGGTTCAGGACGTTGTCATATTCGGGATAATGTAATCGGTTCAGATTCAGAAAATAATTCAATTGTTATTTCAAACAGAAACACAGGGGCTTTGGCATATCAGGCACATGGTATTTCATCCGGTAGCTGCCCATTTGGGGGAGGTGATAGCTTTATTTCCGGAAATAAAATTGGGGGCATAAAAGTAGATAACCCCTCTGATGCCACCAAAGGACGTTCGTTTGTAGCTATAAATACATCAGCTGGTTGTTCGAATGCTCAAAACTTATATATTCGAAAAAACATCATTGGGAGTGAAACGGTGGCTAATTCCATTGACTTACCGAATGCTACAGGTGCCAGTCAAACCTTTTCTGGATTATCAAACGCAATAAACTCTTGTACCTATATCATTGACAGTAACATCATAGCAAATATAAACAATGCAAGTAATGTAGGTAGTTGCACAGGGATGTGGTGCGGAAGTGGAATAGCTCACTACACAGTAAATAATAACACCCTAAAAACAATTAAAGCCAATTTATCTTTCACAGGAATCAATATTAACCGCTCAGCAAGTGTTAATACCACAACAACCATAAGTCGTAATAACATATCAGGAATAAGCTCTGATAATACTACAGCCGCTGTTACTTATGACGGGATTAACCTTGGGTTAGGTGCCAACACGGTAACACAAAACATTGAAATATCGAATAATTTTATTGCTAACTATTCTTTAAACGCCTCGAATACCAATACCGGATCTGTTTTTATCGGAATCAAATATGATGTGGGTAGATTTAGTACTAATTACGCAACTACTAAGCCGGTTACTACAAATTTCTTTAATAATATCGTTTCTTTGGGAACAAATATTTCAAGTGATTGTCAGATATATGGTATTTATGAAATGCAATGGGACGCTGTAACTACAAACATATATCACAACACCATTAACATAACTGGAACAAGTCCTTCGGGTTCAACACAGAAAACGTACTGTGTTTTTAAAACACTTCAAACAACAAATAGTACTACTACTTTAAATAATTTAAATGGAACTAGAAATATTCGCAACAACATTTTTAACAATGCCCGCTCAATTTCCGGAGGAGCTTCCAATACCATTCATTATTCGTTACAGTTAATAAGTAATGCAACAACTGTAGATTATAACAATCATTATGTTTCTTCAACGGGTTCAGGAAATTTTAGAGCTCAACTAAACACACAAAATAATTCCAATAACACAAATTCCACCGCTGATTACACGGATATTGCATCTTGGCGAACAGCACTTACAACATCACGAGAAAACAATAGTTTAAATATAGACCCTGTTTTCACCAATTCAATAGGAATAAATCCATGGGATTTCGCAAAGTCCGGAGTTATAAATGGAATATCAATATCAGGCTATTCGAGAGATTATTGGAATGTTGCAAGAGCTAATCCACCTCAAATGGGGGCTTATGATAATGCCCATCAAATATGGACCGGTGTAACATCAACTGATTGGAATACAGCTACAAATTGGTCCCCTGCCAATATTCCTTCTTCCGGAATTAATATTACCATTCTGGACCAAACAAATGATCCCGTTTTAGACCAAACAAGAACCATTTCCCAATTAAGGCTGTATTCGGGTTCTAAGCTAAACTTGAATGGAAAATCATTAACCATACAAGATAGTGTTTTGTTACTTGGTCAATTTATTGGCTCATCAACAAGTAGTTTAACATTCAATAACTCAGGAAATGTAGGAATGATTTATTTTGATCAAACGACACCCGGAACAACAAATTCACTTTTAAATCTTACTGTAAATAAATCTTCAGGAAGTTTAAAGCTTGGCACTAGTTTAAAAGTTAATGGTTCATTAATACTGAGTAATGGTATTTTAGATTTAAATGGAAAAACGTTACAAATGGCCGGAAGTGACTTACAAACTTTTAGTGGCTCTATTAATGTATCCCTGGCCAACTCTAAAATTAGTTTCCAAAACCCAGATCCGTTAACTATTCCTTCTAATTCTTTTACTGGAAATGTTTATAATGTTGAATTAAATAGTTCTTCCACTATAAACTCTGAGCAATCGTTCACAATTTCGAATAATTTAGATTTGATTAACGGCAATCTAATTATTAGTGACGGTGTCTCAATAACTGTTGAGGATTCAATACTAAGAACTTCAGGCGCAAGTCTGTCACTCGGAGCAACCGGTAGTGGTAAAATTGTATTCAAGGGTTCTTATATGAAGCTCAACGAAGTGGGAAATTTGTCTATTAATCCAACGTCAGGTGGTGATATTTTACTTCAAGAAGATTTAACAATCCAAGGATCACTGGAACTAATGAATGGTAAATTAGTCCTTGGAAGTAAAAATTTACAATTAAATGGTGGATTGGGAACAATCCAAAACGGAAGTTATATTAAAACGGAGAGTACAGGAAAATTAATTAGAAAAACAAACGCGACAAATACAAGTTATCTTTTTCCAATTGGTCAGAGCAGTTACACGCCGATTTCTGTAAATTTTCAAGGTGGGATTCAATCAAATTCTACTTTAAGTGGAAGAATAGTTAGCGGCAATCATTCACAAATGGACGCTGAGCAAATGGAATACGTCAGAACAAATTACTATTGGGAAATGAATTCTGAAAACATGACTAATCCAAATTATTCAGTCACCCTGAATTATCAAGACGCTTTAGTAACGAACGGATTAACGGAGACAGAACTTGATTTGCGACCAGCAAAATGGAGTGCTGAATCGGGATGGAAATCTTCTGATCAATGCTCAATTTGTCATAGTTCAGGTATCATGGGAACCTCAACATTGAGTACAGATTTAAATTCGATAACTTGGTCTGGAGTAACTGGATTTAGTGATTTTATGGGCTTAGGCCAAGGAAATGGGTCCCCCCTTCCCGTTGAATTACTTTATCTAGAAGCAGAATGTCTCAATGATGAATATTTTTCGGCAAAATGGGCAACAGCATCCGAGAATAACAGTTCTCATTTTATCTTGCAGCAATCGCGGGATGGCTTAGAATGGATGGATAAAAAAACTCTGCAAGCCGCAGGCAACTCAACAGAGCTCATAAATTATGAGGAAGAGCTTAGTATTTCATTCCCCTATTTTCGATTAATTCAATTTGACTTAGATGGTGATTCCACAGTTTACGGGCCGATGTCAAATTCTTGTTTCAAAGAGGAGTTTTACTTTAATGTTTTCCCTAATCCGAACAAAGGAAATTTTCAAGTTGTTATCAATCATCCAACGAGTTTTCCAATTGAAATTCAATTATTGGATATAACCAGTAAAAATATTAAAACAATCAATTGCGATGGAGCAATGGAAAATTCAATTTTACTATACACATTCAATGAAAAACTAACACCTGGAAATTATTTAGTTAAGATTCAACTTGAAAACGGGTTATTAATCAATAAAAAAATAGCCGTCCAATAATAAACTTTTTACTTCGCTTACCTCCAGCCAAACTCGTTGCTTTTTCAGCAATTAGTGGGGTGAGCCAAGCTAATAAAAGAAAATGTCGGACAATGAAAATATCCAAAAACTATTTGTTGGATTATTTGATTCGTTTGAGATTGCAGAAAAAAAGTGAATTCCATTAAGAATCAAATTATGACTGCTTATATAGTGATTATCATCAATGCATGAATAATGATCTTTTGTAATTGATCTTGTTGATGTCGATCTATAACTTATTAGTCAGTTCACAAATTGTTTTATGTCATAATATGAGCGAAATAAACCCAGATTAGCCACTACCGTGATTTTGCCAAATCAATTTCCTTGTATCTTAAAATACACTCCGACATCTAACTTTTGGATTAGCTTGCCTTCCCATTTTTCCAGGCAATAGTCGACAGAACGAGTTTTTATTCCGTGGCTAAGTCCAATGTCTACGGCTTCTTTTCGTTGAAAACTGTCGGGTAGCGCATCGTAGAATTTTTGTTTTTTGGGTGGATTCTGAACGGTATGTTGTGCGGATTGATACAAGCGTTATGAGAAAGATGAAGACCGATTTCCTTTCTTTTGGATTAACTGAACTTTACAATATCAGAATTAAAACAATTGGCAATGGCTAAATTGAAATATGCCATAATCTTAAAAAAAATCGAATTAAAATTCTAGGTATTGGTATGTTTATACCATCGACAAACGATTGATGTATGTCGAAAAAAATAAAAATAATCGACATAGATATATATAATGTCGATTCAATCGACATGAAATGTTGGTCATGTTTAAAAAACCAATAAAAATCGACATTGTAAGAATTTCACCTTGTTAAATAAAGGGTTTATTCTTTTGACAAAACCTCAATTAACTTCTTGTTTATATAATAAATTTCATTGCCAATTTTAATCGAACCTAATAATCCATCCGCTTCTATCTTCTTCAAATATTCACTTGCTGTCTGCCTTTTGGCAATATTATAGTCCTGTAATACTTTAATTTTAATATACGGGTGACTAAACAACAAATCTACCAATTCCTTTGAGTAAGAAGATTTGAGAACTTCTTTCACACGAATTTCCGCACTTGCTTTTAATTCTAAAATGGCATTGATTTTTTGCAAAGTCATTTTTGAAGTTTCGGCTACACCATTTACAACAAACAAAATCCATTCTTCCCAATTATTCTCTTCTGTTACAGATTTCAATAGACGATAATAATCAGATTTATTTTGAATGATATAGTGACTTAAATACAAGACCGGTAAACCTAACAACTCTTGCTGTATGAGATACAATACATTTAAAATCCTCCCAATTCTCCCATTACCGTCGCTAAAAGGGTGAATAGCTTCAAATTGATAATGGATAAGAGCCATTTTAATTAGAGGATCTAAATCGAAAAACTCGTTATCATTAATAAAAATCTCCAGTTTTTTCAACTTTTCTCTAATAATTGCTTCTCCTTCAGGTGGCGTATAAACAATTTGGTTGTTGCTTGGATTACCCAATTTGGTGCCTGTATTTTTGCGAATGCCTTCTGATGAACCACGTAAACGTTGCATTAATCCAACCAATAAGTTTGTGGTAATTAAGTTGTTTTTTTGTAATTCATCAATGCCCCAATAAATTGCTTCACGGTATTGCAAGACTTCTTTAGCTGCTTGGTTCTTAATAGCGTCACCCATTAACGTTGCTTTGTATAATTCATCTTGGGTAGTCACAATGTTTTCAATGGCATTAGACTCCTTACTTTCTTGCAAGACAATT
>JACCDK010284246.1_pt1 | contig 12982 bp, 11 predicted proteins | sample 7445871 | NCBI WGS metagenome assembly JACCDK01 (sample SAMN15323436, study PRJNA562643) | freshwater metagenome | isolation source: river surface water | place: USA:Blue River Watershed | collected 2017-08-15 | reverse complement strand
AGCAATTGCAGATGCTGGATTCGACATGGAATCACTAGATAAAAACAAAGTAGGTGTTATCTGGGGCTCTGGGATCGGTGGTTTGAAGACTTTTGAGGATGAAATGATTTATTTCGGAAAAGGTGATGGTACCCCAAAAATCAACCCTTTCTTTATTCCAAAAATGATTGCCGATTCAAGTTCAGGACAAATATCTATTAGAAATGGATTTCGTGGACCCAATTATGTGACAGTTTCGGCTTGTTCATCTGCAAACAATGCAATTATTGATGCTTTCAATTACATTCGTACGGGTAGAATTAAAGTATGTGTAACTGGTGGCTCGGAAGCGCCCGTAACGATTGCATCTGTAGGTGGTTTTACCGCAATGCATGCGATGTCGACTCGAAATGACGACCCTTCTACTGCTTCACGTCCTTATGATCAAGATCGCGATGGCTTTGTAGTGGGAGAAGGTGCAGGTGCCTTGGTCCTTGAAGAATATGAGCATGCAAAAGCAAGAGGAGCAAAAATTTATGCGGAACTGATAGGTGGTGGCTTTTCATCTGATGCTCACCACATTACTGCCCCCCATCCAGAGGGATATGGTGCTTTACTTTCTATGCTAGATGCCTTGGAAGATGCACAAATCAAACCTGAAGAAGTAGATTATATCAATACACACGGAACATCCACTCCTATTGGTGATCCACAAGAATTAAAAGCAATCATGGATTGCTTTGGTGAACATGCATTTAATGTAAGTATTTCATCTACTAAATCGATGACTGGGCACTTGTTAGGTGGTGCGGGAGCAGTTGAAGCTGTTGCCTCTGTTTTAGCAATTCAAAATCAATTTGTTCCACCTACAATCAATTTATTTAATTTAGATTCAGAAATTGATCCACGTTTTGATTTAACACCAAACATTGGTAAATCAAGGAAAATCAACATTGCCTTAAGCAATGGATTTGGTTTTGGCGGTCATAATGCCACTGTAATCTTTAGAAAAATCGAAGGATAAATGTCATTACGCTCTCTATTAAAAGGTTTCAATCTTGTACCCTTAGACGAACGAGAGAAGTTTTTGAAAAAATCTGTAAAATACCTTATTGGAGAAAATCCAACTAATTTACAAATCTACAGGTTGGCATTTTTACATTCATCCGCTTCCAAAGAAAGTATTTCAAAATCATACAAAGAATCCAACGAGCGATTAGAATTCCTAGGTGATTCTGTTCTTGGTATGGTCACTGCATCCTACCTATTCAAAAAATTCCCTTTTAAGGATGAGGGATTTTTGACAGAAATTAGATCTCGAATGGTAAGTAGAGAATCTTTAAATTTATTAGGAAGAAAGATAGGATTAGATAAGATTATCGAACATGAAAACCAAAACAGAGCCGCTCTATCCAGGTCTAGTATGTATGGTGATGCAATGGAGGCCTTTGTTGGTGCTATTTATTTAGATAAAGGCTTTGCCTTCGCTCAAAAATTTATTATTAAAAAGCTTTTAACTCAACATTTTGATTTAGAATCGGTTGTACAAAACAATCCCAATTTTAAATCAATTTTAATAGAATGGAGTCAAAGAGAAGGCAAAAAAATCATTTTTGAAATCAGTGAGGATGGACACCATCACAACAAAGAATTTACAGCCTCTATTTTATTGGATTCAGAAAAAATAACAGAAGGTAAAGGTTATTCAAAGAAAAAAGCAGAACAAACCGCAGCCATGAAGGCTTGCGAGTTTTTAGATATCAAGTAACATGGATACTCCGAACATCTATTTACATTTTTGGGCAGATGGGTCAGAAAAAATTTCATTTCAAGAAATTTTAACTTGGAATTTAAGCGCAGAAACTTTAAATACAATCAGGAATGAACTGTATTCCCAACTTGTTTCTGAAAAAATCAGTGAAATATTTCCAAATATTGATTGGACAAACGCAAGATCTTTTGAAAAATGGGAACAATTTGCTGAAACACTGCTTTTACATATCCAATTTCCTAAAAATGTATGGGAAAAATGGCTCTCAATTCTAGAAGAACCTTACGAGACGAGAGTTGAACAAATGGAAGAACCAGAAATAAGAGCGAATGATCTGGATTATTCTTATTTGCAAAACCCATTTCCTGAGTATGTCAGCCCTGTTGTAAATGAAAATGATTTACTTACTGCAGATGTCTATTTTGTACAAAATGAACCTGAGGCTTCTATCCCAGAGCAAGATGAAAATAATAAGCCAGAGCTTTTATCTCAAGGAGAAAAAAAAGTATTTGAAGCTATTCAATTAAACGATGCTCCACTTCTAAAAAAAGTAGAATCTCAATTAGTAGATAAACTTTCCAATTCAATTAGTTTATACCAATCAATTCATTTTACAAAAGAATTATTTAAAGGAAATAATCAAAGATTTCAACAATTTATACAGTTTGTCGACGAACAAGCAAATCCAACTTTTTGGAAAGAAGAAATTGATCAACAATTTCCTGAACTTTTCGAAATTTCAGAATCAAAAGCATTAGATGAACTTTTATTTCTAATTGAAAAGAAATTCAGTTAGTTGATTCTATTTATCAGTTTTAAAGAATAACATTTTTTGATTTTAAGCTAGCTTTGGTGAGTTGTATGAAAACTTGCCTAACCTACTTATTATTATTAATCTGGAGCCAAATTTGGGGCCAAAACCAAGCTGTGAAACTGAATTCAGAAGATGATCAAATAGGATTTTACGATTATCTGCTAAACAACCCCCTAGATTTAAATCGATGTTCTCAAGAAGAACTTAATCAAATCCATTTTCTTAGCTCTGAACAAATCAATTCTTTTCTTTCCTACCGTGAAAAATATGGACAATTAATACATATTTTTGAACTTCAAGTAATTGAACATTGGGACATAGGCACCTGTAGAAATATCAGTCAATTTGTTTTTATATCCTCAAAAGCCTCTAAAGATATACGCATTTCAAATTCCTTATTCCTATTAAGATTAGAAGAGACATTGGAAAAAGCAATTGGTTTTGAACAAAACGGTAAAGCAAGTAGTTACCAAGGTAATAGACTTAAAGAATTTATAAAATTCAAAAACACGTCCAATCCAAGAATTAAATTTGGATTTTTAAGTCAAAAAGATGCAGGTGAAAAAAATCCCTTAGATTTTTATTCATTATTTGTTGAAATAAATCCAACTAAATTGCTACAAAAAGTTATTATTGGAGATTATTCAGTCCAATGGGGGCAGGGCCTATTACAAACAGGAGGGTTTAATCTTGGCAAAAATTATGAAAGCATCAAATCTACACAAAAATTCCATATTGGAGGTTTACCCTATAGTTCAAGTGCTGAATATTCATTTAACAGAGGAATATATATCCATAAAATCCTTTCAAAAGGAATAAATTGGCAATCTTTTATAAGTAATAAATACCTAGATGGAAAAATATATGAAACACCCAACCAAAGAGGGTTCCGGACTATCGATTCGGATGGATACCATAGAAATTCATCTGAAATCGCTAATCAAAAGACTATTCATGAATTCAAATGGGGAAATAGTATTGAGATCCTTCTTTCGAATGAACATCGGCTACAACTAAATTCAATTCATACAGCCTATCAGCTACCAAAAATTCCCTCCGGTATTGATTATAAAAACAATGAATGGGCCGGATCTAAATATACTTTATGGAGTATCTCCCATACAGGCAACTTTCATAATTTAAGGATGAACAATGAATATGCCCTCATAAATCTCAATTCCTATGCATTGATACATGGTGCCGCCTTTTCTTTTTCAAAAAAACAAGATGTTTCCTATTTGATACGTTACTACAAAAGTGGTTTTTACAATCCAGACGGTAAGGCATTCGGAGAGAATACGAAAAATGAAAATGAGTTCGGACTATTCCTAGGCCATCAATTCCAATTTAGTAAACGAAAAAAAGTATCAAGTTACCTTGATTTATTTTATTTTCCTGAAATCAAATACCAAGTTTCAAGCCCAAATACTTTTGGCTGGGAAATATTGACTAGGTACCAAATGGAGCGAAAAAATGCATTTAAATTTTTTTTTCAAACTAAATGGACAAGCAAGCAAGAAGATTATATTATTGGTAAAAATGAAAAAAAAATTCAAAGAATACATGATTTTCAAGAAAGTTTAGATTTCACAACCATTACAAAAAATTCATTTCAAGCCCACAGCCGATTGATGCTTCATGCACTTCAAAAAAATAAAAATTTTTATTTAGGATTCATGTTGCTCCAAGATATTGATTTAAATGGCAGAAAAATAAGCTTTAATGGGCGCTTTTCTTATTTCAAAACACCTAATTATGACACTAGGTTATATGCATTTGAACCGGGATTACCCTTTAGTTTTAATTTAATTGCCTATTCAGGTGAAGCTATTAGATTAGCCTCTACCCTCGAAATAACTGTAAATAAATACGTACGTATTTCAACAAAAATAGGCAGAACATTCTATTTTGACCGCAATGAAATTGGCTCAGGAACAGATATGATTCAAAGTAATCACAAAACGGACTTTAGCCTGCAATTCATGTATAAAAATTTATAATATTGCTTGACGCACTTTTAATAATCGTTCCAATAATCCTTCCAATTGGTCCAAAGGAAGCATATTGGCTCCGTCTGATTTAGCAATGGATGGGTTCGGATGGGTCTCAATAAAAAGACCATGAGCACCAGTTGCAATTGCAGCTTTTGCAATGGTTTCAATTAAAGCAGGTTGTCCACCTGTGACACCAGCCGATTGGTTGGGTCTTTGTAATGAATGTGTACAATCCATGATGACAGGCACATTGAAAGCTGCCATTTCAGGAATATTTCTATAATCCACTACTAAATCGCCATATCCAAACGAATTCCCTCGATCAGTTAGGTAAACGACCGCATCGGGATGCTCATGTAACACTTTTTCAACAGCAAATTTCATCGAATTACCAGACATAAATTGCCCTTTTTTTATATTAACGGCCTTCCCGGTTTTGGCCGCTGCTGCAAGCAAATCTGTTTGTCGACAGAGAAATGCTGGAATTTGCAAAACATCTACATATTCGGCAGCCATAGCAGCTTCCACTGATTCATGAATATCTGTTACAGTTGGAATTTGATAATGATTTCCAACTTCTTTTAATATTTCCAAGGCAAGAATATCCCCTATTCCAGTGAATGAATCGATTTTGGTACGATTTGCTTTCCGATATGAACCCTTAAAAATATATGGAATACCCATTGACTGGGTCATGGTATAAATTTTTTCAGCTATTTCGAATGCCAAGTCTTTGCTTTCAATAGCACAACTTCCTGCCATTAAGAAAAAGGGACCCTTCGCTATGGATTCCAAATTGGGTAATTTCATTTTATAAAATATTTACTTCTGTCTCTAACTTTATTCCAAATTTTGATAAAACGGATTGTTTTATTTCCTCTGAAAGTTTTATCAACTCCTCACCCTTTGCATTTCCATAATTTACTAAAACCAAAGCCTGCTTGGCATGTACGCCGGCATCACCTTTTCTGTATCCCTTCCACCCAGCTTGCTCAATCAGCCAACCTGCCGGAAATTTGATATCATTTGAACCCTCAACTACATATCTTGGAATTGATGGGTATTTTTCAATTACCTCCTGGGCCTTATTGATAGAAAGAGTTGGATTTTTGAAAAAACTACCTGAATTTCCAATTTCTTTAGGATCCGGTAGTTTACTTTGTCTAATCTCAATTACTGCATTCGAGACATCTTTTATGCTTGGATTTTCTATTCCATGAGCCTTTAAAACTTCATTAATAATCCCATAGGAGGTATTAATTTGAGGATGCTTATTTAATTTAAAGCAAACCTTTACAATTAAATACTTTCCTTTTCCTGCATGTTTGAAATAACTTTCTCTATATCCAAAGGCACATTGATACGAATCAAATTTTTCAATTTCTAAAGTCTCGAGATTCAAAGCCTCTAGGTAAACAAAACTATCTTTAATTTCAGTACCATAAGCTCCAATATTTTGCATTGGTGCTGCACCAACTGTACCCGGAATTAAGGACAAATTTTCCAAGCCACCCCAAGCATGATCAACCGTAAATAGTACAAACTCATGCCAATTCTCTCCCCCTCCTGCCTTGATCCAAACAAATTGATCATCTTCTTGTTCAATTTCAATCCCTTTAATTTCATTTTTAATTACTAAACCAGGAATGTTTTTGGATAATAATAAATTACTCCCTCCACCCAAAATCAACAATCCATCCATCATTAAATCAAAATGTCTTTTTTTGACTTCAATGAATTGCTTATAATCAGAAATACAAATAAAATTTTCAGCAACAACGTCTAAACCGAAGGTATTATAAGATTTTAAAGAAATATTTTTTTTCAAATCAATAACCATTACAATAATTTGGTTGATAAAAATTCTTGCAAACTAGGAATTTTTGCCTCTAAAATATTTTTATTGTTTCCTTCCCAAACTTTTTTACCATCTTTTAAGAACATGATATATTGCCCCATTCTCATAACTGAATTCATATCATGGCTAATCACCAAAGTTGTTATACCAAATTCTTCGGTAATTTCTTGAATCAACAAATCAATTTTTACGGCAGTAAGAGGATCTAAACCAGAGTTGGGTTCATCACAAAATAAATACTTAGGATTCATTACAATCGCTCGAGCAATACCTACTCGCTTTTTCATACCACCGGAAATTTCAGAAGGCATACGATAGGCTGCCTGTTCTAGTCCTACTCTTTGAAGACAAACCATTGCCCTATCATTTTTTTCTTGAAGAGTTTGATTCGTAAGAATATCTAAAGGAAAACGAACATTTTCTAAAACTGTTTTCGAATCAAATAGAGCTCCTCCCTGAAAAAGTACTCCCATTTCTCTCCGAATTTCTTTTACGACCTCCTGATTAGCAGTCAACATATTTCTACCATCAAAAAGAACTTCCCCTTTCTCTGGTGTCAAAATACCAATCATACATTTTAAAAGTACACTTTTCCCTGTCCCACTTCCACCAATTACCATACTAGTGGTACCTTTTTGAAACGTACCACTAATACCATCAAGCACTACTCGCCCATCAAATTCTTTATGAATGTTATTGATTTGGATCATTCCCAAAAATACAGATAATTGACAACAAATTATAGTTTCGAGAGATGATGACCCATTTTTTCTTTTTTGGTCTTTAAATATCGCTCATTGTGTGGATTGGCAGGTATCTCAATGCCCAAGGTTTCAACAATTTCCAAACCATATCCTAACAAACCCGCACGTTTTTTAGGGTTATTGGAGATTAACTTTATCTTTTTAACACCCAAATCCCTTAGTATTTGTGCGCCAACCCCGTAGTCACGTTCATCCATTGCAAAACCTAATTCTAAATTGGCCTCCACCGTGTCTCGACCCATCTCCTGCAATCTATATGCTTTGAGTTTATTCAAAAGACCAATTCCCCTACCTTCTTGAAACATATATAAAATAATTCCCTTGCCTTCTTTTTCAACCATTTGCATCGCTTGATGCAATTGTCCACCACAATCGCACCTACAACTTCCAAAAATATCACCCGTTACACATGAACTATGCACTCGAACCATAACTGGTTCAGATTCGCTCCAATTTCCTTTGATTAATGCCAAGTGAGTATCACCTGTATTTTTTTGTCTGAAGGCAATTAATTCAAAATCGCCCCACTCCGTAGGCATTTCAACCCCAATTTCTCTAGTGATTAAAGATTCTGTTTTTAATCGATACTCGATTAAATCTTTAATTGTTACTAATTTTAATTGATGTTCATCAGCAATTTTCCGGAGATCTGCCAATCTAGCCATTTCTCCATCTGGCTTCAAAACCTCACACAACACACCCGAGGGCTGAAATCCTGCTAATTTAGCAAAATCCATAGCGGCCTCCGTATGACCTGTCCTTCGCAAAACGCCCTCATCCTTACTTTTGAGAGGAAAAATATGTCCTGGTCTACCTAAATCACTTGGTTTGGTCGAATGATCAACCAATGCTTTTATGGTTTTTGCGCGATCTGAGGCAGAAATACCAGTGGTACATCCATGACCCAGCAAATCAACCGAGACGGTAAAAGGCGTTTCATGAGAAGTAGTATTTTGTTCCACCATCATCTCCAAACCCAATGCATTACACCTGTCTTCAGTCAATGAAACACAAACTAAACCTCTGCCAACCGTAACCATGAAATTGACCATCTCTGGTGTAATAACTTCAGAAGCACAAATAAAGTCTCCTTCATTTTCTCTGTCTTCATCATCGGCAACAATTATTATTTTGCCCTGACGAATGTCCTCAATTGCATCTTCGATTCGGTCTAACCTTATTTTATCCACCTGCATTATATATTTTAAAACGAAAACACAAAGTTAATTAGAAATAGTTCCCTTTTTACCTACCTTTGCAATTAATATCGAATGTAAGAATGTCAATTATCGTTTCTGGACTTTCAAAGACTTATCAAAATCAAAAAGCGGTCGATCAAATTAGCTTTGAGCTTCATAAAGGAGAGATTGTAGGATTTCTTGGTCCAAATGGAGCTGGTAAATCCAGTACACTAAAAATGATGATTGGACTTATTTCAAAGGATTCGGGAACAATTGAAATCAATGGCTTACGAATTCCTCAAGACTCAGAAAAAATCAAAAAACAAATTGGATTTTTAGCGGAACATAATCCCATGTACCAAGACATGTATGTTCGAGAATTTTTAGCATTTGTTGGAAAAATTCATCAAATAAAAGATTTAAATAATAGAATAAATGAAATTATTCTGTTAACAGGGTTGGAAAAGGAGTGTCATAAAAAAATCAATCAACTTTCAAAAGGATTTCAACAGAGGGTTGGTATTGCACAGGCCATCCTACATAATCCGCCCATTTTGATATTGGATGAACCCACAAGTGGCTTAGACCCAAATCAAATGCTTGAAATCAGAAACTTGATTAAAAGAATAAGTGCGAATAAAATTATTTTATTTTCATCTCATATCCTTTCAGAAGTAGAGGCTATTTGTGACCGAATTCTACTGATCAATAAAGGAAAATTAGTTGCTGATGAAAAAACATCTAATATTATCTCTAAACCTGGTGGATTAACTAAATTCTTTGAATCAAAAACAAATTGATTAATTTAGTTCAAATGAATCGGCATCTAAAAATGCCGGAAAATTTTTTCTAAAATTTTCTAAATCCTTCTTTTTAATTTCTACTGTTTGAATGGAAGGTTGATCATGTAAATCAAGAAGAATATTTCCTTTGTAATCAATCATTGCAGAATCTCCTTGATACGTCAATCCATTGCCATCCGTTCCAATAATATTCACTCCTGCAACAAAACTTAAATTTTCAATAGCTCTTGCCTGCAACAAAGTTTTCCATGCATTGGCTCTTGCAGCTGGCCAATTGGCAATAAATACCGCTAAATCATATTCATTTTGACGATTACGAATCCATACAGGGAAACGTAAATCATAGCAGACAAATAAGCCAATAGTAAATCCTTTGAAAGAAATAACTTTTCGATTTTCCCCTGCAGTATACACATTGCCTTCCTCGCCCATGCGAAACAAATGCTTTTTATCATAAAATGAAATGCTTCCATCAGGAAAAACAGCCAACAATCGGTTAAAATATTGTCCCGAATCTTTGATTTTTATACTTCCTACTACCAATGAATTGAGTCGTTTCGACATCAATTGCATCCACTTTACAGAAGGACCATTCATTAGTTCCGCCTGATGTATATTGATAGAAAACCCTGTGGTAAACATTTCGGGCAATATAACCACATCCGTTTGATTGATGAGCGTAGTTAATGCTTCTTCTAAAGCCGAACAATTTGCGATAGGATTTTCCCAAACTAAAGGAGTTTGAACTAAAGTAATGCGTAAGGATTTAGTTGAAACTTCTTCCATCAATTTATCTATTTGTTGATAAATGAATAATAAAGTTTAATCTTAGTTTTGAAAGAATTTAAAGCAACATAATTAATTTGATCCCCAACAAATCCATATTCTGAACTAGAAATAGCAGAAATTTCTGGAGTAATTAATATTTCATCCGATAATTCTCGACCAGATAAAATATTTTGAACCAAAGAGGTAATATTAAAGCTATAAGATTTACTTGCTGAATTATAACTAACTGTATTAACACCTGTTGCTCCTTCTGAAAGAAAATAGGATAAGCCATAAACGCTACGAAGAGGCCTATTAGCACCTGGATTTCCCCTTGTCAGCGATAATTTATCAAGCAACAAAGACGCGGGCACATCGGAGCTAGGCTCAACAATTAATTCCGCCTTGTTTACAGCAATGTATTTATTATTTTTTAATTTATTTAAATACGGAATTTTCAATTTAGTTGCTAAACCCAAACCATTCTGAACAAAGGTTTTGTTGTTACTTAGTTTTGAATCAATTTGTTGACCATTCGCTTTTAGATTAGACAATAAACTACCAGATCTATCGGCCTTAAACTGATTATACTTTGCTAAAACTTCTGATTGTGAATACGTTGAAAGTGCAAAATAGAATGGAACAACATATTTATTGGTGTCGCCCGGCGTGGTGTATCGCAAATCAATTCGTGAAGAATTAGATATGAAACTTAAAACAGCACCGTTAGGGGCTGAGTTGTTTTCAAAATATAAACCCTTAAATACTTTTCGAAAGGAGGAACCTCCAGCTTTTGTTTCTGCATTGGCAGAATAGGACATCAACTCTTTTCCTAATTCCTTGGAAAGGTCTATGATCAATGTATCCATTAAGATAGTGTCTCCATCAGCTACAAATCGCTTAATAGGACGAGGATAAAAAGAAACAGTCTTTAATGGCTGGGCTTCATATCCTTTTACAGAATTACTAAAATAAGGAACTAATCTAGACAAGGTGTCTGTTAATTTATAGATTTTCATCGTCTGTAATTTAGTCGTATCACCCCGGTAAGAGGAGTAAACTAAATACATTTTTGCAGAACCTAAAATTGAATTTTCCTTGGCATTCAAGGTATCCACATTACTTATTTGAGTATAAAAATTTGAAGAGATTTGACCAATATTAGGATCAGTCAAAGAACCAAATAAAAATGCACTTGGACCACTCGTGTACGTAGAGTCTAATTGAATCGTTGAGGAATTAATAGAAAGAGTATCCGTGTAATTTAAGCCTAACTCAACACTAAATAAATCTGAACCAATTTCCTTAGCAGTATCACAACTATTTAACAAAAAGGTTAGTAAAAAAATGCTGTTAATTGCCAGCCAATTCCAAGTACACTTTTTCGAAAAATTCGATATCATTTTCGGCAATATTTTGATGAGCTTTATCTTTAAATTCATTTACTACCACATTTATGCGGTCTTCTGTGTTTTCTAAGGAAACAATACAATCAGCATATTCAGAACCAATTCTTATGAATGATTCATAATTTCCAGTTGCTAAACTTCCCAAGGTATCATTTTCCAAATCTCCAATTTTTACTTTATCGTATAAATCTTCTTTATCGAACGTAAAATCAAAGGAAGAATTGTGTGGAGAGAAAATTGTTTTTGAATCCTTAAAAATAGGGTGATTTCTAAAATGTGTTGAAATGTACAATGGTACTAAACTAGACATCCAATCGTTGCAGTGAATTACATCTGGAGACCATCCTAATTTTACGACCGTTTCAAGCGCTCCTTTGCAAAAGAAAATTGCCCTTTCATGGTTATCATCAAAAAAAGCGCCTTCCTTGTCTGTCAAAACAGATTTTCTTTGAAAATAATCTTCGTTATCGATAAAATATACCTGTAATTTTGCTGCAGGAATACTTGCCACTTTAATCGTTAGAGGTTTGTCTTCCTCTCCCATCGGAATCGTAATACCTGATAAACGAACCACCTCGTGAAGTCTATTTTTTCGCTCATTGATCAATCCAAATCTTGGAACAAGAATTCTAATTTCCATCCCACGATCTTGCATGGCAGTTGGTAAATTCCTGACAAAATCTGCAATTCTTGAGGTATTTAAAAATGGATCTACCTCGCTTGACACATAAAGAATTCGCATAATTGGCTATTCTGTTTAATAAATGAGCACACTGACCCAAAAAACAATGCAAAATTACAAAAAAATACTCAATACTCATTCATTTATTTTAAAATACCTCTTATTTTAGCCTTTTGATAAATTCTAATTTTTTGAAATCAACCATTAAATATCTATTTTCAACGCTTTTAGCCATTGCTCTTCTTTATTGGGCATTTTCATCTAGCAACTTAAGTTGGAACGATTTATCTCAAACGCTAGCCTCAGCAAATTACACTTGGGTCGGACTTTCCATTATCATATCCATCATCGCCCATTATTTGAGGGCTATTCGTTGGAATCAGTTATTGGCAGTTATGCATTATAAGCCAGGTACCATTCGAACATTCTCTGCTGTATTAATCGGATATTTTGCCAATTTTATCATTCCTAGAATGGGAGAAGTTTCGCGATGTGGGTCTTTGCAAAAAACAGCTGAAATACCATTTGAAAAATCTTTTGGCACTGTGATTACCGAAAGAATCGTCGATCTTTTATGCCTAGCAATTGTGCTTGGCATCAATTTATTGATTGAATTTGAACCATTAAAAAATTACCTTTTTCCTAATTTACATTTGCCAGGAAATTCTATTTTAATTGCCTTTGCAATACTCCTTTTTATTTCGGTACTGCTTGTCAGAAAATATAAAAATTCCTTTTTCTTATATGTAAATTCAAAAAAAGAATCCTCCAAAATAATCAAACTCTTAATTGGATGGATAGATGGAATTAAATCGATTTTATTAGTAAAAAATCCATTACTTTTTATTTTATATTCAATTGGTATTTGGCTTTGCTATTATTTAAATGCATATATTCTTTTATTGGCATTTCCTGAATCCATGAGTCTTGGACTTGGTGCAGCAGTAACTATTTTAGTT
>JACCDK011211868.1_pt1 | contig 12988 bp, 10 predicted proteins | sample 7445871 | NCBI WGS metagenome assembly JACCDK01 (sample SAMN15323436, study PRJNA562643) | freshwater metagenome | isolation source: river surface water | place: USA:Blue River Watershed | collected 2017-08-15 | reverse complement strand
CTTTAGTGCCTTTATATTGATTTACATAATTGATGTAATAGGAACTAGTCAATTCTTTTCTTACTATCACAAAATAAGAGGGATTAGATTTGAAATAGTTGTAATTTTCTGATAGGCTGCTTTGTTCTGCTAATAAACTTGTTCGTTTTCCAGTATAAAGACTAAGCGCTCTCGGTTTACTAAATAAAATAAGACTAGTTTCAGGTATTGTAGTTTTGATAAAATCAAGTGCCTGTAAGTCGTTTTTAGCATATGGCGACCAACCCATATCATTATTATGCGTTGCTCCTTCGATGGTATCATATTGCATCGCAATAAATAAAACACACGCAACTATAGCCATTTTTTTATTTAGTAAAGAAAGGCGTAATGTTTTTTTAATCGCCTGAAACCCTTTCAGTAAATAATAAAGCATAGGTAACCACATCGGGAATAGATAACGTAATCCCTGATGTACGGGGGTTATAAGTACTAATATAAGCATGCAAATAAATCCCCAATCTAGCAGAGATGCTTTCCAGCTTTTAATAAAACCAAAGAAACTCACGCCTAATAATACTGAACCAATTAAGGTATAAAGAAGTTGTAAATGTTGATCAAAAGCCCAACCGGAGAAAAAACTAGGTAATAATGTACCCAAATAAATAATATTATCTAAAATAATAAAGGACCAGGTGTGCTGCGTTTGCGTGTAGAGTTGTTTATAGAATCCAAGGGATGAAGGGGTGTGTTGAGGTCCAAGGCTATTGGAAATTAAATAAAAAAGCAGACAGGTAATACCTATGATAAAGGGATTTAAAAGTGCATGTTTAAATGAAAATGTTTGTTTGTTTTTTAAGTATTGGCTTATAAAAAACAATGCCTCAGCGCCCAAGAATACAATGGCTTGACTGCGTATTATAAATGCTAGTCCTAAAGCCAAACTCGCCCATATAATTGATTGCTTATTGACATGTTCTTTAGTACGTTGATACAAATAGATACTGCAAAACAATGCACATGGAATATCTGATAGCATAAACTGTTTAAAATCTACTAGGTAATGGTGGTAAGCGCATATCAAGGTTATGCATAAAGCAATTAACGGATGTGTGTAGCGGTTTAAAAATTTAAAGATGACCCATAACCATGCTATAAGTAGCGTAGTGATCAACAAAAGAATTGGTTTTACTGCAAATCCCCAAATGCTTATTATTGGACTTATTAATAGTGGAAATCCATTTGGGTATGATGGTGGTGCGTATTCTCGATCTAATGGGTTGGATTCAAAATGCCATTGGTGATAATTATTATCTTTTGCAAAGTATTGCGCTTGATGAATATACTGCGCAAAATCATCGCCCCAATTATGCGTTGTATTTACATTCAAAAAAAATAAAGGCAACATACACAGTAAAAAATAAAAAGTATATTTTTTCATGTTGCTGTTGCCTTTAGAAAAGTTTGAGTAGAATATTAAGCTAAGAATGGCATTTTAACCACTTTTGCTTTTATGGCTTTGTCTCTAATCATAATATAGATTTCGCTGCCTTCTGCACTAAATTCTTTGCTTACATAAGCCATTCCGATTGCTTTTTGCAAACTAGGAGATTGTGTGCCAGAGCATACATGACCAATAGTGTTTCCTTGTGCATCTTGAATGCTATAATGATGACGAGGGATACCTCTGTCAATCATTTCAAAGCCTACTAATTTTCTAGTAATGCCAGCTGCTTTTTGTTTTTCTAAGATGTCTTTTGCGGTAAATTCTTTAGTGAATTTGGTTATCCATCCCAATCCAGCTTCTAATGGAGAAGTGGTATCGTCAATGTCATTTCCATACAGGCAATAACCTTTTTCTAAGCGAAGCGTATCTCTTGCAGCAAGACCAATGGCTTGCATGCCATGTGGCGCACCTACTTTAAATAAAGCATCCCAAATAGTTTGTGCATCGTTATTTTTATCTTCAAAATAAATTTCAACACCACCGCTACCCGTATAACCGGTTGCACTGATTAATACATTCTCAACACCTGCAAGGGTTGCTCTTGTGAACGTATAATAATTTAAATTAGTAATGTCGGTATCGGTTAATTGCTGAACATACTTAATTGCATTAGGACCTTGTATGGCAAGCAAAGCAGTTTTATCTGAAATGTTATGCATTTCTACTTGTTTGGTATTGTGTTTTACCAACCAATTCCAATCTTTCTCAATATTAGAGGCATTTACTACTAACATGTAAGCGCTATTTTCTTCTAGGCAGTATACAATCAAGTCGTCTACGATACCACCTTCTGCATTTGGAAAGCAAGAATATTGTGCTTTTCCTGCAGTTAATTTTGACGCATCATTACTTGTTACACGTTGAATAAGATCTAATGCATCTGCACCTTTTAAAATAAACTCACCCATGTGACTTACATCAAATACACCGGCATTGTTTCTTACGGTTGCATGTTCTTCATTAATACTAGTATAAGAAATAGGCATATTATAACCTGCAAATTCGGCCATCTTAGCGCCTAAAGCAATGTGTAGATTTGTAAAGGGAGTATTTTTCATAAAAGTTGAATGATTAGTTTTTTAATGACTGCTTGCAAAAATAACATTCTAAACTAATTAAACACTTAATTTTGTCAATTAATTATGGGAAAGCAATCGACTTATTTAATGCCTTTGCAAGATCAAATGTATGCAGCTGCATCTAGAGATATGGCAAAGCCTATGGAAAAATACATGAAGAACTTGTTTCCTTACTTGGGAGTAAAAGCACCTTTACGTAAGACTATTTACAAGGCCTTCATAAAAAATAATCTACCTAACGCTATTGCTTGGGAAGAAGAAGTTAGGTATTTATGGTCGCTATCAGAGCGCGAGTTCCAGTATACGGCTATAGAATTGTGTTGGGCCTGCAGAAAAATGTGGAACGAGGGAACGATTGATTTTTTTATTGAACTCATAAAAGATAAATCTTGGTGGGATTCGGTTGATGCCATTGCCTCCATTTTGGTTGGGCATTATTTTACGGTCTATCCACAAAAAATAGATAAGTATATTATCTCTTGGAGTAAAGATGAACATTTATGGGTAAGAAGAACGAGCATTATTTTTCAATTAAAATATGGTGTTAAAACAGATTGGGAATTATTGCAGCGCTGTATTTACAATAACTTAAACTCAAAAGAATTTTTTATTAATAAAGCTATTGGTTGGGCTTTACGCCAATATGCAAAAACCAATCCTTCTGAAGTAAAAGAATTGGTTTTGCATACCAACTTATCGAATTTAAGTAAACGAGAAGCACTTAAGCATATTGGATAAGCACTCTAAAATTGTGTATTTCTAATTTTTCAAATAGTATTTGAACGTGATTCCGCCCCACCAATTCAATTGATAAGCACCTGGAGTTAAATCTGTACTTACAGTATTGGCATATCCATTCCCGGGATCATTGTCATTTACATTATTACCTAAAAATAAAAAGGTATAATTTATTTGATTAGTCATATTATTAGCGCCTACATAGAGATCTAGGTCTGCATTTTTATATTTACATTGATATCCAATTTTTGCATTGAGTTGCGTAAAACCCTTTACTAAATTGCTATTAGCAAAGTCGGCATATACATCGCCCATGTAATAGTATGTTGCATTGGTATAAACGCCCATGTTAGATTGAATATCAAGTCCAAGGGTATATTTTAATTTTGGAACACCTACTACTTGTTTGCCGCTAAAGTCTACAGTAGATCCATCGATACTCGTTTTAAATTGAGCGTATTTAAATTGATTGTAGCTCATGGAAAGAAATGGTTCTATCTTCTTTATCCATCCAAGCGAAGTTATTTTAGGTTGCCAATTATAACCCATACTCATTTCTACACCTTTATTTTGCTGAATACCCGTGTTGGCCCAATAGGTATAAGGTGAGCTGCCTATGCTACCTGCTAATTGAGTGAGTTTATTTTCAATGTTCATGGTGAATATTGAAAACTGATAATCGAATCGGGTATCAAATAACAAACCCTGTACGCTTAAGTCAAGCATCTTAGCTTTTTCAGGAAGCAATTTATCGTTGGTGATATTAAGTACATTAATAAAAGAGGTACTAGCTGTAGGCGCATTAAAACCTTCGCTGTAGCTCAAATTAATAATTTGGTTTTTAATAGTTTTTTGGATTGCAATATGAGGGTTATAACTCAGCTCAAAATTCTTTTTGAAAGACAGATCCTTATTGTAGCTACTAAGCAAACCTGGAATTGCTAATAAGTCTTCTCTTTTGTATTTCAAGGGATTAACGCTCATGCCTACAATAACGGTTGTTTGCAAAGGCATTATCTTTATTCTGTCTTGTAAAAAAATTGAAAATTGATCAGTGCTTGTCTTTGCATAGCTTGCTTTATTTATGGATTGTACAACAAATGGGGTAGTATCTATGCTTGGGTAAGCATATCTAGACCCTAATGTTCTTGTTCCTTGTAGTTCAGTCCCAAAACTTAGTTGGTTAATAAACTTAGTAGTGCTTTGTTGTTCATATGTAAATACGCTACGAAAGCCCATGTTTGGAGCATTATTATTATGTAATGCGCCAGCTGCAATATAGAGTTGACTCGTATTTGAGTAAAAAAAACTGCTTATATTATGAATGTACTTATTGAAGGCGTAATCGTGAGTTATAGAAAACCGTGTAGTTAACAATTCATTTCTAGCATTTTGTTTTGCATAGGCTAGATTGCCTCGGTCTATACCGGCATAATAATCTGCATAGGGTATTTGTCCAGTTAATTCCTCATGACTATAACTATGGCTTGCATAAAATTTGATTTTTTCTTTTTCATTAAGTGTAAAATTGCCCAAAAGAGAAAATGTATTCTTATTACTCGCGCCTCTTGGTCTATATCCATCTGCCTGAATATGACCATAGTTAAACACTATAGCTCCTTTGTCACTAACTAAATCAATTCTTGTTTGTGTTTGGAAAAGACCAAAGCTGCCGGTATTTATTTTTTGTGCAACATGCGTTCCTTTAAGCTCATATGCTTTTAAATTAAAGCGCGCTACACCGCCTACGCCACCACCGTATAAAGTGGTAGCCGGGCCTTTAATTACTTCAACATTATTTACTAATGAAAAGTCAATATCATCTAACAGGGTGATGCCGTCTGCACTTGTAATGGGTATATCGTTATAGTAAGCTTTAATACCCCAATTATTAAATTTTTGGTCGTTGCCATAGCCTCTGATGATAATTCGTTGTCCTCCTAATAGCGTACGCTTATCTAATTGCACTCCAGCAATAGTATTTAAAGAATGCTCAATAAATGCACTATTATTGCGATTTAATTCGGCCTCTGTTAGGGCCTCTGTACTTTGACCTTGTAATTGGAAGGCTGCTCTTTCTTTTTCTGTTGTTTTTCTGCTTTTTACAGTTATTGGTATTAGCGAAATGCTTTCTTTAATAGTTGTATCTTGCGCACATAAATCTGTACACAAGAATAAAACTACTAGTAATGAACTAGTAAATTTCATAGTTAGAAATATTATAAGTATTGAATTGTTTAGTTGATGTGTAGAAGTGATTTGCTAAACAATGGGAGGGCGATCTATCGTATTCAAAAAGCGATCTCTTATTGGATTACTTGTGTGAGAGTATTGATAAGTTGTAGTGCTAAATTTTGTCTGCAGATCCAAAGGTGTAATATCTGAAAAGAATAATTCCTGTAATTGACAAATCAGTTGTTTGGTTTGATTTTTAAACGGTACATTATGTTGTATTTGCTCTGATAACGCGCTTTTTAGTTTGTTATTTAATCTAGATTCTTCTTGGTCTGCGTAACAATAATACACGGTATCCTTGCCAGTGATAACTATGCTTACAACATCATATTGTACTTGATGGAAATTAAATTCATGATCATTCTCCCAAGCAGCGTTGTCTATTTGATTAGCGCGAATAGGTGTTAAAGCATCTTCATGTATAACAGCAATTTGCTTAAGTGCTTTATTTTTTGCTTGCCATTTTAACAACCAATAACTAGGCATGATGCCGGCGATTGCCAACATCGAAATAGTAATGCCTAAGAGGATGATAAAGTTTTTCAAAGCGATACTAAGATACAATAAAAAAAATCTACCCGAAGGTAGATTTTTATATCGTGCGTTTTGCTTTTTTAGATTTTTGGTGCAGCACTTAAAATAGCTGGACTTGCTTGTGCGGCATATTTCTCAAAGTTCTTAACGAATAATTCTGCAAGGTGTTTTGCTTTTTCATCATAAGCAACTTTGTCGGCCCAAGTATCGCGAGGATTTAATAATTCGCTAGGTACATTAGGGCAAGATTGTGGAATTAAAACGCCAAACGTATCATGTGCAGTATAGGCTACATTATTCAATTCGCCATTTAATGCTGCAGTAATCATAGAACGTGTATGTTTTAAACTCATACGATGACCAGTGCCATAAGCACCACCACTCCAGCCGGTATTGATCAACCATACATTAACTTCTGGATGCTCAGCTAATTTTTTACCCAACAAATCTGCATATTTCGTAGGATGTAAAGGTAAGAACACGCGACCAAAACAAGCAGAAAAGGTAGTTTGAGGTTCTGTAATACCTACTTCTGTACCAGCAACTTTTGCGGTGTATCCACTGATGAAGTGATACATAGCTTGTTCTGTAGTTAATTTAGAGATAGGAGGTAAAATGCCAAAGGCATCACAGGTTAAAAAGAAGATATTCTTTGGATTGCCTCCATAAGAAGGCGTTTTTGCGTTGTCAATATGATCGATAGGGTATGCAACGCGAGTATTTTCAGTTATAGAACCATCAGCAAAATTAACACTGTTGGTACCTTCGTTAAATACGATATTTTCTAATAAAGCGCCTGGTTTGATAGCCTTGTAGATTTGAGGCTCTTTTTCAGCGCTTAAATCGATACATTTTGCATAACAACCACCTTCAAAATTGAATACTGAACCTTTAGCCCATCCATGCTCATCATCACCAATTAAGGCGCGATTAGGATCAGCACTTAAGGTTGTTTTACCGGTGCCAGAAAGGCCGAAAAATAAGGCTACATCTCCATCTTTACCTTCATTGGCAGAGCAATGCATAGATAATACACTGTGCTCGTGCGGCAAAACAAAGTTTAATACCCCAAAAATTCCTTTTTTCATTTCTCCGGTATAGCCACTTCCACCAATTAAAATGATTTTTCTGGTAAAGTTGACAATGGTGAAATTTGCTTGTCGAGTACCATCTACAACTGGATCTGCTTGGAAAGATGGCGCTTGAACGATTATCCAATCAGGATTTTGAGATTGAATTTCTTCTGCCGTAGGTCTCAAAAACAAGTCGTTACAGAATAAGTTTGCCCACGGAGTTTCGTTAATTACTCGGATATTTAAACGAAAAGCAGGATCTGCACACGCATATGCATCTCTAACCCATAACTCTTTGCCTGACAAGTAATTACAAACTTTTGTATAAAGAGCATCAAATGCTTGAGCATCAAAAGGAATATTGACATCACCCCAATCAACGGTATTTTCTGTTATAGCGTCTTTTACGGTAAATTTATCTTTAGGAGAACGACCAGTGAATTTGCCAGTGTTTACGCACAAAGCATCTAAGTCGTTTAATACACCTTGATTGAGTTCAAGCGTTTTAGCTGTTAATGCTGCTGAACTTAGGTTCCAATTTGCAATAGCTGCGTTAATGCCCAAGTCTACCAAAGAAGCGTTTGGGTTTTTAATTCCGTTTTCTTGCATAAAAATCGATTTCGTTTGATGTTGAAATAAAGCGCTAAAGTACAAACTTAGTTTTCTTTAGCAATTACTTTAGGCCTTAAAATGATTAATATCATATTTTAAAGATTTTTAATAAAATTAAGGATTTTAAAGGGAATATTTTCTAGCATCTATTTTTGAAAATCAAATAATACACTATATCTTTGCGCAAAATTTGAGGGCTTAACGTATCCTTTCGATTACATTTTTATAGCATATTTGAATAGCAATGACGGGTAAAAAATATTTATATTTAGTAGGTTTAGCATGTACACTTTTAATGGTTCTTCCATTTGCAAAGTCTTTTGCACAAGAGCATGTAGCTGAGGCAAAAGCTGAAACAAAGGAAGAGGCTTCTAAGTTTAATGCATCTGAAATCATCTTTGGTCACGTTAGTGATGCGCATGATTGGCATTTCTTTAGTGTTGGAGAACATCACGTAAGTTTACCATTACCTATTATCATTTATAGCAAAACAAAAGGTCTGTCGATATTTAGCTCAGCGAAATTTGGACATGAAGAGCATAGAGAAGTATACAATGGTTATACCCTAGACGAGCACAATAAAATTGAATCAGAAGATAAAAGCGAATCGTTTTATGATCTTTCTATCACCAAGAATGTTTTATCAATGTTGATTGGTGTGGTTTTATTATTGATCATCATGTTAAATGTTGCAAAGAAATACAAACAAAACGGCGCACATGTAGCACCTTCTGGATTTCAAAATGCATTAGAGCCGGTGATTATGTTTGTAAGAGATGATGTTGCTAAACCAACATTAGGTGCAAAGTATCAAAAATATATGCCGTTATTATTAACCTTATTCTTCTTTATATGGATTAATAATATGTTAGGTTTATTACCTGGTGGTGCTAATTTTACGGGTAACATTACCGTTACAGCTTGCTTAGCATTAATCTCGTTTATTGTTTTACTAATCAATGCCAATAAACACTTCTGGGGACACTTATTAAATCCTCCTGGAGTTCCATTGCCAATTAAATTTTTATTAGTACCAATAGAAATCATGTCTTTATTTATCAAACCTATTGCATTAGCAATTCGTTTGTTTGCTAATATCTTAGCAGGGCATATTATTATATTGAGTATTATCTCTCTCATCTTTATCTTCAGTAAAATGGGCCAAAACCCAGCTGCAGGATATGGATTTTCAATCGTTTCTTTAGCCTTTTCTATATTTATGTTCTTTTTAGAATTGATGGTTGCTGCTATTCAAGCATTCATCTTTACTAATTTAACAGCCGTATTTATCGGTCAGGCAATTGAAGATGGTCATGGTCACGAAGAGCACGATCATCATCATGAAGAAGCAACAGCGTAGTATTTTTTAATTTTAAAACCATAACAACATGTCAATGTTAAACACAATTTTATTGGAAGCATCTATGGGTGCTGGTCTTGGCGCAATCGGCGCTGGTATTGCTGCATTAACAGCTGGTATCGGTATCGGTCAAATTGGTAAAGGTGCGGTAGAATCTATCGCTCGTCAACCAGAAGCTGCTGGAGATATCCGTGCAAACATGATTTTGACTGCAGCCTTTGTAGAGGGTGTTGCTCTTTTCGGTGTTATTGCTGGATTATTAGCAGTAGTTGCGTAATCAACCACATTACAAGCAGCTAATGCAAAGGGCTGAGGCTGCTTGTTAATTTTAAATGTATCGTATCTAATTATTTAGATTCAAAATTATATAAAATGGAATTATTAAAACCCGCATTAGGATTGTTTTTTTGGGCATTATTGGCCTTTATGATCGTGTTTTTGATCTTGAAAAAATTTGCTTGGAAACCAATTCTAAACATGTTGAATGAGCGTGAAACCGGTATTGCAAATGCTTTGCAAACGGCTGAAAAAGTGAAAGGCGAAATGAGCGCTATGAAAGCTGAAAATGAGCAATTAATGAAGCAAGCTCATGAAGAGCGTTCTGCAATGCTTAAAGAAGCTAAAGAGATTAAAGAGAAAATGATTACAGATGCTAAAGAATTAGCAAAAACAGAAGCTAATAAAATAATCTTAGATGCTCAAGATCAAATTAATCGTTCTAAGATGGCGGCTATCACAGAAGTGAAAAACGAAATCGGTTTACTTTCTGTTGCTGTTGCTGAGAAAATTCTTCGCAATCAATTGAGTCAAGATAGCGCACAAGATGCCTATGTAAAAAAATTAACAGAAGAAATTAAAATGAACTAATTGTTCGTTTAGAAAAATATAAAGCATGCAACAATCAAGATTAGCCGTACGATATGCCAAATCATTATTAGATTTAGCTACTGAACAAAAAAGTGTAGACGCTTTGTTTGCCGACATGCAATGCGTATTTAATACGTGTAAAAATAATGTTGAATTGCTTCAAGTATTGAACAGCCCAATTATTCATGCTGATAAGAAAATAGCTATTTTGTCAGCTATTTTTAATGCTACTATTCAGCCGATCACCCAATCTTTTATAGCCTTAATTGTAAAAAAGGGTAGAGAAGCTAAATTATATGAAATTAGCGCTGCATTTATAGCTTTAGTTAAGGAATTAAAACAAATTAAAACCGTTAAAATTACTACTGCTTCAGCTATCAATGATTCAATAAAACAACAATTAGCAACTAAAATAGCTGCTGGTTTTGAAGGTAAAACAGTAGAATTAGAAACAGCAATGAATGCTGATTTAATTGGTGGTTTTGTAATTGAAATGGATGATAAATTGTACGATGCAAGTATTCGCAAAGAACTTAATGATATCAAAAATCAATTTACTAACAACAGCTATATCAGTAAAATATAACAAACATAAATTTTAAAAATTTCTTAATTTAATAAACATACAATTATGGTTGAGATTAAACCGGATGAGATATCAGCGATACTCAGACAACAATTAAGCAACGCTAACACAGAAGCAAGTTTAGAAGAAGTAGGTACCGTATTGCAAGTTGGTGACGGTATTGCTCGTGTTTATGGTCTTACTGGCGTTCGTCAAGGGGAGTTAGTTTCTTTTGAAAACGGCGTAAAAGCAATCGCATTAAACCTTGAAGAAGATAATGTTGGGGTTGTATTAATGGGTGATAGTGCTGGTATTAAAGAAGGCGCAACAGTTCGTAGAACAGGTCAAATCGCATCTATTAAAGTAGGTGAAGGAATGGTTGGCCGTGTAGTTAATACATTAGGAGAGCCAATTGATGGTAAAGGTCCAATTGCTGGTGAATTATATGAAATGCCTTTAGAGCGTAAAGCACCAGGTGTTGTATTCCGTGAGCCAGTAAAAGAACCATTACAAACTGGTATCAAAGCTATTGATGCGATGATTCCAATTGGTCGTGGTCAACGTGAGTTGGTTATCGGTGACCGTCAAACAGGTAAATCTGCAATCTGTATTGATGCAATCATCAATCAAAAAGAATTTTACGAAGCAGGAAAACCTGTTTATTGTATCTATGTAGCAATTGGTCAGAAAGCATCTACCGTTGCTCAAGTAATGAAAACATTAGAAGATAATGGTGCATTACCATACACTATTATCGTATCTGCAGCTGCAGCTGATCCAGCTCCATTGCAGTTCTTTGCTCCATTTGCTGGTGCTGCAATTGGTGAGTTCTTCCGTGATACTGGTCGTCCTGCATTAGTAGTATATGATGATTTATCTAAACAAGCGGTAGCTTATCGTGAGGTATCACTTTTATTACGTCGCCCTCCTGGACGTGAAGCATATCCTGGTGACGTATTCTATTTACACAGTCGTTTATTGGAGCGTGCTGCAAAAGTTATTAATAACGATGCATTAGCTAAAACAATGAATGATTTACCAGAATCAATCAAGCATTTAGTAAAAGGTGGTGGTTCATTAACCGCGTTACCAATTATCGAAACACAAGCTGGTGACGTATCTGCTTATATCCCTACTAACGTAATCTCTATTACTGACGGACAAATTTTCTTGGAATCTAACTTGTTTAATGCGGGTATCCGTCCTGCTATTAACGTAGGTATCTCTGTAAGTCGTGTGGGTGGTAGTGCGCAAATTAAATCAATGAAAAAAGTAGCAGGTACTTTAAAATTAGACCAAGCTCTTTTCCGTGAGTTAGAAGCGTTTGCTAAATTTGGTGGTGATCTAGATGCAGCTACTAAAAACGTAATCGATAAAGGTGCTAGAAACGTTGAGATTTTAAAACAACCTCAGTTTACTCCATATAGCGTAGAAAAACAAGTTGCGATTATTTATTTAGGAACAAATAACATGATTCGTGAAGTGCCGGTAAAAAATGTACGTGCATTTGAAGAAACATTTATTAATGAATTAGAAACTAAAATGCCTGAATTATTGCTTGAATTCAAGAAAGGTAATTTACCTGAAGATGGATTAGCAAAAATGAAAGCTTTAGCTGATTCTTTAATTCCTCAGTTTAAAAACTAAGCATTGCAATCAAAATATAAAGGGCTACAACAGTAGCCCTTTTTTTTATTTCTTTAGTCCAATTTCTCTGAGACGCTCATCTAAATATTGCGCAGCATTATAATCTTCATATTGTTTCGGATGAGTATCGCTGATACAGCTAGGTAAGCACGCTAATGACATAGTGCCTTTGGGATGTAAGAAAAATGGAATGGAATAGCGGTGGGTATGCCACTTTTCTTTAGGTGGATTGACAACTCTATGGGTTGTAGATTTTAAACGATTATTAGTCAACCGTTGAAGCATATCACCTACATTAACTACAATTTGATCATCACTGGATTGTACGTTTACCCATTCTTCTTGTTTGTTTAAAACTTGCAAGCCTTCTGCCGATGCACCTACTAATAGGGTAATTAAGTTAATATCTTCATGTTGCTCAGCTCGTATAGATGATTTGGGCTCTTGTGTGATAGGAGGATAATGAATGGCTCTAAGTATAGAATTGCCATTGTGTATTTCTGGAGCAAAGAAATCTTGATCTAAATTTAAAAAAAGTGCAATGGCTTCTAGAAGAGCTTTCCCACTTTTTTCAAAAGAGCGATAGGCTTGTTCTAAAGTAGCGGTAAATTCTGGTAGTTCATTTACAAAAACATTATCAGGATAAAACTCTTCTACTTTTTCATCATCTTCAATTTTTTGACCAAACTGAAAGAACTCTTTCAAGTCAGGCGCATCAAATCCCTTTGCATGTTCTCTGCCAAAAGAAGTATAACCTCTTTGTCCGGCAAGCTCTATTTTTTCATATTGTTT
>JACCDK011483070.1_pt1 | contig 12991 bp, 12 predicted proteins | sample 7445871 | NCBI WGS metagenome assembly JACCDK01 (sample SAMN15323436, study PRJNA562643) | freshwater metagenome | isolation source: river surface water | place: USA:Blue River Watershed | collected 2017-08-15 | reverse complement strand
GCCCTTCTAGGCGGAAATAGTCAATGCAGAGGTTTTCGATGGTGCGGTGTAGATAAGAAAGTGCGTGCTCTTCAGATTCCAGCTCAGGGGCTGCAAGCATGAACTTAATGAGTGAGTCTTGGGTGATCTCTTCAGCCTTAGCTGAATCCTTTAATACCCGATTGGCATGCGCGAGTAGCTCGGAACGGTGCTCAGTGTAAAAAGCCCCCAGTTCAGCAACTGTCCATACGCTAAGTGCCACTTGATTGATCCTTCATTAACCGGTTTTGTCTTGCAGAGCCAGCCGTCGCTGCCTCTATCGCCTACTACGAATCCCATCCTAGATTGTAGTGAGAAAGGGACAAAACGGATATTTCGCCACACCAATGCGGGTCTTTTGGCACTCAGGGTAGAACTCTAATCGAGCGAAGATTTCCCAAATTCAGGAATGGTTCTTTCAACCTCTGCAAAGGACCCTTCAGCCGCAATCACTCCATCTTTGATAAAGATGATCCGCTGAGCTTCTTGAATCGTGGATAACCGATGCGCAATCACAATAAGCGTTACCTCGCCTCTGAGCTCAAGTAGCATTTCCGTGACACCAGATTCTGTCGGACCGTCTAGGGCTGAAGTTGCTTCATCTAGAACCAGAATGCTTGGTTTTGAGTACAGGGCTCTAGCTAGTCCTAATCTCTGCCGTTGCCCGCCACTCAAATTAGTTCCACGTTCACCAATTTCATGATTGATTCCGTTAGATAGCTGACTGACAAAATCTTCCAGCTGCGCAGATCGCAAGGATTCCCAAACCTGTTCATCAGTAATTTCATCACTTGGATAACCTAGGGCGACATTTGTTTTCACAGTTCCATCAACTATCAACACGTCTTGAGGAACGTAAGAAATCCTGCCTTCAAACGCAGTGATTGCTAGAGAAGGTTGTACATCTGATAGTAGTACTTCACCATGGGTGGGTTCCAAAACTCCAAGAATCAAATCCACCAAGGTAGATTTGCCCGCCCCCGAAGTTCCTGCAATTCAATGAAATCCCCTGGGCGAATTTCTAGATTTATGTCTTTTAGCGTAAAAGCATCAGATTCTGGATATCGAAATGAAACATTTTTCAAGCTGACGCTGGGTCTGAAGGAATTCTCATCAAGTGTTGTTCCAATAACCAATATTTCTCTAGGGTGGGCCGATACATTGAACCTGGCCCATAAATCTAGTGTTTGAGTTGCTACTGCAATGTTTGATCTTATTTGAATAGCACCCTGTTGCATTCTCAGAATCGCAGGTGCGACTCGTGCACCTGCCGCCAAAAAAATAGAAAGTATTGAAATAGCCTGAAGGGCATCAAACAGTAAAAATTGGCTAGCCGCTAAGACTAACGAGCCCATTACTAAGGTCATTTCAATGACATATTTACTGATCATTGGTATGAAAGTTGCATCCGCTTGAGCGCGAGCCATCTTAAATCGATAGCTTGAAATCAAAGTGGAATATGAATTGCGGCGGTTTCGTACTATTGCCTCACGATAGGAAGTGAGTACCTCCACTAATTTTTGATTGCTTTGAACATTCCACTCAGCATTGTTCAAGGCAAGTTCTGCTGCTCTATACTTTAGGAGATGAAATAGTAGGACAGCCACGATGCCAAAGGTGGCAGCAGTCAAAAACGCCACTGAAGGATTTACTAGTGCTAGACCTACAAACATAACCAAAAGCAGTGCTCCATCGGTAACGAATAAAACTCCTGTCGCAACAACGCCATTGGTAATTGCACCAATCCCCACGGTAACTAAATGAATTGTCTCTTGTGTTGTTTTCTCCTGAATCACCAGAATAGGCTGGCGCAATAGACTCGCAATCAACTTTGATGAAAGTTCAGCTGCTCTCAAACTTAAAAAAATCAATAAACGTTTAGTAAATATTAAAGAAAGTACAGTTCTCAGAACCAATAACAATCCTGCCGCAAATCCAAGAAGGGCAGCTTGCTGCTGAAAATCTAAATCACCAACTCCTAATGCGTTTAACGCCTGAAAGACTGCTCCGGTTGGTTTCTTTGATTGAATCCCATTTATTGTCAGCGCTGTTAAAAGCCCAATAAATGCTACGCTTATCAAGTCCAAGATGCTAAGGCTTATCTGAATAAGTGTTATAAAAATAATTTTGAGTTGGTCGCCTCGGGAAAACAAAGCCCTAATCTCACGAAGAGTTGCTTTCCTGCCTGAATCACGACTGTGCGCAGTGGTTTTGACGAGTCTCCGCCTATTCAAGATATTCAATTTCAATCCAATTCTCTGGCTTGATTCCTTCAGGAGAAGGTATGTTTTGAAACCAGGGAGCAGGCATGATCGTAGGGCATCCTTTTTCGTGGCTTAAGAATGCGGCCCACCAACTAAAAGTTGAGTTCGCAATCACGTAACCAGATCCATACCGCATCAACTCCAGAGTTTCTGCCGGGTTGAGCCCATTATCTCCAATAACCCTAATTTCGTAATCTATAGGCTGCTTTATAAATTGATCCACTGCCGCAGGCTCATCGGAGAAAACCCAAATTTTCCTTGATTGAGCCATTTTTTGTATCTGCATAAGGGCCTTATCGTAATACTTTGAGGGCAATACGCCTATACCTTTTTCAAGTTTATAATCATTAAGGCGTAGGTGGACGATTATCGGACGTTCCACATTTGCTAGATTAATCCAGTCCTTTAGTTTCTGAGACTGATTAATAATTTCAATACTTTGCATTTTATTATAAGTTTCAAATTCACAAGGATATTGATGCGCCTGAAAATAACCATTTAGTAGGGTATTTTTTGGCTTTGTATTAATCTCACAAAATCCAACGCCTTTCCCAGAAAAGACTTTTGTATAAGTCTTAAACCTCAAAGAGAGTATCAAGTTACTAGCGATATCAACGATTTTCCTGAATAGATAAAATTTGATTCGCTCGTTTTGCACTAGAGCTAACTTCAAGTTTAGAGCTAAAATTCTTCGTTCAAATCTAGTACTCTCAGTAGAAATCTCTGAAACCTCTGGTGGGAGTTTGAAGAAAAGTGAATCGGCCTGCCCGTTGGTTTCCCTGGGCAAGGTGAATCTACTAAATAGATGGACGGTTTGACCTTTACTTGAGTAAATTCCTGCAGCAATTTGAAAGAGTTGATTTCCTAACCCACCCTTTAAAAGTACCCCAGTTCTACCCTTATTACTTATCAATTAATTCTCTTGCCACTCATGATTGCAGTATATAACCTTACAAAGCTCGACCTATTTGGAATCACGAGTATATTTATATTTTTTAAAAGGTTTTTAAGTCTGATTAGTCCTCGAGTTCGCACTAATGTTGTTCCAAATAATCTCAGCAGGACTATTTCAGAAAAAATATTTCGTAGTTTACTATTTTGTTGCAACTTCTTTTTTGCTAATCTTGTCGCAATTGAAACTTCGTTTACACTTTTTTGGTTCATAGTTAATTGCATCGGATGAGATTGAAAATATTCATAGAAAATCTCATTCGAAAAGTAGATTCTTCGTGCGCCCAAATTTAAATCAATCAGAAAAATTTGATCTTCGCCCATCAGACAAGAATTGAAATTCAAGCCCTGAATAATTGAACTGCGAATCACCATTCTCCATAGAGCTGGGTTAATTGCTACATTCTCCAAACGGCACTGGTGGTGATTTTCTATCATCGATTTCCCAGAATTCGTAATAAAGTTTCCAATTATGACTTCTGTGTCGTTATCAGTTTCCCTAATTGCGGAAAGGACTGTCTCTGGTCGTGGCAAATCATCCGCATCCCAAAATGCGACCCATGGTGAGAGTATTAGCTTTAGACCTTGATTCCTGGTTATACCTGGAGAGCCGTAAGTTCCCTCAATAATCTTGATATTTCTGCCAGGACGTGTGTTTATGAATTCACGTAACTCAACCCCTGTCAAAGAATCTTGAATATCGTGGATTAGTATAATTTGGAGAGGGAGTTCAGTAGAGGCAAGGATCCAACTCTTGAGCTCATTGAATCTTCCACTCATTCTAGTTATTGGGACTACCACCGACAGAATGAATGGTGGCTTTATATTTGACTCCATATCATCCACACTAGACATTTCTAATCATCCACACTAGACATTTCTACACCAAAATTTCCTTGAATGCCTGAGTCCTTCCTGCGACGTTCTCAAAAAATTCAAATTTTTATCAGACTAATTGCGAGATCTGAGTATTTCTTCAAATCAAATTTCTCTAGTGCATGGTAACCGTACGGATCAATTTCGTGACTTTTAGTTGAGATATATTCTTCAATAAATATAGATTCTGCCAACAGAGGGTTTGGGACATTCATATTCAGCTTCTTACACATGTAGGAAATGACGAAATCTTCGTTTTGATATCCACTCAAGGCATCGTCTCCAAAACTGGTTGTGACTATTCTCTCAGTTAACCGGATCATTGATTGTGTCTTCCGAATTGAAAGTCCACCATTTCCAACTTGAACATTTCTAAATGGTAGCCAAATCAACCTTTTGTTGTTTCCATGCATTTTATTGTTAAAAATAGATACCCTAATATTCTTTCGCCAAGGAGCTCCCACATAATCAAAATTCATGTCAATGACTGGGTCAATATTCTTTAATAAAATAGAGTCAAGTTGTAAAATAGTTAAGTAATTAAATCCTTGAAAAAACCTGTAAAACTCAGAATCTAGTAGAAGTCTGTTATAAGACTGTATGCTTTCAAAATTCTGTGAACTCATTTTCAAAATAATTGATTTCGGGAAGTGCTCTCTGAAATACCTTGCGTCAACATTGTCGGGAACGCAGAAAAAATGATCTACATCTTTGTGCAGATTTAGTGAGTGTTTGAGCATCAAATGTTCAACTTCTGTAATTTGTACCTTGTGTGTTGGAGTGACTAAACAAAACTTCCCCATTTTCACTCCTCCAATTCAAATTCGGGTTGTTTCAAAAGGTGACCTAACAAAATATTGAAAGGGCAGTGTTTATCCTGATTTATTCATTAAACAAATCCGTGGTCCATGAAATTGGAGTTTTTTCGGTAACAAATTCAATCGGTAAGTGATATTCAAATTTCTTAGGTTTAGATCTTTTTATCCATTCGATTAGTTCACCCAATCCCTCATCAAGAGACGTTGTTGTTGCATATGATAAGAGTTGCCTTGCTACATCTGCAGAACAGTTTGCATTCAATACTTCCTGCGGCCTACCTGGGAGATATATCGGATGCAGATCAAAACCGAGAATCTTTGCAATTCTCGAAGCGAGCTCATTTATTGAAACGTATTCCTCATCTGGTCCAATATTTATAACCATGCCGTTTACTGAATCAGATTCACATGCCCGTACAATTGGGTCGGTAACATCATTCATAAATGAAAAACATCGTTTTTGATTACCATCACCATAGATCACTGGCTGATTACCCTGAAGCATCCTGTTTATCATTATAGAGGCAACATTTCTAAATGGGTCGTCGTACTTTTGTCGTGGGCCTATGATGTTATGAGGTACGACTATTACGTACTTCATCCCATGAGTTTCAGCCATGTTCTTTAACAGCATCTCAGAAGCAACTTTTGCTATTCCATAAGGATCTTGTGGCTTTGGCTGCATTGATTCAACAAACGGAACTTGGTCCTGGGTTCCATAACGCGCCATTGAGCTGAGTAAAACAAATTTCTTAACTTTGTTTTTAATTGAAGCACTAATGACATTTGCAGTAATTTGAAAAGTATTTCTGGAGATCAGGGATGGGGAAAATACAGAAAGCCCCTCATACGCGGTGCAAGCTGCGTGAATCACTAAATCCACTCCTTGAAACTGACTCTCAATTCTATTGAAGTCGTCGAGGTCGGCTTCAAAGAAATCTACTCCCTTTGGAACGTTGGTTGCGTAACCGCCTATGAAATTGTCAATTCCTCTGACCCTGTAGCCTTTCCTTAGAAACGTGTCAGCCAGGTGGCTGCCCATGAAACCCGCAACACCAGTGATGAGGACAGTACTCAATTAAATCTCTTTTCCTTAGGCCAACCTCCTAATTGTATACAACGCAGAGCGTTAAATGTGGAGTGAAGTTCAATAACGTGTACATTTCGGAGACCCACTAAGCGAAATTGGCATTAACCTGACTTGAGTAAGGGTGTTTACTATATCTACAGTCACTTTTCAGTGAAAGATATGACTTCTTACTCGTATATTATCCGAAATCCCGGTTAATTTTTATGGATTGCTAACTTGATTTGTAATCATTTAAACGATCGGGAAGAGATTTGTTAAATTTTGGTTTCCCTTTGCGGGTAGAGTCCAAGGTTTTTTGAAGTAATGCTGAGAATATATTTATCAATTTTACCTGATAAATATCTTTAGCAATTATGCTCTCTATATTCCTCGACGGAGCGACAGCATCCGGAAATTCAAACTCTGCTTGCTCACTTGAAATTGGGAAATTGTGGAAAAAACTTTTTTCCTTTGTGTGGAGAGCAAATTCATCAAAGCCAATGTTACTTACTAAATTACTCCCGGGTACAACGCACAACATGTTGTTCTCATACATATAACTTGCGAGTGGCAGATCCCATGCGTCAATGAAACCATCTATCGAACGTCTTTTCCCTGCTAAAAGGAATTGTTTAAGTATTACATTAGACGAAGGATGCCAACTCTTTACAAAATCTCTCTTGATATTCAGGATGTGCGGACGAGCTTTCTGCCACTTACTTCTTGAAGTAGCCCATCCCCAAGTCAGTGGAACCCGAGTAAATCCTATGGCACTCAGTTGGTTGCCAAAGTAGTTATTTCCACTGACCAACAAAACTTGTTCGTTTCCTTCAAAGTATCTCAAAGATTTTTCAGCAAATTTCAAAAAGATATCATTTATAACAAGGTCATCCTCAAGTACTGCAAAATAATGACAACTTTCACATATCCAATCTATGGACGTCAATACTGATACTGCAGCTCCTAAATTTTCTTTCTGATGTCGCACGTTGATTACTATCTGTTTCTCTTTTTGCAAACTGGAAATAGTATTCAGAAACTGTATCTGTTCTTTTAAGCCCTTGGGATTATTGTTTCTGTCGAGGGCGATAAAAATCTGCTTAATTCCTGAGGAAATAACCTGATCAAGAAGTTTCAAAATATTGTCGAGGCGTCGATATCCTACGATCAAAACTCCAAAGTCCTCAGCCATTCTTTAACAACTTCTCGTATAGCTTAATGTGTTTATCGATAACTACTTCTTTTGAGAAATTAGCGTTAAAGTCCTCAATTATCTGCCAGCATTCCCAAAATACATTTTCTTTTCTTATGATCCTAATCATCAGTTCCGCCAAGTTATTTGGAGTCGGATCAAACAGTTGTCCATTTAACCCAGGCTTGATAAGGTAAGGAATGCCTCCACGACGACTTCCAATCACTGGAGTGCCAACTGAGAAGCTCTCAAGAATTACATTTGGACTATTGTCCGATCGACTTGGGACGACCGTAAAATCATGTCCCTGATAAATAAGACTCATTTTATTCCTGGATTGCTTGGGAATGTGAGAGATTGGTAAAGCGCCCAAATTCCAGTCTGGCTCAAATCGATCCCCAACGATTGTAAGCGAGAAGTCAGCTACGTTTCTATCACGAAGTATACGAATTGCTTCAAGAAGGATGTCTAACCCTTTCAGCCTTACGGAGCAGTCACTGGCTACGAATAGAAAGCTAGTTGTATTTTTATCCGTCTCTTTTTTAGAGATTGTGCGGTCAGTCATTGAGATGATATTTGGGATAATCTCAATTTTTGAATTGTTCTCGTCATGAATTCGTTTGGCGTACACCTCTGCGAGCCAACCGCTTGGTGATATCAATCTAATGCTTGAGGTTTGATTTTCGATTAATAACTTTTGTCTTTCGTAGTTCTTTTTTGGTCTCATCCGAAATGTATTTAGTCTAGGGCAATTGGCGCACGATTTAAGGAAATTATCGCAATCTTGAGAGTTATGGCATCCCCCCGTAAGCAATCTTTCGTCATGTAATGTAAAAACTATCCGATAATTCTTTACAAGTTTTTCGATTTGCCTAATTGAGAGTGTATTAAACCAATTATGTATATGGATGATATCCGGGTTTAATCGGCGTATTCTTTTTTGGGTTAACGTTTGAAGGCTGAAGACCGTAAGTAAATCGTAGTCCTTCTTCGAAATTCCTAAATTCAGCGCAGTGAATGCCTTTGATAAAAACTTACCCAGAAAACTTCCGCTTTTTGAAGTAAGAATTGTGGAATCTATACCGTGTAAAAGTAGTTCTTCGTGGAGGTTTGAAGCTGCGATGCCTGCGCCACCAGTCAGTGCAGATGAAATATGCAGCACCTTCATGAGAATATCTTAGTAGTATTGCATCAAATAAATACAAGGTTGGAGTCGTTCGTGAAGACAAAGGGTGCTGTAGATTGGGAGACCACGCGCAGGTCGATATTAAGGTTCTCACGTCTTCCTGTCAGGCGTTCCTCTTTTCCTTTTCTAAGCGGGGATACATTCAGAGGCTTATGTGAATACGAATTTAGTGATAACAGGTTTAATAGAGTTAGCCGGAATCCTCGATTTCCAAAATACATTTTTATGCAGGTAGATTCAATATTCGAATTTTCTGAGATTCTGAGATCAAAGCGCTACGATGACATGTTTAATTCTGATAAGTATTCACTCGTACTTCACAATTCTGACACCGTTTTGCATTTGCAAGATTTCGAAAATTTATTAAGAGTTGTTGACAAAATTTATTGCGTTAATATTCTGGAAGAGTCCAATAGGGTTTTAGCTTTGCCAATAGGGTTAGAAAATCGAAAAAAGCTCAGGAATGGTGTTGAAGGAGACTATGTTGCACACAAGCTTGACATCGCTCCTTTGAATGTTAATCGCGAAATTTCTTTTTTTGCATGCTTTAACTTGCTCAATAATCCAGAAGAACGTGAATCTGCCCTAGCTGTCGCACGTAACCTTCCTAATTCTAAAGTCATTCTGAATCCAATTACCCCTAAAGCCTATCGCGGCTACCTTAGGACTTCGAATTATGTGATTTCGCCCCCTGGAAATGGTCCAGACTGTCATAGAACTTGGGAGGCTCTCTATTTCAATGCGATACCAATTGTTAAGAAAGACTTTTGGCCCTTTAAGAATATCAATATTCCAGTTTTTCAGGTTGAAGATTGGAATTACATACCTCCTGTGCCGAAAGATTCCAACCTAAATCATAAATTCTCATTTAGAGAGAGCCAAGCCTCTGATCCTATTTTTTGGCTAACACGATGAATGTACTAAAACAACAACTGAAAAGGAGTCTATTTCTCGTTCACTCAAGTTGCGAGAGAGCTCTCCTGCGAGCGATTAAGTTCTTTATAAAATTCACTCGTAGGAAAATATCGATTGCTTATTACTCCGGAAACCAATTCGATGGTACTGGGGCTCAATTACAGCGCCTAGCCTCAGTTTATGCGTTATCAAAGTATTTAGAAATCGATTTTATAAAAACTCCGTTGTCGGGTGTAACTGTCCATCCAACAGATCCATTCCGGACGGAAGATGATTACAGCCAATACCTAACTCGTGTTGAAAATTTTCTTCAATTAGAAGCACAAGACCTCAATGTCCAAGACCCAGACTGCAAAAATATTGATTTTTCAATAATAACTACACTCGCATTAGTAAAAGTAGTTTTTCATAACGCTTTCCAAAAATGTAGAATTCATTTAAATGTTTTTCAAGCTAATTCCATTATTGATTATTGGCCAGAATTGATTCCGAATTTTGTACGCGTAAATAGAAATGAACTCAACTCTACCAAATTGGAAAACAACGGGGCTTCGATTGCGATCCACTATAGACAAGGAGTGGGAGGATTTCCTATCTACCCTGGTCAGAAAATATCACGGCAAATTGATCTAGACAATTACACAAATTTACTTAGAAAATGTATTGATGACCTGAGAGAAGCAGAAAGAATTGGAATCACCGTATTTACCGATTCTCCACAAGAGGAAACCAATTTCACCCCTCCCAAGGAACAATTGGTCCAATGGCTCGGTACTCCAGGTTTCGATGGCAATAAAGTCACAATCATCCCCACAGATTTCCAACCCATAAAGTCGCTTGCCTCAAATCGGGTCAGTGTCTCAATAGAGCATGGTGGTAACCCTCTCGATGCATTTGCCGTCATGACACAAGTAGATGTCTTAATTATGAGCAGAAGTAGCTTGAGTTACTTAGCAGGGCTTTTAAATTTGAATGGCACAATCTACTTCCCAACAAACTTCTGGCACAGTCCGCTTCGTTCATGGAAGAAGTTTCGTGATGGATAGACATTTCTTAATCGCAGGTTTAGTCCGAAATCAGGAAAAGAATCTAACGAATATTGTTTCAATTTTACACAACAGTTTTGCCAATTATGGTGATGTTTCTTTTCTGATTATTGAATCCGATAGTACAGACAATACGATAGAAAAATTGGCTGTTCTGAGAAATGATTATCTCAATTTTGATTTCATTTCACTTGGAAATCTCGGAGATACCATTGAAAATAGATGGGTTCGCATGGCATCTTTACGAAATACATATCTGGATATTTTTGCGAATAGCACAAAATATAGGAATTGTAACTACCTAGTCGTCGCAGATTTAGACGATGTCAACTTGGGTTTAAAGAGTAGTTCTCTAGATTCTGTTTTCAAAAGGAATAATTGGGCGGCTGTATTTGCAAACCAAAGCAAATATTATTATGACGTTTTGGCTTTGAGGCATCCAACTCTCTCGCCTAATGACTGTTGGAAAGAAGAGAGATATCTCATCGAAAAAGGTATGAATCCATTTAAGGCTCGGAAGCGAGCTGTCTTTGATCGGCAGATTAAAATTCCACGTAATTCCCAATGGTTGGAAGTGGATTCAGCTTTTGGAGGGCTGGCAATTTATAAACGTGAAAGTATCAAAGGTTGTCGGTATATCGAATACAGCTCGGAGGGAGATTTTGCCTGTGAACATATAGATTTTCACTCACAAATTAGATCTCGCGGTGGGAAGTTGTTTATCGTTCCATCTATGATTAACGCAGGGTATGTTGACCACACTGAGATCCGTAAAGTTATTCCAACTCTAAAGTGGTTTATTAAAATGATTTTGTGGGAATTGGCCCGACTTCCAAGACATGTCAAGGGAGTATTGAGGGAATGAATTCGGTATATTCTGATTTACCAGCACTTCTGATCGCATACAATAGACCAGAAAAAACTAGACGCGCTTTAGACAGTATTTGGGCTTCTGGAATCAAAGAACTATACATCAGCATTGATGGACCGAAAAATAATCAACAGGATAGATTGTTAACCAATCAAGTTTTTAAGGTAATTCAAGAAAACAATTCTCGATTTGAAACATTAAAAGTCCAGATCGGAAAGGAAAATCTAGGTTGCAAGCAGGGGTGTTTGCAGGCTCTGAATTGGTTTTTTTCTCAGGTTGATTTTGGCATCATCGTTGAGGACGATGTTGAAATATCTACTTCATTTGTAGAGTTTGTCTCGTCAATTGCGCGCTTGAAAGATGATGCAATCTGGCATGTCAATGGGTGGTCTCTTTTTGACATCAGGAATTGTCAGGATGCATATGTATCAACGAGTTATGGTCATGTTTGGGGTTGGGCAACATGGGCTAAGAAATGGGAGAAAATAAAAGTAGAGAAAAGTGAGATAGACCAAAATCTCATTCGCACTCCTTATTTGTCTGGCATTTGGCACTCAATTGATGAGTGGACAGATACTTGGGACTATTTTTGGCTTTTAAGTATCGAAGCTTCTCAAGGAACAATTATCTCCCCTCAGACTAGGCTGACGACAAATTTTGGCTTTGACTCACAGGCGACTCACAAAAGACTTAAATCGTGGAAACAAGACCGCTCTCCCATTAAAGTGGAATTTAAGGTCACGCCCAAACATGAACCAAGTTTAATTCTAGACCAATTGTTCGATTCTCTTTACTTGCGAGATTTTCGAGGGCTTTCAATTCTTGGTATTTTTTCAAGTCTGAAATTTAGATCTTTCTGCTATTTGTTTGGGAAAATAGCCGTTTACTTTTGTTACGAAAAGATAGTTCGTGTGTACCTAAAGTTAAAATCTTTACTCTTCCCATCTTGACTTGACTTTAAACCAGTTCTTTCTTGTGTCTTTAAGCAAAAATGACTGTTGGTTTCGAAAGAAAGTTTCAGGGGTAAAGACCATCGCTGCGCTGTGATACGCACCCATGAGAGAAAATGTGCTATTTGAAATTACCAATCCCCTGCATCTAGCCAATTCCTTCAGAACCGCTGTGACTGATGTAGTTTCAGAGTTTTTTTCTACTCTGACTGAGTATCTAGCTGAGTCAATGATGGGTTCAAGATGTTTGCTGACCCATTCGTAGTCATTTGTAAAAAAAACTATGTGGTCAATTTTTTGTTCTAGTAAGTTTAAAGCGACCATAATCGCATCGCGATACCACTCTGCGCTTAGCACGCCAAATGAATATCTGTGACCAAGATAGTCGCCTCTCCGAACATGAACCCCCAAGGTCCGATTCCAACTAAAACAATCTCGCTTCAATAAAAATTCCGACTCATCTAAAAGCAAATTTGAGTCTGGAAAAGATTGTTGGAACAGGTCATAATATCTATTTGTTTGAAAGTAGCCAGCAACATGAATTTTATTTCTTTTTCTAAATTTGCCAAGTTGGTCAATTTCAGCTTCCATAATTGGAAAAAGAAGGGAACCTTTTAAAATTTTGGGTACTTGACACTTGTAGTTTAGTGCGTTGAAGTAATCTATCAGCGATAAGTACTTTAAAATACGTTTCACGGTACTTGTCTCTCTTTGACAAGAAATCTTTAATTTGGAAATATCTTCCATATTATGGCCACGATTCACATCTGAGAAGTCGAGAGACAAATTGCGATTTGTTTGGTTTGCTAATACGCGCCCTGCATAATATACAAAT
>JACCDK011197396.1_pt1 | contig 13002 bp, 9 predicted proteins | sample 7445871 | NCBI WGS metagenome assembly JACCDK01 (sample SAMN15323436, study PRJNA562643) | freshwater metagenome | isolation source: river surface water | place: USA:Blue River Watershed | collected 2017-08-15 | reverse complement strand
GTTTACCCCAGTACTTTTCATTTTCATAAGATTTGCGCTTAGTTACTGCAACTTCTTCACGCCATTGAACTAGTCGTGGGCATTGGCGACATTTCACAATCGCTTTATCGAGAAGTTCAATCGACTTCTACAAGTGACCAAGCCATTCCATCGAGGATGTCAGATTCAGAAGCCACAAATTCTGAAGCACCAGTCGCAAGCATGATGCGAGAGAGGACTAGTGCGCCTGCACCAATCACATCAACGCGGCCAGGGTGCATGTAGCCAAGCGCTTCACGCTCTGCACGCTTTGTAGATAAGAACATCTTGGAAATTGCATGTGTCCTCTCGGCAGATATACGGGAAAGGTGAATTGCATAGCGATCGTATGTGGGCAGTTCGAGGGCAGCCGCAGCGACGGTCGTCGCGGTTCCGGCAACAGCGATGAGAGTTTTCGCTTGAGTTATAGGAACTATCTTGGCGGCTTGAGAGATAGCTTCATCAATATCCTCGATAGCTGCTGCAATCTGCCCAGGATCAGGGTCTCCTCCGGTGAAATGCCGCTCTGACATTCGTACACACCCAATATTCATACTCTTGGCGTATTCAACAGAAGTAGTACCGAAAACAAATTCAGTTGAGCCGCCGCCAATATCAATAACGAGAAAGGGTCCTTCGCTTTTATCAAAATCTTTAGTTGCTCCCTGAAAGGAAAGCGCTGCTTCTAATTCACCGGGAATGACTTCAGGTTCAATGCCAAGACGCTCTTTCACACCATTGATAAAGAGATCGCGGTTTGTGGCATCGCGGGTTGCGCTCGTTGCGCAAAAACGAATTTTTTCAACGCCTTTTGCTGCAATCTGAAGGGCGTATTTATCTACTGCTGCCAGGGTGCGCGCAATAGCATCTGGGTGAAATTGACCTGTTTTATCTACACCTTGACCAAGTCTGACGATTTCCATGTCGCGGACAATTTCTCGGAAGTTAGTCCCGTCGACATCGGCAATGAGCAAACGAATTGAATTAGTTCCACAATCAATCGCTGCTACTCGCATGGCATGTGCTTCCACCAGTTAGGTAATTCTGCTAGCGCCTCATCTCCTAATGGGTTAACGCCGGGTCCTGCAGAAAGTGAATGGGCAATGAGTGCATGCAGGCACTTCACTCGATTTGGCATTCCTCCTGCGGAGATGTTTTCAATTTCAGGTACTTCAATTTTGAGAGCAGAACGCGCAGCGATGTAGTCATCATGTGCAGCCGCATATGCACCAGCTAGTTCGGCATCGGTCTCTAACCGCTTAGACATAGATTCCATCATGCCGGTAGTTTCAAGAGTAGAAATCGCGGCAGTAAGCCGTGGGCAGGTTGCATAGTAAAAAGTGGGGAATGGTTCGCCATTGGAAAGTCGTGGTGGCGTCTCTACAACCGCTGGCTTTCCGCATGGGCAACGATAGGAAATCGCATGCACATCACGCGGAGTGCGACCTAATTGGTTTTCAATTGTTGCAAGGTCTTCTTCTGTCGCATTGCGATCGGTTTCAATCGAATTGTCGAGGCTCACTGCTTACCCGCTTCGGTAATCGAGGCGATCATGCGAGTATACCAAGGTTGACCTTCAGGCAGATTTGAGACGACATCATTTTCAACCGGTGCATCGGAGTTATTGCCATCTTCACCAGTGACAATGTATTGACGTTCTCCCGGCATAACGAAGTGAAGTCGTTCGCGTGCTTGTGATTTTATGTAATCAGGATCTTGCCAGAGCAAGAGCTCTTTCCGTGCAGCTTCGAGCGCAGCACGATCACTTGATAGTTGAGATTCGAGTGCACTGATTTGTGCACGTTGTACAAAGTAGCTCTTAATTGGTGGCGCTAAAAAGAGCGCCAACATAAAGAAGATTGCAGCAACTGCAAAGGCTCTGCCGGATCCCTGGTTGCGATTGAAGTTGAGATTACGCGAACGGTAACTCTTACCTCTCTTGCGACTAGGGGATCTGCGGGCCATGGTGAGTTATCCCTTAAAACGTGGGAAAGCCTGGCGACCTGCATAGACAGCGCCGTCAGAGAGCTCTTCTTCAATACGAAGTAGTTGGTTGTATTTAGCAACGCGCTCGGTACGAGAAGGCGCACCAGTCTTGATCTGACCACAGTTAGTTGCAACTGCAAGGTCAGCGATTGTGGTGTCTTCTGTTTCACCAGAACGGTGCGACATCATTCTGCTGTAATTAGCGCGGTGCGCCAAATCAACTGCATCAAGGGTTTCAGTAAGAGTTCCAATTTGATTTACCTTCACCAAGAGAGCATTTGCAGTATCAGTCTCAATTCCCTTTGCCAAACGGACAGGGTTGGTCACGAAAAGGTCATCTCCAACAATCTGAATCTTTGAACCAAGGGATGAAGTCATTGACTTCCAGCCCGCCCAATCTTCTTCATTAAGGGGATCTTCGATAGAGACAATTGGGTACGCGTTAACAAGCTCTGAGTAGTACGCAATCATTTCATCAGAAGTGCGAAGAGATCCTTCAAACTTGTACTTGCCGTTGTCGTGGAATTCAGTTGCTGCAACATCCATCGCGAGAGCAATTTCAGAGCCAGGCTTAAATCCTGCTGCCGTAATAGCTTCGATGATGAGGTCGAGTGCTGCACGATTGCTATCGAGGTTTGGTGCAAATCCACCTTCATCACCAACAGAAGTCGCTAGACCGCGCTTCTTCAATACCGACTTAAGCGCGTGATAAATCTCTGCGCCCCAGCGAAGAGATTCACGGAACGAGTCTGCACCGATTGGCGCAATCATAAATTCCTGAATATCAACATTGGTATCCGCATGTGCGCCACCATTGAGAATATTCATCATAGGTACAGGTAGGACATGAGCGTTTGGGCCACCCACATAACGGAAAAGTGAAAGATCTGAAGATTCAGCAGATGCCTTTGCGACAGCCAGTGATACTCCAAGAATCGCATTGGCGCCAAGGCGTGACTTATTAGGTGTGCCATCAAGTGTGATCATCTCTGAGTCAATGAGACGCTGATCTTGTGAATCGTAACCTTCAATTGCTGGTGCGATTTCATCATTAACGAAGGCAACAGCTCTCTGAACGCCTTTGCCAAGGTAGCGACCTTTATCACCATCGCGAAGTTCAGATGCTTCAAATGCACCCGTAGATGCACCGCTTGGAACAGCAGCGCGTGCCTGGGTGCCATCTTCGAGTTGTACTTCAACTTCAACTGTGGGATTTCCGCGGGAATCAAGAATTTCGCGAGCGTAGATTGCGTCGATAATGGCCATGAAGAGTCTCCTTGAGGTTAAAAACTTGGAACACAGCGCTCAACGCTGAACGTCAGGAGGTAATCCTATCGTGAACTTAGGAGTACTTTTCGGCAGTTTCAATCTCGCGAATCATCTCGCGCGCCTTGGCTCGTAGGGCGTTCTCTGGGTCAATGCCATTTTCATGAGCCCAGGCAATGATCGCAGCAAGTGCGTTGCCAACGGATTCTTCGGTGGCAACCTCTTTGGAATGTGAGTCGAGATTAAGTGCAACGTTATATTTTTCAGCGCGATAAATAATTTTTGAGACAAGAGGAAGCGCTGGTTGCGACATTGCAATTCCATCAACTGCGGAGGTGCGACCTTTTTCGCGAGCTTTGATTGCCTCCCAATTTTCGATAATTTCATCAGTTCCGCTTACTTCCAGATTTTCAAATACGTGGGGGTGGCGGCTAATTAATTTATCTGCAATAGCTCCAGCAACATCATCGATTGTGAACGGATCTGTTGGGTGCTCTTGCGCGATTCGAGAGTGAAAATAGACTTGCAACAAGACATCGCCTAGTTCCTCACGCATACCGGCGCGATCATCTGTTTCAATCGCATCAATAAATTCATATGACTCTTCAAGAAGGTATTTGATGAGAGATTGGTGTGTTTGCTCGGCATCCCAAGGACAGCCTCCAGGAGAACGGAGACGATCCATGACTTCTACTAGTCGGAGAAGTTCAGAGCCAGCCATATATGAAAATTACTTATTTGAAGGAACTACTGCAGATTCTGCTGAATCCTTAGCGACAATGTCACCTTGCTCGATATCCCAGACACCGTAGCGAGGGTTGACTGTGACCTTGAGTTCCTTGGCTTTTGCCGTTACCAACTGCCCAATACGCGCTGACAACTCTTCATCTGGGACTCCTGATTGGCGCAGTGCGTCTGCAATGAGATCTGAAGTCATGATTGCCTTTACATACTCATCAAAATTTGATGGAGCTATGTTGGCTGCCACAAGGTTACGAGGTAGCTCGCTCTCTCCACCTACTTGCGCGATTAGCTCGGCTTTACGTTGCTCAATCTGTGTGGGAGTAACCTCTAACTTCAACTCTTTTGCTATCTCATCGAAAAGATGAGTGATGATCGCAAAACGGAGTTCTCCGCGGTTGAGCTCTGCACCTGTAGTTAATTGCATCTGTGAAGTATCGATTTTTGCACGTTCTGCGAGAATTTCATCTACGACGGCTTGCGCATCAGCCTGCGAGATAGTGACATCTCCAATGGTTGCCGCGCTATCCATCTTGCCGCAGCCAGTTAGGCCAAGAATGGAGATAACACTGAGGAGTGCCAAGAACTTCTTCACGTAGAACTCGCTTTCATTAATCGTTATTCAGTCAGTTGATGCAGGGAGGCGGCTGCCCACTCCAGAAGAGAAGTATCCCCTAAAACTTTAGATCCTTCTGCCGTGGGGGTCCATGCAGCCGCACGGGGAATTGCAATCATCACAGTATTGGAGGCAGTTTTGTATAGCGAGCCGGGAAAGAGTCGATTTAGGCGGAGCTGCTTTGATTCCGGCAGTACTAAAGGTGAAATACGTAAGAACTTTCCTGCGGCTACCACCTCAGTAATTCCAAGGGATTTTGCAAAAGCACGTAATTGCGCAACAACTAAAAGTGATTGCGCCTCGGGGGGAAGTTCGCCAAAACGATCAATTAACTCTTCGCGAATGGTTTCGACATCTTCTGAATTTCTGACATCGGCAAGACGACGATAAAGATCTAGTCGAAGTCTTTCACCAGGGACATACTCTTGAGACAAATGTGCATTTACTGGAAGCTCCACTTTGCATTCGTGATTTTGCTCTTCAGTTTCAATAATTCCCGATTTGTAATCATGAACGGCCTCTCCCACCATGCGCATGTAGAGGTCGAAACCCACATCAGCAATATGTCCTGACTGTTCCCCGCCCAGAAGATTTCCTGCACCGCGAATTTCCAAATCTTTCAGGGCAACCCGCATTCCAGAACCTAAATCAGTATTTGTTGCGATTGTTTTCAGGCGATCAAGAGCTACTTCCGAAAGCGGTTGATCTGGTGGATAAAGAAAATATGCGTACGCACGTTCGCGACCACGACCAACTCTTCCGCGCAATTGATGAAGTTGAGAAAGTCCAAAGTTATCCGCACGCTCAACAATCAACGTATTTGCATTTGCAATATCTAATCCACTTTCAACAATTGTTGTGCACACTAAGACATCAAAGTCGCGATTCCAAAATGCCAGGATGACATCTTCCAGGGCTGCTTCACCCATCTGACCATGAGCGATTCGAATGCGTGCTTCAGGTACTAGCTCCTGAATTTTGGCAGCAGCGCGATCAATTGATTCAACTCTGTTATGCAGATAAAAGATTTGTCCATCTCGCAACAGCTCGCGATGAATTGCGGCCTTAATCTGCGCGTCATCGGCTGGCCCCACATAGGTCAAGATGGGATGTCTTTCTTCAGGCGGAGTTGTAATCGTCGACATCTCTCGGATGCCCGTCACAGCCATCTCAAGTGTGCGTGGAATCGGTGTCGCTGACATAGCTAAAACATCAACTGTCGTGCGCATCTTTTTCAGCGACTCTTTCTGCTCAACGCCAAATCGCTGTTCCTCATCAACGATAACTAGACCTAAATCCTTAAAGTTAACATCTTGTGAAAGCAGTCGGTGCGTACCAACTACAACATCAATTGCACCAGCAGCCAACTCTTGCAAAATTTCTTTACTTTCCTTTGCTGTATTGAATCTCGATAAACCTGCTACTCGAATTGGAAATCCTGAATAACGTTCCGCAAAAGTTTTTGAGTGTTGTTGCACCAAGAGAGTTGTTGGAACAAGGACTGCCACCTGCTTACCATCCTGCACAGCCTTAAAGGCAGCCCGTATGGCAATCTCCGTCTTTCCATAGCCCACATCTCCACAGATGATCCGATCCATGGGATACGGACGCTCCATGTCACGCTTAACTTCCTCGATAGTTGAGAGTTGATCTGGCGTTTCAATATAAGAAAATGCATCTTCTAACTCTCGTTGCCATGGAGTATCTGGAGAAAAAGCAAAACCTGGTGCACTTGTGCGTGCTGCGTAGAGTCGAATCAGTTCCCCCGCAATTTGACGGACAGCTTTTCGAGCACGCCCCTTAGCTTTCTGCCATTCACCACTACCAATGCGATGCACTGTGGGAGTTTCACCACCAACATACTTACTGACTTGTTCTAAGGTGTCAGTCGGAACAAAGATGCGATCGCCAGGTTGACCACGCTTTGCTGGTGCATATTCAATGACTAAATATTCACGAGTGACTCCCCCAACTGTCCGTTGAATCAACTCAACATATCTACCAATTCCATGCTGCTCATGAACAACAAAATCACCTGTGCGAAGTTCTAGAGGATCAATCGCTTGCTTGCGCTTGGAAGGCATGCGCGCATCTTTGGTAGTGGTCTTGCTTCCTGATAAATCTCGCTCAGTAACGACCAAAATTCCAGCATGTTCACTATGAAAACCAAAACCCAGACTGGATTGCGTGATGTGGATTGAACCTTTGGTGGGCGCCGCAACTAACGATTGCACCATCTGAACAGGTAAGTCTGCATCGCGGAAAATACCCGCATATCGCTCTGCCATTCCATGTCCTACTGTTGAGAAGATTACGCTCTCGTGCGCCTCTAAAGCATTGCGCAGTAGTTCACAAAGAACCTCAATATTTCCACGCATGGGGTCTATCGCTGCGATATCAAGAAAGTGAGCATCGGTATCAAGATCGCTACCGAAGGGGTTAAGTGCAGATGTAGTGAGCGCTAATTCATTTATCTGCAGGCGAAGTTCATCCCACGTTAAGTAAGTTACCTTTTCAACGGGCAAGGGCGCGTTTGCTCCGACTGCTGCATGAGACCATGACGCCTCAAGAAATTCCTGATTTGTCTCAATCAGATCTGCAGTACGGGTTCGAATTCTCTCCTCGTCTATAAATAAAACTTCAGTTTCTGCTGGCATCCGTTCGGAGATTGTGTTGAATTCATCAACCAGTAACGGCACCAATGACTCCATGCCATCAACACTTATTCCCTCTGCGATTTTGCCAATAATTTCTACAGCTCCTGGGTACTTCGCTTTGAGATTCTCTGCTCGCTCTGAAATAGCTTCACTTAGTAAAAATTCTCGACAGGGAAGGATTGACAACTTTCCTATGACGGCTTGATTAGTCCGCTGGTCAGATATATCGAAGTAGCGTAACTCTTCAATCTCATCTCCAAAGAAATCTATACGTATCGGATGAGCAGCTAGAGGCAAGAAAACATCAACGATTCCACCTCGTACAGCAAACTCACCACGTTTTTCAACTAAATCTGTTCGAGTGAAAGCTAAATCAGTGAGATGCTGAATGAGTTCAGTCAGACTTATTTCTTGCCCTAACTCCAAAGTCCATAGCGGCTCAGTGGCAAGAGAAGCGATGAAGCGATGGATGACTGCGCGAACCGGTGCAACAACGACAGGATGAGTGCTTTCTGAAACTTGTAATGAATACAGTGTTGCAATTCTCTGCGCCACGGTGTCGCTCCGTGGACTTAATCTCTCATGCGGCAAGGTTTCCCATGCTGGAAACTCATAGACACGAGAATGTAAGTCACGCAGGCTTTCTGCTAAATCTTCAGCGCCGCGTGATGAGCTAGTAACTACCAAGATGGGACGTTGTTGCGCTTTTAGGGCTATTAAGAATGGATAGCTGGGAGGTGCAGCGATGATCTTGGATGCGTCGGTCTTGAGGGCAGCGCTAATCTCAGTATCACCATGTAATACCGAGAGAACTCCTCTCATCTGATGCGCCTTTCAAACGACTAATGGCCCCGCTTCACAAAGTGAGGGGGCGAACAATCACAGTCTATCGACCTCTCTCAACCTGCGATAATTCGCAGGTGACTCAGGCGCCAAATCAGAATCTTGAAGCCAAGAGCATCGTTGAATCAGACGATGCCACCTTGCGCAGCGATGTGCGCCGTTTAGCTGATCTCTTGGGTCAATCACTTGTGCGCCAAGAGGGGCAACAACTTCTTGATCTGGTTGAGAGCGTACGTAAAAGTGTCCGCGAAGGAAGCGGAACTGAAATTCTCGACAAGTTAACAGTTGATGAATCGGTTCAGTTAGTGCGCGCCTTTAGCACGTATTTTCATCTTGCAAATGTTGCTGAACAAGTTCACCGCTCTAGAGTTTTAGCGGAAGTTCGCCAACGCGGTGGCTCTTGGATTACTCGCGCCATCGACAAAATCGAAGATGCAATGAATAACCCTGTATCTGGCCACGAGATAACTCATGAAGATCTGACAAAGTGGATTAGCGATTTAAATATCCGTCCAGTCTTTACCGCACACCCAACTGAAGCTGCCCGTCGCTCAATTCTCAATAAACTTGGTGAGATTGCAGCGCTGCTTGATACCCCAAAATCTGTCACCCAAGAAGAACGCCTTGCCGAAACTGTTGATTTACTTTGGCAGACAGATGAACTTCGCTTAAATCGTCCTGAACCACTCGATGAGGCGATGAATGCTCTCTATTACTTAGATGATCTTTCCAGCAAAACAGTTCCTGAAGTTCTTAATGATTTTGCCCGTGAGCTCAAACGCCTAAAGATTGATCTACCCGTTACTGCTCGACCACTTACCTTTGGTACCTGGATAGGTGGAGACCGTGACGGAAATCCAAACATCACTCCAGAAATTACAGAGGAAGCGGTAGTCCTTCAGGCAAACCATGCCATTCGTACAACGATGGCGGCGATGAACCGGCTGCGCCAAATGCTCTCGGTTTCAACGCGCATTGCAGGTGCCACGCCTGAACTCAGCGCTTCTGTAGAAAAAGATTTACAGAACATTCCAGAATTTGAACCACGATTCTTACGCCTTAATGTGCAAGAGCCTTATCGACTTAAGGCCACTGCAATTGTTCACCGATTAGCTTTTACACGTAACCGCCATGCTGTACGTGGGCCACACGTTCCAGGCCGTGACTACAAGAACACCGCAGAGCTGCTGGCTGATTTGACCCTCATGCGAGATTCTCTCTTTGCCCACCGTGGCGAATTACTTGCAACCGGGCTGCTTGAACGCACAATCAGAACAGTTGCCGCCTTTGGGCTTACCCATGCAACGCTTGATGTCCGCGAACATTCTGATGCTCATCACGCAGCGCTACAACAATTAATCGGTGGTGATTATCTACAGCTCTCGCATGAAGAGAAATTCCCCGTTCTTATAGAACACCTCTCATCGAGCAAGAGGTTTGATACCTCTGTACTTGATGCAGCTGGGTTAAAGACTCTGAATACTTTTGTCGCGATTGACGATCTCATTGAAAGATTTGGTCCAGAAGTCATTGAAACTTATATCGTCTCTATGACTAAGGGCGCTGACGATTTAATCGCTGCAACCGTGCTTGGAATGCAAGCTGGGCTCGTAGATATTTCACAAGGCGTTGCCAAGATAGGTTTTGCTCCATTGCTGGAAACTGTGGCCGAACTTCGCGCCGCTGGAGAAATTCTCGAAAAGTTGCTCGGTAATCCTACGTATCGAAAAGTTGTCGAACTCCGTGGAAATCTCCAAGAAGTGATGTTGGGATATTCCGATTCAAATAAAGATGCAGGTATCGCTACATCACAATGGGAAATCCATCGCGCACAACGCATCTTGCGCGATGTTGCAATGAAATATGGCGTCAAACTACGTTTATTCCATGGCCGCGGTGGATCCGTGGGTCGTGGTGGTGGACCAACCTACGATGCGCTCGTTGCACTCCCTTGGGGATCAGTCGATGGCCAAATAAAGATGACTGAACAAGGTGAAGTTATTTCAGATAAGTATGCGCTGCCAGCACTAGCGCGCGAAAATGTTGAGCTCACCCTTGCTGCTTCACTTGAAGCCACGGTACTCAACCGCGGTCCTCGCCAGAGTAAAGAAGATTTAGATAAGTGGAATGAGTGCATGAACCTCGTTAGTGACAACTCATTCACCTGCTATCGCGCTCTGGTTGATCATCCAGATCTTCCTGCATATTTCTATGCATCAACTCCGGTAGAGCAGTTAGGGAACTTATTCCTTGGTTCCCGTCCCTCGCGCCGCCCTGATGCATCCGGTGGGCTTGCTTCACTACGTGCAATTCCTTGGGTTTTTGGTTGGACACAGTCGCGCCAGATTGTTCCTGGGTGGTTTGGCGTTGGTTCGGGCTTAAAGGCGGCGCGCGAGGCAGGAAAGAGCGATGTCCTACAACAGATGCTCCGTGAATGGCACTTCTTCTCTACCTTTATTAGCAATGTGGAAATGACTCTTGCCAAGACTGATTTAGTTACCGCCAAAAGATATGTAGAGACTCTTGTTCCTAAAGAGCTGCATCACTTCTTTGAAACAATTTCTGCAGAATTTGATTTAACAGTGAAAGAAATTCTCGCCCTTACGGGAAAGAGCTCCCTTCTGGGTGATCAAGCAGTGCTAGCGCGAACCCTTCAAGTGAGAGATACATACTTGGCTCCACTGCAATTACTTCAAGTAACGCTACTTAACCGGGTTCGCGAACAAGGTTCCGCAGCAGATCCAACCTTGATTCGCGCCTTATTGCTAACAATTAACGGAGTAGCCGCTGGCCTCCGCAATACAGGTTAATTAGGCCTTAACCCCACCAACAAATACTTGTAAAACTCTTATCTTGTTCACCGACTTGGGTTCAACTGTGAGAGGGTTCTGATCGAGCAGAACAAAATCGGCATCGGCTCCGACCGCAATAACTCCCTTATTCCAAAAGTTTGAATACGCAGCATCCGCTGTGTAATGAGTAAGCGAATCTTCTACTGAAATTGATTGTTCTGGGCTCCAAGCGATATTGCCGCCGGGTGCACTGCGATGTGTGGGAACTGCTAACGCTTCAATCGGATCATGGCTTGTAACTGGCCAGTCGCTACCGTAGCTAATGCGCGCACCACTCTTCTGTAAAGAGGCCAACTGATACTGCTGATTGTTACGTTCCTTGCCAATCCGAGGCTCAATTAATTGCGCATTCATAGGATCTAAATAAGTCCATAACGGTTGAATATTTGCAGTCACATTTAAGGATACAAACCGGGGCAGGTCATCAGGATGAATTAATTGTGCATGTGCAATAACTGGTCGTCGATCCCATTCTGGATTTGTCTTTATTACCGCCTCGATAGCATTAAGTGCTTGTCGAATTGCTGCATCACCTATTGCGTGAGCATGAATCTGAAACCCAAGCGCATCAAAGTGCACCATAGCTGCAATTAACTCGGCCTCGTTCCAGATAAGTAAGCCACTTGAACTCTGATCATCAAGGTACGCTTCTAGCAGCGCAGCTGTGCCTGCTGAAAGTGCGCCATCACAAATAAACTTAATTGTCCTGGCACTTAAATGAGATGTGGGCGGGAAAGATTCAATCTCTGCTCGAAACTTTACGAAATCATCGCTATACCTTTTCCACGTATCAGGCTGAGCCAGAAAGAAGAGATTGGTATCGATAGTCAGTACACCGCGACGATCTGCTTCCATGTAAGCCTCGGGCATACCTGGCTCAACCCATGCATCCGTTGCACTAGTTACTCCAGATTCAAGGTAACGCTGACATGCCCAGCCGATTGCCGCTACATCGTCATCCAAAGTTCGTGCCGGTGTGTAACGAAGAATCAAATCAATCGCTGACGGCTCGCGCAGGGTTCCTTTAGGAGATCCATCGTTGTAACGAGCAATTGTTCCGCCTTCAGGATCTACCGTCGTAGAAGTTATGCCAGCAAGTTCAAGCGCCTTTGAGTTCACCCAAACTGTGTGATGATCAACTGCATGCAAGACGATAGGAATATCTTTTGATGCTTCATCGAGTGCTGATGCCTCATAATCTCCCCCTGGAATTAGTGATGCCTCATAAGCCCCACCAATTACCCACTCAACTTTCGGATTGTTCTTAATGTACTCAGATACCGCCGCGACAATTTCTTTCACACTCTGTAAGCCACTGACATTCGGACCTTGGCTCTCTCGACCGGCGAAGAGGGGGTGTGCGTGTGCATCAACAAATCCTGGTGCTAAAAACTTTCCACCAACATCAATTTTTTCATCAAATGTAGAGTTAATTGCTGTTTCACCAAGCGCAATAATCTTTCCTTTTTCAACCAGTACAGCGCTGGTATAGGTTCCACGCGAGCACCAGATTTCTCCGTTTGTAAAGAGAGTCTTCATCACGGACTTTAAGAATTAAATTTCGACTGGGTGAGATCTAGCCCTTTATCTATTAAGAATTCAACACAATCTGCGCCACGATCAATAAACTCATCGAGGTCTTTCTTCTCTTCCTTGCTAAATTGCTTCAGTACAAAATCACCTGGATCTTGCTGACCCATCGGGCGACCTATTCCCAAACGAACTCGGAAGTAATCGGCGGTGCCGAGCGATGATGTGAGGGACTTCAAACCATTATGTCCATTATCTCCACCAGCTAGCTTGGCGCGGATAGCCGCGAATGGAATATCGAGTTCATCATGAAGAACGATGATCTTTGCTGGTTCAACTGAATAGAAAGTTGCCAGTGCTTTGATTGGACCACCTGATTCATTCATATAGCTCTTTGCTTTAGCAAGAATGACTGAATGAGCTTCGCCTCCAACACCAAGTTTGTAAGCAGCAATATCGGTGCGTGACTTATGGCTGGAAAGTTTAAGATTGT
>JACCDK011749804.1_pt1 | contig 13004 bp, 10 predicted proteins | sample 7445871 | NCBI WGS metagenome assembly JACCDK01 (sample SAMN15323436, study PRJNA562643) | freshwater metagenome | isolation source: river surface water | place: USA:Blue River Watershed | collected 2017-08-15 | reverse complement strand
TGCTGATCTTCGGCGGCCTTCTTCTGGTGATGTTCGCCACGGCCGCCGAGCGTGGTCGCCCCGCCGATGCTCCTGTCGCCCCTAAGGCCGACAATGAAGCGGGAAAGACGGCTTCCGGCTCCGGGGACGATGTGTCCAGACTCCGTCAGAATCTCGAGGCGCGCGTCAAGGAGGCCGCCGACTTCAAGGCTGCCATCGAGCGCAAGAACGCCGAGCTCGAGGCCCTGCGAGCCAAGCTTAACCGCAAGGACCTCGTCGCCGTCAACGAAGCCGTCGCCGCGCTCTATCAGTCGGTCGAATTCCTCTGCGAACGCGCCTCCTCCGGCAAGGAATCCCCGGACAAAGTCCTCCCGCAGATCGCCGAGGCCGCCGAGGAGTTGCTCGTCGCCGCCCAGCTTGAGCGAGGTTTGCCCAAGCCTGGCGACAGGCTCGCGGATCTGCCCCCTAATTCCTGCACCATCTTCAACCGCATCCCTGCTCCTACCCCCGAGCAGAAGGGCCTGCTCGTCGAGGCGCGTAACTCCTGGGTGGGTTTTCGTTCCGATGCCCAGTTGGTCATCGTGAATCCCAGCCGCGTCTCGGTCTACGTCTGAACATCAAGCATCACCAACCATGTCCACGCTCATCATCGGCATCGATCTTGGAACCACGACCACGGTCGTCTCCCGCCTCAACGAGGCAGGGCGCCCGGAGGTCATCATGAACTGGGAGAACCAGCCTTACACCCACTCGGCGCTCCACTTTACGAAGGAGAACCCCAAGCAGCCGATCATCGGTTCGACGGCTCGCGAGGTCGCCGGAGTCGAGGAAGGCGCCTTCAAGGAGTACAAGCGGGACATGGGCACCGAGAGGGTCTATCATGCCCACGGAGAGGAATACACTCCCACCGCCCTGAGCGCGCTGATGCTCCGTAAGCAGCGTGAGCACATCGAGAACACCTTTGGCCGCAAGGTGGACATGGTCGTCATCACGACGCCCGCCAACTTCCCCTCCGAGGCCCGCGCCGCGACCGTCGCGGCGGCCGTTTCGGCGGGTTTCCCTGAGCCGATCACGACCATGGACGAGCCGACAGCGGCGGCGTTGTATTATGCCGATTCGGAGCCGGTTCCTTTCGACGGTCACTACCTCATCTACGACTTCGGCGGAGGTACTTTGGACGTCACCGTCCTCCATGCCAAGGGCAAGGACATCAAGGTGAAGTTCTCCATGGGCGTCGCGCAGCTCGGCGGAAAGGATTTCGACGAACGCCTCCGTGGTCTCGTGGCCCAGAAATTCAAGGAGAAGACGGGCAGCGTCCTCGACGTCACCGACACGACCTTCAACGATTTCGAAGCCGAGAAGGTCAAGCATCGCCTCACCGATTCCGAGAAGGCCGACTTCAAGGTCCGCTCGATGCAGCATGGTCTTGTCTCCCTTTCCGTCTCCCGAGCCGAGTTCGAGGAAGAGGTCTCGGCCCTCATCACCCAGGCTGAGTTCTGCCTTGAGGGCGCCTTGGACAAGGCCGGCATCAAGTTCGCCGACCTCAAGGGCGTCTATATGGCCGGCGGCACGAGCAAGATTCCCTGCGTCCAGAAGAGCGTCGAGCGTCTGACCTCGATCAAGCCCAAGGTCCGCAATCCTGAGCAGGCCATCTCCCTCGGTTCCGCTCTTTACGCCGCGGTCAAGCTGGGCACCCGCAAGCCGACCGCCCTGTCTGCGGCGCAGAAGGAGAACGTCGACGAGATCAAGGTCAAGGACGTCGCTCCCTATTATATCGGAACCCTCACGGCCAGGACCGGCCGCGGCGGCGAGGTCACGATCCTCAACTCGATCCTCATTCCTAAGGGCGAATCCCTTCCTGCCAAGGTCACCAAGCGTTACTACGTGCGTAAGGACGGCACCAAGGAGCTCAATGTCGACGTGACGAGCAGCTACCATGAGACCGAGGATCGTGAAGAGGTGACCTTGCTCGCGGACACGATGATGGCGCTGGGGCCCGACGCCAAGGAGAACGACCCGATCGAAGTGACCTTCGTGGTGAATGAGAACGGACAGTTCGAGGGCACCTTCAAGGACGTCAAGACCGGCAAGGTCGAAGTCATCAAGCTGCTCCTGAGCCCCGATATCGGCACTCCTCCCGACATCGACGATTTCCTCGTCTGACCGTGGCCGCCATCGTCGGTATCGATCTGGGCACCACGACGACCGTGGCGGCCCGCTTCAACGAGGCGGGCATGCCCGAAGTCGTGACGAATTGGAAGGGGCAGGCCTTCATCCACTCGGCTTTCTGGTTCTCGAAGGACAACGCCTACGAGCCTGCTGACATCGGCGATATCGCCCGAGGTCTCGTCGGCGTGGAGGAAGGCGCCTTCAGCCAATACAAGCGAGACATGGGGACCGATGTGCGGTACGAGGCCCATGGCCGACAGTACACCCCGCAGAAACTGACGGAGATCATGCTAGCCCGGCAACTGGGACATCTGAAGCAGGAGTATCACGGAGTGGGCTCTTTGGCCATCACCGTGCCTGCCAACTTCCTGGACAAGGCCCGACAGCAGACGATCCAAGCCGCCATCGACGCGGGTTTCCCGACGCCGATCCGGGTCATCGACGAGCCTACGGCCGCCGCGCTTTACTATGTCCACACGAGCCCTTCTCCGATGGAAGGGACTTACATGGTCTACGATTTCGGAGGAGGCACGCTGGACGTCAGCATCATGGAGGTCAGCGGCAAGGACGTTCAGGTGAAGATGTCCCACGGACTTGCGCGTCTGGGGGGCATGGATCTGGACCGAATCGCTTACGACCTGATCCAGGCCAAGTTCCTCGCGAAGACCGGAGAATCGTTCACCGTGGAGGACGCAGGTTTCAACGTCGTCCAAGCCGAGGCCGTCAAGGAGCAGCTGAGCTCCCTCATGAGCAGGCCGGTGGAGATTTTCTCCACCAAGCATGGCATCGTCAAACTGACCATCAGCCAGGAAGAATTCATCGCGGCCGCCAAGCCGATCTTCGACCAGTCCATCCGATGCGTGGAGGAAGCCCTCGAGCTTTCCCATCTCAGGACTTCTGACATCTCCGGAGTGTTCATGGCCGGCGGTACCAGCAATATTCCGGAGCTGAAGAAGCGCCTTCAGGCGTTGTTCGGCTTCGAGCCCGTCCGCCGCAATCCCAGCCAGGCCATCGCCCTCGGCGCCGCCATCTTCGCAGGCTACAAGGCATACACCCAGTTGCCCGCGATGCTGGCCCCGACGCAGCAGGCCCAGCTCGAGGACATGAACCTCGTCCAGTCCTGCCCGTGCTTCCTTGGTACTTCATCCACGTCCAACGACGGCCACGAGTACAACACCATCCTTCTCCGGAAGGGCATGCCTCGTCCCGTGTCCGTGACGGAAGTATTCTATGTCATGGATGACGACCAGGAGGTCATCCGCTGCGATGTCACGCAGAGCGAGGTGGACACCCAGGACCTTGAGCATCCCACGCTGACCCGTCTTTTCGACCAAGACATGCCCTTGCCGCCCGGAAAGAGGGAAGGGGATGAGCTGCACGTGACCTTTAGCTACGACGAGAACGGCGTATTCAAGGGGACGTTCCTGGACCCTGACACCGGCGAATCCGTAGACTTCGAAGGCAATCTCTAAAATGGTCATTCTATCCATCGACCTCGGGACGACGACCACCGTCATGGCCCGCCTCAACGAGGTGGGTAAGCCTCAGATCGTCATGAACTGGGAGAACCTCCCGTTCACTTACTCCGCCGTGGAATTCGCGGAGGAGGATCCCAAGCAGCCCATCCTCGGCCTTGAATCCAAGAAGAACGCCGGGGTGCTGCCGTGCGCCTTCAAGGAATTCAAACGCCAGATGGGCACCGATGCGGTCTATAAGGTCGCCGGACGTGATTTCTCCGCCGCAGACCTGTCTGCGGTCATGCTGCGACGTCTGCGCGAGCATGCGGACAACGAATTCGGCGGCATCGCCAAGCTGGTGATGACCATACCGGCGAATTTCAGCCATAAGGCCCGCCAGGACACCTTGGCCGCCGCATCCGCCGCTGGACTGCCTGTCCCCGATCTCATCGACGAGCCCACTGCGGCCGCCCTTTACTACATAGAGTCCTCGTCCCAGCCTCTCTCGGGCCTCTGCGTCGTGTTCGATTTCGGCGGAGGCACCCATGACGTTTCCCTGGTGGATGTCAGCGGACGTCAGGTGAAGGTCATCCGCTCCAAGGGTGTTCCGAAGCTGGGCGGCATGGATTTTGACCAAGCCTTGCTGGGTCTTCTGCGCAAGAAGTTCGAAGCCGAACATGGCCCCTTGGCCGAAGGCGATTCCGACCTTACGGATTATTCCGCCGAGCTGGCCAAGCAGCGGCTCAGCGAGTCGGAGAGGGTCGCCGTCCATGTCTTCTCGACCCAGTACGGGCGTAAGAAGATCGAGGTCACCCGGGCCGAGTTCGAAGAGGTGGGCGCTCCGTTCGTCGCCGCCGCGGTCGCATGCTGCTCCGAGCTCCTGGCAGAGGCCGCGCTGAAGCCGACGCAGGTGCAGCATATCTTCATGTCAGGCGGCAGCAGCCTCGTTCCTGCTGTCCGGCAGGCCTTGGAGGCCTGTTTCAACCGCAAGGCGGAGTGCAGGTCGCCCCATCAGGCCATCGCCCTGGGCGGTGCCGTGTATGCGGCCAGTCTCGTCGCCCGTGATAATCCCGATCTGCTTACCCCCACCCAGCGCGAGGCCATCCGACCGCTTGTCGTGCGCGACGCGACCTCCAAGGATCTCGGCATGCTGATCACCGGCTTGGACGGCAAGGAAGCCAACGAGATCCTCATCCCCAAGGGAACCGCCATCCCCGCCGAAATCCAGCGCTACTTCGGCGTCGCGATGGACGGCCAGAAAGCGGTGGAGTTCATCCTCACCCAATCCGACCCTGGTTCCCAGCCGGAGAACGTCACCACGGCCCTCCTTTCGCTTCCTGAGGGAAGCAAGGCTGGCCAGAAGATCGAGGTGGTGTTCGCTTATGCCACCGGAGGCCTGCTCTCCGCTCGTTTCCGTGACCTGAACAGCGGCAACGTGACCGAATGCCAGATGGAAGTTCGTTCGGCATCCACCTCGGGAGGCTCTTGATGCTATGATCTCAGTTGTTCTGGCGGCGACAGGCGGCGAGGTGATCTGCTTCCTCCTCGGCGTAGGTTTCCTCGTTTACGTGATAGGGGCTAGCCTGTTCGACAACTCCAAGCCGAATCAGGGAAGGTCTTCTTATTCTCCTCCGCAGGCGCCTCCTCCTCTGCCTCCCGTTGTCGTCCCTGATTTCACGGTCCGCGGCCAGCTTAAGTCTATCGGAGAAGGCGGCGAGAAGATCGATTGCATAGAGGTGATGGTCCGTGGTCGCGTGCCCGTCTCGTATCCCCAGGATCTCGGAGTGTTGGTCACGCTGGAGGACGTCACCGATGGCAAGCCGAGCCCTGTTTTCTGCCCGGTCGGAAGTTTGTCCGATCCCTCGACTCACCATTTCAGGCACTTCAGGTCGTTGGGTAGGTTCAATCCGGGCGTCTATTTGTCCGATTGGTGTCCCATCGGCGTGGTGCCGCTTGTTTTTTCCGTTACGCCTTATTCAGGGGCGCGTCGTTTGCGTATCCGTTGTCGCTGCATTCCTGCGACCTTCGAGAAGCTCCCCTTGACGGATGAAAGGATGAATTACGGGGTGGTCTGCGAAGCGCAGACATTCTATTCGGCCAGCTTTCCTGCCACCGGTTATCTGGAACTGGCTGACAAGAGGAGGGAAGGGATGGTTGCCACGGTTGAATTAGCCCTGGCTTGCGCCTGCGCCGATGGGACTGTCGACCAGCGTGAACTGCGGGTTGTCCACCGGTGGATGACTGCTTGCCTGACCGAGCGTAACGAGGATTCGGCCGCCGAACTGGCCAAGCTGAAAGCTGGTCTCAACGATGCCATGAAGACCGGCGTGCGTGGCGGGGCCGATATTGGCGCCATCACCTCCCGTATTCGGAAGCTTTCTCTGCCTGCGGTCAGCCAGGCCGCTTTGTCGTTGTGCGTCGAAGTGATCGCCGCCGACGGTGAGCTGCATCCTGAGGAGCTTAAGTCGGTCCGAAGCATCGCCTCGGGCTTGGGCCTCGATTATGACCAGCTCCAGTCCCTTCTGGATAAGCAGTTCGTCAAGTCTACGGTCAGCTCCGCGCAGGAGAACCTTGAAGCCATCGTGGGCATCGACCCTTCTTGGGATAAGGAGCGCATTCGAAAGCACTTGGCTAACCAGTTCATGAAGTGGAATTCCCGCGCTCCCTCTGCGAAGACCGTCGAAGATCAGGGACGTATCCGCATGATGTTGGACGCGATCGCCAAGCTGAAGAAGAAGTACTCCTGACCTCATCCCCATGGACACGGAGATACTCATCTTCATGGGAGCGATCGTGGGGCTATCTTCCCTTATCTGGGGTATCCTTGGGTATGTATATCGTGACGAAGCTGATTCACCTGCTCGGGATGAAGTCCCCGCGCCGCCCCCGCCTTCGTCCTCTTTGCCGGTTCCGGCTCCCCGGTTAAGGCTTCAGGGAGAAGTCAGCGAAGCTAAGCCGTCGCTTTCGCTGAGCGTGGTCCCGGCGATCAAGGTGCTTTCGACCGGTTATACGTTACATGGAGTGCGTGTGATGTGCAAAGGCGCGGTTCCTTGGCGTCAATCCGGCGGACAACAGCTCGTGTTCGATGTCGTCGACCTGAATCAATCGATTGAATCTCCCGTATACAGCGTCCTGACGGGGTACTCCAACCGTGCGAACGGAAAGGTGAGGTATGTCTCCCCCGATGACCCTCCTCGCGGCGAGGTGTTGCAGGAGTGGACGGAACTGGTCTTCCTGCCGACTTCTTTCTTCATCGGACCTAAGTCAGGGCAGCGCGATCTGGTGTTGAGGTGCCGAGTCATGGTTGCCGGAGGCGATCCCGATCGGGCCGTTCAGGTCGCCGCAATGGTGTTCAAAGCCAACCTGGAGCTTCCGGGCTATCGGGATGATCCCTTGGATAAGATGATCATCGTCTGTTCGCGCATCGTCGAGCTGGCCATGGCTTGTGCGGCCGCGGATGGAGTGTCCGACGCCGACGAGAAAAGAGTCATCCGGGAATGGATCGAGGATTGGTCGCGCCGTGTGGCGGACGAGGGCAGTCAATACGAGACCCGCTTCCGTGGCGTGCTCATGGCGGTCCTTAACTCAGAGGCGCGCAAAAGCTTCACTTTGGACTCGGCCGTGACGGCTCTTTTTGAGTGCACCGATTCGCAGCGCATGGAAGCCCTTGCTCTCTGCGTGAGGGTCATCTCGGTCGACGGCGTCCTGCATGAGAAGGAAATGCAGATGATCGAAAAACTCTCGGACCTGCTTGAGGTCGACCGATCGGTCATGCGCTCGCTCTTTGACAAGCAGTTCGCCAGGTCAGGGATCGTCGTCAGTCCGGATAATCTCGAGGCTATCGTAGGGGTGGATCCCGCCTGGGATAAGGAGCAGATCCGCAAGCATCTGGCGCAGCAGTTCATGAAGTGGAACTCGAGGGCTCCGGCCGCCAAGACGGTTGAGGATCAGGCGCGCATACGTGCCATGCTTGATGCGATCGCCAAATTGAGGCAGAAGTACGCCTGAGTCACCTGTCATGGACACTTCCTCGGTCGTACTTTATGGTTTTATTGGTCTGGCGGTGATATGCTTCGTGCTGGATCGCTGGGTGCTGCCCCGTGATGCCTCGCCGCCGCCAACCGAGCCCAAGCCCGCCGTCCAGCCACCTCAAAAGCCTGCTTGGTCGGCTTCTTGGCATGAGGCCAATCATCATTTTGAACAAGGTCGTATCAGGAGCATGAGGGTCAGGACGGATTTCTTGGTGAAGGCTATCGTCGATCCTCGGGACCCTCTGCCCACCCTCACGATCTCATGCTCGGGTAAGGTTCCCTGGCATGAGTTCAGCCGACAGTTTGCCACGCTGGAGCTGGAAGATGTCACCGATGGCGAGCCTCGCCCGATTCGTTGCTCCGATCCTGATTTCAGCGACCCCGCTACCGGGTTCTGCCGTTTCTCGCCTGACATCGTCTTCCCGTCGGATGAGTTGCTGGATGGGTCGTGGGATTTGGCTAAAGTGCCCCTCTCGTCTTTGACCGCACCCTTTGCCGGCCGTCGTAAGATCAGGGTGAACTACCTGCTAGGGCCTCGCGGGTCCGTGCCCGAGGACGTAACCAAGCGAGCGGTCTACGTCCTTGAGGTTAATCTCTTCAACGTCGGCTATGAGGACACGCTGGGGCAGGGCAGGGTGGCCGTGTGCACGATGGAGTTGGCTATCGCCTGCGGTCTGGCGGGTCGTTCAAGGCTTGGGCCGGCCCATAAGGTACTTTCGCCATGGACCGGAGAGGTTCTTGATGCCGTAAAGCTCGAAGACGCATCCCGCTTTCCTGCGCTCAGGGACGCCCTGGATCATCTTTGGTCGGAAGGCCTGCCTGAGGACTACGGCGTCGAGAAAGCCTGTGCCTTGATCGCGGCCTCCGGCCGTAGCGCTGTCGACGAGGCCATGGAACTTTGTCTGCGCATGTCCACTGCGGACGAAGCATGGCCTATGCCTGCGATCCAACTGCTCAGGCGCATCGCCGGCTTGATGGGCCTATCGACGTCCGAATGCCAAGCCATGCTCGATCGTCACCTCTTAGGTTCGACGGTCAGGACCGAGGCCTGCGATTGGGAGTCCTTGGTCGGATTGAACCCTTCTTTGGACCGCCAGGGCATCCGCAAGCACCTTGCGGCTCAGTTCGACCGATGGAACTCCCGTGCCCCTTCCGCCAGGACGACCGCCGAACAGGCCCGTATCCGGACTATCCTTGAAACCATCGCCAAGCTTAAGCAGAAATACGCATGAGCACGACCCCGTCTCCGGTGCCTTCCGACTTCCTGCCTTCCATCCGGAAGCGTCTGGCCGGGTTCGGCTTCGGCTCGTCTCAGTTTGATTCCAAGCATGTCGACGCCTCCCAGGGCGACGCCGATGAGCATCGCAGCTTCTATCGCCAGAAGCTGCCAGTTTCGGGTGAGATTCTTCCTGATGTGGAAAGGTCTCTCGTGGATGCCTGCCATCGGCTCGGCCTGCCTCGGACGGCCGTGCACGCTTTCGTCCGGGCCTCTTCGGAAATGAACGCGGTTTGCTACGGAGGTATCCGTGGCGCCGCGGTCATCGAAATCAATGCCGGCGTCATCGAATGCCTCACGACCGAGGAGCTTTCTTACGTGATAGGTCATGAGCTCGGCCATTACATCCTGCCCGTACGCTGGGCCAGGATTGTGCGAGAAGGGGCTTCGATGCCCGCCAGCCTCGAGGACGCCCGTATCTCCCGTGAGAGCGAACTCACCATGGATCGCTTTGGTCTTCTGGCCTGCGGCGATCTCAAGCACGCCGGTAGCGCCATCCTCAAGATGCAGTCTGGCCTGAGCAGCCGTCATATCCGTTCGGACCTGGCGGCGTTCATCCAGAACGGTCGCGTGGCCATCGAGGTCGAAGTCGATGAATCCGAGACGATATCCTCTCATCCGCCGGAATTCGTTCGTCTGAGGGCGTTGAACGCCTTTGCCATGTCTGACGTGTTTCGTCGCGCTGCCGGCAAGGAGGGTGGTCAGCCTATCGATGAAATCAACGCGGGTATCCTTCGGGACTTGGAACGCTCGGTTGATTCCTTGGCGCAACGCATGATGGACAAGGCATTGAACCGTCTTGCCGGCTGCATCGCGGCCTTCTGCGTCGCGAGTCGTATCAAGGTCGAATCTTCGAAGATGAATCGGGAGGGCGTTCAGCTTGAGCTGGAAAAGGTCAAATCTTTGGCCTCAGGTTGGAGCCAAATGTCCGAATCTGACCGTGGCGAAGCATTCGCCAAGCGGCTATCCGAGATCATCCGTGTCTGCATACGCAACTGCCCGCGACGGACCTATGCTTATGTCGACGGAATCATCGCCGAAATGGCCGGCACTCCGATCGCGGACATCTGCGCGAATATCCGGGTAGGCCTCGACGAGGCCCGTCGGAATCATTTCGAAGCCTGATCAACCATTAGCCTGCGGCCGGCCTGGCTCGGTCCGCCGCCCATTTCCTGAGCGCATAGATGCTTTCTCCCATGAGCACGGATAGTGGGCGGCTATCTTTGATGGCAGTTTGAATGTGCTGTGCCCCGAATTTACCGAAGGTATTGCTGTTCATGCCTTCTTCGGCCCAGTTATAGAGCCCTTCGCTGACGCAGGATTCGATTTCGGCTCCGGAGAACCCGTCGGTGGCCTTTGCCAGTTGGGTCAATTCCGTCTGGCTGAGGCTATGTCCGCGTCGTCGTGCGTGGATATCGAAGATCTGGGCTCGCGTGGCCTCGTCAGGCAAGTCGACGAAGAAGATCTCGTCGAAACGTCCTTTGCGGAGAAGCTCCGGAGGGAGGTTCAGGACGCTGTTGGCGGTCGCGACGACGAAGACGGTCTCCTTCTTCTCCTGCATCCAGGTCAGCAAGGTGCCGAAGACACGTACGGTGGTGCCGCCGTCCTTTTCCCCGCCTCCGGCCCCCGCCAGCGCCTTTTCGATCTCATCAATCCAAAGGACGCAGGGGGATACCGCCTCGGCTACCTGTAAGGCCGCCCGCATGTTGGATTCGGATTCTCCGATGTACATCCCCATGGCCTTGCCGATGTCGAAGCGGAGCAGCGGCATGTTCCATTCTTGGGAGACCGCCTTGGCTAGGAGGCTCTTGCCGCACCCTTGGACTCCCAGGAGGAGCATGCCTTTGGGGGCTTCCAGCCCGATCTTGCGCGCCGATGGCTTCAAGCCGATCTTGCGCTTCTGCAGCCATTTCTTGACGTTTTCTAGGCCACCTACTTGTCCGAGGTTACAGTCTGCTACGTCATAGAATTCGAGTGAGTTGCTGCCGCGGATTGCCTGGGCTTTTTCCTGCGAAACCATCTTGGTCGCCGCTCTTCCGGACAGTTTTCCTGTGCTTTGAAAAGCTTTCAGGAATGCCCGACGTGCCTCGTTCGCGGTCAGCCCGCGCGCCGCATCCAAGGTTTCTTCGTCAATCTGCGATGCGGACAGGCCTGTGCATTCCTCTGCGATGTTGGACAGGATTCGCAGGTCCGGGAGCGGGAGCTCCATGATCAGGATATCCTTGATGAGCTCGTTGGGGATTATCGTCGTCGCTCCTGACAGGAAGATGAGCGTGTCTTCGAAGCCTCCGGATGCGATGAGACGCAGGAAATCTACGGCGATTACGGTTTCCGAGAAATTGATCTGCGGGCTGAAATAGTGATGAAAATCTTCGAGCACCCAGACATGGCCCGTTGCCATGACATCAGCGATCAGCTGTTGGGTTTCACTTTCGTCTGAGGCCTCTCTCTTCAGAGGCCGATTGTTGTCCAGGCGGATGGGTGCGATAGAGGCGTTCCAGAAATGGGCATGCTTGAATCCTCTCGTTGATTTCGGATGATTGACGACTGCTTGGGCTAATTCTTGGACTCTTTCCCGCTCATGCGACCTGACCTGGATGATGGTCGCGCCGGCGTTGGCCAGTTCCACGGCCTTAAGGATGGTAGCTTCGTTAAGCAGGCTTCCGTCTTTGTTTCGGGGGTTCTTGGCCATGGGATAGTTATTGAATAATACTATGGCATATCTGAATCTGCATACACCCCTTAATCAAGTCCTCATGAAGCCCTCCAAGCCGGAAGACCGAGAAGAATCGTGGTTGCGCAAGATGGCCGATCGTTTGCCGCAGCGCAGGAATGACTCAAAGGTCAAGGAGGCTGAAGAAGAAGCTGAAGAAGAGTACGAGGATGAGAACGTCGAAGGCGATGCAGAGGGTGGAGTGACCAAGCCCAGGAAGAGGCGTAAGAAAAAGAAAAATCCCAAGGCTAATGACGAGTCGGTGATCGGCTGCTTCATCATCCTGATTCTCTTCGCCTTCGCTGTCTGGCTGTTATTCTTCAATTAGTAAGACGCTTGGTTTGGTTGGAGCGGCGCCTGCTGGTCTAGGTGCCTCGAGATAGGGTCGGGCCCTTTTCCTAGCCCAAGCCCTGGCCCTAGCTCTAGCCCTCATAGGTATCCCTTTCCCCCATGTCACCATGCCGGCATGCCCCCTCGCGCAAGCGCATGCCCCCGTGTCACCGTGCCCACGTGCCCCCTCTGAAGCGACTTCGTCGCTTCAGAACGGCGACTCCTCCACGAACCCGACCAAGATCCTGCCCTTGGGGAGTTTGGTGAAATGAATCGTCAGGTGCGGACCGTCTTTCTCCGGTTTGACGTTGATGTGGTTCCGCAGGAACACCTTCTTGCCCTCGAAGAGGCAGACCTTGGGCTCGGGATGGTTGACCTGTGCCATGTGGTAGGCGATCTGGGTCGCTTCGTCCTGCTCGAGGTAGGTGCGCCTGATCTCGCGGAGCTTGGCCAGGAAGTCCAGGGCTCGTCGGGCCATCCGGTAGTCCTCGAAGCGCAGGTCATGGGCGGCTTCGACGACGGCGTTGGTCACGACGATCTTGGAGCCCAGGCGGTTACCCTGGATCATCTCGAAGAAGTAGGCCATGCCGCGGGGGCGGTTCATGCCCGGGACGGGTGGGGTGGGGCGACGCGTGAGCGCCATGCCGAACTCCGTGACGATCTCGACGATCAAGGGTTCGTCGCCGGCCCGGTGTTCGATGGTCAGCTCGTGTTTGTCCCGTTCCGAGCGATGGCGGATGAGGATGTCGCCGTGCTGGTCGAGTCCGCCGATGCGGGTGTCCGTAGCCCATTCCCCGTTGAGGAAGGACGTGTTGAAGAGCGGCGACTGCTCGACGATCCGCTGCAGCTTGAGCTTAACCGCCTCGGCCGGGAGGTCGGTCGTGAAGGTGCGCAGGACGAGCTTGGTGGGTGGCAGTGTAGGGTTGTTGTGCATAAATGAGAGTATTGAGTATGGAGTATCGAGTATCGGGGGTAGGGTCGGGACCGCGTCACGACATAGGGGGCTTCCTGGTTCTTGGTTCGTTGTTTTGGTCTTTTTTCGTTCTGGG
>JACCDK010922006.1_pt1 | contig 13005 bp, 9 predicted proteins | sample 7445871 | NCBI WGS metagenome assembly JACCDK01 (sample SAMN15323436, study PRJNA562643) | freshwater metagenome | isolation source: river surface water | place: USA:Blue River Watershed | collected 2017-08-15 | reverse complement strand
GGCGCGCGGCAAATGGGCGCGCGGATTGAGCGGTTCTGCCCGGCCACCGGCGCGCGGCGCGAGGGGGATGAGTGGGTGATCTCGACCCCCAAGGGCGAGATTCGCTGTGAGATCGTCGTCAACGCGGCGGGCTATTATGCCCGCGAGGTTGGCAAATGGTTTGGCCGTGATCTGCCGATGATGGTGATGAGCCACCAGTACATGCTGTTTGACACGGTTCCCGAGCTGGAAGCTTGGACCAAAGAGGTTGGCCACAAGCTGCCGCTGCTGCGGGATGTGGATTCGAGCTATTACCTGCGCCAAGAGAAGAACGGCTTTAACCTTGGCCCCTATGAGGGCAACTGCAAGGCGCATTGGGTCACCAAGGACGACCCGTTCCCGGAGGATTTCAGCTTCCAGCTATTCCCCGACGATCTGGAGCGTCTCGAGTGGCACATCAATGACGCGATGGAGCGGGTGCCGTTGCTGGGTAAGGCGGGGCTGTCCAAGGTCATCAATGGCCCGATCCCCTATACCCCGGACGGCAATCCTCTGATCGGCCCGATGCCGGGCGTGCCGAATGCCTTTGAGGCGTGCGTGTTCACCTTTGGCATTTGCCAAGCGGGCGGTGCTGGCAAGGTTCTGGCCGAATGGGTGACCGAGGGAGCCACCGAATGGGATATGTGGTCTTGCGATCCGCGCCGCTTTACCGGCTTTGAAGACCAAGAATACTGCGTGAAGAAGGGGATGGAGGTCTATGGCCACGAATACGCCATCCACTTCCCGCATCATGCTTGGCCCGAAGGGCGCGACAAGAAAATGTCGGCCGTGCATGCCCACACCAAAGCGCTGGGCGCGGTTTTTGCGCCCTACAACGGCTGGGAACGGCCCGTTTGGTATGCACGCCCCGGCGATGATGTGTCGGAGGACGCACAGCGCACTTGGGACCGCGAAGGACCGTGGTTCGCTGCGGTTCGCGAAGAGGCTCAGGCTGTGCGCGATGCCGCTGGTATCCTCGACCTGCCGGGTTTTTCGCGCTTTGTGCTGAAAGGGGCAGGGGCCTCGGCTTGGCTTGCGCAGCAGATCACCGGCAAGGTTCCGAATGTGGGCCGTCTGGGTTTGGCCTATTTTGCCGATGACAAGGGCCGGATCGTCACCGAGATGTCGGTGGCGCGGATTGCCGAAGATGAGATGGTTCTCATCACCGCCGCGACCGCGCAAAGCCATGACGGCGAATGGCTGCGGCGCCACCTTGCGCCCGGGCTGAGCCTGACCGACCACACCACCGAATGGTCGACCCAAATCCTGACGGGCCCGAAATCGCGCGCCATTCTGGCCGAGGTGTCGGATGCTGATTTGGCCAAAGGCTGGCTCACGCATCAGACCGCCCGCATCGCCGGGGCCGAGGTTTGGCTGTGCCGCGTGTCGTTTGCGGGGGAACTCGGTTGGGAAATCCACTCGAAAGTGGCCGATACCGAAGCGGTTTGGAATGCGGTCATGCGCGCCGGCAAGGGCCACGGCCTGCGCCCGTTCGGGATGTTCGCGCTCAACTCCTTGCGCGTCGAAAAGGGCTACCGCGCGTGGAAGGGCGATCTTTCGACCGATTACACCATCCTGCAAGGCGGGCTGGAGCGGTTTGTTGATTGGGCCAAGCCCGAGTTCCGGGGCAAGGCCGCTTTGGAGGCTGAAAAGCAGCGCGGCGTGGCCAAGCGGTTCGCCACCTTGGTGATCGAGGCGGGCGAGCAAGATCCGCCCTACATGGCCACCATCTGGCATGAGGGCAAGATCGTCGGCGAGTTGACCTCTGGCTACTACGGCCACCGGGTGGGCGCCTGCATCGGCCTTGGCATGCTCAAGACCGACGTTAACGTTCCCGGCACCAAGGTGCAGGTCGAAATCTTCGGCTCGCTCTATCCGGCTGTCGTTCAGGAAGACGCCCCGCTGTGGGACGCGAAGAACGAACGCATCCGGGCATGACCAGGATTCCGACCGGCATGTGCGGCGTGCAGTGCACAGGACATGGCAGGCTGGAATAGCTCGTCTGGCGCGAGGATATCCCCGTGCCGCGCCCCATGCCGGGCGAAGTTCTGGTGCGCGTGCTGGCGGCCGGGGTCAATATGACCGATCTGAACACCCGCAAGGGCTGGTATGGCGGCGAAGGCCGGGCGGCGGGCTGGGCCGGAGAAATGGCGTTCCCGCGCATCCAAGGCTCGGATCTCTGCGGCCGGGTCGTGGCGCTGGGCGCGGGGGTTGAGGGGTTTCGCCTTGGTGCGCGCGTGATTTGCCCGACCAATCAGCATGAGCCGACCAAGGGCAACCCGATCAACTTTGTCTCGATCGGGTCCGAATTTGACGGGGCCTTCGCGCAGTATTGCGTGGTCAAGGCGCGGCATCTGCATGACGTCAGCGCCTCACCGCTGACCGATATCGAAATCGGCGCCATGCCCTGCGCTTATGGCACCGCGCACAACCTTTTGTCCCGCGCACAAGTGGCGGTGGGCGAGCGGGTGCTGGTGACCGGCGCTTCGGGCGGCGTGGGGCTGGCGGCCGTGCAACTGGCGCTCCTCTCTGGTGCTGACGTGACGGCACAGTGCAGCTTGTCAAAATCTGCCCCCCTGCGTGCCTTTGGCGCGGCGATCCTCTCGCGGGACAGCACCCCGGCGTTTCAATCCTTTGATGTGGTGATCGACGTCGTCGGCGGCGACGGCTGGCAAGACCGGCTGGACGCGCTGCGTCCCGGTGGGCGCTATGCCACCTCTGGCGCGGTCGCGGGGCCGATGGTCAAAGGCGATCTGCGCCGGGTTTACCTGAACGATCTGACGATCTACGGCGCGACCCATCAGCCGCGCGAGGTCTTTGCGGGCCTTGTCACCATCATCAACACTGGCCGCATCCGGCCCGTTGTGTCCAACACCTATCCCTTGCGCGACATTGCGCGCGCCCAAGACGATCTGGCCGCCGGGCGCTATCCCGGCAAACTTGTCCTTGTCCCCCCGGAGACCTCCCCATGACGATCCCTTCCAAAGCCCGCGCTGTCATCATCGGCGGTGGCGTCTCTGGCTGCTCGGTGGCCTATCATCTGGCCAAGATGGGCTGGAAGGACATTGTCCTTCTGGAACGCAAGCAGCTGACCTCCGGCACCACATGGCACGCCGCCGGGTTGATCGGGCAGCTGCGCGGGTCGGCCAACATGACCCGTCTGGCCAAGTATTCTGCCGATCTTTACGTCAAGCTCGCGGCAGAAACCGGGGTCGAAACCGGCATGCGTCAGGTGGGCTCGATCTCGGTCGCGCTGACCGAACACCGCCATGAGGAACTGCTGCGTCAGGCCACTGTCGCGCGGATTTTCAATGTGGATGTGCAGGAAATCTCGCCCTCGGAAGCCAAGGCGATGTATCCGCATCTGAACGTGGGCGATGTGGTGGGCGCGGTGCATCTGCCGCTGGATGGCCAGTGCGACCCGGCCAATATCGCGATGGCGCTGGCCAAAGGTGCCCGCATGCAGGGTGCGCAGATTTTCGAATACACCAAGGTTACGGGCGTGACCCGCGCCAATGGCCGCGTCACCGGCGTCGATTATGTCGGCAAGGATGGCGAGCCGGGCCATATCGCGACCGATGTGGTGGTGAACTGCGGCGGGATGTGGGGCCGCGATTTGGCCGAAGAGGCGGGCGTGACCTTGCCGCTGCACGCCTGCGAGCATTTCTACCTGATCACCGAACCTGTCGAAGGGCTGGGCCACCTGCCGGTGCTGCGGGTGCCCGACGAATGCGCCTATTATAAATCCGACGCTGGAAAAATGATGATCGGCGCCTTTGAGCCGAAGGCCAAACCTTGGGGCATGACGGGCATCCGTGAGGATTTCGAGTTCGACACGCTGCCCGAGGATTGGGATCACTTCATGCCCATTCTTGAACATGCCATGAACCGCATGCCGCTGTTCCAGACCTCTGGCATCCATACCTTCTTTAACGGACCGGAAAGCTTTACCCCCGATGACCGCTACTACTTGGGCGAAGCCCCTGAAGTGAAGGGCTATTGGGTGGCGGCAGGCTATAACTCGGTCGGCATTGCCGGGTCGGGCGGGGCAGGGATGGCGCTGGCCCATTGGATCGTTGAGGGCGAGGCCCCGTTTGATCTGTGGGAGGTGGATATCCGCCGCGCCCAGCCCTTCCAGAAGAACCGCAAATACCTCAAGGAACGCGTGACCGAGACGCTGGGCCTTCTTTACGCCGACCACTTCCCCTATCGTCAGGTCGAAACCAGCCGGGGCGTGCGCCGCACGCCGCTGCATGACCATCTGAAAGCCCGCGGTGCTGTCTTTGGCGAAGTGGCAGGCTGGGAGCGTGCCAACTGGTTCGCCAATGAGGGCCAAGAGCGCGAATACAAGTATTCATGGAAGCAGCAGAACTGGTTTGATAACCAAAAGGCCGAACACATGGCCGTTCGCACCGGGGTTGGGTTCTTTGACATGACCTCGTTTGGGAAAATCCGGGTCGAGGGGCGCGATGCCTGCGCCTATCTCAACCGCCTGTGCTCGGCGCAGATGGATGTGGCCGAGGGGCGGATCGTCTACACGATGCTTCTCAACGAAAAGGGCGGGATCGGGGCCGACTTGACCGTCACCCGCCTGTCGGAAACCGCCTATCTTTTGGTGGTGCCGGGGGCGACCTTGCAGCGCAATCTGGCGTGGCTGCGCCAAAACCTGCAGGACGAATTTGCGGTCATCACCGATATGACGGCGGCTGAATCGGTTCTGTGCGTGATGGGCCCGAAAGCGCGCGATCTGATGACCCGCGTCTCGCCCGCCGATTTCAGCAATGCCGCCCATCCCTTTGGCACGGCGAAGGAAATCGAAGTGGGTATGGGCCTCGCCCGCGCGCACCGGGTGACTTATGTGGGGGAACTCGGCTGGGAGCTTTACGTCTCCTCCGACCAGACCGCCCATGTCTTTGAGGCGCTGGAAGAGGCGGGCAGCGATCTGGGTCTTAAGCTGTGCGGTCTGCACACGCTGGATTCTTGCCGGATTGAAAAAGCCTACCGCCACTGGGGCCATGACATCACCGATGAGGATCATGTGCTGGAGGCCGGGCTTGGCTTTACCGTCAGCCGCAAGAAAGCGGCCTTCCTTGGTCGTGAGGCCGTGCTGCGCAAGGAAGAGGCGGGCATGGACCGTAAGATGCTGCAGTTCCGCCTGAAAGATGCCGAGCCCTTGCTCTTCCACAACGAGGCCTTGGTGCGCGATGGCAAGATTGTCGGGCCGGTCACCTCGGGCAACTATGGTCATTTCCTGGGTGGGGCGATTGGCATGGGCTATGTGCCTTGCAAGGGGCAGAGCGACGAAGAAATCCTATCCAGCCGCTATGAGATCGAAGTGGCAGGCCAGCGCCACGAGGCCGTGGCCTCGCTGGTGCCGATGTATGATGCGAAATCCGAGCGCGTTCGCGCGTGATCTGCCGGGAAACCGGGGGGCCAGCCCCCCTGACCCCCCGGAGTATTTAGGCCAAGATGAAAGGCGAAAGACATGACCGAGATTGGTGAGATTTGCGAACCGGCCCGCGCACGTGCAGGGCGGTCGGGCGGTCGGCAGGCGCGGGTTGCGATGCGCGCAGCACCTTTGGCCGATGATGTGCGCCCGGTGCGCGCAGGCATGCCGGGGGGCCAGTACAAGCCCCTGAGCGAGGAGGGCGTGCGCCAGATCCATGAGGCGGCGCTGGATGCATTGGAACAGATTGGTCTGAGCCAAGCCCCGCCCTCGGGCGTGGAGATCATGACCGCCGCCGGTGCTGTTCAGGGCTCGGACGGGCGCATGCGGTTCCCGCGCGCCTTGGTCGAGGATATGCTGGCGGTGGCTGCGCGCAACATCACGCTCCATGCCCGCGACCCCAAGCAGGATCTTCATCTGAGCGGCACCAATGTGCATTACGGCACGGCGGGTGCGGCGGGGCATATCGTGGATCCGGTAACTCTGGAGTACCGCGAAAGCACCGCGCAGGATTTGTATGACGCGGCGCGGCTGGTCGATAACCTTGACAACATTCACTTTTACCAGCGCACCATGGTGTGCCGCGATGTGATGGACAACAAGGAGATGGACCTTAACACGCTTTATGGCTGCCTTGCCGGCACCACAAAGCATGTGGGCACCAGCTTCTCGGACCCCTCGCATGTCGCCGATTGCTTTGAGATGCTGCACATGGTGGCGGGCGGCGAAGAAAAGTGGCTCGAGCGGCCGTTCGTGTCGAACTCCAACTGCTTCGTCGTGCCGCCGATGAAGTTTGCCGAAGAAAGCTGCATCACCAGGGAGGATTGTATCCGCCGTGGTATGCCGATGCTCTTGTTGTCGGCAGGTCAGGCTGGCGCCACGGCACCGGCGCCGATTGCGCTGACCATCGTGCAGGCGGTGGCGGAATGCTTGGCGGGCGTGGTCTATGTCAACGCGATCAAGAAGGGGGCGCCAGCGATTTTTGGCACTTGGCCCTTCGTGTCGGATCTGCGCACCGGCGCCATGTCGGGTGGGTCTGCCGAGCAGGCGCTTTTGACCGCCGGTTGCGCGCAGATGCACCGCTTCTATGACTTGCCCGGCGGGGCTGCGTCGGGGATTTCCGACAGCAAGCTGCCGGACATGCAAGCTGGATGGGAGCAGGGCATCACCAACTCGCTGGCCGGTCTGGCGGGTCTGAACATGTGCTATGAGGCCGTCGGCATGCATGCGAGCCTTCTGGGCTTTTGCCTCGAAAGCCTGGTCTTGGGCGATGACCTCTTGGGCCAGACCATGCGTCTGGTGCGCGGCATCGATGTGACCCCTGACAGCACTTCATTGGATGCGATGAAAGAGGTCTGCCTGGGTGGCCCGGGCCATTACCTCGGTTCGGATCAGACGCTGAAGCTGATGCAGACCGAATACATCTATCCCAAGGTCGGCAACCGTATGAGCCCGAAGGAATGGAACGAGGCGGGCAAGCCCTTGTTGCTGGACACTGCCATTGCGCGCAAGAACGAGATCCTGTCCAAAGCGGGCTGTGTTGTTGATGGCGAGATCGACCGCATGATCCGGGCCCGGTTCAATATCTACTTTAAGTGAGGTTGTTATGATCCCGGAAAATATGGATAAATTCTATATCAACGGCCAGTGGGTCGCGCCGCATTCTGCGGCGCGGATGGGGGTGGAAAACCCTGCAACCGAAGAGATCGTGGCCCAAGTGGCCTTGGGCGATCAGGCCGATATCGATGCGGCCATCGCGGCGGCGCGGGCGGCCTTTGACAGCTGGACCGTGCGCCCGGTGGCTGAGCGCATCGCGGTCTTGCGTCGGGTGCTGGAGATCTACAACGCGCGCTCTGAAGAGTTTGCGCAAGTGATGTCTACTGAGATGGGCGCGCCGATTGAATGGTCGCGGGGCGCTCAGGTGTGGGCGGGGCAGGTGCATATCGAGGCCACGTTGAAGGCGGCGGAAGCCTTCCATTGGGAAGAGATGCGCGGCACCACTCGGATCATCCGCGAGGGGATCGGGGTTTGTGCGCTGATCACGCCGTGGAACTGGCCGATGAACCAGATCGCCTGCAAAGTGGCCCCGGCCTTGGTTGCGGGTTGCACCATGGTGCTGAAGCCGTCGGAAATCGCGCCGATGTCGGGGGTGTTTTTCGCGCAGGTTTGCCATGATGCGGGCGTGCCTGCGGGCGTGTTCAACCTTGTGAACGGAACCGGCCCTGATGTGGGCGCGCGGATGTCGTCGCATCCTAACGTGGATATGGTGTCCTTTACCGGGTCAACCCGGGCAGGCACGGCTGTGGCGGCGGCTGCCGCCCCGACTGTGAAGCGGGTGGCGCAGGAGTTGGGGGGCAAATCGCCCAATATCATCCTGCCCTCGGCCGATCTGGAGGCGGCGGTCAAGGCGGGCGTGGCGGGTTGCTTTGGCAATACCGGCCAGTCCTGCGACGCGCCGACGCGCATGTTCATTCACCGCAGCCAGCATGATCAGGCCTTGGAGTTTGCCCGCGCCGCTGCGGATGAGGTGGTGGTGGGCGATCCGCGCGACGAGGGCACCACGATGGGCCCGCTGATCTCCAAGGCGCAGTTTGACAAGGTGCAGGGCCTGATACAGGCGGGCATTGAGGAAGGCGCGACGCTGGTGTGCGGCGGTTTGGGCCGTCCGGCTGGCATGAACCGGGGCTGGTTCGCGAAGCCGACCATCTTTGGCCATGTCACGCATGAGATGACCATCTCGCGCGAAGAAATCTTTGGCCCGGTCCTGTCGATCCTGCCCTATGACAGCATCGATGACGCGGTTCGTATGGCCAATGACACGCCCTATGGTCTGGCCGCTTATATCGCGGGGTCGGTTGAAGAGGCCAAGCCCGTGGCGCGTCGCCTGCGGGCGGGGACGGTGAACCTCAATTACCCCGACTGGGACACTTTTGCCCCTTTCGGTGGTTACAAACAATCGGGCAACGGGCGCGAATATGCCGACTGGGGCATCCATGACTTCTGTGAGGTCAAGGGTGTGGTCGGCTGGGGCGCCTAAGCGCGGTCAGACAGCAAGATAAGACGCCCGCGCGGCGGGCAGGGAGACAACATGCATTACGGATATATCGGCCTTGGCAATCTGGGGGCGGCCTGTGCAGGCTGCTTGGTGAAGGCGGGCTTCAAGGTGACGGTCTATGACCTGAACCCCAAACTGGCTGAGCCTTTGGTGGCCATGGGTGCCACGCTGGCCAAGAGCGCCGAAGACTTGGCGGGCGCGGTCGATCACGTCATCACCTGCCTGCCATCGCCGGCCGTGTCTGAGCGCGTGCTGCGCAACATCCTGCCCCGGATGAAAAAGGGCGCCTCGTGGGTCGAGATGTCGACGCTGGGCCGTGATGAGGTTCTGACGCTTGCCGCTGTGGCCGCTGAGGCTGGCGTTCGGATGCTGGAGCTGCCGGTGACGGGCGGGGTGCATTTGGCCTATCAGGGCAAGATCACCATGTTGGCGGGGGGCGACAAGGATCTTTTTGATCTGCACCACGGCGCGATGGAAGCGATGGGCGACCGGATTTTCCACATGGGCCCGCTTGGCTCTTCGTCGATCATCAAGGTCATCACCAATATGCTGGCCTTCATCCACCTGAAAGCCACGTCTGAGGCCTTGATGCTGGCCAAACGCGGCGGGCTTGATCTGGGGCAGGCTTGGCATGCGATTGCGGCCTCATCGGGCAATTCCTTTGTGCACGAAACCGAAGGCGCGCTGATCCTGAACGGCTCTTACGACATTGCATTTAACGTGGATCTGGCGCTGAAGGATCTGGGCTTTGCCTTGGGCTTTGGCAAAGAGTTCGGCGTGCCCTTGGATCTCGCCTCGATGACCAATCAGACCTATATCGCGGCCAAAGCGGCCTATGGCGGCGAAGCGCAATCGCCGATGATTGCGAAACTTCTGGAAGATCTTCTGGATACCGACTTGCGCGCGCCGGGGTTCCCGGCAAGGTTGGAATAAGCGCGGGCGGAGCAGCCGGGGGTTTCACACCCCCGGACCCCCGTGGAGTATTTTTGCCAAGATGAAAGGCGCGTGACATGGATGAGGTGGCCAAGGCGCGTATCGCGCAGGTGTTGCACCATCGAAAGGCGGGCTTGAGCCTTGGCGAACCCGTGGTGCCACCGATTTCGGTGGCCACGACCTTTCATCTGCCCGAAGCACAGGGGGCGGCCTATTACTATGGCCGCTCCGGCCAGCCGACTTGGGATGCGGTTGAGACGCAGCTTGCGATTTTGGAAGATGCCGAGGTGGTCTCCTTCCCCTCGGGCATGGCGGCGATTTCAGCGGCCTTGATCTGCTGCCTGAAGGCCGGGGCGCGGGTGATGATTCCCTCGGACGGCTATTACGTGACCCGGCTTTTGGGGCGTGATCTTTTGCAAGTTTACGGGGTTGAGGTGGTGGAAGTGCCGACGCTGGAGATGGGGGTGGCAGAGTTCACGGGCTTTGACGTGGTCTACATCGAGACGCCCTCGAACCCCAGCCTTGATGTCATCGACATTGCCGCCATTGCCGCGCGCGCCCATGCGGCGGGAGCCATGGTGATTGCCGACAACACGACGATGACGCCTTTGTTGCAGCGCCCCTTGGATCTGGGGGCCGATTTGGTGGTCGCCGCCGATACCAAGGCGCCTGCAGGCCATTCGGACGCCTTGTTTGGCCATGTGGCGGGCCGCGATGCCAATCTGATGGCGCGGATCCGCGAATGGCGGCGGCAATCAGGCGCGGTGCCGGGGCCGTTTGAGGCCTATCTGGTGCATCGCGGGATTGAGAGGCTTGAGGTGCGTCTTGCACGGATGTGCGAAAATGCCGCTGTGATTGCTGAGCGTCTGGCCGCGCATCCGGCGGTGACGGGGCTGCGCTATCCGGGGCGGGCGGCGGACCCGGCCCATGCGGTGGCGCGGGGGCAGATGGTGAACGGTGGCTTTCTGATCGGCTTTGAACTCGCCGATGAGGACACAGCCGAGGCGTTCTTGACCAAATGCCCGCTGATCGAACAGGCCACGAGCTTTGGTGGCGTGCACACGGCGGCGGAGCGGCGGGCGCGCTGGGGCGATGCTGTGGCGCCGGGCTTTATCCGCCTGTCGATCGGCGTTGAACCGCTTGAGGTCCTGTGGTCGGCCATAGAAGCGGCCCTTCCGGGCGGAAAATCCTGATCGGCCCTTGACCTTCGCCGGTCTTGCCCCCTTATTCCAACGAACCGCGAACCCTTGAACAGGAGAAGTCAGATGGCTTTCACCCTTCCCGATCTTCCGTATGCCCACGATGCGCTTGCCTCGCTTGGCATGTCGAAGGAAACCTTCGAATACCACCACGACATTCACCACAAGGCCTATGTCGACAATGGCAACAAGCTGATTGCCGGCACCGAATGGGAAGGCAAGTCGCTGGAAGACATCGTGCGCGGCACCTACAACGCTGGCGCTGTCGCCCAGAACGGCATTTTCAACAATGCCTCGCAGCACTGGAACCACAACCTGTTTTGGGAAGTGATGGGCCCGGGCGAAGACAAGAAGATGCCGGGCGCTTTGGACAAGGCGCTGGTTGAGGCCTTTGGGTCGGTTGCCAAGTTCAAGGAAGACTTCGCTGCCGCCGGTGCGGGCCAGTTCGGCTCGGGCTGGTGCTGGCTGGTGAAGGACAAGGACGGCGCGCTGAAGGTCACCAAGACTGAAAACGGCGTGAACCCCCTGTGCTTTGGCCAAACCGCGCTTTTGGGCTGCGATGTGTGGGAGCATTCCTATTACATCGATTTCCGCAACAAGCGCCCGGCTTACCTGACCAACTTCCTTGAGAAGCTGGTGAACTGGGAAGCTGTCGCCGCCAAGCTCTAAGGCTTGCGGGCACCACGCCCTTATGTCACGGATCAGCCGCCGTCCCGACAAGGGGCGGCGGTTTTCCTTTGGGGCGCGCTGGCATGACCGAGGCGACAAAAGGGGTTCTGGCGATTGTCGGGGCCTGTGTGATCTGGGGCTTTGCCACGCTGTACTACAAGGCCATGTCGCATGTGCCGCCTTTGGAGGTTCTGGCGCATCGGTCCTTGTGGACGCTGGTGCTGTTCGGGGCGGTCTTGGCGCTGCGTGGGCGGTTGTCGCATGTCTGGGCCTTGATCGCCGGTCCGAAGGGGCCGCGTGTGGCCTTGGCGGGTGCGATTGTGGCGCTGAATTGGGGGCTGTTCATTTTTGCCATTCAGGCGGGCTATGCCGTTGAGGCGAGCCTTGGGTATTACATCTTCCCACTGGTCACCGTGGTGATGGGGGTGGTGATCTTGGGCGAGAGGCTCAGCCGCGCGCAGGGCGCTGCGGTGATGCTGGCGGCACTTCCGGTGGGGCTTTTGACATGTGGCCTTGGCGTGGCGCCTTGGATGGCGCTGGCCTTGGCCTTTTCCTTTGCGCCTTACATGCTGATGAAGAAAAAGCTGGATGCGCCCGCCGCCGTTTCGGTGACCGCCGAGGTGGCGCTGATTGCGCCCTTTGCGCTGGCGCTTTTGGTCTGGGCGGCCTTGGGCGGGCAGATTTTTGGCCGGGCAGGGGGCTGGTTTGGGGCGGACCTTTACTCAACCCTGATGCTGCCGGTCACCGGCATCATCACCGGGCTGCCCTTGGTGCTGTTTTCCTGGGGCGCGCAGCGTGTGCGGCTCTCCACGCTGGGGCTGGTGCAATACCTGAACCCGACCCTGCAGGCCTTTTCCGCCGTCCTGGTGATGGGGGAGCCCTTTACACCTTGGCATGGCGCGGCCTTTGGTCTGATTTGGTCGGCGCTGGCGGTCTATTCGTTCGAAGCTTGGCGGCAAGACAGGCGTCAGCAGAGGGCGGCGCGCAACGCGGTTTCAAGTGACCCGACATCGGGCACGCTGGTATAAAGCCGCAGCATTGACGCGTCGGCAAAGCCCTGTGCGACGATATGGGCCAAAAGTGCTTCGAGCGGTTGCCAATAGCCTTCGCTGTCCACCAGAAAAATCGGCTTTTTGTGCAGCCCAATCTGCGCCCAGGTCAGCACTTCGAAAAACTCATCGAGGGAGCCCGCGCCACCGGGCAGGACCACGATGGCATCCGAGTTCATGAACATGACCTTCTTACGCTCGTGCATGTCCTCGGTGATGACGAACTGCGTCACATCGCGCTTGCCGCGTTCGGCCCCCATCAGATGCGTTGGGATGACGCCCATGGTGGCGGCACCCGCGCCTTGGGCGGCGCGCGCCACCTCGCCCATGATGCCCACATCGCCCGCGCCATAGACGAGCCGCCAGCCGTTGGCCGCGATCATCGCGCCGGTGGCGCGACCAGCCTCGGCATGGGCCGGGTTGGAGCCGGTGCGCGCACCGCAGAACACGCAGATCGAAAAGCGGGGAGCAGTCATCTTCACGATCCTGAAAAAAAGGTTGCTTTCAGTGATGTAACGGGGTTCCCATGCAAAGAAAAGAAGGGCTTGGGGAGACAGGCAATCATGAAGGCAAATGGATCGGCCAAAGGGGCCGTGGCAATTGGTGTGACGGTGCTGGCCGTGATCAGCGCGCTGT
>JACCDK012199064.1_pt1 | contig 13011 bp, 10 predicted proteins | sample 7445871 | NCBI WGS metagenome assembly JACCDK01 (sample SAMN15323436, study PRJNA562643) | freshwater metagenome | isolation source: river surface water | place: USA:Blue River Watershed | collected 2017-08-15 | reverse complement strand
TACCGGGTTTAAATGGATTGCCAAATTCATTATAGATTTCCCAAATCAACAGTTTATTGGAGGTGGTGAAGAAAGTTTTGGCTTTATGGTAGGCGACGCGGTTCGCGATAAAGATGCTGTTGGTGCTGTCTTATTACTCAGTGAAATTGCCGCACAGGCAAAGGCGTCAGGTAGTTCGTTATACCGCGAGTTACTGAATTTATACATCGATTTTGGATTTTACAAAGAATCATTGATATCGATTACTAAAAAAGGAATAGAAGGGGCTAACGAAATCAAACAAATGATGATTGATTTGCGTGAAAATCCGCTCAAAGAAATTAACGGGCAACGGGTGATTTGCATTGAAGATTATCAAGCATCCAAAGGGAAAGACTTTATGAATAATGAGGAATTTGAAATTAACATTCCCAAATCAAACGTGTTGATTTACTATTTGGAAGACGGCAGTAAAATTTGTGCTCGACCCAGCGGTACCGAACCCAAAATTAAATTCTATTTTAGCGTAAATGGAGTTTTAGACACCATAGAAAACGCTAAATCCGTAGAACAAGAATTGGATAACAAAATTGCAGGTATTATATCGGCAATGAAACTCAACTAAATGGACGAAAATTTAAAGAAAATAATACCGTTTGCACTCAAGTATAAAAAGGATATTGTAATGAATGTCATTTATAATATTCTATATGCACTTTTTAGCACTTTATCATTTATTGCCCTAATTCCAATGTTAGATGTCTTGTTTAAAGATGCGAAAAAAATTATTGAAGAACCCAAGTTCACCTCTATTTGGGAAATAACCAGCTACGGAAACGATTATTTGTATTTCTACATTACAAAATTGACGAATGAAAGTGGCGCACAATACGCTTTGCTTTTGGTTGTAACTATTATTATTACAACCTTTTTACTAAAAAACATATTTAATTACCTGGCCTTAAATCATTTAATGTTATTAAAAAATGGTGTGCTTAGGGATTTACGAAATAAAATGTTTGATAAAATCATCAGTCTTCCGATTTCATACTATTCTGAAAAGCGAAAAGGAGACATGATGGCCCGAATGCTAGGCGATGTAAACGAAGTTCGAAATTCATTTTTTAATATTTTGGAATTAGTCATCAAAGAACCAATGACGATTGTATTTACAATTGGAGCCATGATTGTTATTAGCTTTAAATTGACCTTATTTGTCTTTATTTTCATCCCAATTTCGGGATTTGTCATTTCTAAAATAGGTAAAAGTTTAAAAGCAAAATCAAAAAGAGCACAGGACGAAAATGGATATTTGATTTCGGTAGTGGAAGAAACTTTGGGCGGATTAAAAGTCGTAAAAAGCTATAATGCAGAAAGTGCTTTTACCAACAAATTTAACAACTCAATTCACCGTTTATATCGATTAACCAACAGTATTGGAAGGAAAAACAACCTCTCTTCTCCTATGAGTGAATTTATGGGCATCGTTGTGATAGCCATCTTACTTTGGTATGGAGGAAATATGGTTTTAGTAGAAACGTTTGCTAATGGGACTCCTTTACTGGAAGGTTCAAAATTTATTGCCTACATGGGATTAGCGTATAACATACTAACGCCCGCAAAAGCTATTTCTAAAGCCTCTTATCAAGTAAAAAGTGGATTGGCAGCAGCCGAACGCGTTTTTGATGTGTTAGAAGTTGAAAACACCATCACCGACAAGCCAAATGCAATGGTAAAATCATCTTTTGATACCACAATTACCCTTGAAAATATCCACTTTAAATACGAAAATGAAAACGTATTAAAGAACTTCTCATTAGAAGTTCCTAAAGGCAAAACTGTGGCTTTAGTGGGGCAATCGGGATCGGGAAAAAGTACGATTGCGAATTTATTAACCCGTTTTTATGACGTTCAAGAAGGAAGTGTAAAAATTGACGGTACAGACATCAAAGACATAACTTTAGAATCGTTACGAGATTTAATGGGATTGGTAACACAAGATTCCATTTTATTCAACGATACGATTAAAAACAATATCCTACTCGGCAAGCAAGACGCAACCGATGAAGAAATTATTGCCGCATTGAAAATTGCAAATGCTTATGAATTTGTTTCGGCATTACCGCTCGGAATTGAGACCAATATTGGCGATGCCGGTGGAAAACTTTCGGGTGGGCAAAAACAACGTTTGTCAATTGCGAGAGCCGTTTTGAAAAATCCACCGATTATGATTTTGGATGAGGCAACTTCGGCATTGGATACAGAAAGCGAAAAATTTGTGCAGGTTGCCCTAGAAAACATGATGCAAAATCGAACGTCTATTGTCATTGCACACCGATTATCTACCATTCAAAAAGCCGATAACATTGTAGTAATGCAAAAAGGCGAAATTGTAGAACAAGGTACGCATGATGAATTATTAGCCCTTAACGGAACCTATTCGAAGTTAGTAATGATGCAGAGCTTTGAGTAAAAGTTAGAAGTTGGGAGATGGAAGTTTGGAGTTTATTAATTTAAATCTAACTTAGATTTAATGTATATTCACACAAACTTGTCATTCCGATAGGAATCTCTTTCATTATTGAATTTTGAACTTGAATAATTATGTACATCAACAGCTCAAATATTACATTACCCGAAGACAATAACACCATTGTCTGGAAATATTTGGACCTGTCTAAGTTTTTAGACATGTTGTTATCGCAACAGTTATTTATGTCGCGATCCGATAAATTTGAAGACCAATACGAAGGAACCTTTTCAGAACCCACCTTTGAAGAAATCAAAAAAATAGCTGCTAATAAACCCGAGTTTTTAGACTATTATAAATCGCATCGTGAAAAAGTAGTCATTAGTAGTTGGCACATCAATGAATACGAATCGTTTGCCATGTGGCAAATTTTCACTAAAAACAATGAAGGACTTGCAATTCAATCGACTATAGGGCGATTAAAAGAAGCCTTACGCCCAGAAAATAGGGTTGAACAATATATTGGTAATGTAAATTATATCGATTACAAGAAAGAATACATTCCGTTTGACGATGCTTTTTTTCCGTTCCTATTCAAACGCAAAAGTTTCCAATATGAGCGTGAAGTGCGCATCATTACCGATGTGAGTGCACATGACATTTCGGTTAATGAAGGGATAAAAATCAATGTTGACCTCAACCAGCTGATTGAAAAAATATACATTCATCCCAAAAGTGAAAACTGGTATAAAAAACTGGTTATTGAATTGGTTTCTAAACTCAATTTCGCAATTGAAATTGAAAAATCAGACCTGGAAAGTGATATATTGATTTAGTTACAAAACATTTGTTATTTCGACAAAATACCAATTTAGTTTGGAGTGTAGGTCTCCACTTTCCATTCGTTGGCTACTAAATTTACATAATGATAATGTACTTTATCATTTTTATCAAAAGCGCCGTTTTTATTGACATCTTCAATACTTCTAAAATACAAACGATTTTGTGCTTCGATGATATTCCAATCAATTACTTCTTGGAAATCGGTTGATATTTTTGTAAATTCTTTTCCGCTAGTGGTACTTAAATATAGCGACCTAATATCATTTTGATTGATTTCTCCGTCTTTATTTGTGTCGGCGTCAACCAGTGTATAAACCATAATTTGCTTTTTGGTTTTAGCAGCCATTGTGTTTAAAAATGTGGCGGTTTGGATTTGAACTTTCTTTGTAGTTAATGGTTGAATTGCAGTAGAATCGATGTGCTGAAAATGCAAATTATCAAAATAACCCGTAATCTCATTTTGATTGTAATTTGAAATTGCATAGCTTATTTGATTTGCTTTACTACTTCCGTATGCCTTGCCTTCAATGTCATATACACGAACATCTCCAATTGGATGAATAAGATAGTGGGTCCCTTCTATTAAAATAGGTAAATCGGCGACTTTGAATTCTGAAGAATCCTTAGGTGTTGTTGATTGACTGTTCTTATTTTCATCGTAACTCACTTTTGGAGTTGCTACATCTTTTTTACAACTTACTAAAGAAACCAATACGATTAATGATAATAGAGTACGCATATGCTCAAATTTTAGACTCAAATATACTAAAAATAACGCAGGATTTAAAGACGAGCAATTAGTTTCAAACTAAAAACACGAGTCGTCATGTAATTGGGAATACCGTATTGCGATTTGGTATACACATCTCTAACCCATGTATTCGTAATCGCATTTTGGTTGTTGAACAAATTAAAAATTTCTAATCCCAATGAAAACTCCTCAAACGTCTTTAGCCATGGCAAATTAGAAGTTAATTTTTCATCTTTAAAAACGAAAGAAAAGCCTACATCGGCTCTTCGATAATCGTTCAAACGCAACTGATAATTGTAGGGATCGGCATAGGATGGTGAACCCCCAGGTAACCCTGTATTATATACTAAATTCAAGTATAATTTTAAGTTGGGAATATTGGGCATATAATCTTGAAACAAGATACCAAATTTCAAACGCTGATCGGTTGGTCGAGCAATAAACCCTTTATTGTTTTGATTTTCTTCTGTTTTCAGATAACCAAAAGTAAACCACGACTCAGTTCCTGGTACAAACTCTCCGTTTAATCGCGCATCAAAACCATAAGCATATGCAGTAGCGTCATTGTTGGCCCGATATCGAATTCGAACATTGTCAATTGTATAGGTATTGACATCGGTAATGTTCTTGTAATACGCTTCCGAAACCAATTTAAAAGGACGCGTCCACATTTTAAAACTATAATCACTACTAAAGACGAAATGAAAAGATTGTTGGGCTTTAACATTGGTTTGCACTACCCCATCATAATCTCGTAATTCCCTGTAAAAAGGAGGTTGATGATACAATCCGCCAGACAATCGGAATAAAATATCTTTTTCCCAATTGGGCTTGAAGGCAAATTGAATCCTAGGTGAAAAAGTCATTTGGTTCGAACCCTGCGGTCTTCCTTCTGCATCCACTTGCCATTGATGGGCACGAACCCCTGCATTCAACCAATAACTATGTACGCCTATTTTACCTCTACGGTTCCATTGAAAATACCCAGACAACCGATTGATACGGGTAAAATTTGTAGCCCTAACATTTTGATACGGCGCTAACGGGCCTACATATGGATTGTAGGGCTGATCATTTTGATAGTCTAAAATTGGATTCGGTAACGAAAAACCAGCTGAGTCAATTACTTCCCATTCTACAATTCGATCTCTAATATCTTCTAAAGTAAATTTGGCACCCCACTCTAGTTGTGATTTTTTAGAAATCTCATGAAAACCTTTTACTTCTGCATTGACAATCAAAGCATCTAAATCGTTGCGCGCATGAGTCAATTGCGAACCTATTCCACGAGAATAGACAACATCGCCAAATGTTTCTGAGCCAATGTTTGTATCTACTTCGCCCAATCGGTATTGCGCCAAAATATCATAATATTCCTGTTCTTGCGTATGGTATGCCGAAGCAATAAATTTCAGTTTATTGGAAGTATTATATTGATAAACTGCTTTTCCAGCACCAAAATAGGTCAAGTACTTATCCTTTTCTTGTCCTTCATAAAAAACCAAAAGCGCTATGGGTTCACTGATCGTTCCAAAATTAGTTTGACGACTAAGCGGTTGGTAATTGTAATTGTTTTGTGAAATATTACCTAAAAAACTAAAATTCCATTGCGTTGAAGCATTGAAATTTAATAAAGTTTGAACGTCAAAAAAAGTAGGCTTGAAATTTGTTTGCGTTTCCTGGCTGTTGACTAATAAACTGTTGTCTCGGTATCTTACTCCCGTAATGTTTGACCACTTTTGATTTTTTGAGACCCCTTCAGCTGTCATACTTCCACCTAACATACTCGCTTCAACTCCTGCTCTAAAACGTTTCGGATTGCGATATGTAATATCTAATATGGAAGCCAGTTTATCGCCATATTTGGACTGAAAGCCTCCGGCAGAAAAATCAACATTTTCGACCATATTGGTATTGGTAAAACTCAATCCTTCTTGTTGTCCTGAACGAATTAAAAAAGGACGATAAACTTCTATTTCATTGACATAAACTAAATTTTCATCATAATTTCCACCTCGAACAGCATATGAAGTACTCAATTCATTATTGGAATATACTCCGGGTAAGGTTTTAATTATATTTTCCACTCCTGCATTAGCACCAGGTATCAATCGAATGGTTACCGGATCTATCGAAGTCACTCCCTCTATACGCTTTTTACCATCACTGGCTATCACAAGTTCACCCATTTGTTCAATTTTAGCGCTCAAAATCGGATTGAACTCATAATCTTCGTTGGGCTTCAATTCAAGAGTTATGGTACTTTTCTCAAACGAAGGATGTGAAAAAACTAGTATTACTTTTTGTTGGGCAGGAATTTCGATAGCAAAGAATCCATTTGCATTTGTAAAAACCACTTTTTCAAGTCCTTTTATGGTGACTTGCTCGATAGGATTTTGCAATTCGTCTAAAATAATACCTTTTACTCTGGCCTTTTGACCAAAAGCGACTATAGAACACAAACAAAAAAATAGAAATAAGCAGCTTTTTTTCAAAAGTATTGGTTTTAATTATTTAAAAAAATAAGATTCAAAGGTAGTAGAATTTTGCAAACTATCGGTTACCACAATTTTTAAATCATTTCTACCTGAAACGCAAATTCCATCGTCTAAATTGTGCAGTAGCTTATTTGTTTTGTAATCATATTCTAGTAAAATCCATTTGCCATTCAAATAACCATTGTAGGAAGCAATATCAGAATGCAAATCGGTAGCACAAATACTTATTGTTTTTTGATCTTTCAAAGTCTTACCTTCCACAAAATTGACGTTATAAATACGAGGTGGCGATGTATCTTGAGCCAGTTTATAGGTTCCTAAGGTCTTTATCTTAGCAGAAAAAGTATTCCCTTTGCGTGTGGTTTTGTTAAATTTCAATTTATATCCCTCCAATGTTGCAATATAAGTTTTGCTCAATTGCTCTTCGGTTAATCCTGCCACTTCATTAAAGGTTAAGGTAATATTTTTATGAACAGGAACACTATCATCGTGGAGCGTTACCACATCGCCATTGACATCAAAATTCATATAAAAATTAGCATAAAAGGCATTTTCAGGCACATATACCGAAACCTTATTCTTTTCAAAAATAGATTCTGTTTTGGCTTTTACTAAATAGGGTGTTTTTTGAATTGTTTTTTTTATGGATGGCACCTGAAAGCCATATTCGATTGGAATAATTAGGTCAATCTTATTTTGATGAAAATCATACAATTCTACACGATAGGTATAATTAGCATTGGGGACAATTTTTAAGGTACCATCTTTTGTATTTCCCGCAACAATTGAAAGCGGATAATTGTTCGACTCAAATAATTTTTGAACGCGTTGTCCCATGTCGTGGAATCGTTCGTAATCAATGAAATTATTAATATAGCGCGATTCGTCAAATGCAAATGTATCAAATCCGTATTGATATTGTAACACCCCATTAAGGTAGGCTTTAACTTTATACAATCCGTTTTTATTGTAAGCATTAGTGCAATTATCATAGGCATTAATTCCAAAAGCAATTCTACCATTCGCTTTAACTTTGGTACACAAATAGGTACCATCGGATTGCTTATTGAATGAAATATTGATGGGTTTTTGTGCGTTATTTACCAGGGTAGAATCGAGAGGATAAGCCACAACGCCTTGGATGATAGGTTTTCGTTCGTCTTTAATTAATTTTTTAAATCCAAAATGCATTGGATTGATAATTTGTTCCGATTTGGTATCCCTAAATTCAAAATGCAAGTGCGGCGCACCGCTCCCACCCGTATTTCCTGTAAAAGCAATGATGTCGCCTTTTTTAACCGGCAAATCGGTTGGATACAAATACATTTCCACTTCAAACGACTGCTCTTGATACTGTTTCTTTTTTATCAATTCTTGAATGGCTCCATTTGCTTTTTGCAGATGACCATAAACTGTGGTGTATCCATTGGGATGCGTAATATAGAGTGCTTTTCCATAGCCAAAAGGAGAAATTTTAATGCGAGAAACATAACCGTCGGCGGGTGCATATACGGGCAATCCTTCTACACCAGTTGTTTTAAAATCCAATCCCGAATGAAAATGATTACTTCGCAACTCACCGAAAGAACCCGAAATATCTAATGGTATGGCTAAGGGAGATTGAAAGGCATCTTGGGGATAATTTTCTTGACTAAAAATAACTAGTGGAAACAATAAAATGGCTAATACAAATTTCATGACGCTGCTGTTTAGTGCTAAAATAGTAAAAAAAAATAAGGTAACCACAAAAAGTAGTGGCGTAAAAACAATCGACTAAATGTCAATTACTTAGTACTAAATAAAATTTAATTATAAAATTTAACAAAAACTGTTGCTATTTTTGAATACTAATGCTAACTTTGTGACTTATTGAAATGAATTTCATCGTTAATGAATGGATTATCCGAATTAATTGATTCTCTAGAAGTTAAGTTTTTCAAGCTCAATCAAAAGTTGATTCAGTTGGAAAAGAAAAACTCAGAATTACAAGAAGAATTGTTGCTTTCAAAAAAAATGCAACAGCAACAAGCAGTTGATCTAACTTCTTTTCAAAATCAATTGGATACCCTTAAAATGGTGAATTCGTTATTAGGCAGTGAAGAAAATAAACGAGAAACAAAACTCAAAATAAATTCATTAATTCGAGAAATCGATTATTGTATAGCCCAACTTTCTGATTAGAAAGCACATGAGTGAGAAACTAAAAATTAAAATATCAATTGCAGACCGAGTGTATCCATTAACAGTGGAACCCTCGCAAGAAGAAGGCCTTAGAAGTGCTTCTAAAAAAATTGATGCCATGATTAAACAGTTCGAGCAAAGCTATGCCGTAAGAGACAAACAAGATGTTTTAGCTATGTGTGCCTTACAATTTGCTGCACAAGTGGAACAAAAACAAATTACCACTTCTCAAACTAGTGAAACCGCTATGGTTAGATTGCAAAATCTAGATAAAAAGCTGAGTGAGTTACTTGCAAAATAAATACGTTCTTACAACATAAATACGATACTGCCTACATTAGTATATATTTGATAAACTCAACACTAAGAATTTAAACGAGTGAATCTTTGCAACTATAACAGGCCCTTTAGTGGGAAGTTTGAACTGCGAGTTAGCTTAAATCTTGTATAACCGAGTTTATACAAACAGCTAATGTAGGCTTTTTTTATATAATTTTTTTAAAACATACCATGGATATAGTAAGTATAGTTATAGGCTTAGCAGCAGGTCTGGGAGGCGGTTTTGGCGGAGCAAAATTTTTAGAAAGAAGCAATGTTTCTAATTTAATTAAAAACGCTAAAAAAGAAGCAAGCTCTATTTTAAAAGATGCTAAAGTTGAAGCAGAAACGACTAAAAAAGAGAAAATTCTACAGGCAAAAGAACGCTTTTTAGAATTAAAAGCAGAACACGAACAAGTTATTTTAGCCCGAGATAAAAAAACAGCAGAAGCCGAAAAAAGAACCCGAGATAAAGAATCTCAAATCTCGAATGAATTGGCTAAAGCCAAAAAAGTAAACGACGATGCAGAAGCTAAAATTGCTGAATATACTGCAAAGATTGAGGTGTTAGAAAAGAAACAACAAGAAATTGACCGCTTACACAAAAGCCAAGTGGAACAATTGGAAACCATTTCAGGCTTATCGGCTGAAGAAGCCAAAAACCAATTGGTGGAAAGTTTAAAAGCGGAAGCTAAAACAAGTGCCATGTCTTTCATTCAAGATACGGTTGAAGAAGCTAAAATGACGGCGCATCAAGAAGCTAAAAAAGTAATCATCAGTACCATTCAACGTGTAGGTACCGAGGAAGCAGTAGAAAACTGTGTGTCGGTATTTAATATTGAATCGGATGATGTAAAAGGTAGAATCATTGGTCGAGAAGGTCGTAACATTAGAGCTCTAGAAGCTGCAACGGGTGTTGAAATCATTGTAGACGATACCCCTGAGGCTATCATTCTTTCATGTTTTGACCCTGTGCGTAGAGAAATCGCGCGTTTGGCTTTACACAAATTAGTAACTGACGGACGTATTCACCCAGCACGTATTGAGGAAGTTGTAGCTAAAACTGCCAAACAAATCGATGAGGAAATTATCGAAACTGGAAAACGTACCGTAATTGATTTAGGAATACACGGATTACACCCAGAGTTAATTAAAGTAGTCGGCCGAATGAAATACCGTTCATCTTACGGACAAAACTTATTACAACACTCAAGAGAAGTAGCGAAGTTATGTGGTATCATGGCAGCTGAATTAGGCCTAAACGTTAAACTAGCCAAAAGAGCTGGATTGTTACACGATATTGGAAAAGTACCGGATACAGAAAGCGAATTACCTCACGCTATTTTAGGGATGCAATGGGCAGAAAAATACGGTGAAAAAGAAGAAGTATGTAATGCTATTGGTGCCCACCACGATGAAATCGAAATGAAATCATTAATCTCTCCTATTATCCAAGTTTGTGATGCAATATCAGGAGCTAGACCAGGAGCAAGACGCCAAGTATTAGACTCTTATATCCAACGTTTGAAAGATTTAGAAGATATTGCCTTTGGATTCAACGGGGTTAAAAATGCCTATGCTATTCAAGCCGGTAGAGAGCTACGTGTGATTGTTGAAAGTGAAAAAGTATCGGATGATGCAGCTTCCAATTTATCATTTGAAATTTCTCAGAAAATTCAGACTGAAATGACCTATCCTGGTCAAGTTAAAATTACGGTAATTCGCGAAACTAGAGCCGTAAATATAGCTAAATAGAATGATCACTTACCATACAAAAAGGGGATTTCAAATTTGAGATCCCCTTTTTTATTTAATTAAAACCATCAACCGAAACCTATTTCCTTGGATGATAATTGTGTAATACTTCTGCTAAAAACTTTCGATCCAAGTGCATATAAACTTCCGTGGTGGTAATGGATTCATGACCCAACATCAATTGAATCGAACGCAAATCGGCCCCATTTTCAAGTAAGTGCGTCGCAAATGAATGCCGAAAGGTATGCGGACTAATTGTTTTGTTCAGATTAATTTTTACCGCCAATTCTTTAATAATGGTAAATACCATGGCGCGGGTTAATTGCCTTCCTCTCCGATTCAAGAACAATGTATCTTCAAAACCTTTTTGAATTGACAAATGCACACGAACTTGATTGACATATAAACCTATTAATTTAATAGTTGCTTTTCCCACAGGAACAAAACGCTGTTTATTTCCCTTGCCGGTAATTTTGATAAATCCTTCCTCAAAAAACAAGTCGGACAATTTAAGCGTAATCAATTCGGATACTCGCAAGCCACAGCTGTATAAAGTTTCCAACATGGCTTTATTGCGTTCGCCTTCAGGAGTCGATAGATCAATGGCTTTTATAAGAGCATCAATTTCATCCGTAGCGAGCGTATCGGGTAATTTGCGGCCGGTCTTTGGCACTTCAATTAATTCGAGAGGTGTGTCGTTTCTATAATCTTCAAAAATAAGGTAATTAAAAAAACTCTTCAGACCCGAAATCAGACGCGACTGACTTCTCGGATTCACCTGAGTAGCCATTTCATAAATAAACTGCTGGATGATCTCTTCCGAAATTTGGATGGGTGAACAGTTGATTTCTTTTTGCGATAAAAACAAAACCAGTTTTTCTACATCAAACGTATAATTAGCAATGGTGTTTTGTGACAAACCCCGTTCCAACTTTAAATAATTTTGATATTCTTTAATGTAAGATTGCCAATTGCTCATAGGTCAAATATAGCAAATTTGATGCAATAAAAAAATCCCGCCAGAAGCGGGATTTTATATAAATCAAGACCGTTTATAACTTTAGAACAGCACCTACATTAAAAGCACTATATGCATTTTTCAAGGTATAATCACTTTCTTTTGGTACCTCTGAAAGTCCAGACATTCCTTGGAAATCAACCAAAATACTAAAACTTTCATTGATTTCAATTTTATATCCAATTCCATAAGCTAGTCCTAATTGGAATCCATTTGCCATATCTTTGATATCTTCTCCATTTGCTTCGGCATTCATTAAAATCCCAAAACTAGGACCAAAATTCAAATTCCATTTGCGAGTAGAACCGAAATGCCAATTTGCATTAACCGGTACACTTAAATAATTTAATTTTTCTTCTATACCAGGCGCTACTTTTGATCCCATAGTTTGATAATGTAAGCCTGAACGCAAACTCCATCTATCATTGAAATAATAATCAGCTCCAACTCCCAATGTAACAGATGAAAGTGTTCCATTATCTAAAGTTTCTTCACCATAATAATTTGAACTTGCAGATCCTATTTGAGGAATTAACTCAATGGTCCCATTTTCTCTATTTTGTGCATTTGCAAAGCCAAAAGCTAGTAAGGCTGCCGCAGAGAATAAAACTTTTTTCATGTTTAGTTTAATTTTAAAGTTAATACTGTCAAATTTATATATTATTTTTATAGTTATCAACATTACAAAGTAAGTTATTAACAAGTTTTAAACAAATGCTAAATACCTATATTTAAATTAAATATCTTATTTATCAATAGTTTATACCATTTACAAAAAACTAGTTATTAACAAACTAAAACCTTGTAAATGCATATACTTTCAATAAAAAATAAGTAAATCTCATCAAAAAAACAAATCACGCACTTTATTTTGTGCTTCAATTCGCCAAACTTTTATTAAAAAAACGGCTTTACTTATTGGTTTTTCCTAATTTTACAAAAAGCAATTTAAATTAGCTGCTACAACATTCTTAAAATTCAATATAACCGCTATGAAATTACTCATTATTAATGGGCCAAACTTAAACCTTCTGGGCACACGTGAAACCGATGTCTATGGTACCGAAACTTTTGAATCGTATTTCGAGAAACTGAAAGCTCAATTTCCAGCTATAGAATTAAGTTATTATCAAAGCAATATTGAAGGCGAACTCATAACTAAAATTCAAGAAGTTGGGTTTAGCTATTCGGGTATCAT
>JACCDK010512208.1_pt1 | contig 13012 bp, 5 predicted proteins | sample 7445871 | NCBI WGS metagenome assembly JACCDK01 (sample SAMN15323436, study PRJNA562643) | freshwater metagenome | isolation source: river surface water | place: USA:Blue River Watershed | collected 2017-08-15 | reverse complement strand
TTACACAGGCAAGCAACCTAATATCCTGCTGCGGAACAGGGGTATTCAAGACTCCACTTATTCCTTAAGCCTAACAGTCAGCAATTCCATTGGCTGTAAGGACACCACCTTGAAAACGATTGTAGTCCATCCTGACGCTAAAGCCACACTAATTACGGGCAGCACCACTGCGTGTACTCCATTTATTCTGGACTCAAACATTGTTAAAGCGACCTCGTTTCCAAACGCCAATGGCTCTTACACGTGGAAAATAATCAACTCCACAGGCTCAGTTATTAAAACGGGAAGTGGCCGAAGTGGACTGAGTGATACCATAACTACGCCGAATACCAGCGTCACAATTCGCTTTATTGCTGGCCCACTTTCCACGGGATGTAAGGCAGATTCTGCTCAGGTGCAGGTAAGTACTGTGCCTAATCCTCAGCCCACTTTTACCCTTAACGATACGGCCTTCTGCGATCCGAGCAGCCTTGTGGTATCAAACATTGGCCCGACTAGCCACCAATATCGATGGGTGCTCACCAACGCCTCAACCAACGCAGTGGTATGGTCACAGGCATTTTCAACCACGGCTCAGCCTGGTGCGGGTCTGGTAAATGCGCTCGTAAACACCTCGAATACCACCGCCGTAGTCTACCGACTCAAACTCGTTGCTCGTGCTGGTGGCGTCGGTCAATGTGCCGACTCGGTCACTCAAAGAATTCGGATGCAGCCTAAGCCTGATGCGGTCATTGCCCCGATTGCGAACAGCTGTTCTGGCAGCACGCTCAACCTACAATCTAATTCACTTGGTAGTGGCCTGACTTACCAGTGGACCCTATTTATGGGTAGCACGGCAACTGGATCGCAGCGGCCGACATGGCTTAGCTCTTCAACTGCTCAGAATCCCACATTGACCATTCCGCAGTGGAGCCATCCTGCAGCGGATTCGATTTACACACTTAAACTCCGTGTTGTTAATGTATTTGGGTGTGTTGATAGCGCAACGCGATCCTTCACGGTGTACACCCGATCGAAAGTCACCATCAATCCAGTAATAAATAATTGCGGCACAATAGCCATACCGCGCACCGCAACGATAAATGGACCCAGTGGTCGCACCTATACGTATTCATGGTCTGTAGTTACTGGAGGCGGAAGCTTGAGCTCTGCCACTGCAACGTCACCGCTTCACACAATGCCAGTCGCTACTACCGACTCATTGATGCACGTACTAAAGCTGGTAATTACCAATCAATTTGGATGCAGTAGCGAGCATTTTGATACCACATGGACGAGAGCACGTCCGCTCAGCAACTTTACCGTGGGTGCTAGCTATTGCGACAGCAGCACTGCTGTAATCCAAAACATCTCAGCCTCCAATCTCAGCGCGGACACGGCATTAACCTACCAGTGGACCCTTATCCGTGGCCCATGGAGCACTAGTTACACAGGCAAGCAACCTAATATCCTGCTGCGGAACAGAGGTGTCCAGGATTCCACATACACAATAAGCTTAATTGTTACCAATGGCGTGTTCTGTCGTGATACCGTATCAAAGCAAGTATTAGTCAGACCCGATGCAAAGACAACATTAGTACTAGGAACGTTGTCGGCGTGTACACCGTTTAAGCTTGATTCTAATGTCGTTAAAGCAGTTAGTTATCAAAATGCTAACTCCAGTTACTATTGGAAAATTCTAAACCTAGCCGGAACAATAATAAAAACAGGGACTGGAAGAAATGGTTTAAGTCACACAATCACAACCCCGAACACTCAATTAATAGTCCGTTTTATTGCGTTACCTACCGCGGCAGGCTGTAAAGCTGATTCTGCTCAAATACAGGTGAGTACGGTTCCTAATCCAGTGCCCACGTTTAGTATTTTGGATCCTAGTATATGCCAGGGCAGTGACCTGGTGGTAAGCGGAATCGGACCAGTTGGTGGATATGAGTATCGTTGGGTTTTAAGAGATTCTGCACAGCTCAATGTGCTCTGGACTCAGAACTTCAGCACAACTTCTTCTCCTAATTCAGGATTAACTACAGCCCTGGTTAATCAAACGACCACAACACGAATTTTCAAGCTCAAACTGATTACCCGGGTGGGAGGCCCTGGAGGTTGTCTAGATTCATTAGAGCGAAAAATCTGGATTTATCCAAGACCAATTGCAGGATTTGACAGTATTGTGAACTTCTGTACTGATACTGCAATATCCGTCTTGGACCAAAGTTCCCTTTCGACCCAACGTCAATACCAACTCTACGCGAGATTCAATAATCAATGGCATGAGCGGCCGGGACGAGTAATTAATGGCACAACCGCTACTCCCACATTAAATTTTGCTAAATGGAATTATGGGCCAAATGCGACAGACAGCATCTATACCCTTAAACTATCGGTTCAATCCGATAGCCTCTGCTCCGACAGCACCATTCAAACATTTACTGTTTATTCACGCCCTACCGTAACAATAAACAGTTTAACTCCTCAGTGCGGACCGTTTAATGATACACTCTCGGCCGTGGTCTCTACACCGGCATCGAGAGTGCCAATCTATAACTGGAGTATCAATCCTTCAAATGGAATATTGAACTCTTGGACGTCTCAGAATCCGACCATCACACTGCCCAATCCAGTATTTGGTGAAGCAACGTATTCGGTCATACTTAGTGTTAATGACCAATATTCATGTGCGACCTCCGACACTATAGAGGTAACGGTTAGAGCCAGGCCAAAAGCACAGTTCACGGCTCCAGATACCATTTGCGCTGCTACGATTTATAGCCCCTTAAATACGAGTCTATCTAATCAAGTAGATACTAACCTTGCCTATTCTTGGAGCATTTCGAGGGGTAACACTCCTGGAATGTTTGTAGGGACTACAAAGTACCCTTCGTGGGCACTACCAAATTCTGGGACGGTTGACTCCAGCTACATTGTTCAACTTATCGTTACGAATTCATTCGGATGCACGGACACTACCCTTGATACGGTACTTGTACATCCCAATGCGAATGCTCAACTCATCACGAACAACCTAACCAACTGCGCGCCCTTCATAATCAATTCAACTAGAATTAATGCGCAGTTATTTACGAATGCCAATTCGACCTATACCTGGAAAACATTTGGTTCAAATGGACAGCTCCGAAAATCGTTACTTGGGGCAGCTAGCCTAAACGACACGTTGAAAACAGCGAATGACTCTCTGTTGGTTCGTTTAATTACCCAAAGTCGATGGGGATGTCTGGCAGATTCTACTGAAACTTGGGTCTATACCCTTCCTAATCCTGACGCATCGTTCTCTTTAGGTACAAACGATACACTATGTCACCTTGGCTCGACCTTCGCCGCGGCAACAAGTCCGAGTGCTGGTTATCAGTACACTTGGTTACTGCGTCGACCGGGATCACTTGCATTTAATCAAATATCTGTTGGTTCAAATCTCCCACCTACTGCATTATCCAACTTTGGAATTCTAGACAGCCTATACGAACTCAAACTGCGTGCAGTCAACTTGGGCAGCGGTTGTGCCGACTCATCAGTAAAGGAAATAATTGTTCGCCCGAACCCTGTTCCAAGTATCCAAACTTCGATTTCTTGTGGTTTGGATACCGTTCAAATCAATGGTAGTGCTTTTGCTGGTCAAGCGAATGCTGACCAATTGATATCGACATGGACTTGGCTCATTCAAAACCAGATTTTAACTGGAAAAAACATCAGTTACTACTTTGGTACTTCAGGGCAATATCTGGTAAAATTGATGACCACAACTAATACTGGTTGCGACACGGCGGTGTGGGATACCATTACTGTTTTTGACTACCCTTCGGCCAATTTTGTTACCAGCAGTTCATGTGGGATTGACACCGTTTGCCTTGGAGTTCCGTTTACGGTAACAAGCAGTTCTACTACCAATCCACTAAGTGGAACGATTACTAGCCACAAGTACGATTTTGGGGCAAATGGAAGTTATGAATTCAGTACACCAAACTTTACCCATACAGCTAACACACCGGGTCTACTCACATTAAAACTGCTGATTGAATCCCAATGGGGTTGCCGAGACTCAATTATCCGTGACTTATGGGTAAACGCACCGCCGACTGCCTATGTAGCATTCAGCATTGATAGCCTCTGTGGGCCAGTTTCACCGGTGTATAGCCACAGTGATTCTGGGTTAGTTGACAGTAGCTATTTTGAACTTTACACCCTAACCAACGGAACTAAAGTTGTACTCTCGTCAAGTTCGGCTGCATGGCAATCCTTACCCGTACTCGTGCCTAACTACCGCAGCGACACGACCTATTATATCTCGAAGAGCGTGTTCAATTGCTGTGGATTTAATACGGCTGTTGATAGCATTGTAATTAAAACTCCGCCCGTTGCTGACTTCGCCATCCTACCCGATTCAGGCTGTACGCCTATGAATGTACTGATTCAGCTTGATGGACTTATAAAAGGAGACGCAGATTCTGCATTCATCGATTTTGGAGACGGCAACGCTGCTTCGTACACCCCAAATAAGATCCTTCAAAATGGTAGTTACATATACCAGTGGGGTCAAAAAAATCACACCTACAGTTATAATGGTTTCAATGACACCACATACTACATCACACTTACCGTCTTCAATGAATGTGGCGACAGCAGCCTGAGTAAGTCCATTTACCTTCAGCCAAATACCGTACAAGCGTTCTTTCAAACGAACATCACCTCTGGTTGTGCGCCGTTGACGGTGAGCTTCACCAACCTATCGTTTAATGCACTTAACGATAACTGGTGCTTCAATTGGAATCAAAATGCTCAAACTTGTGGCGGGATGTCCTCTACCCAGAGCAACCCAACGTGGACATTCACCCAAGCTGGAACCTATTTGGTTGCACTCTTTGTGGATAATGGTTGTGGATATGATACAGCGTATTCTACGATCACCGTATTCCCAGCCCCCGCGGCATCAGCATCGAACAACGGTCCTCGTTGTGCGAACGATACGGTAAGCTTTACTGGCGCTGCAAGTTTATCGAGCGGTTGGGTAGCAGGATGGCGTTGGGAATTCGGTGACGGGGACACATCGGCATTACAAAATCCGGTTCACGTTTACGACAGTTCGGGCATTTATACAGTCAAGCTCGTAGTGACGTCTTCAAACGGTTGTCAAGACACTGTGACAACAGTCGTAACCGTTCTTGCAACTCCTGACGTATCGTTTAATGCATCAAATGCGTGCTTTAATGAACAGCCCATCATCTTCAGCAATAGTTCTACGGCGGGTAGCGGAACTATCGTGGGAACTGCCTGGGACTTTGGCGATGGAAACACAAGCACGGCATTTAATCCAAGCCATAGTTATGCTCAGCCGGGCAGCTATACGGTGAAGTTAGTTCATACCACATCGACGGGCTGTAGCGATTCTGCGACCCAAATTGTTATGGTATACCCCACACCAAGCTTGAGCTTCCAACCCCAGTTGGTCGCGGGCGACTCTTGTTCGCTTCCACAGACCTACAGCTTCACCAATACCTCTACGGGTACAATTGGCGTTTTCTGGGACTTTAACTTCTTGGCAAATCCAGGAGTGGATACTTCGAGACTCGTTTCGCCCAACCACACCTTTACTCAGGCCGGAATTTATACGGTCGCCCTAATTGGCGAGTCTGCTTTTGGATGTAAGGATACCCTTCTCCGTCAGATTTTAGTGCGAGATGGAGTGACTGCGGCTGTTGATGTTCAACCATTGACGGGCTGTAGTCCTTTAGAAATACGAGCAACTAACTTGTCTCAGTTCAATACGTCATTAGACACCCTCGTCGGTTTGACGTGGGATTTCGGTGATGGCACCGTAATTACAGACACCAGTGGTGTTCAATACCACACGTACGCAACTGCGGGAACATATATTGTACGCCTTACGGCGCTTATGGCCAGTGGCTGCAGTGATGAAGACCTTTCACAAGCCGTCACCGTACATCCGACCCCAGAAGCCGGATTCCGTATCGACCGAGTCAATTTGCGTACACGTCAAATGGTAAACCTTACCGTGACCAGCGACCCAAATACACAGTATACCTGGTACTTTGGAGATGGAACCAAGTCGAATGATTTTGAGCCGCTTCATGTTTACGATCCGAACCAGTCGGGCCTTGACAGTCTTGACGTGTGTTTGGTTGCAACGAACTCCTTCGGATGCTCAGATTCAACGTGTACGACGCTATGGCTGTGGCCTGCTCAACTTGACGTCCCCAATGCCCTTGCGCCAGACATAACGTATGCAGGGGAAGATGCCGTATTTCTACCGAAAGGCCATAGCCTAAAGGAATATGAACTAACCATCTTCGACAAGTGGGGTAATATCGTATTCGTCAGTACATCTCTTGATGAAAATGGAATCCCGAATGAACCGTGGAATGGCCGACTGAACAACACTGGTGATCCCTTACCTATGGGGGCCTATGTGTGGAAAATTAGAGCCATTTTCGACGATGGAACTAATTGGCTCACGGAACGGACGAAGATTGGTAAGCGTGATTATGGAACGGTAACTTTGATTCGATGAGGAGGCTATTCTATATCATTGTATGCCTAGTTTATTCGTCCAAAATTTTGGCACAAGACGGTGTATTTACACAAATAATACATAATAAACTTTATCTCAATCCGGCACTGGTCGGTAACGACGATGAAACTTCCTTAAGTCTAAATAGTAGACAGCAATGGATTAATGTCCCCAGTGCCTTTGTTGGTTCGCACTCATTCAATCAAGCATCCTTTCAATCGTACTGCCAAGATTATAATATTGGCTATGGAATTCAAGTAAGAAACAGTATAGAGGGTGATGGACTGCTTCAGACCAATGAAATAAATATTTATTACTCAAAAAGGATACTTTCTCGAAAGCTTGGCGATGTTCAATTCGGAATTTCTAATGGCCTAAGTCAAAAGACTATTAATTGGGAACAACTTGCGTTTACAAGCCAATATCACCCTTACATAGGGAAGTATCGTGATCAGGCTCTTGTAAATCCCCAGTTAGAATCCTCCAATTTTAGCGTTGATCTTTCTACTGGATTGCGCTGGAGAAAGTTTCAGAAAATAAAGAACACGAACTATTCAAATTTATATAGTGCTGGTGTAGCGCTTTTCCACTTCAATCGACCGTATGAATCATTCTTTGGTCTAAACAATCGACTTAATCAAAGACTAAATGTTTATGTTAATTACGGTCATATTTTTCGACCGTATAGAAAAAATAAAGTTTACTACACGAGCTTTTCTGCAATATTTGACTATCAAAACCCGCTCTCAACTTCAACGTTGATGTTTGGTCAGCAATTAGGTGATTATTCTTTTGTGAATGTTGGTTATCGAGCAAGGCATTTTTTTGAAATCAACAATAAGACTGATGCTTTACTGTTCGCGATGAACTTTAATTATGATCGCTACGTACTTGGAATATCTTATGACCACACCGTTAACGGCTTAACCAACGGCAGAACAATGGGGACCATTGAAGTAGCCCTGAGAATTCCAATTAACTATGAATTTTGTCCAAGATCAAATCAAGGACGAGGTGAACAGTGCGAGTTCATGAAAGAAGTACAACAACTTCCGGCCAATAACTATGTTTTGTTATCTTATTGAATGCTCATTATGATCATACAGAGCTAAACGAATTCGATAAAGATTATGTCTTAATGTATTTCTTGCCGCTGTAGAAACGAAGTGTCAGCGATTTTTTCCTTTATTGAATATTCAAGGTGAATACAAAACACAGCTATTTAAAAGTGTGGAGTTAGTGAGGTTTATTTAATTCGATCAAGTTTTTCGAATTGGCACACTCAAAGAATAACGTTCAACCTTGAAAAGCAAACAGAATTCACTCTTCATCGCTTTCCCCATCCTGAATCCATTCTTGGTATTCCTCTTGGGTGATGAACTTGTTCAAAAGCACACCATTGACAAATAGTACACCCATGCCAACCCAATCCTTGTCGGTATCTTTTACCCAGTAGGTGGTGCCCTCGTACTCGTCGAGAAACATGTCGTAATATACTTTGACAGCCCAATTCATGGCTGCATAGCCTCCGTCATCCTTGGTGTAAATTCCAACAGAAGGCTTTTTACTGTGGTCTGACGGAAACTCAACATAGTAGCCCACCATTGCCGTAACGTCGCTTATGCGAATCGCATAGCCATCTGAATCGTGAACAACCTCCCGTTCGCCATAGGTGAAGTTGGTTGCAAGCTGCTGCCAAGTGGAGTCCAACTTGGCCATAGCTTGCTCAATCGGAGGCATGAACTGGTAAAGTTGATAGGCATTTAAAAGCAGTGAAGAGGTTTTTTTATTGTTCGAAGTCATTGAAATTTCTACGAATGCATCAGGGGTAAAGTACTCATACCATACCGAATCTGTTCCCATTTCTTCAGGTTTGTACTTCGCTTGAATTTCGGCCGTAACCTTCTTCATGTTCTTATTCTTGAACTGGATGTATTCCACCCAAGAAACCACGTCGATGCCGAGTTCTTCAATGTGTTCAATGATGGCAACTACATGCTCTCCTTCTGGGTTGCCAATTAAATAGGCGTCCGTTGATATGGTGTCCGTAGCTGATAATCCGGTCAATTCAAAGAACTCGGTGGCGGGCATCATTATCCAGGTATGCGGAACAAATTCCGGCTTGAGCGGAACTTCTTTGCGGGAAGTTTGTGCGGAAAGGTATAGGCTAAACGCCAGAAGGAGGGAGAGGAGGGGGAGTTTGGTGTTCATGATGTGAAAGTAACTAAATGCTAAACGTGTTCACGAACACATTAGTGTACCTTGAAATCATGAAAAAAATGGCCGCAAAAAGAGTGGGATTCGGGCCCTAAATATAGTTTGCCATTCCCACGTTATACGATGAAGTCTATGAATTAAATGTCTTAAAGCGAGTGAGATAGGACTTTGGTCATTTCCAACATTTACCTACAATGTCATTTTAGACTGGTTCTGCGACAAGCCAAGTATGGTCGTGTATTCAATGTGGTTATACAATCGCACAAGTAAGGGATTTACTTTAACTTCATTTGGAAATACAGCCCCATCTCCTAAGGAGTAACCATGGTTCGTTCAAAAAAGTATCCTCCACATTTCCGTATAATTGAGCATTTCTTGCTAACCCATATGAGAAAACATGTAGGTGCAGAAGTAGACGCAAACCGTACAAGATTGTACTAATTTGTTCATTATTGATTTATATATCGATAAACAGGAGTTAAAGCGCCTATAATATGAACGAGCGTTACCTAAACGCTAAATCATAATTCGATTTTGGGTGGGACTAGTCCTCTAGATTATCAAAGGATTAAATGGACTCGACATCGTCGAATGTTCTAATCCATTTGATCCGACAGCAAAAGATGGGCAAACTTGAGCAGTGCGCGGGAGTGGAAAGTGACTTTTGCACTTTTTATTAACCATAAATGGCTTCTGTTGTGAACAATTGGCGATCCGTGTAAACATACGGATCACTAACTTGGTTTTGATCGGATGCTTAAAAAAGAGCATTCTACTTCCCTGCCGAATCCGTTATATAACTTTTGAAACTTTTAAGTTGTTATTGGCTAAGTAGATTTTGACTGTATCCTTAGTTAAGTAGAAGGAATTAATTGGTTAGGTTATCATTATATTATGTAGATTATTCGATCGTTATGGGGTGAAGCCGTGCTTCATCGCATACTTCAAATTGTTCTCAATTTTTTCTTTGTAGTCAGTGATTTTTAACTTTCCATTTGAGATGTCTTGTAACATTATGAATACTTGTGGGAAAAGTTTCCGATTCTTTCTGTCCCATAAAATCAATTTGTTAATTAAGGAATCATCTATGTTTATAGTTGGTAAATCCTGTTTAATTGATAGATTTTCTTTGAAGATGTCAGTGCTAAATGGTAACACCGTATCCAATATGTCATTACCACGCTGTATTTCTATCTTTGAAAATGATGCGTGTTTTTTAATTTTTATTGAAATTCGATCACAAAGGTCAAGTTGAAATCTTGTAAGTTGTCCGGAAGATCCCCAAGATTCTATTGATTTCCACCCATCAATTCCTATAGATTTAATACGGTTAATAAGTAGATTATTTTCTATCTCTTCGAGATTAATGTCATCATTGATTAACAAGTTATTGTGGTCACAGATAATATTTTGGAAGTCAATGTTGAGATCAGTTTGTTTAAGCAAGTTCCAACATTCTTCCTTTTTGGCATATTCACCATATAGAGATCCTGGTGAGTTCTTTTTAATAAAATCCTCAACGGCTGTCATAGTTTTATGCGCGAGAAGTTTGAAATCGTCACTTATGATTTGTTGATCCCAAATGGATTTTAAATCAATCTTTCCTTTAGTTACATAGGAAATATATGATATCGAATAAGGAACTGTTACGTATCGGAGGTCTCCGATAGCATTTGGCTTCACACCATATATCTTCTCAAAGGTCCTATAAATTATTGATAGTGCTATGACTTTTTTAAAATAACTTGAATTCGGTTTTTTTTCGAAATTGTCTGAAATAAATTGAATATAACTTCGTTGACCTCCTCGTACTACAATATGAGGTCCAATTAGTATTTTATTATTCTTTTGAATTTCGGTGAAGCTGTTGATATACTTCGCAAGTTGTTCTTTGTTGAATACTTGTGATCTTGGGTTTTGTAATTCAAATTGTCTCTTACGAGCTTGGGTGGTTCCAAAACGGTTTAGGTCATTTCTATATTGCCCTCGGGTTCTTTCATAGTACCAATAAGTTTGAATAGAAGTATTCTCACTAGAGGGCGATGGTATAGCACGGGATAATTTTTCTAAAATTATGTGATTCTCTTTGTTTGAACTTAGGTCTGATAAATTTACTTTGTTCTGAGTGTTTGCATATTCTGCAATTCTTGATACAATTTCTGAATAGGCTAATTTATTCTTAATAATGTTAATTTTAACTGGTACATCAATATTGCTTAGGTCTGCACGATCTTTCTTCCAAGTATAATATATCGATGCAGTTGTTTGACCGCCGTTAACTATTTGGAACTCACTTATGGATTTAATTATTGTTGAGTCATGTCCGACTTTTGTGAATTCGATACTTTCTGCAGTTGCTGCAATACCGTTGTTGTAGGCCATAAACATGTGATCCTCTTTGAGGATAGTGTTTCTTATTCCTTTATTGATTTTTCCGGTGAACGCAAGGAATGATCTTACATTTTGTTCTAAAAGTCTTGAGCCAAATTGTTCATATACATCTGCCAGTAACTTTCCGGGAAATACTGATAAATACGTTTGATAATCTTCATTTTCATTTGCTCCTCCAATTGCTGTGATTTCAAAACCCCTATCTATCAAGTCTATTTGTAGGGGAATCCCTTGACCACTTTGCAATTTTCCTATATAATTAATGTCAATTATTTTTGGATATATTGAGAAGCTTGCTATACTTCTTGTTATATCAATATTGGCGTTAACTGAGTTATTTGTTATCAAATATACATTGATCCTTGTAAGATATTCTTTGACCTCTGCTGATTTTGAGAGAAGTAAAACGAGTTCAAATATTTCTGAACTTTCCTCGAGGTTTTTATCATATTCATCATAAATTGAAGTCCGAAAAAATCGTAACAATTTATCGAGTTCCTTCTGTGCTTCAATTTTGCCTATGTTTTCAACTGTGGTATTTGGGGTGTATTTGGTTATAAACAGGTCTAGAGTTTCATAGTTTTCAGATATGGCATAAGCATTAATTTTATGTTGAGAGCCATTCTTGTTTGTTCTTTCGTCATAGACAAGGCGGTAGTTCGCAGTTTCTCCTATGTCTGCTAAGAGAGACAGTGTGTAGTCCGTAAATAACTGTTCGGGAGAATGAGTTGTTTCATCGTCTGCTAAGAACAGCGACTCTATTTCTGAAATAATTCGGGCATTTATATCGTCAAGATTCTTCATAATTATTGATTTTAAATGGCTCAATAATATCTACTGAAAGGGTGAATGAGATGTTACCAATTCCTGAAGGAATATGTTCTTCTTTGATGTTAGGGAATTCTTCCGATATAAGATATACGTATCTATTTATAATTTTAAAGTGTTGAAGTTCAATGTTGATATTTAAATCGATAAGTAAACTTATTTTCTTTCGAAAGTTGTGTTTGTCTATTGGATTAATTATTATGTCACTGATTATTTCAATTAAATCATGGAGTGATTGTCCGTTTTCAGTTCTTTCGAGTTCAAAGATTATGAGGTATAGGGGTATTCCCTTTGTTTTTCGAAGTTGTAATTCAGATTGAATATTAACCGTTTTTGGTCGTTTTTTTGTTGTGGATTTTATTTCTAGTTGGAGCGTCTTTAAGTCAAAGTCTCTGTGATGATTAGTCGGTCCAACCCATGAATCGATTGTATTAGAGTGATTTGTACTATTGGTTATGAGAGTAAGAAATTCACTAAGTTCACCAAATAGGCCGATTTGTTTCTTCAGTGAGATTTTAGTTTTATAAGGAAGTTGGAATATAAGCACCCATTCGTTTAATATTTCAAATAGTTTGTTTATTTGAATTAATTCATCTTTGATTTCGTAAATACTGAAAAGTATATCTTGACAAAAGATATTAAATCGTTCGTTCAACACAGGGTTTTGTAGTTTAACAATAATTAATTGTCTATTGCCGTCCTTGAGTTGAGAAATTTCTATCGTTCTACTAATATTAAATGACTCTGGAATTGATTTCAAGCTTTGATGATGTTGGATTCCAAGCCATCGACGCTGAGTTTCGCCATCAATCCCGAGAAAAATATTAGCTTCTATTTTTGCAGAGTACCGTTTATATAAGTTAGCTTGGGGTGGCTTTGTCCCTTCTAAACTTGCCCACAAGATGTTTAAGTCATTAGTATTCATTGGTGGGGGAATTAAAATTTTCGAGGAGACTTTGGTTTACTCGATAATTGAGTGGCGAGAAGTATGTACTTGTAGGAAAAACAATTGCATATGCAACGATTGGTACTTTCACG
>JACCDK011605685.1_pt1 | contig 13017 bp, 20 predicted proteins | sample 7445871 | NCBI WGS metagenome assembly JACCDK01 (sample SAMN15323436, study PRJNA562643) | freshwater metagenome | isolation source: river surface water | place: USA:Blue River Watershed | collected 2017-08-15 | reverse complement strand
TGTTGCAACCATGCGTTTTTCATGCATGTGATCCATTACTTCTCCTAATGCGGCTATTGCGCCTAGCAACTCAGAGATCTCTTGTTGAATTTCTTGTTTGGTTTTCATGTGTTCTTCTCCTTGAGTTGATAGTCTTTAAAAACAGTTCCTTTGCTTGCATCACCTTTCCAACATTCACTCACCCAACCGCGCTTTCCTGATTTGTAAGTGCGCCAATGTCCACGCACTTGATGGCGGCGTGGCGTTGCGTGTGTACCACCTTGCGGGTCATTCTTTTGTTTTGGCGGCTCTATCACTACGGTGTGCCAATCAAATGTCAAGGCTGGTTTTCCTTTTGACTGGCGCTTTTGGTTGATGAATGTGCGTTGGGGTGTAGGTTTGTAGCCCTCAGACTGCATGGCCAACTTGGTCACCACAGCAAGCACCATGCGATGCACTGGCTTGATGTCCTCTAGGGTGATTTCTTCACCTTTGCGGTAAACCTTAAAGCCATCTGGCGTTACGATGTATGCGTATGGCGCAAAGTATTTGCCACCATGCCACATTGAACACCCTCCAACGGCAACAGAACCATCACCCTTTGTAAGCCACAGGGCAAAATCTTTTCCGCCTGTGTCAAGTCCAACAATGCCAGTTCTTTTTGATGGCAAGTTCATTAAGGAATCAGCAGGAACTTTCATTGCGGGAGTTGTATTCATCTGACCAACATCAAACCACAGTGCTGTTTCTGGCTCTGGCGCGAACTTAACGGCTTTACAAACTAATGGAGTCATTGTGGTTTCTCCTCGTCTGCAAAATCCATTTCTTGCGGATGCAATATATCGTCATGCACAATGACCCCGTGTTCGTTTGCCAACAAAAACCTGCCGCACACTACGCAGTAATAGCCATCACTCATGTGTTCTTCTCCTTGAGTTTGGCTTCGATGGCTCGGGCAAAGTGATTGTCCGTGTGCTGATGAGAAGCCGCACACTCAGCCACAATCAAAACAATCTCATCATCCGTCAGCCCTACCCATGTGCGCTGTGGTGCTGATTCAGCAAAGCACTTGTCAAAGTATTCTTCAAGCATGGCCTTTAACTGCGGGTGCATAGGCTTCTGCCCCCCAAAGTCATGCTTAGGCTTACGCAAGATAACCTTGTCAGGGTCTGTTGGATGGTCTTCAAAGTATGCGGCAGTCATGTGTTCTTCTCCTTGAGTTTGGCTTCAATGGCTCGGGCAAAGTCTTCCACCCAACTGCCAAACAAAATGCGGTACTCGTCAGCAATTGGTTGTAACTCCTCATCCGTCAACCCAACCCATGTGCGCTGTGGCGGGTCAATACGATGTGCAATCTCTTTATCCATGTAATTTCCTATGTAGACCACATCGTTGTCAAACAAGTTAGCTTTGTCTTTTGTCATGCCTCCTCCTTAATGCCGTGTGCGGCTTCGATAGCTCGAACAAGCATGAGTACACGCCAAAATGGTTGGTCGAACAGCCATTCATCCATTTTGACAACCTCCTCATCCGTCAGCGGCTTGCGCTGTGGTGGGGTGGTGTAGGTGTACTGCTGTGTGTAGAGCTTGTGCTTGCCGACTGGTAGCGAGAGATATTCCAGCCGCCAATCCTTGCCAAACACTTCAATGATTGCCCCACACTTAGGCTCCTGCTCTGGCTGTGCCAAGACTTCTTTGATGGCGGTGATGGCTTGCAATTGTTTTTGTTGCGGATACATAGATGTTTCCAAGGCATCTAGCGCCAGATTCAATGCTTCGTCTTTAGTCATGCTTGTCCCCTTGCTCGGATGGCTTCTGCGTAATGAAGGCCAAGATACATTTCGTCATCGGCTTCTTCTTCACATAGTTTTGCACATGCTTCACGTTCGGCTAAAACACCAGACTCGTAAATCTTTTTAAGTGCGTCCATGAAAGTTGTATCGGTGAATTGCACAATGGCGCCGTTAAACAAAACCGTGCCGCGTAAACTTTCAACAACGTTAACTAAATCTTGATTCATTGCTCCCTCGCTTTCAACATTGCGTCTGCTATTCGGTAAGATATTTCAGCAACATGTTCATTGCTGTATTCGCCAACAATTTCTGCCGTTAGTAAACCAGTCATAGCCTTAGCCGCAAAGTAGTCACGCAATGTCATGCCATTGAACTTCTCGTTCTCTTGCGTGTAAATCATTTCAACTGGGAATGCTGGTATGTTCATAGGGGTCTCCAAACATAAAGATCCATCAACACAACCATAAGCCCCAATAGAAACACAACCCTTTCAATCTTTTCCCAGCGTGTCATCATTTGACCTCCTGATACGTATTGCCGATTTTGTAGTCACTGACCATGGGCACATCCATTTGCAGTGCGTTGCACATAGACCATGTAAGGCATTCAGCCTCACGCTCAACATGCTCTTCAGGAGCTGAGATCACCAGCTCATCATGCACGCTAAGTAAAAGCCTACTGCCTTGACGTTTGCTTTGGTACAGCAGCATGGCAGCCTTGGCCTGATCAGCCGCGGAGCCTTGAATCAAAAGGTTAACCCCTTTGTAATCGAATTCACGCAGACGGCCATTGATGATCTTAGGCGGCTCCATCTTGATCAGACGCCCGCCAATGGTTTTAAGCGGTTGGCCTAATTTATACCTTGTCCGCATGGTGATCTGCATCGTCTTGAGGCCCGGAGCCACCGCCGTGGTATATGCATCCATCAATGTCTTTGCCATTTCATAATCCACCTCAAGCATTTCACTGATTTTCTTAGGCCCAGCGCCGTAGAGAATAGCAAATGACACGCCTTTGGAGTAAGTCCTTGACACCTCACGGCCGCTGGCCTCAGTCATCATCTTGGCAGCGTAGGTATGCAGATCAGCACGAGCATCGGCTTGGTACTGCTTCATCAAACCGCCGCCTTCAAAGTGAGCAAAGATTCGCAGCTCTTGCGCGTTGAAGTCGCATGCCACCAACTTGTGGCCTTCATCAGCTAGGATGAAGCTTCGGATGAGCGGGAGGGGTGCAACTTCCAAAGTAGCGGGGAGGGTAACTTTCGGATAACGGATAGGCGCATTTTGAAAGTTGGGTGTTGAGGAGAGTCGGCCGGTTCGTGTACCCCCACGTTCACCTCGTACACTGTTCCAGTTTGTGTAGATTCGACCTGTAGATGCAGAAGCTTGTAACCAGGGCTCAATGAAAGTTGACAAACATGTTGATAAGTTGGCTCTATATCTGAGGACATCTTTTAACTCCGCGTGTGTGATTAGTTCTTCAAACGTTTCCTTGTCGGCCTTAGGCTGGCCCTTATCCGTGGTAGGCCACCCATTATCTTTCAACCAGTATTCTGTGGGATAAATACTATTGACCAGCTCTCTGTCGCTGTCAAGATTCAATTCAGGAGAACCTAACAATGAACGAACCCAAACATTACACTTTTCAATATCTACTATTGCTTGCTCTTTTGCTGTTTGCAAACCGACTCGATCAACCCTTACGCCTAACCTTGAGTTTTCAAGCAGCATTGGAATCAAAGCCACCTCACGGTGGTAAGCTACCTGCTGTGCGGGTAAAACCTGCTCGATGAGATATTCATAAAGTTTGCTGGTAAGCCGCACATCGGCTGCGGCGTACTTACCTACCAATTCCACGGGGCCGCGGGAGATGTACGCACCCCATGTAGACTTTTTGCGCCTTGCCTCATCCACATTGGCAATGATCCATTCCTTCAGTTCATCTCTTTCGTTAGGGGTATCAAGGCTCCACGTGATGACCAAGTCTTTCAAAGATAAAGATTGAACATGAGGATCGTGGAGAAAAGCAAGTATGAGAGTGTCATGTACACGGCGGGTGTCCTGAGGGATGGGGATATCCAAATGAGTCTCAGCAACATCAAGGTCAAACATAGCGTTATGAAAGCAAATATCTCTGCCACTATCATAGATAAGCTCCATCATCGCCTTGACGGCCTCTTTGGTTGTGTTATTGCCTAAAGCATGGCCAAAGGCGTGGTAGCCATCTGGGTATTCACCTTCAGGGTCGTAGACGGCAAGGCCAACTGGAACCGGAGGATAATCCGGCCGTGGGCCAATGGCCATTGTTTCAAAATCAAGATAAACAGGTTTCATAGTATTACTTACGTTGTTTGATGGCCTGCTCATAGGCCAAGGCACTTAATGCTGCCTGCGTTGCACGCCGTTCGCTATCTGTTAAGCAACCGCTTGAGCCTATGCGCAATGCATCACGCATTTCGCGTAAGAATTGATCAGTACCATCAACGCCATGTACCATTCTTACAGTGCGAAAGATTAAGTAAGCGCCAACGCAAATTGCTATGGCCCAAAATAACTGCCCCGCAATATGCGTACCAAACTTGAGCCATAGCCACAACATGGCAATTCCGCTTGCATCGTGGCTTACGCTTTGCAATGTTTCCAACACCAGTTTTAATTGTTCAATATCCATTATGTTCTCCTTGCAGGTAAATGTAGGTGGGGGTACTAACTTAATCCGCGATTTTGACTACTGTCGATACCTCGCAGCATCAGCTTTCCCCCCGTGCTCCTTAGTACTTTGGATTTCCTTCCACAGCAGGTGCTGCTTCAGATTCTTCGTTGATAGCGCCAGCGGACTCAATAGCTTTTTCAACCTCAGCCTTAGCACGCTCAATCAAAGCACCAATCACAGCGGTATCTTCAATGGCCTTGACCATGTTAAAGACTACCTTGAACTGGGTCTTGGCATCAGGCACCACAGCAACTTCACTGATCACACCCAATGGAGGACGCTTCAACGTAGCGGCCAAAGTTTGCGCGTAGGTTGCGTAGTTCTTCAGGCTGGTAACGGGTGGACGCAATGCTGCAACCTCAGCAGTCTTAACCGCGTCAGCCGAGCCAATGCTATCAGCAGGGATAAGCAACAGGCGGCGAGTTTCACGGCAGGCTTTGCCCTTACCACCATTAGGCGCTGAGCCCCACTCATTCTTAGGACAGCCTTCGCAGGTTGTGTGCTGAGCAGAGGGGGAAGCAGCTGATGGAGCCATGCCGGTAGCAGTAGCACTAATTGCAAAGCAATCAGGCCCAGTTACCTTGGTGGGATCATAACGGCTGCTGTAGTACAAACGCTCAATGGGAGCTGCCAACACGACGCAGGGGAGCTTGTTGCCAGTGATCACATCACCACGGTATGTGAGGTTACCCCCCTTGGTGGAAAGAAATGCCGTGGCGAGGCTACTCTGTTCGGCCTTGACCGATTCGATGGCCATTGCGGCAAGTTGATCTTCAAATAAAGCAAGTTGATTTTTAGACATAAGGATCCTTAGTTAACAAGAAAGTTATTTACGACGAACGGTAAGTTCCCAGACCTCAGAGGCTTCGGTACCGGGGATGACCTCACCAGCTTCCCACCGCTCACGGAAGGCTGTTGAGGAAAGCCGCTTATGCAGCAATTCAAATTGGCTTGTCTGCGCGACATAGCCGTAAAAAGCATTCCAGTCTTTGATGGCTGGGTGCTTGGTCATCTTCATAGTGCAAGATGCTTTATCAGAGGCCGCTTGGCTCAGGCCAGCATCAGACATCAAAGCCATAATGTCACCTTCAAGGCGGCCAAGCTGCTCGGTCTTTTCCTTGACCTTTGAGGATAATTCCTCACGCTCATTTTTAGTCGCGACATACATGTCGATCAAGTCTTTGATGTTCATGGCTTTGCTTTCTGTTGTTCTGTTTGAATGATGGCCAACATCATGGCCTCGGGGGCTTGCCAACCAAGAGGCTTGACAACATCATATTGAGAGCCACGCACCGACCTGATGTAGTCATTGGCGGGTTCTTTGTTCATGTTTGCTTCGTGCACCACATTAAAAAGCTGATCAAAAGGTAAGCCCATAGCATGTGCACAGCCCATTGTGACGTAGCAAAGATCAACCAAAGCATCGGCAGCGTCAACAAGGCTATTCTCCTCACAAGCACGAAGGTATTCACTAAGCTCTTCCATGATGAAGCGAGCGAAGTAACTGGATTGCTCGGGTGTGAGCAAGGTTGGTGTTGTTGACAATGGCAGGCCCATCTTGCGACGGAATGCCAATACTTTTTCGGAGTTGGTCATTTGCATGGTGTGGTTAGTATTTGCGGTCATAGTATTCTTTGCGCATCAGCGATTCGAATGCTTCTCTGTTTGCATCGTTGAGCGTATCGGTAACGTCTACGCCATCCAAGGTAACGCAAAAATCAAACTCGGCGGGCTCATTGTGAGTAGAATCACGAGCGACAGTATACTCAACAACAATGTTACGAAGTATATCGCCATCGCCCCATTCTTCTTGCCAATTGTCAAGGCCGTAGTGATCCAAGATGTAGTCATGAGTAGTTTGCATTTTGTTTGCCTGCCTTAAATGATGAATGTGAATAGCAATAGGCTTGTAATACGCCAATTGCCCGTGCTGCATTGCAACGTATTTCAACTTGTTCCTTCCAAGCCTGATAGCCAGCCTTGTCAGTAGGCGACACGTTGAATAGCAAATCTTCAATGCTATGCAATACCTCGGCAAGCTCAGTCACCGGAATTTTGACATACTGAGTCATACGGCCTCCACTTCGTCGAGCAAGCACTGCAACCACACAGGCTGAGGGTCTTTGCCTTTGTTGTACACAAGCGGCATGGTAGCAGCTTTGCTTGCGTAATAGCGACGGTAGGATTCGATGTGGTCGTCGCTTTTGTATTCGTCAGGCATAGCCAAAGGCGGTGGCGTAAACTTGGTAGGAAGCATGAGCATGGCAGGAGGGCACACTAATAATTCGGCGTGTAGTACATCATTGCTTTTGTGGCCATGGCCATAGCGGTACTTGAATTCACGGCCGAGGAAGCGTGCCAAGTCGCTGACCCAGTTGTAATGCAACCGAGACTGACGAACCCAGACAGCGGATGGATGATTGGCATGGGTGGCGCGGTAAGAAACATTGTCGCCGTTGCCGTAATAGTGATGCGCAGTTGCAAGCAGCTGGCAGGATTCGATGAGCATTTTGCCGACATGCTTGTCGCAGTGCAAGACAGCTGCGATGGAAGGCAGATGGTGAAGATAGAAGATGTTCATATGCAATACCTTTCAAAAATCAAAAACACAAGTGGACTAGTAACGTGAGATTAAATTGTACAACAAAATTTAGGGGCCGTGTTAGGTACCCCCTAAATTTTTATGCCAAGGCCAACAAAGCATCGACTGCTTGCTGCTTGACATTGACACCGCCGCCAAACCAAGCATTGGCAAGCCGAGCATCGCCTGTGCGGGCTGTTTCCCAATCCATCAGCTGAGTGACTGCATTCAAAGCGCCCCATGCTGTACCTTTGGCTGACTCCAACTCGGCGCCGATGCCAGCACCTTCGAAGAGAGCCAGAGCTCGAGCTGCAGCACGTGAGGGATTCTTTTCATCGCCGCCGAGGATGCTGGTGAAGATAGCCTGTGCCTTGTCTGAGCCGAGCTTGATGGATGCCAAAGCCTTGGCAGTTTGCTCGAAAGTTTTGAAAGCCTCGTTGCTGTTGGACAACTCAGCCTTGATGGCCTCGGGGCGAAAGATGGAGTTATGACGAACACTGACGTTGGCCTTGCCACGCTGTGCCAACTGCAGCGTGTTATTGCATACAACACGGACGCTGGTGAGGCGAGCCTGAGTGGCCAGAGAGCCATCAGCCGAGCTGGCCAATAAGAGATATTGATTAACCTTGTCGCCTGCAATGTTGAACTCGCCATCCATCTTGGCGAGGGCCCAGTAATGGGCGCCATTGCGCAGGACGCCGGCTGTTTCCAGGTGGGCAATGCTGCCGACCATGTCGCGGAAGAATTCCAACACCTCGATGGGCTGCACAATCTTGTACTGGCTAGAAACAAGGCCGAGGGGCAAGTTGCTGTCGGTGCGGTACATAACTTTCTTACCGCTGTAAGGCAAGGACTGCGCCTTGAAGCCGTTCCACACGCTGGCAGGAGGAGTGAACTCAACATCGGCGGTAGCCAATTGGAAGTCAAGGCCAGATTCTTCGGCCCATGTTTCAATGGGGGAGTCCGCTGTCAACTGCTGGCCAAGACCATGCCATGGAGTCTCACCAACGTAGGCCATTGCTGCTTTGCCGGAGATTGTGTTTGCGATTAAGTGTGCCATGATTAAATACCTTTCAAAAGTCAGTTAAGTTTTACAGCAATCTGAAGTGTGTTGCTGTAAGTGAATTATATAGCCATTCTCGTGATTGAACACAGGCTTGAGTAACTTTTTTCAACTTTTTTGCATTTATTTTTGAAAACCTGAGTATTCAAAAACTGCAGCGGTTAGTGCTTTTGTATACTTTTGTTTCTCGAGGTAACAGTTTTACAAAAGACAGAAAAGAAATACTTTTTTACCGCTGTAGAGCTGATGTATAGTACCAATCCCCACCGTCTGCCGATAGGGTAGATTTTCATCAGCAAATTGGATCATTATGACTATTGACAATACACATGGCCACCATTGGCCAAGCTCCCCCATACCTAATGTAGCCTTCATCGAGGCAAAAGAAAAGGGCCTAGAGGTAAGTCTAAGCCCTTATAAAATAGCATTCCTGCAAAGAAAAGCACCATGTCATCAGGTTTCCAAGCACTAACAACACAGCCAAGCGAATTATACACTAACTTCCTATCTGCAAGGTCATTTGAGGACTCGGACATACAGGCCTTGGGCCTTTCCCTCCTTGACCCAGAGGAATGTTACCAATTACTAGGCCACACTCGTGAGTGGAGCATCAAAATCCCGTATTTTGATATGCAGGGCCAAGAAACCGGCTTCAATCGGGTCAGGATTCTGACACCGAAGGGCAAAATGAAGTACTCACAAGCTCGAGCCAGTGGCAGTCACGTCTATTTCCCGCCAACGGTGAGTTGGAAGCAAGTTGCGCAGGATGTAGATATCCCCATCATCATCACTGAAGGGGAATTCAAGACTTGGGCCATCACCAAGCAAATCAACAAGGACTCACTGAACTACGCCACTCTAGGTCTGGCCGGAGTCACAAGCTGGACAGACAAGTCGGGCTTACACCTCCACAAAGACCTGATGAAAATCATTTGGCAACGGAAGACCAGCTTTGCCGAGAAGCATCGCAAAGTCTACATTGTCTTTGATTATGACGGCGCAGGAGAAGATGGTGAGCCCAATGAACAGGTCGGCATGGCCGAGACCAAGCTTGCTGTCACCCTTCGAGGGCTTGGGGCTGAGGTACACCTTTGCCGAGTTGGACGCTTCGGGTCGGGAAAGGGTAGTAAATACGCTATTGATGACCATCTTCAGGCTGGTGGCAACTTGGCTCAGGTTCTCACAAGCACTAGCACTGTGATGAACGGGATTGACACGCTTGAAACCAAGCTTTATGAGTTCAAAACTCAATACGCATTGATCAACGGCGACGTGATTCGGCTCAAAGATGGATTGATTTTGAGCTGGAACAAGGCTCGCATCGACGCTGCGCAGGATTATTTTGTCCAAGTCACGCAAAGACCGAACGGTGGCACCAGCAGCAAAACCATCTACATCTTGGATGCCTATAAGGACTGGGCAAAGCGGTGTGATCTGGATGGCGTGGGTATGTATCCCGAGTACCAAGGGCTTACTATCACCCCGACACGGCATTACAACCTGTTCAAGGACTGGTCCAATGAGCCGGTGGCCGGTGATCCACGGCCTTACCTTGAGTTTTGTGAATACTTTTTTAGAGATGAGCCGGCTTTTGCCGAGTACTGGCATAACTGGGTGGCCAATATTGTCCAATTCCCATGGAGAAGGAACTACACCACACCGCAGTTCGCTTCTTCCATCGAGGGCATCGGCAAATCAGCTATCGCCGAGTTTATCGCCGAGATGCTAGGTGTTGGGGAGGGCGGGCCAGCCGCTGTGATCGGGCCTGATGAGCTATTTGGCAACTTCAACGGTATGTTAAAGGGTAAGATCTTCATCGTGGTGAACGAGCCCTCGTCAGATCGTGATGACCACTCGGCGAAGCTTAAGAACTACATCACATCTAATGAGCTAACCATCAACAATAAGTACGGCGCTCAGTACGCCATCACCAACTACATTAACTTTGTATTCACGACTAATAAGAGCTACGTCACACACATGGGTGATACCGCAAGGCGTGAAGCTATCTACAGTCCGGCCAGCTTATCCAATAAAGAGACTCACCCCAAGGTCGTGGCTCTTATGCGGTGGGCTCACCAACAGCAAGGCTTTGGCATCATGCTTAACTGGTACATGAACCGAGATATATCAGGCTTTGACCCCAAGCAGGCTGCACCAAGAACGCAGTATCGTGAGACTGCGATCCAGCTGTCCAAGACTCCCCTTGAAGCCTTTGCTTTGGAGCTTAAAGACTGGGTCAACGACCACCTTGAAGGGGTGGCTGCATTCACAGCTCCGCAGCTGCAAATACTGTGTGAGCGTTGGGGCCACGACAGCAAGGCCAAAGCGCAATACATCCGAAAAGCTCTGCAACCTCAAGGGACGCTTGATCCAAGTCGCATGATTAAAGTGCACGGGAAGGCCGGAAGATACACGACATTTATCACGCCAGAGGTTACACAGCACAAACTGTTTGAGCCCACTTGGTCACAGGTTGTCACGAGAACTGAGGACGCACTTCAACGTGAATTAGAACAAAACGGGAGTTTTTAATTGTCAAGCACTGTAACTTTAGAAAAGTGTAACCCAAACTGTTACCTCGCAAAGCCTTATCCAGATTGAAAAGTTACAAGGTTACAGTAGGTTACTAAATATTTATAAAAGATATTAGATATATAGTATATGTGTATATATATAGTTTTCTGGACGGTCTGTAACCTGTAACCTGTAACCTGCCCCAAATAAATGTACACACTTCCAACTTTATGATTAAAATCCGCACATGACTACAAAGACACCATCTAAGAACGGAAAGTTCTTGGGCCGTCCGTCAAAGTACGACCCAGCATACTGCGACCAGATCGTAGCCCTTGGAAAAGAGGGCTTATCGCGTTGGCAAATCTGTTCGCGCCTCAACATTGGCCTGCACAACATGATCGCTTGGGAAGGCGCACATGAAGATTTTCGGCAATCCTTGGAACAAGCACGACTCGATTCGCTTGCGTACTGGGAAGACTTGGCGCATGATCACATACGCGAAGCTCCTGGTGGCGTAAAGCTCAACACTGGGTTGTGGAGCCGAAGCATGGCAGCACGCTTCCCAGAGCAATACCGTGAGAACTCCAAAGTCGAGGTCACAGGCAAGAATGATGGGCCGATCGAAGTGGACATGATCCATGACTTCTCACAGAACCTGTTGGATGATCTCCTAGCAACGCGGCAAGCAGATGCTAAGTCAAGCAAAGGCAAATGAGTTTGCCGATCGGATTCGCAAGGGTCCGAACCTTAACCTCATGGCGCCTGAGCGTAAAGCTGCGCACAAGGCTCGACAGAAGTGGCTCACGGTAGCCAATGACCATCAGGTTCCGCCCGAAGGTGATTGGTGGAACATATGGCTTTTGCTGGCTGGCCGAGGCGCAGGCAAGACCCGCGCAGCTGCCGAGTGGCTGTGGTGGGAAGCTTGGACTCACCCCAAAACAAGATGGCTTGTCTCCGCGCCCACATCATCCGATGTCCGCGACGTTTGCTTTGAGGGCGACTCAGGTCTGATCACTGTGATCCCAGAGCAGTTGGTCGATCACTACACTCGATCACTTCATGAGATCTACCTCATCAACGGCACGCTGATCAAAGGGATCCCTGCGTCCGAGCCATCCCGCTTCCGAGGTCCGCAGTTCCACGGCGGCTGGTTCGATGAGCTTGCTGCATGGGACTACCTTGACGAGTCGTGGGACATGATTCAGTTCGGCATGCGCTTGGGTCAGAAGCCTAAGATGCTGTGCACCACAACGCCTAAGCCCAAGCCATTGATCGTGGACCTGGTGAACAGGGATGGGGAGGATGTGATATGTACCAAGGCCAGCACGTACGATAACCTCCACAACCTCGCCCCTTCGTTCCAAGCGCAGATCTTGCAGTACGAAGGCACGAAGCTCGGCAGACAAGAGATTCACGCCGAGATCTTGGATCCCGAAGAAGCCGGTATCATCAAGCGCCCATGGTTCAAGCTTTGGGATAATGAGAAGCCACTCCCGAGATTCGAATACGTGCTGCAGTCTTACGACTGCGCGACCAGCGACAAGACCAAGAACGATCCAACTGCCTGCACCGTGTGGGGTATCTTTAGGCCAAGTCCCGACAAGCCAATGTCTGTGATGCTCATTGATTGCTGGGAAGAGTACATGCAGTACCCTGAATTGCGACCTAAGGTGATCGAGGAGTCCAGTGCCATTTACGGCGATGAGAATGAGTTTGGTCACGGGAAAAAGGTGGACATGATCTTGATCGAGGACAAGTCAGCCGGCACTCAGCTCCTCCAAGATCTGCAACGTGCTGGCCTGCCTGTGAGAAGCTACAATCCCGGGAACGCGGACAAGACTACACGCCTGAACATCGTGGCACCCATCATCCAACGTGGCCGTGTTTACATTCCCGAGTCTTCGGTCAACCCGGGCATGGCACGTGATTGGGCAGAGCCTTTGATTGCGCAGCTATGCTCGTTCCCCGAAGTCCGGCATGATGACTTGGTGGACTCCACATCTCAAGCTTTAAGACTTTTGCGAGACTTAGGGTTAATTTCGATCGACCCGGTATACAATCCGGAGGACGACTACGATGAAGATCGTCCGAGAAGGGTAAACCCTTACGCAGTCTAACATAAGGTGCGCACATGGCAGCAATCTACGATCAGCAAGGTAACTACGTGGGCGATGATGGCGCACCTAGTCTAGATCAAATGAAACTGGAGCTGGTCAAAAAGAACCAGCCTCTGTCAGCTCAAATCCCCGGCTACGACCGACCAATCCCCCAAGCGCAAACCAAGCCTGATCCTTTGGGCTCAGCTGCTGGCAACTTCACCGAGTTGGCAACCAAGTTCAATCCGCTGATGATGGCCAAGTCCATGCGCGA
>JACCDK011102005.1_pt1 | contig 13017 bp, 15 predicted proteins | sample 7445871 | NCBI WGS metagenome assembly JACCDK01 (sample SAMN15323436, study PRJNA562643) | freshwater metagenome | isolation source: river surface water | place: USA:Blue River Watershed | collected 2017-08-15 | reverse complement strand
TGATGGGTAAAGATTTTGAAAATCCTTGGGGATTGACAACACCTAAAGGCGAAATCAGAATGATGTCGCATATTTTGGATATGTCGGTTTTTCCAGGTAATCAAGGCGGACCTTTGATGCATATTATTGCAGCAAAAGCTGTTGCGTTTGGAGAATGTTTAACGGATGAATTTTTCCGTTATGCAATGCAAGTAAAAAGCAATGCGCAAGCTATGGCGGCAGCTTTTAATAAAAGAGGGTATAAATTAATCTCCGGTGGTACGGATAATCACATGATGTTGATTGATTTGCGCAACAAAAATATTTCGGGTAAAGATGCTGAAAATGCGTTGGTAAAAGCGGAGATCACGGTCAATAAAAACATGGTTCCTTTTGATGATAAATCACCTTTTATTACTTCGGGTATTCGTGTGGGAACTCCAGCAATTACGACCCGCGGTTTAGTAGAAGAAGATATGGAAACCGTTGTGGCTTTAATTGACAAAGTATTGATGAATTATACAGATGAAGCAGTATTAGAACAAGTAGCTGAGGAAGTGAACGAATTAATGAGCGAACGCGCCATGTTTGTATTTTAATTTGATTGTAAATTAATATAAAAAAAAGCAGTGTATTAGCACTGCTTTTTTTGTGGAATTAGAAGTAAAAAAAAATCCCGCAATTGCGGGATTTCTTATACATGAGAAAGAAACTACTAGTTTTTGTATCTTCTTTCTTTGATTTTTGCTTTTTTACCAGTAAGTTCTCTAAAGTAGTAGATACGAGCTCTACGAACTTTACCTCTTTGGTTCACTTCAATTTTTTGTAATGCAGGTAAGTTTACAGGAAATATACGCTCCACTCCAATTGCTCCAGACATTTTACGAATTGTAAAAGTTTCAGTAGCTCCAGTTCCTCTTCTTTGGATTACAACTCCTTTGAAGAACTGTGTTCTTGTTTTTTCACCCTCTTTAATTTCATAGTACACAGTGATGGTATCTCCGGCACCGAATTCTGGAAAATCTTTTCGGGTAACAAATTCGTTATTAACGAAATCAACTAAATTTGACATAGTTTAAAAAATAAAATAAATTCGATTCAAAGCAACATACACGTCTATCGCCAGAGGTTGATTCAAAGTGGGGGCAAAAGTATAAAAAAAAAATGAATAAACAAATTTGAAGTTCCAAAATAGTTGAAAATCGGATTTTTAGATTGTCAGACAATGGATTTTCAGATAATGGATTTTCAGACAATGGATTTTTAGACAATGGATTTTCAGACAATGGATTTTCAGACAATGGATTTTCAGACAATGGATTTTCAGACAATGGATTTTCAGACAGTGGATTTTCAGACAGTGGATTTTCAGATAATGGATTTTCAGACAGTGGATTTTCGGAACATCAGAACATCAGAATATCAGAACATCAGAATATTAGAACGTTCCGCAGTTTTGCTATGTGGCGGCTCGTTTAGTTCTTTATTGTAAAAATTTTAAAATTTATATTTGGCACATTTCTGTTTTAGAAAAACTAAACCAGCCATAGCGCCAAAGCAATGTTAGTCGATGTATTTATTTTTTTATTACTAATTTCTGATTTAAAATTCTATCTTCTGTTTTTATCAGTACAAAATAAATTCCATCCTTTAAATCGTATAAATCTATTTTTTCTGTTATTCTTTCGTTTACTTGTTTTATTAATCTACCAAGATTATCATAAATGTTTAAGCTTTTTACTAAAGATCCATCTCCTATTAATTCGATTTCTCCTTTACTTGGATTTGGATAAATTGAATATTTATTAATTAAATCATCAAATTCTTCATTTTTTAAAAAATTAGTTGTTGAATTAGGTCCTGTAGAATAATTATCACATACTGTTTGGGATGATGAATTGATGATGTTGACATTTATGTTGTAATCGATATTGTTAGGAGTACTAATTAGAAAATCATTACTGATTTGATAAACCGGTTGTAGGGAATTAAACCAATAACATACCGATAGATTTATGGTATTTCCAATAACGGTGTAGCTATGATTCAAATATCCAGCGCCGTTATAAGTGGTAACTAATAAATTTACGTTTATACCACCACTAACAGCAGTTGGAGTAATTTGATTAATTTCTATAGATTGTCCATTAGAACTTAAAACCTGACAAAGTAGTATTAAAAAAAGTAATTTCGTTTTCATAATATTAAATTCTATCTCGTTGTAAATAACAATAACGACTAACATCAAAACATCAAAACATCAGAATATCAGAATATCAGAATATCTGAACATCAGATCATCAAAATAAATTAATCATTTTCCAATAAATCGGGTCTTCTGTTTTTGGTGTGTTCAAAGGCCATATCCTCTCGCCATTTTTCGATTTTAGGAAAATTGCCACTCAAGAGAATTTCAGGAACTTTCCATCCATTATAATCCGCGGGGCGTGTGTAAATGGGAGGTGATAGCAAATTATCTTGAAAACTATCGGTCAATGCTGAGGTTTCATCGCTTAAAACGCCAGGAATCAATCGTATGATCGCATCACAAAATACAATAGCGCCAATTTCGCCACCACTCAACACATAGTCACCAATCGAAATTTCTCTTGTAATATGCATATCTCGAACTCGTTGATCGACACCTTTATAATGCCCACATAAAATCATGATATTCTCATACATCGAAATGGAATTGGCCATTTTTTGGTTCAATGTTTCACCATCAGGAGTCATGTAAATGATTTCGTCGTAAGTTCTTTCGGTTTTAAGTTTCGAAATGCAAGCATCTATTGGTTGTATTGTCATTACCATCCCAGCACCGCCTCCAAATTGGTAATCATCAACACTCTTTTGTTTGTTGGTCGTGTAGTCTCTCAAATTGTGAAAATGAACTTCTACCAACTCTTTTTCAATGGCGCGTTTCATAATCGAAGCCTCAAAAGGGCTTCGCATTAATTCAGGTAAAACGGTGATAATGTCTATTCGCATGATGCAAAGATAATTGTTTATTTTTTAGTGGCCGATAAAGAATAGACCATCGGAATTTTATTTTCTAAAGGTTTGATTCTAAATTTATTGGGTTCAAATTCTTCGGTTTGATTGAAACAATTATAGGGAGAATAATCAAATTCATGGAAACAATTCAATTCTAATCCATTCGAGAGCAATGCATTTAATAGTTCTGATGTGGGGTGATTCCAAGTGATTGTTTGGTTGGCAATTTTTGCTTCTCGATCAGCATAAGTACCAGTCTCTTCTTCAATAATGGCTTCGGTGTTGAAATAATTGTAAAAGATGTCTTTGAAATCATTGTCAAACATCCAAAGGACTGGGTGAAAATCAGCCATGATGAATTGGCCACCCGGGCGCAATACCTCTGAAATCACTTCGGCCCATTTGTTCAAATCGGGAAACCACCCAATCGTACCATAGCTGGTAAATACAATATCAAATTTTTCATGGATATATTTGGGCGTGTCATACACGTCACAACACACAAACTGAGCTTTCAGATTTAAGGTTTGAGTAAGTGCTCTAGCTTTTGCTATGGCTTTTTCTGAAAAATCTACCCCGGTTACTTCGGCTCCCATCTTAGCAAGAGAGAGTGTGTCTTGACCAAAATGACATTGAAGATGTAGGATTTTTTTGCCAGAAACGTCACCCAATAATTCTAATTCGATGTCGTTAAGCGTAGTTTTTCCTTTTAGAAAACCATTCATATCATAAAAATCGGAAGCCATATGAACGTCAACTTTATTGTTCCAAGTTGATTTATTGATGGCGCTATAATCGGTAGGATAACTCATAATTTAAAAATTAAACGCCAAATTGTCTCAAGTGGTGATCCACATGTTTCCACATTAGGGTATTCCAATCTTCCTCTGTCATATTTCCCCAAAAGGGATGCTTCTTAATTTTTATTGCGGCTGGTCCTTCGGAAGCAAACCGACTAAATTTTTCAATGAGTTCTTTTTTTGCCAATTCAAAATCGTAGGTTTCCATAAAGACAAATTCTTTAGCGGTAGGACTGTTGTGTAAGAACTCGTTATTGAACACTTTCTTTTTGGCCACTCTGCCCAGCACTTTCATTAAAAAGCTGACGTTTACTTCTTTTTGTCCAAACGCTACATCTATGGCTGCGCTACAGTGTTTCAGCATTTGATCCACATTCATTAAACCCCACAAGCCTTGCGATTCAGGCGTGAGTTGGTGAATACGTGCAATTATGGCCTCGTTTGATGCTTTGTCGTAAATGGAATTCATAAATTCGGGTTTAATTACTTTCAAAAATACAATTTTTCTCCGATTAATGTATTAATTTTGCATTTTCAAATTAAAATTCAAAACAATGGAAAACGGAATATACGCTAAATTTAACACGGCAAAAGGGGCAATTTTAGTAAAATTAACACACGATTTAACACCTGGAACAGTTGGAAATTTTGTGGGATTAGCAGAAGGTCAACTCGAAAATTCGGCGCGTCCAATGGGAAAACCTTATTATGATGGGTTAAAATTTCACCGTGTGATCCCCGATTTCATGATTCAAGGAGGGTGTCCTCAAGGTCAAGGAACGGGTGGTCCTGGGTATAACTTTGACGATGAATTTCATCCCAATTTAAAACACGACAAACCAGGCGTATTGTCTATGGCAAATGCAGGTCCAGGAACCAATGGTTCTCAGTTTTTTATTACGCATGTGCCTACCAATTGGTTGGATGGAAAACATACTGTTTTTGGACATGTTGTAGAAGGACAGGATGTAGTTGATGCAGTAGAAGGAGATGATGCGTTAGATAGTATTGAAATTATTAGAGTAGGTGAGGCAGCAGAAAAATGGAATGCGATTGAAGCGTTTCGTACATTCGAAGGTTCGCGTGCTAAACGCATTGAAGAGCAAAAAAGAATGGCAGAAGAAGCCTTAGAAAAATTGGCTGCTGGATTTCAAAAAACCGAAAGTGGTTTGCGTTACCAAATTATTCAAAAAGGATCGGGTATCCAAGCTGAAAAAGGTAAAAAAGTGTCGGTACATTATCAAGGAGCTTTAGAGAACGGACAAGTTTTTGATTCTTCTTATAAAAGAAAACAACCTATTGAATTTCAATTAGGAGTTGGCCAAGTGATTGAAGGATGGGACGAAGGTATTGCCTTGTTGCAAGTAGGAGATAAAGCGCGTTTTGTAATTCCATCTTATTTAGGTTACGGTTCTAGAGGTGCAGGTGGTGTAATTCCTCCAGATGCAACTTTAGTATTTGATGTCGAATTGATGGATGTTAAGTAAAAAGTAACTAGTAGGTTAAATTAAATCCTGAGATCATGTCTCAGGATTTTTTTATATATTTAGCCCAATAAACTGAAATCTATGAAAATCAAATTACTCCTTATCGTACCGTTTTTAAGTATGCTTTCTTGTGTGAGTAAAAAACAAGTAGCCACTCCAGTGCAAACATCTGAGGTTGTTGCAATACATGCAGAAGACCCCGGAAAGGGAATGTTTCAAAAACAATGTGCCGCTTGTCATGATTTGTATGCACCTACTGCCTACACAGCTCAACAATGGGAGCCAATTGTATTTGAAATGCAGAAAAAAGGGGGTATTCCAAATGATGAAACCTATATCATTTTAGATTATTTGAAAAAAAATGCGAAACCGCAGTAAATGAAAATTATTCCTTATTTCTTTTTGTTTTTTACTTTGATCACAGTGGGCCAAGTACCCCATTGCGGCTTTGATTTTACGTCTTATTTGGTCGTAAAGGCACATGAAGATGCGAAATTGGATAATATTGCCGATTTGAAAATTTCATTGGTCAACGAAAAAGGAGAAGAAGTAATCAATGAAAACAATAAATACAGTTGGAAAAATGCGAATCAAGCCCTAATTTTTACCCGAAATCACCTGATTAGTAAATCCAATGAACCTGAAAAGTGGTTTTTCCCCTATGCTGGAGATACTTATTTGTTGTCGGTAACTAATACTTTTCCGGCGGAAGAATTTTACATTAAGATTCAAGATACTCAAGGAAGGTTTCAAGAACAATTGGTCCAACTTCAGGCATTCAATATGTATATATTGTGTTCGAGTGAAAACGAACGCCAAGCACGTTCATTCGGACCACGAACCAATAGTCCAATTGAGGTAATACTCCTGCCCAAAGCAAAGTAATCAACATAACGCTTCATTTCTTTTTTTTTGGAGGTCATTTTCTTACTTTTGCAAGACAACACTATCAATCATGTACAAATTCATCATACGTCCTTTATTTTTCTGTTTCGATCCAGAAAAAATTCATTATTTTACTTTTTCTGCTATTCGATTTCTGAATAAAATTCCAGGTTTTTCAGGTTTGTTTAAAGCACTTTATGAAGTAAATGACCCGCGATTAGAGCGGGAAGTATTTGGTATAAAATTTAAAAACCCAGTTGGATTGGCCGCTGGTTTTGATAAGGACGCCAAATTATATCAAGAGTTGTCTAATTTTGGTTTTGGGTTTATAGAGATTGGAACTTTAACTCCCGTAGGTCAAGACGGAAATCCGAAAAAACGATTGTTTCGATTAAAAGAAGATAATGCGATCATCAATCGAATGGGATTCAATAATGGCGGGGTGCAAGAAGCGGTTACTCGCTTGAAAAAAAATAAAGGCGTTTTAATTGGTGGAAACATCGGTAAAAACAAAGTAACGCCCAATGAAGAAGCAGTCAACGATTATGAAATTTGTTTTGAAGCACTGTTTCCGTATGTTGATTATTTTGTAGTAAATGTAAGTTCTCCCAACACACCCAATCTTCGTGAATTGCAAGAAAAAGAACCCCTAAAAAAATTGTTACACACTTTAGAAAATAATAAATTACAGGAAGCTAACCATAAACCAATTCTGTTAAAAATTGCTCCTGATTTAACCGATGACCAATTAATTGATATTATTGATATTGTAAATGAGACAAAGATTGCCGGTGTAATTGCTACGAATACCACCATTTCTCGCGAAGGTTTACAATCGGAAAACAAATCAGAAATGGGCGGTTTGTCGGGCAAACCATTAACCAAACGGTCAACAGAAGTGATTCGTTTTCTTGCGGAAAAAAGTAATAAATCGTTCCCAATTATTGGAGTGGGTGGAATTCACACTGCCGAAGATGCGATGGAAAAGCTAAATGCGGGTGCCAGTTTGGTTCAGTTATACACAGGATTTATTTATGAAGGTCCGGCTTTGGTGAAAGCCATCAATAAAAAGATTTTAGCACAATCTTAAAATGGCTATCTTTGAGACAATGAACGAAATCAAAATCATAGAATGTCCGCGCGATGCCATGCAAGGCATTAAACCTTTTATTCCTACTGCTCAAAAGGTGAAGTACTTGCAAGCGCTTCTTCGTGTTGGATTTGATACGATAGATTTCGGAAGTTTTGTTTCGGCAAAAGCCATTCCGCAGATGCAAGACACAGCTGAGGTTTTGGCGCAATTGGATTTGTCGCAAACCTGCAGTAAATTATTGGCCATTGTTGCCAATACGCAAGGCGCTCAACAAGCAGCATTGCATCCCGAAATACAGTATTTAGGCTTTCCTTTTTCGATTTCGGAGAATTTCCAAATGCGGAATACCCATAAAACCATAGCGGAAAGTTTAATAACCCTTGAAGAAATTCTATCCATAGCCGATCAATCAAGCAAAGAAGTAGTAACTTATATTTCTATGGGATTTGGTAATCCGTATGGTGATCCGTGGAATGTTGATATTGTAGGGGAATGGACCGAAAAATTAGCCAATAAAGGGGTTAAAATTTTGTCTCTATCCGATACCGTGGGCAGTTCGACCCCCGAAGTAATTAAATACTTATTTTCCCATTTGATTCCGAAATATCCAGGGATTGAATTTGGCGCTCATTTGCATACTACCCCTGATAAGTGGTTTGAAAAAATTGATGCAGCTTATCATGCTGGTTGCCGACGCTTTGACGGCGCCATACAAGGATTTGGAGGTTGCCCCATGGCAAAAGATGAACTGACAGGTAATATGCCTACCGAAAAGTTATTGTCGTATTTTACCACCCAAAGAGAAAATACCCACACCAGCCCGATGAGTTTTGAAAGCGCCTACAACGAAGCGACGAAACTGTTTGGGGAGTTTCATTAAGTTGTATCGATTGGATTGAATCATTTCATTCTTTATTTCAAAGAAAACAATTCATTAAATATAGGGCACTATTCACTTTTTTTCGTACATTTGCATGCAATTTAACAGCTACAACAAATTGCACATGAAAGCACATACCACTAAGATCGTTGGCGAAGGCCTCACCTATGACGATGTATTGTTGATTCCTAATTATTCAGAAGTTTTACCGCGTGAAGTGAATATCCAATCGAAATTTTCGAGAAATATTACCTTGAATGTTCCTATTGTTTCTGCAGCTATGGATACGGTAACTGAAAGCTCTATGGCAATTGCTATGGCGCAAGAGGGCGGTATTGGGGTTTTGCATAAGAACATGACGATTGCCCAACAAGCAGCGAAAGTTAAAAAGGTAAAGCGTGCCGAAAGTGGTATGATCATCGACCCAGTAACCTTACCTTTGACAGCTACGGTGGGCGATGCAAAATCGGCTATGAAAGAATTCAGCATAGGCGGTATTCCTGTAGTGGATGAAAACGGCATTTTAAAAGGTATTGTTACCAATAGGGACTTGCGTTTTGAGAAAGTCAATTCGCGTTCTATTTTAGAAGTAATGACTTCTGAAAAACTAGTTACAGCCGCTCAGGGGACTACACTACAAGAGGCTGAAGGTATTTTACAAGAAAACAAAATTGAAAAATTACCCGTAGTTGATCACCAAAATAAATTAGTAGGTTTAATCACCTTTAGAGATATCACCAAATTAACCCAAAAACCTATTGCCAATAAAGATCGTTTTGGTCGTTTGCGTGTTGCGGCTGCCTTAGGGGTAACTGCTGATGCGGTTGAACGTGCTTCCGCTTTAGTAAATGCAGGTGTAGATGCCGTAATTATTGATACGGCACACGGACACACCAAAGGTGTGGTAGACGTATTGAAAGCTGTAAAAGCAAAATTTCCTGAATTAGACGTAGTAGTAGGCAATATTGCTACGGCAGAAGCCGCGTTGTATTTGGCTCAAAATGGAGCTGATGCAGTGAAAGTGGGTATTGGTCCAGGATCCATCTGTACGACAAGAGTTGTAGCGGGTGTAGGATTTCCTCAATTTTCTGCTGTGTTAGAAGTGGCAGCTGCCTTAAAAGGTACGGGTGTTCCCGTAATTGCCGATGGTGGTATTCGTTACACAGGGGATATTCCTAAAGCCATTGCGGCTGGTGCCGATTGTGTAATGTTAGGATCATTGTTAGCCGGAACAAAAGAATCACCTGGAGAAACCATTATTTTTGAAGGTAGAAAATTCAAATCGTACCGCGGAATGGGTTCGGTGGAAGCCATGCAAGAAGGGTCTAAAGATCGTTATTTCCAAGATGTGGAAGATGATGTAAAAAAATTGGTTCCTGAAGGCATTGTGGGTCGTGTACCTTACAAAGGAGAATTGAACGAAAGCATGCAACAATTCATAGGTGGTTTAAGAGCCGGAATGGGGTATTGTGGATCAAAAGACATACAAACCTTACAAGAAAGCAGTCGTTTCATTCGAATTACAGCAAGTGGTATTGGTGAAAGCCATCCGCATAATGTTACCATTACCAAAGAAGCTCCCAATTATTCGAGATAATTTTCGGAAAACAGTATAAAAAAATCCATTCTGATTGGTCGGAATGGATTTTTTTTATGTTTAAGATTTGAAATTAAATCCCCAAATAATTACTTGGTGTAATGTGCATCAATTCGGCTCTAACTTCTTCCGAAACGTTTAAAGTTCCGATGAAGTTGTGAATGGCTTCTTGATTGATTACAGTATTGGTTCGTGTTAAATCTTTCAACGCTTCATACGGATTAGGATAACCTTCTCTACGAAGAATAGTTTGAATGGCTTCGGCAACTACCGCCCAGTTTTTTTCCAAATCTTCCGCAAATTTGTCTTCGTTCAAAAGCAATTTGTTTAAACCTTTCAAAGTTGCTTCAAAGGCAATTAGCGTGTGGCCCATTGGGACACCAATATTACGTAAAACTGTACTATCTGTTAAGTCACGTTGTAATCTTGAAAGCGGTAATTTGGCTGAAAGGTGCTCGAAAATGGCATTGGCAATTCCTAAATTTCCTTCCGAATTTTCAAAATCAATTGGGTTTACTTTATGGGGCATCGCCGACGATCCAATTTCGCCTGCTTTGATTTTTTGTTTGAAATAGTCCATAGATACATATGTCCAAATGTCGCGGTCTAAGTCAATTAAGATCGTATTAATGCGTTTTAGTGCGTCAAAAAAGGCCGCAAAATGATCGTAATGTTCAATTTGAGTTGTGGGAAACGAATGGTGTAAACCCAAGCTGTTCTCAACGAATTCGGTACCAAATTTTTTCCAATCGGTGTTAGGATACGCTACTTTATGTGCATTATAATTTCCAGTTGCTCCTCCAAATTTAGCAGCAAAAGGAACATTGAACAGCAAACGCATTTGCTCTTCCAAGCGTTCTACGAAAACTAAAATTTCTTTTCCCAAACGAGTAGGTGAAGCAGGTTGACCATGGGTTCTGGCTAGCATCGGTATATCCGACCATTCCATCCCTAGTTCTTTTAATTTTGCAATCACGCTCACCAAACCGGGTAAGTAAACTTTTTCAAAAGCTTCTTTGGTAGACAAAGGGATTGCCGTGTTATTGATGTCTTGTGAAGTTAATCCAAAATGGATGAATTCTTTGTAAGCTTGTAAACCCAATCCGTCAAATTTTGATTTGATGAAATATTCTACTGCTTTTACATCGTGGTTGGTTGTTTTCTCTGTTTCTTTAATCCAAAGGGCGTCTTCGGTAGAAAAGTTTTGATAAATAGCTCGTAACGAATTATATATTGATTTGTCTATGGTAGCCAATTGTGGTAAATCGGCTTCGCGTAGTGCGATGAAATATTCGACTTCTACTAAAACACGGTACTTAATTAAGGCTTCTTCTGAAAAAAAAGGAGCTAATGAAGCAGTTTTACTTCTGTAACGACCATCGATGGGCGAAATAGCATTTAATTCGGTTAATTGCATGTTGATGTTGTGTGTTGTTTAACGAAGTGCAAATTTAGTAATTAGTGATTAGTTATGCGACATTAGTTCAGAGTTTTTTACGTTAAAAGCAAAAGTTCTTCTTTCACTACTTTCATTCCTTCAACGGCTGTTAGCGGAATGACTTTCAACGGGTTGGCCAAATCATAAATGGAGGCAGGTTTGGGATCAATATAATAGACAGGAACATTGGGTTGGATGTAATGCATCAATCCCGCAGCGGGGTATACTTGTAAGGAAGTTCCAATGATAAGGAGTACATCTGCAGTGGACACAATTTCAATGGCTTTGTCTAGCAAAGGAACGGCTTCGCCAAACCAAACAATATGGGGGCGTAATGGATGTCCTTGCGCATCATTTGTTCCAATGTGCAAGTCGGTTTTCCAATCCAATACATAGGCCTCATCGGCTACACTGCGTACTTTTAACAATTCGCCGTGCAGGTGTAATACGTTCAAACTACCAGCTCTTTCGTGTAAATCATCAACGTTTTGTGTAATGATTTGAAGCGTAAAGAATTGTTCTAATTCGGCCAATATTTCGTGCGCTGTATTGGGTTGCACCGTAAGGAGTTGGGCCCTGCGTTTGTTGTAAAAATCGAGTACTAATTTTGGATTTTTTTTCCATCCCTCTGGTGAAGCCACTTCCATGATATCATGCCCTTCCCATAAGCCATCTGCATCACGAAAGGTCTTGATGCCACTTTCGGCACTAATACCGGCACCCGTTAGTACGACTATTTTTTTCATACCACAATTTTCATTTTCTTTGTAGTAAATTTATAAAAAATGGATGTTAAGGATCACGATTTTTTAAATTATTTAGAAGGTTTTCTGACTGAAAATAGAAAAGAAGGTTTTTTGCGGGTCTTGCAAAACCGCACCAAGCATTTTACTGTTGCCATGGAAGATGTGTATCAATTGCATAATACCAGTGCGGTGATGCGCAGTTGTGAGGTTTTTGGCATACAGGAATTGAACGTGATCGAACAAAAATTTGGTAAGCGTATAGATACAGAAATAGCCATGGGGGCGCAAAAGTGGGTGGATGTTTTTCGTTACAACTCCGTGCAAAATTGTTTGGATGCCATGCGAGCAAAAGGCTATCAAATCATTGCCACGACCCCTCATGATGATTCGTGTTTGCTGCATGAATTTGATATCACAAAACCTTCGGCCTTATTTTTTGGAACCGAGCGTGATGGATTGTCAAAAGAAGTATTAGAACAAGCTGACGGATTTTTGAAAATCCCGATGGTAGGCTATACCGAGAGTTTGAACATTTCGGTTTCTGCAGCAATTATTATACAGGATATTACGAATCGTTTGCGCCAGTCTGACTTAGATTGGAAATTAACAGATGAAGAGGTTTGGGAAAAGCGATTGGATTGGGCTCGTAAATCAATTAAAGATATTGAGTTTATCGAGCGAAAATATTGGGAAGCACTACAAAATCAATAGCCTTATTTGTTTTTTTTCAAAATTTTGTATTCTTCATAGCACAGGCTGATGGCATCCATAATTTGTAAGTCGTTAGCCGTTTGAATAAAATATTCGGAATAGTTGCAGTTTTCTAAGATTTGCGGAATATCATCTTTGTCGATCTCTAATAGCGCGGCAAGCGTTTCACGATCAAATTTGGTAGCCAATAAATTGCGAACGGTGTCATCCTTTTTCATTTCTTTTAGTTTCTTCATTTCATTTGGTCGTTTGCCAAATACATTATAGAGAAAATCAGCCGGATTGAAAATAGAACGCATAACTTTTGAAACGGCGCTTGGCGATTTGTCACCTGCTTCATATCCAGCATTTAACCCAGAAATACTGTATCTAAAACCGTCATTGGCCACAGGAATGAGTTGGGT
>JACCDK010903698.1_pt1 | contig 13017 bp, 9 predicted proteins | sample 7445871 | NCBI WGS metagenome assembly JACCDK01 (sample SAMN15323436, study PRJNA562643) | freshwater metagenome | isolation source: river surface water | place: USA:Blue River Watershed | collected 2017-08-15 | reverse complement strand
TTTAGCTCCGGAAATAAGTAGGTGCCAAACCAGCGGCCGACCATCATGCCAAAAGGAAAGGCAAGAACAAGAGTGGTGGCTAATGCGGCAGAGAGGCTTGCTTTATCACGCAGTAATGCAGCCGACCAGAATGCGATAGCAAACTCTGCAGAAATCGTAAACATGAGACCGAACCAACTCACCCAATACTTGATTGGAAGAGAACCACGTTGGTGCCCTTCTTCATCTGGAATGTGCTCGGGATTGTGGTGACGGCCGAGCGTTAAATAGAGAATTACGGCAAAAGGAATACAAACTAGCAATCCCAAGCGCCAACTAAATTGTGTTCCCGCAATAATTCCGATGATTAAGTTACCGAGTAAAACGAAAGCTGAATTAACTCCGTTAGCTTGTGAGACTGCGCGCGGAGCGTGTTGTTCGTAGTGGCTAGATAGGTACATCAAAGAGTTATTCACCGTCATTGATAATCCAACGCCAGCAAAGAGAATCGCCGGAATGGTCTGCCAGGCATATGGAAGAACGATGAATGCCATCGCTCCAATATTGAAGATGGTGAGCCCTAACCAGATGCTCTTGTAACGCCCGAATCGATGAGCAAATGGGGCATTGAGATAGCCCGCAATAATTGATGCAACGCCGAGCGCCGTGCCATGGAGACCTGCGATTGCACCTGAGGTGCCTTGGTCTGCCTGCAGTAAAGGGATGGCTGGGCCGAAGCCGCCCATAAAAATTCCGAAGACCCCGGTTTGCAGTGCGACGAGCCAGAAAACGTTATCGCGCTTGTAGATCGCTCCAGTCAATGTGCTATTTCTTCAAATTATCCACGACATATTCAATGCACTGCGTGAGTGCAGATACATCGTCAGGATCAATGGAGGGGAACATGCCAACTCGAAGTTGGTTCTTCCCTAATTTGCGATATGGCTCAGTATCAACAATTCCATTTGCGCGCAGCGCTTTTGCGATTTCTAGCGCATCAATTCCTTCATCAAAATTAATCGTCGCTACAACCTTGGAGCGCATTGCAGGATCAGATACAAAAGGAGTTGTGTAGGAAGTTTTCTCGGCCCAGCCATACATTATTTCTGCAGATCTTGATGAGCGACCGGCAGCAAATGACATACCGCCATTGGTATTCATCCACTCAATCTGATCGGCGAGCAACATGAGCGTCGCTACTGCGGGGGTGTTATAGGTTTGATCCAAACGCGAATTTTCAATTGCAATTGTTAGGTCAAAGAAAGCTGGAACCCAGCGCCCACTTTCCTTAATTTTTGTAACACGCGCAATTGCAGCAGGGCTCATCAATGCCAGCCACAATCCGCCATCAGATGCAAAAGACTTCTGCGGCGCAAAATAATAAGTGTCAAACTCGTTGGCGCTAACTTCTAATCCACCAGCTGCACTTGTGGCATCAACAAGTACCAGTGCACCGTCTGTTCCTGATGGCCGCTTAATTGGCATTGAAACCCCAGTAGATGTTTCATTATGAGTCAATGCGTATACATCAACACCAGATTCAGCAACAGGAAGCGGATGTGAGCCAGGTTCAGATTTGATTACTGATGGCTCGTCAAGGAAGGGAGCCTCTTTGGCGGCAGCCGCGAACTTAGATGAGAATTCACCAAAACTTAAATGCTGAGATTTCTTTTCAATAAGTCCAAAAGTGGCGATATCCCAGAAAGCTGTGGATCCGCCATTGCCGAGAACTACTTCGTAACCTTCGGGAAGACTAAAGAGAGAAGTAAGCCCCGTGCGTACTCGACCGACTACGTTCTTGACTGCTTTCTGGCGATGTGAAGTGCCTAGTATTGATGAACCAGATGAAGCGAGAGCCGCGATAGCTTCAGGGCGAATCTTTGATGGACCACATCCAAAGCGGCCATCACGCGGCTTTAAATTATCGGGAATTTTAATATCGGACATAGATCTCCAAGCCTATGGGAAGAAACGTTCTAGCTTCCAATTGGATTCTCCTTGGTTGCTATCAAAATCAATATCGCGTGTGAAGCGCAAGCGATCATGTAAGCGTGAATAGCGCCCTTGCCAGAACTCGATACTCGTGGGTGTGACCAAGAACCCACCCCAATGTGGAGGTTTGGGAACACTTGAGCCTTCGGGATAGCGCTCTGAAAATTCTTTCCAACGCGATTCAAGAACTTCGCGCGATTCCAGTTTGCCTGATTGGTCACTAGCCCATGCCCCGATTTGGCTCGACCATGGTCGCGTTGCAAAGTACTTTTCAGATTCAGCCTCTGAAATCCGCATCGCCTCACCGAGCACTATTACTTGGCGTTCCATGGGATACCAGGGAAAGAGAAGTGAAACCGCAGCGTTGGAAGAAATCTCTTGAGATTTGCGAGAGTCGTAATTGGTGAAAAAGGTAAATCCTGCAGTCGTCACATCTTTCAATAGAACCGTTCGTGAGGTTGGTTTACCAGATCCCACAGTGGAGAGCACCATGGCGTTAGCCTCGACAATCATCGAATTGGCTGCAGCTTCTGAAAGCCAGATTTGAAATTGAGATACTGGATCAGGGTTGATGGCAGATTCAGTAATTCCAACTTCACCGTAGGAGCGACGCATCGCAGAGATTTCAGCGCGGTCGACGGCGGGCTGATTTCTCTCTGTCATGGGTGTATCTAACGTCACTTTAGGCAATAGGGCACCTTAGACAGGGTCGTTTTGCGTGCCTCAATTGAAGGTGCAGAATACGGCGCATGGCAGATGACTTTAAACCTGGTCTTGAAGGCGTAATCGCATTTGAATCAGAAATTGCTGAACCCGATAAAGAGGGCAGTGCGCTTCGCTACCGCGGTGTAGATATCGATGATCTCGTTGGCCGCGTTTCATTTGGAAATGTGTGGGGCCTTCTAGTTGATGATGAATTTAATCCAGGACTTCCTGCCGCAGAACCATTCCCCATTCCGATTCACTCCGGCGATGTTCGAGTCGATGTGCAATCGGCAATTGCAATGCTCGCGCCAGCATGGGGTTTGAAACCACTTCTTGATATCTCCGATGAAGAAGCACGTAGCAATCTTGCTCGTGTCTCTGTCATGTTGCTTTCGTATGTTGCCCAATCAGCACGTGGTACTTGGCAGCCAATGATTCCGCAATCGGAAGTTGATAAAGCACACACTGTTGTTGAGCGCATGATGATTCGCTGGAGAGGCGAACCCGATCCAAAACATGTTCGTGCCATTGATGCTTACTTTGTTTCAGCTGCAGAACATGGCATGAACGCCTCCACTTTCACGGCACGCGTTATCGCCTCAACCGGAGCAGACGTTGCTGCGTCAATCTCTGGTGCTATCGGAGCAATGTCAGGACCGCTTCATGGAGGTGCGCCTTCTCGCGTTCTTCATATGATTGAAGAAGTTGAAAAGCGTGGAGATGCACGTGCATATGTCAAAGATTTGTTAGATAAAGGTGAGCGTTTGATGGGATTTGGACATCGCGTTTATCGCGCTCAAGATCCCCGTTCTCGCACTTTGCGCCGTACCTGCGAAGAACTCGGCGCGCCACGTTATGAAGTAGCAAAAGCATTGGAAGAAGCAGCACTTGCAGAATTACGGGAACGACGTCCCGATCGTGTTTTGGAAACTAACGTTGAATTCTGGGCCGCCGTACTTCTTGATTTCGCAGAAGTACCTGCACATATGTTTACACCGATGTTTACTTCTGCTCGTACAGCTGGTTGGTCTGCCCACATCTTGGAGCAGAAGCGAACTGGTCGCTTGATTCGTCCTTCTGCTCGCTACATCGGAAAGGCGCCTCGAAAGCCTGAAGATGTGAAGGGTTGGGATAAGAGCGTTCCTGGCGTACATAAATAGGCGTTCATAAGTAGTTCAGTCTTAATGTAAACGCGCATGCAAAATCGGCGCTTTATAACAAAAAAGTAACTCATTGATCTATCCGCCAGCGCAGGGCTTTTTGCCTTGACTGCCTTAACTCTTCAGGTTGAAATGGGCTCCTCTGTAACCCCTCGTTACAGAATCCCTGCAGGGTAAATAAGGAGTATCAATGAACAAGAGATTATCGATGGGGTTTGTTGTCACAGCAGCGTTAGCGCTGACTGCTGGCTTACTAACTCCAGCAAAAGCGGCTACCACAGTTCTTGTGTGGGCCGATGAAAGTCGCGGTCCGAATCTAGTTAAGACTTTGAAAGATAAGTCTGATTGGGTTGATGGCGTAGAGATTGAAGTGAAGTCATTTTCAGGTTTTGATGCGCTCAAGACAGCAATTGATGCTGCAACTGCGACATCCGGACCAGACATTGTTGTGGGAGCAAATGACTGGGTTCCAACATTGGCTAAGAATGGAAAACTCGCTCCACTCACTCTCACCGCGGCGCAAAGAGCTCGCTTCTCAGCGCCTCAGTTCTATGACTTGACATACAAGAAGAAGCTTTATGGAATTCCTGTTGATGTTAACAACGTTGCAATGGTCTACAACACCAAGCTCGTTACCACGGCTCCAAAAACTTTTGGAGACATGGTTGATTATTACAAGGCCAACAAGACTTCCAAGAATTTGAAAGCTGGACTTTGTGTAGCTGGTGGTGGAATGTCATGGGGAGCTCACTCAGTTGCATCGGCTCTTGGAGCGGATGCCTATTACTTCAACCCAGATGGACGCATTAATAAGTCGAAAACCTTTAATCCAAATGTCTTCGGTGCAAATGTCAAGAAGTTCTTGCTTGATGGAAAGAAGAGCAATGGCTTCTTCCCCGCTTCTGATACTGGCTGCAAAGATAACTTCCTCGCAGGTTCCGTTCCCTTTGCAATCATTGGAAACTGGGATTGGACTGATTACACAGCTAAAGGTTTCACCATGAACCTCATGCCAGTACCTGGCGCAACTGCAGGTCAGAATGGAAATGCGTTCGGATCTGTTTCTGGAGCCCTATTGACTACTTTCGCTGCAACTCGCGGCCGTGAAGCAGCCGCAAAGTCTGTACTCACAGACTTCTTCGGCTCAACAGCGGGACAAGTTGCTTACCAAAAGTATGAGAAGCGCCCACCCGCTGAAAAAGGCGCGGCTAGCTCCGCTTCTGTAACAGATGGCCAAAAGGGATTTGGTGCTTCAGCATCAGCCGCCAGCATTCCTCAAGTTGGTGCAATCCTTAATGGCGCAGGTAAGAGCTACTGGGATTCACTCCCTGCTTACTGGACTTCTGTTCTCGTTGACGGCAAAGATCCAGTAGCCGAAGCTAAAAAGCTTGCTGGAATATATTTGGCAAACTTGAGAGCGGCAGCAAACGATATTTAGTCGTTTCCGCTAGAAGATCATGAGGGAACTAGCTCGGAGTTATGTTCGAGTTAGTTCCCTCAAAACTTACCGAGTGAGGATCTAGTCAAATGACGGTTTTTTTGCGAGGGAGAGTGGCCCTTGTAATAAAAGTTTTTCTCCTTGCATTAATCACCGCCGTTCTTCTGCTTTTGACTCAGAGCGCTTTCGCTCAAAAGCAGTACGCCATAGCAGGATTTTTGGCCATAGCAATAATTCTCCTCAATTTCACATACTTCAGTAAGAAGTCAGTTCCTCTGAAGTTTTTTATCCCTGGAATACTCTTATTAACTGCGTTTGTTGTGACGCCCATTTTGTACACGCTAGTGATGTCGACATTTACGTATCGAACCGGCAATTACATCAGCAAGGATCAAGCAATTGCGAGAATTGAGGCTCTCGCAATTGAACCGGATGAAAACGGAACTGCCTTCGATATCGTTGTTGGTGCATATCAAGGCAACTCTGCGATTCTTGTCTCCGATGTTGCCAATTCACTCTACTTTATTTCTACAGAGAGAGACCTATTTCCTTTAGATGCCTCTGTTGTGACTCTGGACGAAAATGGAGTTGCACAAGCTTCAATTGATTTTGTTCCCACAGCATCCGGAGAAGTTTCAGGAAGTGAAGCAGCGAAAGTTAGATACAAGTTTAAAGATGAGTTTTTCATTAATGTCGAGAGTCTTAGCGTTGGGGTGGTCTATCGGCAAAACCTTGAGTATTTTCCGAGTGAAGACCAATTTAGAAGTTTGGTAAGTGATGCAATCTATGTCGATAATGGAGACGGAAACTACGTCAATCCGAGCGACCCCAACGATAAATTGGAGCCGGGATGGCGAGATCCAGCATGGTTCTCAAATTACTTGAGACTCTTTCAAGATGAACAAGTCAGGTCCCCGCTCATTTCGGTGTTCATCTGGACCGTAGTCTTTGCTTCTCTAACTGTAGTAACTCAATTTTCTTTTGGGCTATTACTGGCTTTGGCATTAAACAAGCCCATTCGAGGAAGGCGTATTTACCGCTCCATTCTAGTTCTGCCTTACGCAATGCCAAGCATTATGTCTATTTTGATTTGGGGTGGAATGTTTAATACTGAATTCGGAGCAATTAACGAGATTTTAGGAAGGCAGATAGCTTGGTTTCAGGATGCCACATTTGCTAGAACAGCGGTGATTCTTGTAAATCTTTGGTTAGGTTTTCCGTATTTCTACCTTGTATGTAGTGGTTCTCTGCAAGCAATTCCCAGTGAACTTACAGAAGCGGCGGCAATCGATGGGGCTAATCCCCGACAGGTCTTTCGAAAAATAACTCTTCCCTTGCTGCTTCAGATACTTTCACCGCTTCTCATCGCATCCTTTGCGTTTAATTTCAATAATTTCAATCTGATTTATTTGCTGACGGGTGGTGGTCCAAAGGCGCAGTTGGATGGAGAAATTGCCGGAGCGACCGATATCCTTATTAGCTATACCTATCAGATTGCATTTGGAACGAACATTCAAGACTTAGGTCTGGCTAGTGCGATTTCAGTAATTATATTTGTAATAGTTGCTGCTATTTCATTGTATGGTGTTAAGAAGTCGAAGGTGCTGGAGAGTTTCCAATGATTAAGTGGCTAAGAGAAAATCTATGGAGGCATATAACAGGGATTGTCATGTGTGTTTTTGCTCTTTTCCCTTTGTATCTTGTTGTAATAACCTCCTTTAATGAGTCAGGTAGCTTAAAAGTTACTTCATTTCTACCTACTGAAGTTTCATTAGAAAATTACAAATTACTATTTACGGACGAGCGAATTCCATATTTGACTTGGATGAAGAATTCATTAGTAGTCGCATCCTTTGTCGCCGTCGTATCTGTAACCATTGGTGCAGCTTCTGCATTTGCATTCAGCCGACTTAAATTTAAAGGCAAGAAATTTGGAATTCAGTCACTGTTGCTAATCCAGATGTTTCCAGCAATCCTGGCTCTTTCTGCCGTGTACGTAATTATGGAACGGGTTTACACATTTGCGCCAGAAATCGGATTGGGAACGCAAGCAGGCTTAATTTTGGTCTACCTTGGTGGCGCGATGGGCGTAAATATCTGGCTTTTGAAAGGGTTCGTTGATTCGATTCCAGTTGAGCTAGACGAGGCGGCAAAGATTGACGGAGCCAGTGCGGTCCAGACGTATTGGTTAATTTTCGTTCCCCTTGCGGCTCCCGTACTCGCGGTCGTAGCACTCCTAAGTTTCATTGGAACATTCAATGAGTTTATTTTGGCTCGGCTATTTCTCGTTGGTGTCGAAAGCCGCACCGTCGCGGTTGGGTTACAACAATTCATAGGTGGTCAATTCTCTGAGAATTGGGGTCCATTTGCGGCAGGATCCATTATTGCCTCAATCCCGATTGTTGTGATCTTTTTGAGTTTGCAGCGCTACATCATTAGTGGACTCACAGCAGGTTCAGTCAAGGGATGAAACCAAAAAGATTTGTCACCACAGTCATTCTAAGCACAATTTTTGCTCTTTCTCTGACTTCATTACGTGCTCAAGCTGATACAAATTCGAATGTTGGTTTGCGCCAGGACGTTATTTATTTTGTGATGCCAGACCGATATCGCAATGGTGATACCTCCAACGACAATTTGCCAGGTTTTAATCCGACACATACAGCGTTCTTCCACGGCGGAGACCTTAAGGGCTTGACTGGTAATTGCCGCGACGATGACGGGCTTGCTCGACTCAAAAAACTTGGATTTACTGCGGTTTGGCTTACTCCACTTGTAGTTCAACAACCCCCAACTGATGGAGGAGCTGGTTATCACGGCTATTGGGGCGTTGATTTTCTCAATGTTGATCCACATCTTGGAACCAATCAAGATTTAGTCGCGCTGAGCGAATGTGCAAAAAAATTGGGACTTAAATTAGTACTTGATGTTGTAACAAATCACACCGGTGACATAATTTGGTATCAAGATAAATTAGCCTATATTCCTGAAAAATATGTGGGAATAAAGAATCCAGCGTGGCTAAATGATATTTCTAACTACCACAATGTTGGCGATATGAATAGTTGCTGGAGTGAAGGAGCATGCTCAAGAGATGGCGATTTCTTTGGCCTCGATGATTTAGCAACTGAGAAAGAGACTGTCTATTCGGGTTGGGCTGATGTCTACGGGTCATGGATTTCGAGATTTGGTTTTTCGGGATTTCGAGTCGACACGGCAAGACATGTTGATGAAGAATTCTTTAAGAATTGGTCACCACTGATAAATGAGCGAGCGAAAAACGCGGGAATTAATGACTTTACAATCTTTGGTGAAGTTTGGGTGCAGAGCCCCGTAGATCTGATGCGATACGTGCGTGTCAACAAAATTCAAACCGTTCTAGATTTTCCTTTTCAACGTATTTCTGTTGAGTATGCAGCATCATCTTCAGATGCCACAACACTTCAAAATTTCTTCGAATATGACGACTACTATACGGATCGAGATTCGTCCGCTCAAAATTTAGTAACGTTCCTTGGAAATCATGACATGGGTAGGGCGGCATTTCTTATTGAAGCCAAAAAAATCAATCCTGCATCTCAACAACTTTCCCGAGTAAAACTTGCACATTCACTTTTGTACCTAAGTCGCGGAATTCCGGTCGTTTATTATGGTGATGAAGTAGGAATGACCGGTACAGGTAGCGGAAACGACCAGCTTGCTCGCCAAGACATGTTCCCAACAAAGGTCGCACCTTGGAAAGCTGAAAAGAGGGTGGGAAGTAGGTCTGTTGGTAATGGTGACTCATTTGAACTTAACGCTCATCCAATAGCAGAACACATCAAGAATTTGGCAACCATCAGGAAAACTTATCCTGCACTTGCAAATGGTCAGATGCAGATTAGGTACGCACGCGGACCCGTTTTTGCATTCTCAAAGAGAGATCAGGGAAGTAACCAAGAGTTCGTTATTGTGATGAACAATAGCTCAAAACGCCAAATTGCGAAGATTCCTACTGCTACAAATTCTTCATGGAAGCGTGTCCTCGGCGATGGAAGTTGGGGTGCATCAAAGGCTAATCTTGAAGTATCAATACCTGCTTTTGAAACGCTAGTTTTGAAGGCCACAAAAGGCATTACAGAACGAGACGTTAAAATTGGAAATTTAAAAGCAGAAGAGGATTTTCTTACGGGCTTTCACTCAATAAAAGCGCAAGTCACATCACGCGATTTAGTCACAACTGAGTTTTTTGTGCAAGAGGGAACTAAATGGCAAACATTAGGAATAGATTCTAATTATCCGTTTACTTACTATCTAAACCCTGAAGAAATCTCAGGAAAGATTATGATTAAAGCAATTGTTACTGATTCGAGAGGAAAGGTTTATGAATTCAAGCCACTCTCTCTCACTATCGCCGCACCATGACGGCAGCGAACTCTATTTGAGTTCGCTCTCCCCAAAAATTGGCGAGACAGTATTATTTCGTTTTAGAGCGCCAATAGATTACAGAATAGATGAAGCTATATTGCGTGCGCATATTGATGGAGAGCCTCGATTTTTTAAAATGGCTCGCACCATTGCTGCTGGGGAGCAATGGTGGAGTGGGAAAATAGAAATAATAAATAAGATAACTCACTATCGCTTTCTTATTCTTAACGGAAACCGCTACACATGGTTGAATGCTGAGGGATTACACAATAATGACGTAACGAGTGGCCACGATTTTCAACTGCTTGCTATCAGGAAATTTCCAGATTGGATCAGATCGAGTGTTTTTTATCAGATTTTTCCAGATCGATTTGCTTCGACTGGTCAATACCGAGAGTTGAAACCTCAAGATTTTGTTTCACGGGATTGGAATCAAATACCTCGAGGTCGTCATAAAACAACCGGAATTGAATACTTTGGAGGGGATCTGGACGGCGTTCGTGAACATATAAATCACATAATCAACTTGGGCGCTAACGGCATATATTTCACACCATTTTTTCCGGCTCGCTCAACTCATAGATACGATGCAAGTTCTTTTGATGAAGTTGATCCTCTCCTTGGTGGAGATGACGCACTCTTAAGACTCAAAAGAGTCAGTGATAAAGCTGGAATTTCGCTGATGGGAGATCTCACAACTAATCATTGCGGGGCGGGACATCCTTGGATCAAGAAGGCATTAACCAGTAAGGGAAATCGAGAGCGTGAATTTTTCTATTGGGATAAAAAATCGAAACATGGATATGAGGGATGGTGGGGCTTAGCCTCCCTACCAAAACTAAATTACAACTCTTCCTATTTGGTCGATTTGATGTACAAAGGAAAGAATTCCATCGTAAAGAAGTGGCTAAAAAAGCCTTTCAAATTATCGGGCTGGAGAATTGATGTCGGGAATATGACTGGCATCTACCGTGACGATGATATTCACGACGCAGTGGTAAGAGGTGTCCGAGAAGCGCTCGATGAAGTAAATCCGGATGCCTGGCTTGTTGCTGAAAATGCGGACCACTTCCCAAAGGATCTTGATGGATTTGGTTGGCATGGCACCATGAACTACACAGGATTCATGAGACCAGTTTGGGGTTGGCTCGCCAAAGATCCCGATATCGAAAATGGTTTTTTTGGTGTTCCCACTCCGGTTCCGAGTTTCACTGGAGCAGAGATGGCTCGAACGATGCAGGAGTTCGCGGGATCAATACCGTGGAGATGTTTTGTCTCAAGCATGCTACTTTTAGATTCACACGATACAGCGCGTTTTCGTAATGTTGTTGGCAAGAGCAAAGCAAGACATCTCGTTGGAATGGGTCTGCTCTTAACTTATCCAGGAGTTCCTTCCATATTTGCTGGGGATGAAATTGGCCTGGAGGGAGCGTGGGGTGAAGATTCCCGCCGAACAATTGATTGGACGGAGAGTAATTGGGATCATGAACTGTTTTCTGAAGTAAAGAAAATAGTCAGCATACGGCGCACCTCACACGCCTTATCTAATGGCGGCATGCGTTGGGTACTGATTCAAAACGATGCTATCGGATATTTGCGAGAATCAGGCCAAGATCGCATCCTTGTTATTGCTGCGCGAGCCAAGTGCAGAGTAAAAATGGGTGATTTCGTTGCTGGAGCACAAGTCCTTTACGGTCCAACATTGAGAGGTAACTCTTTCCAATCTAAAGGTCCAGCAATTGGTATTTATCGTCTTCCCTCACTTAGCCAGAATCGAATAGGTTCATCAATATAACTGGCCCATGAACGTTCGTTGTGGGAAGTTCGATGATAAACCTTAGATATGAATCTCTGCTCATCCCAGCCTTCCATTTCCATCATGCGGTTGGCATGATTTTGAAATGGTTCATATTGTGAATCGAGGCCTTTAGTACCTCGACTCATCCAAATTCGAAAATCTTCGCGATTTGGAAGTTGAGGAATCATCCAGTCTACGAGTGGAATTCCCGCCAACACCCAGTGAGGTGATAGTGCCAAAGCAGTATTAAATTTTTCTGGATGTTTTATGGCGGCATAAAGTGTGGCTAGTCCGCCCATAGAAGAGCCAATCATTGCCGTTGAACTAGGTTGCAGACTTGAATTAGTTTGTGAAGCTATTTTAGGAACAATTACATCGAAGATGGACTCTAAGTAAGCATTTCCTGTTAATTCCTTGGCTGAGATGCTCGAGGTATAGCTAGGTTGCATTCCGAGTCGAAATGGATCCTCTGGGCATAAGTCTTTTGCGCGACCATTTGGATTTTCCTTTGAAGAGCTATGAAAAACTCCGATGATGAGCGGCGGCATCTTGCCCAACTCACGGGCAATACGTAAACATGATTGTGCCAACTTCCAAGTATAAATAAAAGTTGCCGTCTTTCTATCAAAGATGTTTTGACCATCATGGGCAATGAGTACATGGTCGCTACCGCCGCGGGGTCCCCAAAAATCAACAGTTCTCCCCGAGAAATCGACTCGGGTAACGCATCCCGGAATCCCACGCACTTGAAAGCGCTTAATCTCTCGCATAATGGTTGAATCATGCCATGGGTAAACGAGCTATTTTCTGGTTCAGAAGAGATTTAAGACTTGCCGATAATCCAGCTCTGCTCGCGGCAATCGATGAAGCGGATGATGTCATTCCACTTTTCATAATGGATGATGAAATTGCAGAACGCTCAGGCGCGCATCGTCGTTCCTATCTTGCTGCTTCATTACATGCCCTTAATGAATCACTAAATGGAAGTCTCTTTGTGAAGAGTGGCAGCCCAGCAGAAGTAATAGCAGATCTTATGAAGCGCTATAAAGCCGAATCTGTGCATTCCGCATTTCCATTTGCTCCATATGGTGAAGCAAGAGATGAAGAACTGAAGTTAGCAGGTATCGAAATACAGCAACTTGGTAGCGGGTACGCAGTTGCGCCTGGCAGAGTTAGAAAAGATGATGGAACAAATTATCGGGTGTACACACCTTTCTATCGGGCATGGTTGGCACATGGTTGGCGCGCTCCAGTATCAGCTCCAAAGAACACACAATGGGTATCTCCCCAGAAAGGTGACCAACAACTTCCTGGTTGGCATATCTCTGAAGGAGTTACGATTCAAGAAGCAGGGGAGAAAGCTGCCCTCAATCGATTCAAAGCATTCTTAAAAAAAGCTGCAGATGACTACGGCGATGCGCGAAATATTCCTGGAATTGAAGGAACTAGTCGGTTAAGTCCACATCTTCGTTGGGGAGAGATTCATCCGCGCACAATTCTTGCTGCACTTGGCCAATCAAAAGGACACGAGGTGTATC
>JACCDK010344616.1_pt1 | contig 13027 bp, 23 predicted proteins | sample 7445871 | NCBI WGS metagenome assembly JACCDK01 (sample SAMN15323436, study PRJNA562643) | freshwater metagenome | isolation source: river surface water | place: USA:Blue River Watershed | collected 2017-08-15 | reverse complement strand
TGACATTGAAATGGCAGTAAAAAGTGTAGAAGATGAAATAGCGGATGCTATGGCAAAAGAAATTGCTAAAGAGATTGATGAAGGTATCATGTCAACTATACTAGTTCAAACTGGTTGGACTCCTGTACATTTCACATTTAAGAATGGTGAACAAGCAGTTGACATACAATTTTGGTTGAACGACACTTGTAAAGGTAAGTACCGTAGATTGGGTAATGATTATCTATTTGAAGATAAACAAGATGCTGAGTGGTTTATTTTACGATGGCTATGATATTCAAATTAGATGAAGGTAGAGTATACGGGGCACGATACTATACCGCAGAGCCTAAAACTGATGAATGGCGTGAAGTTGTTCCATGGTACGATATGGAAGCGTGGATTGAAGAAATATTCGGGCCCAGCAAAGGTTCTATCTGGTTCGATAAACGAGCACCCGATCCGGGTGAAAGATGGTATGCGAATAACAGTAAGTTTTGGTTTCGCAATAAAGAAGATTTAGAATGGTTTTTACTAAGATGGCAATGAAAATAGAAGCAACAAAAGAGTTTGTAGAAATGATTGAACAATCCGCACGTGAGTGGAGACTGCTAAAGTCACAGCTAGAAGAAAAATATCACAAATATGATACGTATGCTAATGATAACTTTGGTATTAAAGTTGATTTTTCAGCATTAGATAATGCAGTCATAATACACGGGGCAACAATAGTGGATGAAGAAAAATACATTACGTTTTTGTTGAAGTACGGAGACATGCATGATGACTAATCATAAACTTGTACAAAAAGAAGTTAAAGAATTAGGTCCATTTACTTATTGGGATGAACGCTACTACGGTAGTAAACGGACTATTACCACTATTAGTTGGAAGGGAAAAGGTGAAGTGGATGCACATGAAATTTACGAATGGTGTTTCAAAACTTACGGCAAGAGTGGTTATCGTGAAGATATTGAAGATAGTCTTTGGGTTGATAACACTGAACAAGGAGAAATCATGCTATGTAAACCCGAGCTCCTTACAGCGTTTCTACTGAGGTGGTCGTGAAGATTCTTTGGAATAGAAGCATTGGATACAATTTGGATCGCTATGCGTCATACAAGATGGAATACACAATTATTACAGACGGTGCAGACTGCTACCCATGGCATGAATACTTTGCTATCATTCCTCGCAAGACAGTATCAGGTAAACGAATCTTCTGGGAGAAAGCATACAAGCGTAAAGTATGGGTAGTATGGGGAACGGGCTTCCATATGGAGCCAGAGACACAGTACGCAACTGTATTTGATTTATTGACGTATGATAACAATAAAACTTAAACATGGACTAAAGCCGCAAGAAGAACAATGGCTCGTTAAGAATATAGGACCGAGACTTCATTATCTCCATAATTCCATCGGCGGGGAAGGTTGGATTGCTAAACAACACAACGAGCAGGTAGTAATGCATGATGAAGGTGGAAGTTATACTAGACACCAAAGAGTTTGGAAACTAACACTAGAAGATGAACGGTTTGCTAGTTGGTTTTTAATAAAGTTCCCGCAATGATAGAAGTTAAATTAATAGATACAATGCCTAATGAAGTTATGGACATTGTAAGACAACTTAGACAACAGGGTTATGTCCAAGGAACTGACTTTGATTGGGAATACCATAAGCCCGAATATAATGACTGGTCAGGAGATGCAGTGTATAATAGATACACAATATTCAGATTTTATAAAGAAGAATTAGCGACTTGGTTTAATTTAAGGTATCTATAATGGCAATATCATCTATCGGTAACAGTACGGGAACATTTGTACCTTATTCAGGTACTCGTCCTCCTGAGGATCAAACAAAATATGAAATTCATCACATGGGGAAAATCTTCCACCAAATTGATTTAAAATTTAATAAAATTGATCCAACTGATTATATTAAATGGTGCCGAAGAAATCTAGGTGACCGAGGATCTACTTGGGACTTCTGGATGGCAGGTGGTATGTTGTATATTGAAGTATGGGGCGAGAAAGCAAAGTTTACTTATGAAATGTGGAAAAACTAACCTATGTGAGTTAGAAGTAATCGCAGGCAAGTACAAAGTTACTTGGAATAAGCACATTACTGGCTTGGATGTTTACTCTGAAAAACTCTATACATTAATTGAAATGATTGCCAATGATTCTAAGAGTTGGGAAATAGGAATCGTATTAACAAACGGCTATGTATTGTGGTTGAGTTCTACATTATTAGCAACATCAACTTCACAAGATTTGATGGAATTTATTCGTAGAAGTAGTGATATAAAAGATCCCAGAGAAGTTTTAGGTGCAGTGTTTGACAACATGGAAGATGTTGAAACATTTGCTGATCGGTTAGAGAAAAAGTATATTGTACATATTTTAAAACAATGAATGAACTAGTAGTAGTAAACGGAATACTTCAGGCAAGGTACGCCTACATGTTGTCCGGAGATTCAGTTGTGTTTCACACAGCGCCCGGTGCTGGATCAGAAGTTAGTATCATCATGGATGACGCTAGATATGAATACATCGGAGATGGTAAAACATTTGTGTTTCACGGAACACCATCGCCTAGAATGCAATTTAGAAACTTTATGGAAGAAGTATACGAGAAGAAAGATGACCCTACAGTCAAAGACGCATTAGAGAAATTAAAGATAGTTATGGAGTTATTAAGATAATGGCAAATGATGTAATGATTGACATTGAAAGTCTAGACACGACTCCTAACTGTGTTATACTTTCTATAGGTGCAGTTAGATTTGACCCTAAAGGTTCTGGTGTCGTTGAAAAACTAGAACTAAAACCTACAGTAGAGGATCAAACTGAGATATATAATAGGAGTATCAATGATGACACTATTCGTTGGTGGAGTGAACAAAACCCAGAAGCACTTGAAGAAGCATTTAGCGAAGAAGGTAGAATACCTTTCGCAGAGTGTATGGAAATACTATACAAGTTTTGTTGGAATCGCCGTGCTGTCTGGAGTAACGGTGCTCCTTTTGATCTCGTGGTTATGGAAAACGCCTGGAGACAGGTATCCGAGAAACCAAACCCCATACCTTGGCCCTTTTGGTCTATGAGAGATACACGAACTCTTTGGGAGATTACAGGAGTGAAACTTAAAGATGGTGGTCATGTTACAAGTCACAAGGCAGTAGAAGATGCAGAACGACAAGCAATTGTTGTGCAACAAGCATATCAGAAATTAATTAAAGCAGGATTAGTAGAACCTAAACGATGAAATTTAACTCAGATGTAGATATTGACTTTGGCAACCGTGACGATATTTTGCAACATATCAAGCATATCCCTGCGGCAATGCGTAAAGTAAATCCAATACGTAAACACGCTACTGGTGTGCATATTACAGATATCCCGTACGATAGTGTAAACAATATGGCTAATATTGATTACAGTGAAGCAGAAAAAAGAGGATACTTTAAGTTAGATTTGTTGAATGTTCATGTATACGGGCAAGTAAAGTCAGAAGAACATTTAATTGAACTAATGGATGAGCCTGATTGGAGTATGTTGAAAGACAAAAAGATTGTAGAACAGTTAATCCACCTCAGTAACCATTATCAAAGTCTGCAAAGAATGCCTGAGCCTGTCGATAGTATTCCTAGGCTTGCTATGTTTCTTGCGGTAATCCGTCCAGCGAAAAAGCATCTCATTGGAAAGCCATGGGCGACTGTTGCTCAAACTGTTTGGGAAAAGGAATCGAATGATTACCACTTTAAGAAAAGTCATAGTGTAGCCTATGCGAATCTTGTTGTAGTACATATGAATTTGTTAAGGCATTCTCTTGACAAGGGTGATGCTCTTCCGCTTCCCCTTACGTTTTGACAGTTCTAACATACTACATATAGGACCATGTACGATTGTTAGACTTTTGTTATTGAAGGTCCTGAGATAGGGTTTGAAAACTACCCATTCTTCTTTTAAGAACATATTAATGGGAACCAATCTGTTTGATTCCCACCACCAAGTATCCCCTAATTCTAAGAAACGTTCACGCATTATTTGGTCTACAATGGACCCGTAATCATATATAGTGGTAACAATGTCATCACGGTTTTGTACTATTCCTACGTAGTCTTGACCAGCATAAGAGCAAACAGTGATGAATGGGTGATTTTCTGATAGTTTCTTAAAAAATTCGTTATGTAACATTATGATAGTTATAGGAATATTTATCATTTGGGTTTTACCATTATATTTTATTTCTTATAAATACTTGATAAGGAGCCTAAAACGTGTACTCAACCCAAGTCTATTTCTATACCCCAAGACAAATTGTTGTATTGTACGACGGCACCTCAACCAGGAGATATCAAACCGTGTACGCTAAAAACCTAACACTTCACAAGGGTGTAGATAACAAACTACAATTCCAATTCATTAATCAGGAAGAAAAGCCCGTAGATATCACAGGAAAAGAAATTACATTTAGATTCATTAGCTATGATGGTACTACAATTTTGGTAAGAAAAGCACTGTCACTATTGTTGCCACTGACAGGTATAGCCCAATTAGAAATAAATGCAGACGATATTGAAGATATTGATCCGCAAAACGGATTCTACAGTTTAGAGATTCCGGTAGGATCATTTGACTATCCTGTGTTTGTAGATGCCAGTAGCGGTGCCCGCGGTAAAATGAATATTGTCGATAGTGTCCTTCCTAGCTTCGTTCCTAGCATAGAAATCAATCCTAATGCCACAGGAAACGCAACAACATTCTATAGTAGCCAAATTAATACTAATGCCAACCCAATCATATCGGTTCAAACACAATATGCTAACTACGTCGGTAATGTAACATTCCAAGGTAGTACTACGGGTACAGATTGGTATACTATCGACACGTTAACTTTTACTAACGCAACGTCTAATACATATGGTAATACTTTTACTGGATTTCATCCGTATATGAGAATTCAATTTGATAAAACTAACGGTAATATTGTTGGTAATATATTGGTTAGATAAAATAACCTATACACTTGTATTAGACTACATACTATGTTACAATAGTATTAATGTTTGATATTTTAACCTTAATTCCAGGTAGAAAAAGACGCACACCCAGTGGTTGGACTAGTTTCAACGCAGTTTGTTGTGGGCATAGAGGACATACACCTGATCGTAAAGGCAGAGGTGGTATACACATCGAAGGTCCGAACTGGTTATATCATTGTTTCAATTGTGGTTTTAAGTGTGGTTTCACATTGGGTAAGGCAATAGCCGAACCTACACGTTTATTGTTGTCATGGTGTGGTGTAGATAATAGTCAAATCATGCGCTGGAATCTAGAAAGTCTGCAACAAAAAGACTTGTTAGATTTTACACAATACAAGAAGATAAGTAACAAGTTATCATTCAAACATAAAGATTTACCTAAAGACTACGTACCTTTAGATATAACTAACGTTGAGCATGAACGTTATGTAAAATATTTAGAAAGTCGTAAGGTAGACTTATCAAAATACAATTTCTACGTAAACCCTCAGGGTATGCTACGTAAGAAACATGGCATTGTCGTACCGTATTACTATAAAGGTAAGATTGTAGGCAACACAACTAGATTTTTAGACGATAAAAATCCTAGATATTTAAATGACCAGCAGCCTGGTTATGTATTCAATTATGACAATCAAAAACCTGAGTATAGTGTATGTATTTTAACTGAAGGTATTTTTGATGCGATTAGTATTGATGGCATCGCGGTAATGCACGATAGTATTAACGATGACCAAGCAAGAATGATAGCAAATTTAAATCGGCGTGTAATTGTAGTTCCTGATTATGACAAGACAGGTATGGGAATGATAGACCGTGCTTTAGAGTTAGGATATCATGTTAGTTTGCCACCTTGGGGTGAAGGTGTAAAAGATGTAAACGATGCTGTTATTAAATACGGCAAACTACCGACATTACTTGCTATCTTACAGAACGCTACAATGAGTAAAATAAAAATAGAATTAAGGAAAAAGCAAATTGTTAAAGGAATATAAAGTAGATGTGCAGAAGTTGTTTCTGCGAATGATGCTGACCTCACCAGAGTTGTATACTCGTGTGATGAATATTATGAACCCAGATAACTTTGATAAAAGTTTGAGGGAAACAGCAAGGATGCTCAAAGAGCATAGTGAAAAATATAGTGTACTACCGGATGTTACACAGATACAAGCAACTACAGGTGTTGAGTTAGAACTCATTTCAAGTTTTACTGATGGTCATTCTGACTGGTTCTTAGAAGAATTTGAAGCGTTTACTAAACGACAAGAACTAGAACGTGCAATTCTTAAAGCAGCCGATCTTTTAGAAAAAGGTGACTTCGGTCCCATCGAAAAGATGGTCAAAGATGCAGTTCAAATTAGTTTACAACGTGACATGGGTACCGACTATTTTGCTGATCCTAAAGCACGTATTAACAAATACTTTAACGCAGGTGGTCAAGTATCAACTGGCTGGCCTCAACTTGATAAACTACTGTATGGTGGTTTCAGTCGTGGTGAATTGAACATCTTTGCAGGTGGTTCAGGATCAGGTAAATCACTAGTGATGATGAATATTGCATTGAACTGGTTGCAACAAGGTATGAGTGGTGTATATGTATCACTTGAATTGTCAGAGGAACTGACTTGTTTGCGTAGTGATGCTATGTTGACTGCCATGAGTACTAAAGAGATTCGCAAAGATATTGACACGACTGAGTTAAAGGTCAAAATGGTCGGGAAGAAGGCAGGTCAATATCGAGTCAAAGCAATGCCTGCTCAATCCAACATCAATGATATTCGTGCTTACTTGAAAGAAGTGCAAATCCAGACTGGGATCAAAGTTGACTTTGTGATGGTCGACTATTTGGACTTGGTCATGCCTGTATCTGTAAAAGTCAACCCTAACGACCAGTTCATCAAAGACAAGTATGTGTCAGAAGAATTGCGTAACCTAGCAAAAGAATTAGGAATCTTATTAGTCACTGCTTCACAGTTGAATCGTAGTGCTGTTGAAGAAGTTGAATTTGACCACAGTCACATTGCAGGTGGTATTTCAAAGATTAACACAGCAGATAACGTATTCGGTATCTTCACAAGTCGTTCAATGAGAGAGCGTGGGGTTTATCAGATTCAGTGTATGAAATCTCGTAGTTCGACGGGTGTAGGACAGAAGATTGACCTACAGTACAACATTGAAACTATGCGTATTACAGACGATGATCCTGATGGGTATGCGGAACAACAAGCAAGATATAAGCCACAGGTATCTGCCAACGATATTATGAACAAAATCAAGCCCCAAGCTACAGTAAATGACGATATTCAGGAAATGATAGAAGCTCCTGAAAAGAAGGTCGTTCCTAATGTGCAGTCTGCAACTTTGAATAAAATGCTTGCCCAAATTAAAGCTCAAAAACAATAAACTGATAAATAATTAATAGGATATCTATTTTATGCAACGCAAAACCCGCAGTCTGTTAGAAGAATTAGAAGCTATTGGTCATAATAGGGATACTAAACATATCATCGAAAGCCGTGCAAGTAATATTATTACTAGCGCAATTAACCTATTAGAAATGATTAATAAGCACTATAGCCCTGAAAAAGCTGCTGTTTTAGAGCGAAAGCTGTTGGGCGCTATCAAAGCACGTGACCAGGATAGATTTTCCAAATCTATCAGGAAAAACGATGAAAATTAATGAAATTCTATCTGAGGGTTATTATGATGATAATGTTACCTCTACAAACGCTAAAGATATTTTTATAAAGCGTTTAACTACAGAAATTCACGACTATATCGCTAGTTTTAGAAAAACTAACCAACCATTGGATATGATGAGTTTTGTTGACAGCTATATGAGTAAATATGGTTGGCAAATCAATCCACAGCAAGAAGTATTGCTTTCTAATATCTGTAAGAAAATAGAATACGAATACGATATTTTGCGTAAAAAAGAGCAGACTCAACAACCAGACCAGCAGGCACAGCAACCAGCTCAACAACCACAACAAACTGGTCCTATTGAACCTACATTAGAACCTATGGAAGAGGCGTTTGCTGATACTGCAAAACAACTCGGTGGGAAAATAGGTGCTGGTATTAAGAATGTGGGTAGTAATATGCTGAGAGGTATTGGAAACATGGCTATCTCAGGAGTGGGAAAGTTACTCACTGGTATGAATATGGGGCCAGTTGTTGAATTAGCTAACGCAATGTACATTGTAGGTCAGCAACAAAGGCGTGATTCTAAGACAGGAATCGTACTGTCACCCAATACACAGCAGTTAATGCGTAGTCTTAAAAACATCAAAGGCCAGGATTATGAAGATGATTTACAAGAAATCATCAAACTTGCACTCTGGAATCTACATGGAACTGACAAAGCAGATTACAGCGACTTTGTTAAGCAAATTATGTCTAAAAAAGCAGGAACCGCAAATCCAGCACAACAAACACAAAATAATCAACCATAAACCATATTTTTTTGCAAATGGCATAAATAATTGTATGGATCTATATGATTCAACATTTTAAAAGGAAACCATATCATGGCACAAACAACAAGAGTACACGGTGACTTTCAACCCGTAATGAACTATGACGCATCTTCTTACACAGTTGGTGCAGTTAACGCTGTTACATCAGCAGCTACAGTACAACCACAAGGTCCAAAATTAGACTTCGGTACTATCACATTCACAGGCGCAACAAGCCCATCAACAACAGATATCAAAACAGCTATCGACACTATCCAACAATTGGCTACTGTTTATCTTTATGAGTACACTGAAGTTGGTGACAATACTGACACATTGGCAGTTGCTGTTTATCCAACAGGCGCATGGAGTTTTACTAACGGTGGTGATTTAGACGCAGCTTTGACAGCCGCTCTAGGTTATGCTGTTACTACAGGTACTTCAGCTACATTCACAAACTAATCTAAACTTTAGATTAAAACTAAGCCCAAGAATTTCTTGGGCTTTTTTACCTATATAAATATCTGTATGAAAACATTGATTAAATGTAGCACACTGTTTGATATAACTAACACCGGTGTGTCTAATAGAAAACCTCCTATGGATCTAGAAGAATCTGCTAGGGATAAGTGGATTTTAAATAGGAACAGACAAAATAATTTCGACACATTAATACAGGTAATTTCATTAAGAACTCAACCAGAAGAAATAAGTTTCTCAACTAAAAAAGAAGTAGATTTTAAGACAAGTGATAAATTTGGATTTTTATTTGAGAATGAGGATTCTCAACCATATTGGGAATTCACATTTGTGATATATTATAACAATGCATACAATGACGGAATTGATGATTTTGGTTCCTTATATGCTGACTGTGATGGTGTACCGATGCTAAAAATTGGATCTGAATGGGAGAAATTACCAAACTTTTTAGATACTTCTCCTGAACTAAGAAACATATATTTTGAGGTATTGTCTAATGAGTGAAAAACATATGTTTGATTTGCTTAAAAGTATATTGAGTAAATCTGAAATTTCAAAATTACAAGATACATTGATTATTACAGTCCCTGACGGTTATGAATTGTTTGGGGAATACTTAATCTCAAAAAGAAAAGGGAAGTACATAGTCACAAAATACAACACACATCTAACGGAATCTTTTTACAGTCTACAAAATGCCACTATTTTCGCTACGTTATACAAAAGAAATAAAGTAGCAGAAGCTAGACGTATGCTGGAGCTAGACATTCTTTTAGAAAGCTCAAATGCTGATATTATCAGATACAAAGAGCACGGATCTGACTACGAAACCAGAATAATTGCTGGTGCAAAATATGAAGAGGCTAGACACCGCAAATTTCTAGTCTCAAATGAGATTAAAAATTATCTTTCAGAAGCTAAAATGTGGCAAGAAGGCCGCTACAGAGAAGCAGTAAAATAAACAACTTTGATAAATACTATATTAGTAACTCTAGGAAAAACTATGAAACTTACAGAATTTAACGCAAAACCATCTATGATTGCAAAGAAGGCTCTAAATGAGAACTTCAACACACAAATCAATTTGGAATCTATGTCTCTATATGACACAAAACGCATGTTGTCAAAAGTTAGAGGTATTGTTGCAGAAATGCGTCAAGGAAAAGATGGCTTGACACGTGAGCGCAATCCAGCTTACTTAAAGGCAGTTATGCTTGAGCAAGCATTAGTTCACCATTACGGTGAATTGAAATCTCTTCCAATGTACAACACACGTATCGTTGTAGAGAACGAAGAAGTTGAAAAATCACAAGTTATCTTGGCAGCACAAGAGATGGTTGATTCTATTCAGAAAATGGTAGAAGAAGTATCTGATATGCTAGTTAAAGAACTACCAGCAGTTGTTGACGGTGTTAACAGTGAAGTTGGTACAAATGAAGGCCAACAATTCAACGACCAAGTTACTCAAGCATTGACAAGTCTACAAGCAGCATTGACTGGTTCTAAGACAGGTATCCAAGGTGCATTAAACACTATCACTGGTCAAGGTGGTAGTTTCGGTGACGAAATGGGAATGGGCGCAGAGCCTGGCATGGGTGATATGGGTGGCGACATGGCTGCTCCTGACATGGGCGGTGACGCTGAGTTAGGTGGCGAAATGGGTTCAGAAGAACCACTAGGTGATCTTCCAGAAGAGCCAGAAGAAGAGCCAACTCCAAGTCTTGGACGTTCCACACGTTAATTTATGAGACTCTTTGAGTTTGCGGATAATGATCCATTACGAGTTAAGCTGGTTGCTGTTGTCAGCCAGCTTAAATCACGTATATCCGACACAAACACAAAAGAGCCAATGACTACTGATGCTCTAATAGAACTATTAGCACAGAATGATATTGAAGTAGACAAATCAGATTTGTATGATATGGTTAAAAAAGAACCATTGTCAAACATTATACAAAATATCAATGGTCACGAAGTTATCTTTAAGGTCAAACATCAAATGACATGAGTGATTTAGACCCCGGGGAAAATGAAAAGACCCGAGAAAAGATGGCTAAGTCAGCATTGAAATAACCAAATAGATTGTACTACGAAGAAATTTGTAGTACAATTTCCATATGTACAACCCTAATAAATTTAAATACGAAGCTATCAAACGTATTGATACACCAGAAGGTAGACGTTATGCTACACCAGATGGTAACAAACTCCCCTCAGTAACAACCGTACTTTCAGCTACACAACCTAAAGAAAAGATTGAGGCTCTCAACGAGTGGCGCAAACGTGTAGGATACAAGAAAGCACAAGAGATAACAACAGAAGCAGCCGGTCGTGGTACACGGATGCACAAGTTCTTAGAAGATTATATCAAAACAGGAGTGTTAAGTGATTCAGGTTCAAACCCATACTCAATCCAAAGTCATAGAATGGCTGACTCAATCATTCGTCAAGGCCTCATCAATTGTAATGAATTCTGGGGCACGGAAGTACCACTCTACTTTCCTAGCGTCTATGCTGGCACTACAGATTTATGTGGTATACATGCAGGTGCCGAAGCCATCATGGATCATAAGCAGACTAATAAGCCCAAGAAAAGAGAATGGATTGAGGACTACTTTATTCAACTCACAGCCTACGCCGTCGCACACAACGAAGTACACAACACCAAGATCCGCAAAGGTGTCATCTTTATGTGTGATCCTAACGCTGTGTACCAAGAATTCATTCTAGAGGGCGATGAGTTTGACAAATATGAGAATATTTGGTTCAAACGACTAGAACAGTTCTATAGCCAGTTCGTGTAACACGAGATAAATAGTATATCTACATAAAGATTATACTATGGCTATCGTACAAATCTCAAAAATTATTCACAGAACCGGCGCACAAGTTGATTTGCCGCAACTAGACACCGGCGAAATCTCATTCAGTACCGACACTAGACAAGTGTTTATTGGTAATGATCCTATCTTGTATCCACCCGATCCAGGTGGAACAACTCAAACAGAAATTCTAACTGACCAGTCAAGTATCGACTTTGCACGTTTGAATGGATCAAATAGTGTTTCTATGTTAATGGAAAGTCCTGAATCAGGGCAACTATTAGGCATCGGTGTTTCTGATGGTACAGTTGTTGTAACAAACTTAGGTGGAAATGCAGTAACTACCTCATCTGTAACTCGTCCTAGTATTGACTTGGGTGATATCGCAAATATCAAAATTACAGGTGAAGCATTCAACGGTGCAATCTTGCAAACAGACGGTGCAGGCAATTTGTCTTGGACTACAAACGGTTTGTTTAGAATAGGCATTGCTAATATATCTAAAGCTAACCCAGCAGTAGTCACTACACAAGATGTACATTATTTCGGTACAGGTGCTAGTGTAGTGTTATATGGCTACAGCGGTATGACTCAATTACTTGCTGATGGTGATCCTGCAGGTAGCGGAAGATTCTGGATCGAACGATTGTCAGATACGACATTTAGCCTATACGAAGATGAAGCAAGAACGAGTGCAGTTAACTCATCTACATATGCCGTGTTCACAGCTAATACAGGTTATGCTTGGGGTGGAATTCCTGCAACAGGTAATGCCGCTACTGGTGGTTCCGACACACAAGTTCAATTCAATGATGCTGGCGGCTTTGCTGGATCAAACAAATTAGTGTTTGACCAAGTTGCTGGTAATTTAACAGCAACTGGAAACATTATAGTAAACACTGGTAAAGTTTTTGCTACTACACAAGGATCACATATCGGTCCCGTTGGTGCAACAAGTCCTAATACAGGTGCGTTTACTAGTATTACTGCAAGCACAACAATCGTTGCTACAGGAAACATTACGGCGAATAACATTACTGCTATATCTAATGGTAGTGGTAATAATTTTAAAGTCGGTGACGATGCATTCATCGGTGATGTTAATATTTCTGACACTATTCAATTGAAGGGTGTTGCTAATGCAGCCAACGCATATATGATTTTTGGTACCGGCGACACAACTAAATTAGGTCGTAGTGGAACTGGACCATTGACATACGGTGGTAACATTT
>JACCDK010653860.1_pt1 | contig 13030 bp, 14 predicted proteins | sample 7445871 | NCBI WGS metagenome assembly JACCDK01 (sample SAMN15323436, study PRJNA562643) | freshwater metagenome | isolation source: river surface water | place: USA:Blue River Watershed | collected 2017-08-15 | reverse complement strand
GGCGTACTTTGCCATAACTTGCGCCTTTGGGCCTTGGCAAAACCTGAAGACAAAGGCACGCCCGAGACAATCGCCTAGCTCTGGCCTTCCCACTCGCCCAGTTATTTCACCAACGAACAGGGGGGCGTGGCAGGCTTGGGCTTGAGCCAGCGAAATTTCAAAACAGGGGGCAAAATCGGCCAAAAAATATGCCATAATTTGAGTCTTCACAAATACCGCCCGGGTGGTGAAATTGGTAGACTCAGGGGACTCAAAATCCCCCGCCGCAAGGCGTGCCGGTTCGAGTCCGGCCCCGGGCACCATCAGCGGAAACCTTGCATCCATGCGGGTTCGAAGCGAATCAAGGCCAACCCTCACCGGTTGGCCTTTTTTCTTGTCTGTCTCTGTGTAGCCAATGTGTAGCCACTGGTACAGGGTTTCAGCGTCAGTGCGCTTTCTGAATTGCCAACGGATCAAGGCTCAACTTGTTCGAGTTGTTTCTGGAGCTCAAAGTATTCAGCCAAGTCTCCCAAAGCATCTTCAAAGTCCAGCTTGGCCATAGAGCGCTCTAACTCATGCTGCATTTTTGGCGGCAACCGGTCGAGTTTGCGGAGAGTACCAACAGGTGTCACCCCAGTCTGCCCCCAACCGTTTGTCCTGAGCAATCGGGACGGGCTCCAAATTCGAACGCGCCAGCCATCTCTTATGCCCCAACCCATTTTGTTGAAATCATATTGAGGCTCAAACCCTGACACGTAAACCATTTTCCCGATGTTGACTTCAAACCCGTTGACGATGACCGCCAAGCTACCCAAGCGAATGTCGTCCATAAACACCCCTTACCAAACAAGTTTGCTGTTGCTTAACTCCGTCTCCCCAGTCCACCGATAGGCCACCAAGGGGCCATCTTTGGCAGCCGACCAATCGAGGCAAGCGAGTTTGGGGCTTTCAATTTTGGGGTGACCGCTGAACCAGTGGTGTCCTACAAAAATCGGTGCGCCCTCGATGGCAGAAATCACCAAATCCGCAGGCCACTCCATGCCCATAAGTTGCACCTCTTGCCCTGCTGTTACCAAAGCCACTTCATGAAGCTCGGTGGCTAGATGACGCCAATTGGCGATGCGCACTTCTTTGTGTTCATTGCCAGCCTTGTCGCGGATAACCTTGCCCTCAGGTAACGGCAACTCCAAGCCACAGGTCAGCAACTTTCGCGCCCTCAAGAATGCAGACTCTTGGCCATCCGCTTCTATTTTGCAAACCGCGTGTAACAACTCGTCCGTCAAGTTTTGCCCTTCCCCCCAGCCCTTGGCTCTCAAGGTCGCAATCGCATCGTCATCCCAACAACCGTGCACCACACGAATTCCCCCCAGGTCCATGTACGGCGACAGGGTTCTGAACCACTCCAGCCAGCCCTTGTGTACTGGCGATCCCTCGCCCACTTGAGCCAGAAACTCCGCATGCTGCGCGCGGTTGCTGATGCATTTTTTTGAATCGCCACGATTGGGTCTCAATGACTCGCCAGGTTGGTTGGCGTCTTCTGTGCCATAGGCGATGGCATTGAACTCATGGTTTCCCATGATGCAAAGTGCATCACCTGAATCCACCATGGCTTTGGCGATCTCTAAAACCCGCACCTGCGCTGGCCCTCTGTCTATCAAGTCTCCCAACAGCACCAGTTGGTGACCCACCGGTGCTTTGTAGCCCAAGCCAACCGACTGGTAGCCCAAGGTTTTTAGCAGCGCCTCGAACTTGGCCGCTTGGCCATGAATATCGCCAATGATGTCGTATGCAGTCATTTGACCCCTAGTTAGTTGCCTTGTACAATTAAGTATATACAGCTCATATACAATTTACTATCGTTACCAAAGTTGTATGAAAAATTCATCCATTTTTGGCACATCTAAAAACCACACCATGCCATTTGTTCGATTGGAATTGGTGGTTTTGTCGGTTATGGATGGCGTACTGAATGTTTTGCTCAGCCATCGCAAAGAGGAGCCGCATAAAGGGGCATGGGGTTTGCCAGGCGGGGTTTTGCGTATTGATGCGGATGCCTCATTGGAGCTTGGAGCGCAAAGAGTGGCCGCGGAACGACTGGGTCGAGAACTACCCAATTTGTCGCAGGTAATTTCTGTAGGCGGAGCAGACCGAGACCCACGAGCGCCTTGGGCCTTGAGCATTGTTTATCGTTGTTTGGTCCCTAACACCTTGGAAACAAGCCCTGGCAAAAGGGTTGAAGCTTTGGCATGGCAACCGTGCTCAAAACTTACCTCCAAAGGGAAACTGGCCTTTGACCATGCCCAATTGATCGAACTAGCAGTTGCATCCACCCAGCGTGAAATTCGCGAGCTTCGTTACCCAACAGGATGGATGAGCGAGGCGTTCACCCTGGGTGAATTACAAGCCATGAGCGAGGCCGTGATAGGCGCACCTTTGGACAAAGTGACATTCAGGCGAAGGGTTGAAGTGGCTGGTGTTGCACAAGCCATCGATGGCAAAACCAAAATGATGGGAGCACACCGCCCAGCGCAGTTATATGCATTGAACGTCGTGTGAAAAATCTAAATTTCTAGCGCCTCTTTCGTCTGCCCTGCTAACTACATTCCATTTGCCGAAGTGCACTCATACAGAGGAAATCACATGACGACACAACCGAACGCCACAGTAACGAACGCCCAAGCTTTCGTACCCATCCTCACCGTATTGCCTGAATATGGCAATGCGCCGTTTTTGTGGATCGTTAGAGCACCTGAACAGGGAGGCGTCGGCCCAAACTTGTGCGACGGAACTTGGTGGGATGAAAGCCATCCGATGACGGAAGGGCTCTGGCAAAAATTTTCAGATTGGTCGATTGAGTTTGACCGTACAGCGTTTTACGACCAGGACTACGACGCCAGTGAATGGGATTGGGAAGCCTTTCACGAGCGCGGCCTGCAACTAACGCGTTGGCTCAAGGAAGAGGTGGGCCATGCATATCGCGTCATCTATATGAAGCCTGGAGAAGATCCCAATAGTGAGTTGGATGGTCGCAGGGAGATCTTGACTGATGGAACAGAGCTTGCACTGCCGCCATTAGGTAGGGAGGGTACTTCGGGGGTTCTTGTATAGATAATGCGAACATCCTTCCATAGGCTCGCACGTTGAGAAGGAGGGTCTGAATCGCTTCAGTGGCATTCTTCGTGGGGGGTAGCGTCAGCCTCATTCGTTGGCAATACCAAAGATCAAATCCAGTGCAGCATTGCTGTTCACGGCCAAAACCCGCTGGCGGTTGGTCGCGTCCATCAAGTCCAGCCGGTGAATCACCTTACCAACCAGCCGGATCACCTCAATGCGCCCAAAGTCCATCGAATGCTTGGCAGCGAATTGCGCCAAGCCCTTAGCTTTAGCGTAGCCATCGGTAAGCGCAGGGGAGTGGGGCTCCAGGATGTCAACGACCAACCCTGTTCCTTCGGTGCGCACCACCAGAAAGTCCGGGTACATCGGTAGCACTTCACCGCCCATTTCATACGGCAGCGATAGCGCCCATGGCTTGCGTGGCAAATTGCGCAGCCATCCGACCACATCAGCGCGTGCAATTTCCGCTTCGATAACCGGGTGTTCCCAAGAGTTCAGCTTCGCCACGAAACGCTCGGTGGTATCTACATACAGGTGATCATCGTAGCTTCGGAATTCCGGGTCTGAGGGGTCCACGGACAGCATCATTTCGGCGGGTGGCAAGAAGGACAGCGCCTCCGGGTCCTTCGCAATTTCGTTGACCTTGTTGTATTCCTCCTGCTCTGCAGTGGTCAGCTTCTTGATAGCGGCCTTGTGCTGCTTCAGCAAAGCCTCGCAGCGTGCGCCACAGACCGATTCCAACGTCTTCCACGTCTTTTCGTCCTGGAGCATCAGGAACAGTTCCAGCCGTGACCGGCTGGGCATCTCGGCGGCCTCGTCCTCGTCATAGTGAGTTTGCCAGTAATCCAGATGCAGCCCTTCGCCCAGGCGCTGCCCGGCGCGGTTGAAAAGGTCATCAATGTTCTTTTCGTCCAGCGGCACGGTGATGGTCTGACCTTGGATTTCTTTCCATGTGCCTTGCTCAACAATTACGGCGTTCAGCGTGATCTGGCCGGAGCCCTTCACTTTTGCATCGAAGTTGAGATCGACCTTTTTCAGTCGGGCAAGTTCTGCGTCCAGCGTGTCAATCACCAACTTTTTGGAGCCATCCCACGCGGTCATATCCACCTCGTGCATGGTGGTCAGCAGGCGCGAAAGCGCCATCAAGCGCCGTGTGTTGGACACCTTGCGCACGCGCTCCACGCGGTAGGTTGGCAGCCCGGTCAGCGCGTCAAAAGCTTCCGCCATGGTTGCATCGCGCTTGAAGGTCACCATCTTTGCGCCATCTTCCACATCGGTGGGCGGTAGATCCATCGGGTCACCTTGCTTCAAGTGGTTGACCACGCGGGTCAATCCTTCCGGGTCATAGTGCGGCAGATACAGCGTGACTGAATTCAGTATCTCGCTGCCTTCGATGCGACGCGCCAGCGGAGTGCGCACCATGCGCCCGATAAGCTGGGCAATCAAGGTGTCGTCCTGCGCAGTGCGGAACGACATCATCACTTCGGCCCGTGGGCAATCCCAGCCGGTGGTCAGGGCCATTTTGAACAGCACAAACTTGATAGTCGTTTCTTCCTGAATGCGCGACGGGTCAATCTTGCGGATCAGTAAGCCATTGGCCACTAGGGGCGCGTCGTATTCAAAGCAATGCGCAATCTCTGCAGGGTCAATCGGCCCGGTTTCCTTTTCGATGGTGGCAATCACCTCGTCTAAGTTGGTGCGCGAAACGCCATCGCTGCTGCCGTCTTGCACCTGGATGATCAGCGCCGGGTGAACCGTGGGTATACCCTGCGCCAGGGCGTATTCGTGCCACTGCACGCCCATTTCGCGCCATTGCAGAACGGCTGCGCGCAACATGGTGGTGTCGGTGGGAAAGTCCTGATTGGTGTGAAAAACCATAATGCGGTCCTTCAGCAAGCCCGATGCCCGCACATCCAGCGGATTCACTTCGCACTTGTGCGGCGTGCGGTTGGTTTGCCCTTCGATCAATTGCTGAAAGCGTTGCGGGGTGGCGGATACGCCCAGAATCAAATCAATGGCCGGAATTTCACCTTCAGAGCCTTGGACAAACTTCTGCATCACGGTCTGCCGGGTGTTTTCATCCGTGCGCGACACCTTGGTGCCGCGGTGGGCCTCGTCAATGATCAGATAAAAGCGGTCGGCCTTTACCTTGGCCGTATTACTGATGGTTTCCCAAATCGTAAAGGTACGCTTGTCACCCCGGCCAGACGTCAGCAACCCAGCTCTGCCCAGCTTCTGCGTATTGATGAAATACACCTTGCCGCCGTCAAACATCTCTCGGTCAAAGTCAGTGTCCACAATGACCAAATCGTTATTGCCCAATTTAGTTGATGCAGACGCGAGCCGTTTTTTGGATTGCTCATTGAGCACGGGTTGGTCAGATAACCACAGAAAAACCGCATTCGGTTGGGCTTCAAAACGATCAGATCCAGTCAGAATTTCTTCAATGAATGCAGCGGAAATAACCGTCTTACCGGAGCCAGTCGGTGCAGACAGAATCACCGCCTGGCGATTTCCGTTTTTCTGTACATCGTATCGGGCAAGGTCCAGCTTCTTAAACAATTGCTCGACTGCTACGTCCTGAAAGTCCTTGAGTTCGATTTTCATTGAGTAGGTTTCTCAGACAAATTGATGCGGAAATTTTCCAGATAGTCTTTGTAAAGTTGCACCACCCGCAACTGGGGCCATTCACGGCGCAACTTGTAAACCGTGTCCTGCGAATTGGTGACGATAAAGACGTGGGTGAGGTCGGCGCGACTCTCAACGTGGCGCACAAATTTCTTGAAACGGGTTTCCTGCATCAGCACCACGAACGGGCAACTATCTGGCAGCAGCCAGGGTGCGCGTAAGTTAGGCGCATCTGGACGCGCTCCGCGCGAGCCCGCCATCATCCACAGGATTGGAAGAATTGCACTGAACTGCCTGCCCATCTGGATTTCTTGCGGATCAAGAAAGTCCAGCCGGAAGTATTCGAGATTGGCTGCGAAGCCATCTGCCATAGCAAGTGTCTCACCCTCGTCCACGATAAGCGGCCCCAATGTTTCCTTGATCACTTTTGACAGCGCCGTGAACAACCTGTTTTCGGTAGTCACTACATAAATATCGGTGAGGTGATCTGCGTCAGCCAGCTCTTCCAGCCAAGCCTCGGCTTGTTGAATGTCCCATAGCACTGACACCGGCAAATCCTCGTCGAGAAACCATGGCGCGTTTGCCTCCAGTTTCGACTGCGGTAAGGCGGGCATCAGACTGGCAAGCTGCTTGCGCTGTGTGAGAGACAGATTGCAACCATCAACAAAGCCAAGTTGCCGAATGTTGCGCGCCTTTTCTTTAGTAACTGTTCGACCAGTTTGATAGTCGCCATTCAAAGGCGTGCCATCGTCACGTTTACCCAAAATGGTGAACTTGTTGCGCCGCCAAGTCACGGACCTACAAATGCCGTGGTCGTCCCATTCGTCTTGGCCGGGTTGAAAGCCTCGTCCGGCAAGACTGGTGGCTTCAGCTTCGGAAACTTCATTGTTGCTTACAAGGATGCACTGTCGCCGCCCGTCATCGGCACTATTGAGCAGGTTCACGGCATTGAGCGTTGTTCCACTACCCGCAAAAAAATCAACTATCAGCGCATTCGGCTTGTGGGCTGTAAAAAAACGTATGGCATCACGCACCGCATACACGCTTTTGGGAAATGGGAACTTTCCTCCCGGAATGATTTGTTGCAACAGACTTGTACCGTGGCTGCCCGCATCGTGCGCGACCTGGTTCCATACGCTTCGAGGAGCTGCGGATTTCAAACCATCCGCAAATTCAACTATCAATTCGTTGAATGGGCCTCTGCCTGTAACGAGAATCTCGCCTTTGGCGATCTTTTCAAACAAGCCCGACGAAAGGTAATAGAACGGGTAGGAACCCTTCTCGTGATTTATGCGACCGGTTTTGAAGCCACCTTTTTCGTGAATGGATCGAAGAGTCTCGGAAACTGTTGACCAACTATATTGGTTGCCATCTTTGCAGGGGGGCCAGACTGCAATCGTGCCGTCGGGCACAAAAACGTCAGACTCGTCGTCATCCTTACCTATTGCATCCCCGATCGAATGAATGCTGAAATCGGAAGCGTTCAGAAATATGGGATACCAGGAGCCCGGATTGTTTGACCTCAGCCCCTTTCTGCCAGTGCGTGCAAGTCCACGCCAACGAACATGCGTTTCAGAGGAATAGTCTCGATCAGTGAGCATGTCACTGGAGGACGATTGAAGTCGTACACCCCCGACGAAAACAAAGAAGGCATACTCTTCGACCCGTGAAAATTCGTTATATCGGGCTGTCCCTTTCGGGTTAATGACGATAGTCGTCATCTGAATCTTGCACTCCGGGAATATTTGTTCAAGCAGCAATCCAAGTCGCAAATATTCCTTCTCGTCTATTGTGACAATCAGCATGGATTCATTGGGATTCAGCAGGCGTTTCGCGAGTCGTAATCGCCTGTCCATGAAGTTCAACCATTTGCTGTGCTGCCAAGCATCATTGCGGTCTACGTAGTCGTTGTTGTATTTCCAGTCTCGTGCACCTGAGTTGTAGGGTGGGTCTATGTAGATGCAATCGACTTTTCCTTCATAAGGAAACAGCAACAATTGAAGTGCGTGGTAGTTGTCCGCCTCTATCAATACATGGTGTGGTGCACTCGGGTCGCCGTTGGTGACCGAATCGACGGGCGTGAGCGATGGGTAAATGGTTTCGCCCATGCTGCGAATGACAACGAGTTGTTGGGTGGGAAAAGACGAGCGAGTTTCCGCCATAGCCTTGCCGCCTTTTTCCTGCTCGCACACAGCCAGGCCATCTTTAACAGACAAAACACGCCACACTTCAGAGAGATTGCCGGTCTTCTTGGCAACCCGTTCCCCGCGCTTGATTCGCTTGCCATAAATCGGCACCACTTCCGGCTGATGCTCTTCAAACACCAGGCCAAAACGGGTGTGTTTTTTAAGCTTAGCGACTTCCTCCCCGATGATTTGACGTAGTGCTGGGTCAGCAATCTCAGCAATTTTTTCTTCGATTCGTGCCATCTTTTTCTTATTCACACAGGCCCAAGGTAAGGCGCATGCTGTCTGTGATTGATTCAAGGTAGGTCTGGCGTTCGCTAGCCTAAAACCCATTCGCGCTTGTCAAAGGAGCAAGTTACTTAGCGGCGATCATAAAGATAAAACATTACTTTAGAATTCATTCACGGATATTTTTAATAATTGATAAAACAATAAAAATTGTCAATGTTGATTGACCATGCCATGCACCGACTTAAAGAAAGCAAAGTCCGTTGTCAGGAAAACAGGCACTTGATAACGGTATGGCAACCAGTCATGTTCCTCGGATGAAACATAGTGAACGCAGGTTGTCCGAAAGCCGACTTAACCCACTGGCCGTCACTTTGGAAAAGTCTGTAATGACTGTGTATGCCGCGTCAGAAGGGTCGCCATTAGCACCAACGGTCGCCCAACTTCTGAGTTGCCTTGCCCCCATGAATAGGGTGAACCAATGAAAGACGAAACAATGTTCAGCCGAAGCCCTATGCCGGGCAAGCGGTCATCCGAAGTCAAAGCCCGGGTCACCGACGAGTTGAAGTTTGACTTGGCTCGAAAATGTCACGAACTTGGCATCACCGAATCCGATTACATCGACCGTCTGCTGTGCGTGAGCCTCTATGGACTAGACCATGTGTTGGAACTCGACCGCAAGAAGACCACCAGCATCATGGGCAAACTGAGTGACTTGTGGCACAAAGTGGGCACTTAAAAAATGGCCATACAAGCTCCAATAGAGCACTCAAAACAACGCGAATGACTGAGTAGGGATGAGGCCAATAACTACCAAAAGAATGTCTGGCCAGGATTGCGAATGTCGTTCCTGCCCACTTGTAGCCACTCATTCACCCCTTGAACACGACAACACAAAAAACACAATGACCTAATCCATTTCTTTATCAGATTGCATAACCGATCCCCGCATGTCGCGGCGGAAGGCTTAGGCACATTTGAAGGAGTCTTGGATGTACATCCGCACACCACACGCCATGGTTTGGGTCGAAGCCCCGCTGGAGCAAGCACACCCTGTCCCCAAAGCAGCCACCGAAGGGCACACGCCGTATCAGGAACGCTGGGCAAAGAAGCCACTAAACACCGCCAAAGGCCGCTGCGTTGCGGTGCGCCAGAGTGGTGGGAAGCTAGAACTAGGCTGTGTACGCAACAACCGTCTGATCTGGCTACCTCCACTCGAGATGCTTTCGGAGTGGCAGTTGCAAAACTGGTTGAGGGAAGGGTTCTAACTTTTCAGGCAGAGACATTGAACTACCGGCTGTGCTGGTCATAGAAAGCAAGGTGAGGCTCATTTCCTTAGCCTCACCAGAAATACAAATAAGAAACGGAGGACAGACGATGGACCGCATAGAACTGCAATGGCATGACAGAGAGGAAGACCACCTCGGTCGGCGCAAAGAACTTCAAATTTTCATCAACGGCCATTCACTGATTGACCTTGTGCGGCCAGTTGAACTGCCCTTTGCTGAACTTGAGGGCACACCAGACATTGCCGGTCACTACGACTGGTTGTGCGATGTGTATTGCGAAATCCAACGGCTCAAAACAGAAGAGTGCATGTTGCTAGGCTGCCACTGCGGCATCTCCGATTGCTGGCCATTGACCGCACGAGTCAGCTTGACCGAGGACATTGTGTGCTGGGCGGACTTTCAGAACTGGCACAGAGTCAAAGGCTGCGTCAGTGAATGGGACCACACCGCTCTCGGCCCGTTCGTCTTTGACCGTCAGGAGTATGAAAAAGCTGTGCGCAACTTGCACCCTGAAATCGAGGCTGGGCGGCTGCGTGAGCAGGGCATCGAGCAAAAGCTGGAGGCGGATTATCTGGCTCGCCAACAAAACGAAACCTGACCTGCATTGGCCATCACTGGAGATCGCCGCCCAGCTGATCGGGCAAGCCGGTGCTTTGATTGTTTCCGCGGGTGCGGGCATGGGTTTGGATTAGCGTATGAAAACCGAGGATGAGATAAATGAAGCCGAAAATTAAAATGGTGAAGCTGGCTCAAAAGCTTATGAAGCTCCCCCCCGTGAAGCGGGCCGAGGTGATGGCCAAGGCCAAGCTGAAACGCCAGCATAATTCGGAAGTATCAGGCGCAGTAGACGAAGCCCAGGGGGTGACCAGCTACATCGCCGACGAAATATGGCAGCCCCAGCATCCCAAAGCAACGGATCAACAGGACCTAGACAATGCTTTGAGTGAGCTTGGGAGGATGCTGACCAAAGGCAACCGTAAGCACATCATGCCCGTGCACGAGACAGATTTACTGCCCGTGCTGACGCAGGTGATGGACTGTTCCTTTTACTTGGACTTGAACAAATTCAAGGATTCGGCTCGCTTTGTACTGGACACTATTCGCGACAGGTTTGGCGACACGGCTGCCGACATGATCACCATAGATCATTTGCAGGGTGCCTACATCTGCATTGCTGGAAACTATCAACACCTAGGTGCCAGTACCAAAAAGGAAGTGATCGCCATCCAGTCGTTAGCCGATTTGGTGGATACATTTGCCCAAGCTGGCACAGCTACAGAAATGCAAACCTCAAAACCGGCACCATCCGAAATGAAACACTCAAACTGGGTCGGCCAAGCCCGAGCGCACTGGAAGGAACACCAGCCGAAGCGTTTCAATGAGTTGGTGAGCAAAGGGGTTCTCAACCAGCAATTGACGGACGCAGCGGAGGCGACCTCGCAGGAGATGCAGAAACTGGTGGCCCAAGGGTTCAACCAGCTGGAGGCGTGGGAAATGACACGGGAGCTGTACCTGTTCCCAGGCGAGGAACCCGGAGCAAGCGAGGAAGCACCGGTAAGCGAGGGGCTGAGGCTGCAACGGGAGTTGAACGAGGGCCTTCGTTATTTGGGGATGACAGACGAAGAAATTGCAATGGAGAAAGCGCTGAACGAGTAGACGCCGCGATTAAGTCAATTTGATCATGCTCACAAAATCCAACCACACGACACCTCAGTTGATACTGTCAGGCGGACAAACCGGGGTGGACCGTGCTGCGCTGGACTGGGCGTTAGCAGCGGATATTGCCCACGGTGGTTGGTGTCCACGCGGACGAACTGCACAGGACGGCCCACTGCCAGAACTTTACAAGTTGAAAGAAACCGAAGCTACCGGCTATAGCAAACGCACACGCATGAATGTGCGTGACGCCGATGCCACGCTGATCATTCAATATGGGCCGCTTCTAGGGGGAACTCGGCTGACTTTACGACTCGCGGACGAAATGGAAAAGCCTGTTCGACTGGTGGACCTCAGCAAGGATTGGCCATCGCAGGCCATACAGGTTCAGGCTTGGTGGACTGAACTGGATTTGCACAGCCTGAATGTAGCTGGCCCCAGCGAAGACCGTGTTCCGGGTATCTATTCACTGACTCTAGAATTTTTGCTGCAACTTTGGCCCTGCTGAAACAAGCACTGCGCCTCTTTTCAAACTTAACAAGCGTCCATCACACCATGCTCGGCACCGTCATTGGCGACATCATCGGCTCGGTCTACGAATTCAAAAACCACCGCAGCAAGCAGGTAACCTGCATTGTCGTTAATCGCGCCGGTCATCGCTCAATGCCGGTCAAATTGTTCAAAGTCTTGGCCAAAGCATCCAGCGGCGCACGGCTTGGTCCTTTGGGGCCAGTAGTTCATTGACGCGCTCGGTGGCGGTTGGCGCGGGTGTGGCGGGAGACAGACGATGCCGGGTCCAAAATCCCCCCGCGAACTTTACAGCGAGCTCCCGATACATTACAGTGGCCTCATCGCGGGAATTACGGGGCAATGCAATTGTGGCAGGACCCGCCAGCGAAGAGGGAACGTCAAGGGGCTGCATGTCAGCGTAACCGTCCGCAATTCCTCCAAGTGCCCTGGTTTTTGCCAGGGCTTCTTTGTTTCTGGCGTACACATTTGCGCCGCTCGTCGGCAATGCCTGATCCAAGAAATTCGTAGAGGAATCGCGGCCTGAAACCCCATTCTCGCCATGCATTGGAGTGACGGTCTGAATACGTCCGTCCTCTCCAATGCCAACAATAAGCAATGCCCCTCATCTCAACCTGAACAAACGTCCATTACACCATGATCGGCACCATCATTGGCGACATCATCGGCTCGGTCTACGAATTCAAAAACCACCGCAGCAAGTACTTCGAGCCACTCTTTCGCCCGCAAGCCCGCTTCACCGATGACACGCTTTGCACTGTTGCGATTGCCGATGCCTTGGTTCGCGGCACAGCCCCCCACCAGGCCACGCTCATCGAATGGTGTCACCGCTATGCTGAAAACGGCGGCTGGGGTAAAAGCTTTGCCGAATGGTTCATGGATGACAACCCGCAACCCTATGGCAGTTGGGGCAATGGCGCAGCCATACGCATCAGCCCTGTGGGTTTTTTGGCCACCAGCGAAGACGAAGCGATTTGCTGGGCCGATGCTGCCACGGCCATCACCCACAACCACCCAGAGGGCATCGCTTCAGCCCGTGCGGTTGCGCTGGCCATCTTTTGGGCAAGAAACAAAGCACCAGCAGAAGTCATCGGCCAGCGACTGACTGAACGATTTGGCTACGACCTGAGCACCACGCCTGACGACATTCGCCAAACCTATACTCGGACCGAAAGATCAGTAGGCTCTGTGCCTCAGGCCATCATTTGCGCACTGCAAAGCACCAGCTTTGATGACGCCATTCGTAATGCGGTGTCTATCGGGGGTGACAGCGACACCATTGCGGCCATTGCGGGCGGTATGGCTGAAGCCCTGCACGGCATACCAAATGACATCGCCGTTAAAGCCTGGGCCTACCTGCCAAAAGAAATGCAGGCGGTTCTCGCTAGGCTGTATGAGGAAGTGCCGGACTAGGCGTGTCCT
>JACCDK011251089.1_pt1 | contig 13038 bp, 8 predicted proteins | sample 7445871 | NCBI WGS metagenome assembly JACCDK01 (sample SAMN15323436, study PRJNA562643) | freshwater metagenome | isolation source: river surface water | place: USA:Blue River Watershed | collected 2017-08-15 | reverse complement strand
ATGAAGTCAAAAACTTTAAAGCAGAATAAAGTAAATATCATCACATTAGGTTGTAGTAAAAACTTGGTGGATAGTGAAATGTTGAGTGGTCAATTGGCTGCCAATGATATTGACGTGGTACATGAAAATAAAAAGTTGGATCACAATATTGTGGTAGTGAATACTTGTGGCTTTATTGATAAAGCAAAAGAGGAGAGTGTGAATACTATATTGGATCAGGTTGCTTTAAAGAACAAAGGGAAGTTGGATAAAGTATATGTGACAGGTTGTTTGAGCGAGAGATACAGAGGCGATTTGGCTGCTGAGATACCAGAAGTGGATGCTTGGTTTGGCACAATGGAATTGCCTTTGATGTTGAATCAATTGAATGCCGATTATAAAGCAGAATTGTTGGGTGAGCGTTTGTTGAGTACGCCTCAGCATTATGCTTATTTAAAAATTAGTGAAGGTTGTAATCGTACCTGTTCATTTTGCGCGATTCCATTAATGCGCGGTCAACATGTAAGTAAGACGATCGAGCAATTAGTGGACGAGGCCAAAGGTTTAGTGAAGAAAGGAGTGAAAGAGTTGATGTTAATTGCCCAAGAATTAACGTATTACGGATTGGATATTTATAAAGAGCGTGCCTTGCCAAAATTATTAAATGCTTTGGCAGATGTAGAAGGAGTTGAATGGATTCGTTTACACTACGCTTATCCTTCTAAGTTTCCTTTAGAAGTTTTGGATGTCATGCGTGAGCGTGATAATATTTGTAAATACATTGATATCCCATTACAGCATGCAAGTAATAATATGCTGAAAGCAATGCGTCGTAATATCACAAGAGAAGAAATGAGCGAGTTGATCCACGAAATTAGAAAGCGTGTTCCAGGTATCGCAATTCGTACAACTTTGATAGCAGGCTTCCCAGGAGAAACACTAGAAGACATTGAGGAATTAAAAGGATTCTTACAAGAGCATAAATTTGACCGTGTTGGTATTTTCACTTATAGCCACGAAGAAAACACAAGTGCACACGACTTAGTGGACGATGTACCTGCCGAAGAGAAACAACGTAGAGCAGAAGAAATCATGGAAGTACAACAAGAAATTAGCCTGGAAATTAATCAGGCAAAAGAAGGCCAAATTCTAAAAGTATTAGTAGACAAAAAAGAAGCAGGTCGTTTCTTAGGCCGCACACAATTTGACAGTGTGGAAGTAGACAACGAAGTAGTGATCAATACTAATAAAAGATTGAAGCCAGGTGATTTTGTAAACGTAAAGATTACGAAAGCGTACGACTATGATTTAGAGGGGGAGTTGGTTGACTAGAATAAGCAGCAACAGTTGCAGTGCTTATAAAAAAGTAGCCCATCAGGATATAACTGCTTGCGCTAAAGTAATTTTGTAAACCAAACCATCCTCCATAATAAAGGATCCCACCCACACAGATCATATTCTTTACTATTTCATAGATCAATGCTCTTGGGTTGCGGTCCATGAATTCTGTAAGTGCATACACTTGGGCAAATACAAATAAACCATAGTACATCATATTCGTAAGGCCAATACTTGCTACATTCCCAAATAAATAACTCACCAATAAAAGCAAGCAAAATAGTTGTATCCATAAGTATGCCAGCATGCCTTTTGGAGCAGGGGTGTCGTACTTTTCAAAATGGTACACATCTTCAATTTTTATTACTGGATATTTTTCAATGACATCAGCTGGTCTCCAACCCAATGGCATTAACCATACGCGTAATTTATCTTTCCAGCTTTTTGTGTGCCAAGCATCTTTTGCCAATAACCACAAATGCATAAAGTTTATTTTAATCGGATTCCATGTGCGCACAGGTCGTGTTACACCATATACTGCCGGGATATCTGCTCGTTCTTCCTGGAAAGTGCCAAACATGCGATCCCAGAAGATAAATATTTGACCATAGTTTTTATCAAGGTACTCTGGATTAATAGCATGATGCACACGATGATGTGCGGGTGTTACAATTACATATTCTAACCAACCCATTTTATTGATGTGTCTTGTATGGTACCAGAACTGTGCAAATAAATGTAGCGGGGCAACCACAGCAATCACTTGTTGCGGCACGCCAAAAATGGCAGCCGGAATTAACAAGAAGGCGTAAATCCTAAAGTAGACGGATATGCTTTGTCTTAAAGCGCAAGCTAAATTAAACTCTTCGCTACTATGGTGTACGATATGGTTGTTCCAAAAAAAGTTAACTGTATGTGCTAGACGGTGTACCCAATAGCCTGCAAAGTCTAATGCTAAAAAGGCAATTATATAAAGTAGCCAACTTGATTGAACTTGATAAATAGTAAGGTGTTCAACCAACCAGCTATAACTTATGATAGCAACACTCAATCCTAAAACATCCTTTGTAGAATTAGTAACACCAGAGCTTAAACTGGAGATCATGTCTAATGTTCTAACTGTGTCGAAGCCTTTGCGCCAGCCATACCATTTTTCAAATAAAACCAATAATAAAAATAGGGGCATGGCAATAATCAAAATCTTTCCGTAGGTTTCCATAGGGGCTGTTTTAAGCGAGCAATCATTTTGCTCCATAAATGTATTATTTTTCCTGCAATCTTGAATAAAATGCCTTTAGCAATGCATTTTTCCCGAAATTTGCAGACAATGTCTTCAAGCTGCGTTCATATCCCATTTAGTACAACCAAATTGTTCTCCAAGTTAATCAATGATTATGCGGAGGGGAAAGGGAGTGTACAGGAATATGTTGGGTATGCCCCAAATATAGAGGGCTATAAGTTGGCAATTGAGGGTCGAAAATTGTATCCTGTAAATCGTGTTTTATTGACAGAGATTTTGACTACTCAATATACGCATCTTCAGCAGGAAGCTGCCGTGAACGACAATATTACATTGTTAAAAAAAGAAAACACATTTGTTGTTACTACGGCGCATCAACCTAATTTATTTTCTGGCCCATTGTATTTCTTTTATAAAATTATTCATGCCATTCAATTGGCTGCAAGTTTAAAAGAGCAATTTCCACAAGATAATTTTGTGCCTGTATATTATATGGGTTCAGAAGACGCTGATTTAGATGAAGTTGGTGCATTTAATATTGAAGCTACCAAGTATAACTGGAGCACCAAACAAACTGGGGCAATTGGTAGGATGAAGGTAGATGATGCTTTATTAAAACTGATTCAACAATTAGAAGGTTATTGGTCAAGCATGCCAAAGGGGCAAAAAGCATTAGCTATCATAAAAGAAGCTTATCAAAAAGGCAAGACGATCAATGAAGCAACTTTACATTTTGTTCATGCATTTTTTGGATCAAAGGGCTTGCTTGTTTTGCAACCTGATGATACAAAATTAAAAGCTGCCTTTATTCCTGTAATGGAAAAAGAATTATTGACACAGTTTTCGCATCAAGCAATACAACCCACAATTACAAGTCTTTCTAAAGACTACCATGTTCAAACTGAAGGTCGTAGTTTGAATTTGTTTTATTTAAAAGACCAAACTAGAGCAAGAATAGAAAAACAGGGCGATCAATATATAGTAGTCGATACAGCAATTCGTTTTACGCAGTCTGAGATCATCGCAGAATTGCACCAAAATCCAGAACGTTTTAGCCCTAATGTAATTTTAAGAGGGCTGTATCAAGAAACTATTTTGCCAGGAGTGGTATTTGTGGGCGGGGGTGGAGAGTTGGCTTCTTGGATGGAATTAAAAAATGTTTTCCAAGAAGCTGGGGTACATTATCCTTTACTACAATTAAGAAATTCTTTTTTATTGGTGAACCAGAAGCAAGCTGCGCAATGGAAGGAGATGCAGTTTGAAAACCAGGATTTATTTAAGCCATTACTTGATTTAGAGATAGCATATGTTAAGAAGCATGCTTCTGAAGCTTTACATTTGAATGAACATTTGAATACTTTAGCAGGTTTATATACTTCAATTAAAGAGGAGGTGCTAAAAGTGGATCCAACTTTGGGTGCACATGCAGAGAACTTAGCACATCAAGCAAAAGCAAAATTAGAAGCATTAGAAAAGAAAATGGTACGTGCCGAAAGGCGTAAGCAAACAGTGGCCATCCAACGCATCCATCGTCTAAAAAAAGAATTATTCCCTCAAGATAATTTACAGGAAAGAGTAGAGAATTTTTCAAAATGGGTTGGTCAGCATGATATAGAATGGATCAATACCATCATGGAACATTCAACAGGTTTGGAGTCTCGATTTAGGGTTATTACAATCGACTAATCAAATTGGTTATCCCAGCTTGATTTTAATTTGCTTACTTTTTCCATTACTTCCGATTCCATTTGCAATTTATAATCGCCCATTGCTTTAGAAATGGTTTCATTATGGGTGCCAATTATCTGTGCAGCCAATAAGCCTGCATTTTTTGCAGCATTTAATGCAACTGTTGCAACAGGAACACCGTTTGGCATTTGTAAAATAGATAAAACAGAATCCCATCCATCTATTGAGTTAGAAGACTTGATTGGAACGCCAATCACTGGTAAGGTTGTGATGGCAGCAACCATGCCAGGTAAATGAGCTGCACCACCTGCACCAGCAATAATTACTTTCAATCCTCTTGCTTTTGCTTGTTTTGCATAATCAACCATTCTTTCTGGCGTTCTATGAGCCGAAACCACTGTCAATTCAATGGGAATATTGAATGTCTTAAGTATATCTGCAGCAGCTTGCATGATGTTTAAATCACTGTCGCTTCCCATGATAATTCCGACTAAAGGTTGGTTCGCCATAAAATGTATTTACTGCAAGATACAAATTCGTGTTTAATTAGGGATCAAATAGCCCTTTATAGATGAAATTAATGGCGGAGCCTTGTATTCATTCACCTTGAGTCTTATCATTTTCAAAGTCTGTGTAGGGAACTGAATGATACGCTTGTGCCCGATGGTTGTTCCAGAGGCAATTGGCTTTAAATCCTTTAAATTATCTGAGCCTGTTATGTCAAATTGAATCACTCTTTGGCCCATTTCAATAGCTTCTTTTAATTCAATTGTATTTAAAGTCACTTCTTTTTGAAAATGTATTTCAATACTATTCTTAGTTGTATGAATTTGTGCATTTTTAAACAGGTCATTTGAAAAAGCACGGTCTCTAATTTTTTTGAATTCCATTAGTGCAGCGGAGTCTAATGGGTCTATTAAACCTTGACGATTTGGCGGTACATTTAAGATTAAATTACCTCCATGTCCAATGGATTGCATGTAGATATTGAAAAGTGTACTTGAAGATTTTACAGTACTATCTTCCTCTGGGTGATAAAACCAACCCTTACGTATTGATACATCAGCTTCTGCTCCAATCCAATGTTTACCATTAAAATTACCTCTATTTAAAGTGTCATTGGGTGGAGCGCCTTCACCTCTTTTAAATCCTGCAGTATCAAGTAAGTTCCAATTGGTTGGATGAATGATTCCATTTTCATTGCCGACCCATCTAGCGTGGGGGCCAATATCGCTAAAGATAATTAATTGAGGTTGATATTTTAAAGCACTATCCTTGAATCTAGTAAAATCGTATTGTTGTTTTTTCCCATTAGGCCCTTCACCATTTGCACCATCCCACCATAGTTCAAAAAAATTACCATAATTGGTTAGTAATTCTTTCATGGTATTGATATAGACATCATTGTATTCAGCAGTACCATACTTAGGATGATTTTTATCCCATGGAGATATGTAAACACCCATGTCAATCCCTTCTTTCTTACATGCCTCAGATAACATTTTGATTACATCTCCTTTGCCATTCATCCAACTACTTTCTCTGACCGTATGATTGCTGTATTTGCTTGGCCATAAACAAAAACCATCATGATGTTTTGCAGTAATCACAATGCCTTTTGCACCCGCTGCTTTTGCGATTCGGGCCCATTGATTGCAGTCCAGTTGAGTTGGGTTGAATACATTAGGATTTTCACTACCATGTCCCCATTCTAAGTCTGTAAAAGTATTAGGTCCAAAGTGCATGAATAAATAATATTCTTTTTCATGCCAGGCCAATTGTTCTTTTGAAGGTGTTGGTCCAAATTTCTCTTGAGCAGCTAGTGGAAGAAAACTACTTAAAAAAAGTCCACATGCAACTAGGTAATTCATTTTCATTCGGAGGTAGTTTTTATGTTTGAAAATGACACTAATGACTAGGGTTGTTGTAAGGCACGTTTATACAGTTGAATGGTATTTTCTAAGCCTAGGTACAATGCATCACAAATTAGGGCATGTCCTATAGATACTTCGTCTATGTAAGGTATTTCCTTTACTAAGTAAGCTAGATTAAATCGATCCAAGTCATGACCCGCATTAATACCCAATCCTAATTCTTTTGCTTCTGCTGCTGCTAATTTATAATCAATAATAGCGGTCTCTCTTTCTCCTTTTGCAAATGCACTAGCATAAGCTTCGGTATATAATTCAATTCTATCAGTGCCAGTTTTAGCGGCACCTTTCACTAGTTCAATACTTGGATTCACAAAGATAGAAACACGGATACCAGCTGCTTTAAATACACCAATGATTTCAGTTAAAAAAGCTTTTTCAGTAATGGTATCCCAGCCATGATCACTCGTTAATTGATTTTGTGCATCGGGTACCAAAGTTACTTGCGCGGGTTTTGTGGCTAAGACTAAGTCAACAAATTTTTGCTCCTTAGGATTGCCCTCTATGTTGAACTCTGTGTGTATATTTTCCTTTAAATCATAAACGTCTTGGTATCGAATATGTCTTTCGTCTGGTCTAGGATGCACTGTGATACCTTGCGCCCCAAATCGCTCGCAGTCTAAAGCAACTTTCAAAAGGTCTGGATTGTTGCCGCCACGACTATTTCTTAGGGTAGCAATCTTATTTATGTTTACACTTAAATGAGTCATGAGCAAATTTAAGTTAATTTTGCATCTCAATTACCACCTCATGGCTTATTCTAGTTTAGAAGCTTGTTTATTGGATTTAGAGCGAAATGGTCAGTTGCTCCGTATTAAAGAAGAGGTAGACCCTCATCTCGAAATGGCAGCGATTCATTTACGTGTTCATGAACAAAAAGGGCCAGCTATTTTATTTGAAAAAGTAAAGGGTTCAAAGTTTAGAGCAGCTTCAAATATTTTCGGCACCTTAGAAAGGAGCGAGTTTATATTTAGAGATACCTTGCCACAGGTAAAAAAATTAATTGAAATTAAAATAGACCCTGTTTCGGCAATCAAAAATCCATTAGCAGCATTAAGTGCTTTGCCAGCTGCAATCAATGCATTGCCAAATAAAAATCCAATCAGTCAGCCAGTTACTTTTGAAGAAATAAAAATCAGTGACTTGCCTTTGATTAAACATTGGTCAATGGATGGTGGTGCTTATGTGACTTTGCCACAAGTGTATACCGAGGATGCAGATAAGCCAGGCATTGCAAATAGTAATTTAGGCATGTATCGTATTCAGTTAACAGGCAATGAATATGAGTTGGATAAAGAAATTGGATTGCATTATCAATTGCATAGAGGAATAGGAGTGCATCAAACAAAAGCAAACAAAAAAGGGATGCCTTTGAAAGTGAGTTGCTTTGTTGGAGGCCCGCCTGCGCATAGTGTGGCAGCAGTGATGCCCCTTCCCGAAGGATTAAGTGAAATGAATTTTGCGGGTGTATTAGCTGGAAAAAGATTTGGTTATACCTATAAAGACGGGTATTGTTTAAGTACAGATGCGGATTTTGTAATCACTGGCGAAGTATTTCCAGGGGAGAATAAACCAGAAGGGCCATTTGGGGATCATTTAGGTTACTATAGTTTAGAACATTCATTTCCTTTAATGCGCGTTCATAAAGTATATGCGCGTAAAAATGCCATCTGGGCATTTACTGTGGTTGGTCGTCCACCACAAGAAGACACAAGCTTTGGTCAATTGATACATGCCATGACAGGTGCTGCAGTATCCAATGAAATACCTGGCTTGAAGGAAGTGCACGCGGTAGATGCTGCAGGTGTCCATCCTTTGTTATTGGCAATTGGAAGTGAACGATATACACCTTATCTGGTTAACAAACAACCGGCAGAAATTCTAACCATTGCGAATCATATTTTAGGAACAGGGCAATTGAGTTTAGCGAAGTTTGTTTTCATTACGGCGGATGATACCAATCAATTATCGACACATCATGTTCAAGCCTATTTTGAATACATCTTATCAAGACTTGATTTGTCTAATGATATTCATTTTTATTCCAAGACCACAATGGACACACTAGATTATTCTGGTGAGGGATTAAATGCGGGGTCAAAAGTGGTTATTGCTGCTTATGGAGATGTGAAAAGAAATTTAGCGACAACAGTTCCTGATAGATTGACTGCGTTAAATATGGATGCGAGTATTGTGATGCCAGGGGTAATTGCAGTTAATTCATCCACCTATTCTACAGTTGCATTACAAAATGCATTAGAAGGTCAAGGAAATTTATTGTTGGAGCAGGAGGGAGTGGTGATGTTGATTCGAACGGAGGATCCAGCTTGGATGGCTAGCGATTTGAATAATTTTTTATGGGCAGCATTTACAAGAACCAATCCATCACATGATATTGAAGCAATTGATGCCTATACTCAAAATAAACATTGGGGTGCAAAAGGGCCCTTGGTTTTTGATGCAACCATTAAGCCACATCATGCGCCACCGGTTTTGAAAGATCCAGAAGTAGAAAAAAGGGTAGATGCTATTTTAGAAAAGTACGGCTATTAAGCAGGTACTTCTATCCAAGTATGGTCGGCTAGTAATTTAACTGTTGCAATAAATTGTGCAAATGGTCCCGCGCCACCGCCCCATTCATGAGGAGCCACCATCGATAACACATGCGTACCATCTTGTTTTTCATATACGTGGTAAATCTGCCCTATCTGAGGCTTAAAAGTGATTTTAGCTTCGTAAATCATCATGCTTAATTCTTTACGCTTGCGTATTTCTTGCGCTTGTTTCGCTAGTAATTCAATCTGCTCTTTAATTTGATTTAACTGCATATTGGTTTGATCCTCCATTGCAGATAATGCTTTGTGTTTGATCACACCTTCTTTTGTAGGACGAATAGCTACGCTACCTGCTGAAGAAGCATAGGGAAGAACACTTAACTGTTTATGATAAACTTCAATATTTTTGAATGGACTTTTATCTTCTTTAAAACCTTCATGGGTTACTTTCAAGAATCCATTTGATAAAATCTCATGAACTACTTTAAGGTTTAATGCACCGGCTTTGTAAAATTCAACGGTTAAACAAGATGCATTGTTTATTTCAGCACTAATTGTGTCGGCTAATTCAGTATTTTCAAAAGACATTTGCTGTCCATTTGGGTTCACATGGTATTGAGCATAGAAGGCATCATTTTCTAAGTTGACCCAATTGTGACTAAAGCTAAGTAAATGACCACTAGGAACAGTTTCAATTTTATAATTACCCGATTTAGGTACCATTTGGTATTCGAAATCACATTTCTCTGGGAATAACTGCCAACTGGCTAAAAAATTATAAGCTTGAACCATAAAGTAAACAACAATTTTAGGCTTAAATAGTTGAGTTAAGAGGGCACAAAATTAATTTATTTCAACATAATTTGGCTTCTCAATGATATTAGAATTGTATTTATACCTAAGATTGGTAATCAAGCTAAAATTCCATGGACTTACTTGCTGATTTGTTCTTGGGAAATAGAAGCCTTTTAATTCAATGGTGCCAAAAATCAAGTTCTCATTTCTGATTCTTAGTCCTGATCCAATTGAACTAAAGAGGTCGCCTTTTAATATTGGCTCACCAACGGTTCTTATGTAAGTAAGGTTACCAAATACAAATGGAGCAGATTTAAAGCCCCATAAAGCTCTGTTATTGTAAAATACGGTTTCCCAGTTTGTAGAGACACGTGTGCCGCCTTTTATCTGTTCTTTGTTTAGCTGAGGGATGCCATAAATACTGTTAATTCTCAAAGCTTCGTTGTATTTATTCTTAAGGGTTTGAGTAAAGCTTAAATTTAAAATTTGACGATAGCCAAATCCATTGTCCAAATATTTTAATTTACTAAACTGCTCTAAACTTGCTAGAAATCTAAAATCTCGAAGAGATTTATTCATATAACTACTTGCTATATTAGCGATGATATGCGTATAATTTTCCTTTTTGGTAAGTTTATATTGTTCAAATTTAAAACCTAAATAGGGGGCTTGGTCTTGCTCAATATGATATTTACCTGTTGTCCAAGTTAAAGAACGTCCAATCGGTAAATCTTCGTACCTGCCTAAGCCGTAAAGATACCTGGTTCTATAAACCGACTGTCTTACTATTGTGAAGGAAACAAAATCAGCAATTAGATTTTGATAATTTCTGTCAAGTTGCAATTGATAATCGATAGGTCTTTCTTTAAAATTATTTTCAAGATGCCTATACTGAATGAATTGTCTGTCTTCGTTATTGTTGATGAATCCTTTTTTCTTCGTAATTTGATACCCAATCCAGATATCTTTATGCTTTAAATTATAATTAAGCATCTTATCAAAAATAGTATCCCATCTGCTAGGGTAAACATTTTCGTTCACCGTCTCCAAATATTCCAAACCACCTAGCCATTTACTATTTGGGTGAAGGATTGGCCTTTGAACACTGATGTATTTTTTTTGGGCTGAATAAGCATTGTTAGCTAGGTTATTTCCATAATCTTCGACGCCAGCATTTAATGAAATAAAACTCCCCAATAGATTGTTCAAACGAAAGTCATAACCCCATCCTGATTTAGGATTTCTTGAGTTGTCAAAATTTTGGGATACCTGAACACCATTGCCTGTTCCTCCCAAGTTGATATTATTTAACTTAGCAGAGTAGGAGTTTTTATTATTGATGAGGATTTCTCCCCCATAGGAGAATAGGTCCTTCGTAACCACAACAAGGTCTATTTGATTGGTATCGTAGGGTGTTACAATTGCCGTAATTTTTGCGTCTTGTATATAACTCAGGTCTCTTAACCATTTTTCATTATAAGCAATGATGGACGGGTCAAACAAATCCCATTCTTTAAAAAAAAGATTTTCTCTAATCGCTCTTGTATTAGAATTTGAGTTTATTTTGTTTCCAATCTTTGAAAAAAAATCTTTAATTGTAGATTCTTTTGCATCTATACTGGTAGAGAAATTATGCTGTTCAATAGTAATGGTATTGATCCTTTTGCCTGTATATGATTGTAGTGTCTTTATCTGGTTAGATAAACTTATTCTGGCACTATCAGTCATAGATAAAGCCTTGCCGGTAATAGCATTTTTGGCTTTATTAATTAAGCTTTCTTGTGCTAATAAGTTCTGAGTAACAAAACAAAAAACAAATGCAATTAGGGGGATCGATTTTCGCATTGCTTTAAAGTACTTTAACAGCTCTTTGTTTTAATGATGCGATAGGTATGTTTAAAAGCTTGCCAATATTCTTTCCATTTCTGTAACTAACTACTCTTAAAATAGTAACATCCTCTGGAATCAACACTGGCCCATTAAAATGGTTGCTATATTCATCTGGCATGGACTCATCGATTGTATAATAAAAGTCTAGCCCGTCTACTTCACCTTCCATTCGTGCGAAAAGTTCTCCCTTTGTATTCAAAGTAGTCGTAACAATTGGATCGTAGATACTTTTAGCGTATTTGATATTTAAGGTATCTAAAATTGCAAAATGTCTCTCCACTTTACTAGAAAACTTATTCCAGTCTTTGCTATACTTTGGCGACCATGCTACTTCTGCAATGGCCATTAGTCTTGGCCAAGCCATGTATTCTACATTTCTAATATTTTGTAATTGCTCACTCCATAAATTACCTTGATTGCCTAAAATGTATTTTTCTTCTACGCCTTCAGGGACAGGATCAAAGCTGTAGGTCTTCTTCATTCTCAAGCCTGCATATACAGCGCCTTCTGCAGTGGCTTCTCCCTGATAATAATCCAAGTAGTTATGAGAACTTGGACTCATGACAACAGCATGTTTTTGCTTGGCAGCTTCTGCGCCACCTTTTATGCCTCTCCAGCTCATAACTGCCGCTTCAGGTGCTAGTCCGCCTTCTAGGATTTCATCCCAGCCCATTAATTTCTTTCCTTTTGACTGCATGATTTTTTCTACACGACGAACAAAATAGCTTTGCACTTCCTCTTGACTCTTTAGGTTTTCTTTTTGCATTAAAGCTTTTATATCGTCGCTTTTTGCCCAATTGTTTTTAGCTGTTTCGTCCCCACCCATATGAATGTATTCAAAAGGGAATAGGGTAGCTAGCTCGCCAAAAATGATATCTAAGTATTCGTACACTTCTTTTTTTGAAGGATCAAGGTTGTTATCAATCTTAGCTGTGATATGACCATTTAATCCAGACCAGTCAATAAATTCTTCACCCGCATTTACTTGATAAGGATAATTAGGTGTGGTACTTAATTGCGGATAAGCTGCTAAAAATGCCATGCTATGACCAGGTACATCAATCTCTGGCATGATTTCGATATTCTTTGTTTTTGCATAAGCAACAAGTTCTTTAATGTCTTCCTGCGTATAAAATCCGCCGTAGGTCTTTGGTTCTTCAGAAGCTGGCTTAGTGATGTTATGCCATTTGCCAATTCTATTAGGTCTCCAAGCGCCTACTTCCGTCAATTTTGGTAGTGCTTTAATTTGAACTCTCCAGCCATGGTCGTCGGTTAAATGAAAGTGTAATCTGTTCAATTTATACATCGTCATTTCGTCCATCATTTTCTTTACTTCAGCAACCGTAAAAAAATGTCTACTCACATCAAGCATAAAACCTCTCCACTCGAAGCGTGGCTTGTCCATTATTTTTACATAAGGAATTGACCAATTTAAATTTGGACTTGTATGATTGCCATAAATTGCTGGCGGTAATAATTGTAAAATACTTTGCCATGCATATAAGGCGCCAGCATAGGTTTGTGTTTTTACTTCAATGCCTTTATCAGTTACTTTTAAATGATAACCTTCTTTTCCTAAGGCTTCATCTTTTATTTGTTCAATGTTTATGGTAGGATTTTT
>JACCDK010598672.1_pt1 | contig 13038 bp, 8 predicted proteins | sample 7445871 | NCBI WGS metagenome assembly JACCDK01 (sample SAMN15323436, study PRJNA562643) | freshwater metagenome | isolation source: river surface water | place: USA:Blue River Watershed | collected 2017-08-15 | reverse complement strand
GTCAGGCGGCCAGATTCAGCGCATCGGCCTTGCGCGCGCGCTCTATGACAACCCGGTGCTTTTGGTGCTGGATGAGCCGAACTCCAACCTCGACAATGATGGAACGGTGGCGCTGAATATCGCTATCCGCAGCCTCAAGGCGGCGGGTGGCTCGGTTCTCATCATGGCGCACCGGCCCGCAGCCATTCAGGAATGTGATCTCTTGTTGGTGCTGGAGGACGGCATGCGCCGCGCCTTTGGTCCGCGTGATCAGGTCTTGAAGGAAATGGTCAAGAACCACAGTGACATTGTCCGCTCCGCCGGACCCGGAGGTGTGTCATGAGCTTGTTGCGCAAGAAGCCGGGTCCAACCGTGGCCCCCAAGGACGCCCCTCTGCCAGCAAAGCCTGCCAAGACCGAGCTTGCCATGCCCAAGGCGCGCGCGCCCTCCGAAGTGCAGTCGCTCCTCTCAGCCCGACCGTCGGTGATTGTTGGCAGCGTGACCGCCGCCATTTTGGTGCTGGGCTTTGGCGTTTGGTCGGTTGCATCCGAAATCGCCGGGGCCGTCGTTGCTTCGGGCCAGATTGAGGTGTCGCAGAACCGCCAGATTGTGCAGCATCCCGATGGCGGGGTGGTGGCCGAAATCGCGGTGAAAGAGGCACAGCCCGTCAAGGCCGGTGATCTGTTGATCCGGCTGGATGGGGCCTTGGTGAAATCCGAACTCGCCATTGTTGAGGGCCAGTTGTTCGAGGTGATGGCCCGCAGTGCCCGGCTTGAGGCCGAACACAACGACGCCGCCGCACCCGAGTTTACGGGCGAATTGGCCGGACTTGCTCAGACCCGCCCTGAAGTGGCTGAGCTGATCGAAGGTCAGCGCAGCCTCTTCACCGCGCGCCGGGAATCGGTGCTAAAGCAGTCTGAACAATTGCAGAAACGGGCCGCCCAGATCGCCTCACAGATCGAGGGGGTGGATGCGCAAGTGGCCGCGCTGAGCCAGCAACTCGACCTGATCGAGCAAGAGCTGGCCGATCAGCGCACGCTTTTGGAAAAGGGTCTGGCCCAATCCTCCCGCGTGCTGGCGCTGGAACGCGAAGCCTCGCGGCTGCAAGGGTCGGTGGGCGAATTGCAAGCCTCGCGCGCGCAGGCTGATGGGCGGGCCACCGAGGTGGAGCTTGAGGTGCTGCGTCTTGCTGCCGTGCGCCGTGAAGAGGCCAACACCCAGTTGCGCGACATCGGCGCCCGTGTGCTGGAACTGGCTGAGCGCCGCCGCTCGCTGAGTGAACAAATCGCCCGGCTGGAGATCAGGGCGCCGGTGTCTGGCACGGTCCTTGGTCTTGCGGTCAGCACGCCGCAATCGGTGATCCGTCCTGCCGAACCCTTGTTGTATCTTATCCCGCAGGACCGACCGCTGATCATCACCGCACAGGTCCAGACCATCGACGTCGATCAGGTCTTTGTCGGCCAAAAGGTGCGGCTGATGTTCCCGGCCTTTTCGGCCCGCACCACGCCCGAACTGAACGGCCATGTCGTCACCGTCTCGGCCGATGCCTTGGTCGATGAACGTGTCCAGATGGCCTATTACAAGGCAGAAATCGCGCTTGACCCCGGTGAGATTGACCGCCTCGAGGGGCTGACCCTTATTCCCGGCATGCCCGTGGAAACCTTCATCCAAACCGGCGCCCGCAGCCCGATGGCCTATCTGCTAAAGCCCTTCACCGACTACTTCTCGGCAGCCTTCCGAGAAAGCTGAGGCGCGGCTGCATCGCGAACACCTGTCGTGGGGTCGCGTAAAACCGGTGCTTTTGGGGAGCGGGACTATACAGGCGGCAGGTTTTGCTCTATCTGCCCCCCATCGGCGCAAGATTCCCGATGGCAGTGGATGGGCAGGGAGGCCCGGCTGCCGGCAAGGGCGAGGGTGCCGAATATGGTGCCATTGGGCGGCAGGACCGCCCCGCTTTTGGAAAAGAACATGCAAAATCTGAATATCGCCGCGCCTCTCGCGGCGGCTCTGACTGCTCGTGGATACGAGTCTTTGACCCCTGTGCAAGAGGCCGTTCTGGTCGACGGCACCCATGGTCGCGACATGCTGGTGTCGGCGCAAACCGGTTCAGGAAAGACGGTCGCCTTTGGCCTTGCCATTGCGCCGGAGATTCTGAACGGGTCGGATAAGCTCCTGTACGCCGACACGCCACTTTCGCTTATCATCGCCCCCACCCGCGAGTTGGCCCAACAGGTCGCACGAGAATTGGAGTGGCTTTACTCGTCGGCGGGGGCCAAGATTGCCACCTGCGTCGGCGGCATGGACTATCGCACCGAAAAGCGCGCGCTGGATCGTGGTGCGCATATCGTCGTCGGAACCCCGGGCCGTCTGCGCGACCATATCGAGCGTAACAGCTTGGATTTGTCGGGCGTCAAAGCGGTTGTCTTGGATGAGGCGGATGAGATGCTGGATCTCGGCTTTGCCGAAGATCTGGAATTCATTCTTGCCGCCGCACCTGAGAATCGCCGCACGCTGATGTTTTCGGCCACCGTGCCGAAGGAAATCGCAACGCTTGCTGCCACCTTCCAGAAAGACGCTCTGCGCATCGTCGCGCAGGGTGAGCAAAAGCAGCACACCGACATTGAATACCGCGCGCTGTCGGTCGCTGTGCGTGACCGGGAACATGCCATTTTCAACGCCCTGCGCTTTTATGAGGCGCGCACGGCCATCGTGTTTTGCAAAACCCGCGCGAATGTGAACCACCTTTTGGCCCGCATGGGCAATCGTGGTTTTCAGGTGGTGGCCCTGTCGGGTGAGCTGTCGCAAACCGAACGGATGCACGCGCTGCAAGCGCTGCGCGACGGTCGCGCTCGTGTGTGCATTGCCACCGACGTGGCCGCCCGTGGCATTGACCTTCCGGGGTTGGAACTGGTGATCCATGCCGACCTTCCGACCAACTCGGAACCCCTCCTTCACCGTTCGGGTCGTACTGGCCGTGCAGGCAAGAAAGGCGTCTCGGCGCTGATCGTGGCCCCGTCCGAAGTGCGCAAGGCCCAGCGTCTCTTGCAGGGTGCCAAGGTTGTCGCGGAATGGGGCAATGCCCCAAGCGCCGATGAGGTGCAGGCCAAGGACGACATGCGCCTTCTGGAACACTCCGCCCTTGCCGCAGGCGTTGGCGATGAGGCGGAGATGGCGCAGCAGATCCTCTCGCGCTTTAATGCGGAACAGGTTGCTGCCGCCTTTGTGCGCCTCTGGCGCGAAGGCCGCTCGGCCCCTGAAGTGCTCTCTGACGCCCTGCCGCCGTCTGAACCCCGCGCTCCGCGTGAGCGTGGCGAGTTTGGTCCGTCAGTCTGGTTCAAGCTGTCGGTAGGTCATACCGGCCGCGCCGAAGCACGGTGGCTCTTGCCGAAAATCTGTGAAGCGGGTGGCATTTCGCGCGACAGCATCGGTGCGATCCGCGTGCAGCAAGACGAAACCTTTGTGCAGATCGCCAATGCTGTCGCAGGTCGCTTTGCCGACAGTGCCGAGTTGGAGTCCGGTCTGACAATGGACAAGCTGGCCGGTGAGCCGGATTTGTCGCGCCCCGAACGTGGTGAGCGTCCAGAGCGTGCGCCCCGTACTGCTGCGCCGCGCGCTGCCGCCCCGCGCCCGATGCGGGCCGACAAGCCGGTTTACACGCCGAAGCCCTCTCGTATCGTTGAAGAGGACAGCCCTGCCGCACCGCCGCGCGACGAGGCACCGCGCAAGCCCTCCACCCCGCGTGAGGATAGCGAGCGTAAGCCTTTTGCACCCCGCGCTGCGGGCGCGGCGAAACCATACACCCCGCGCGAAGAGGGCGAGCGCAAGCCTTATGCGCCCCGTCCGGCGGGGGAGCGTAAACCTTTTGGCTCGCGTGAAGATAGCGATCGTAAACCCTATGCGCCGCGCCCGGCAGGGGAGCGCAAGCCCTACGCCGCGCGTGAAGATGCTCCGCGCAAGCCCTACGCCAAGCGTGAGGATGGCCCGTCCAAACCTTATGCCCCGCGTGAGGATGGCGAGCGCAAGCCGCGTTGGGCCGCTGGAGACAAACCAGCTCCGAAGTCGGCTGGGTTCAAGTCACATGGCGGATCGGCGGATCGTCCGGCCCGTGCTGAAGGCTACAAAAGCCACCGCAGCGAAGGCGGCGACCGCCCGCGCAGCGACGCCAAAGGTGAAAAGCGCCCCTATGCTCCCCGCAAGGATGGCGCTGACGCGCGTCCCTTTGTGAAAAAGGCAGGCGCTGGTCCGGCCAAGGCGGCAGGCTTCAAAAGCCATGCTGCCGAGGGAAAGAAACCCTTTGCCCGCACAAAACCAGCCGCTCCAAAGACGGATGCGCGCGACACCAGCAAGCGGTTCGTGCCGCCGAAGAAAAAGTAAGTTTGGTTCGTGAACCCATCTTTCGTAAGGCCGCCTTCGGGTGGCCTTACGCTTTGAAGTTCGTGAGAATCTCGCTGTGCACTGCCAACGGTGCGGTAAAGATGCCTGCCGTCTTTGCGCCGGGTGAGTTAAAAACCAACTCCACCCCGTGCCGATCACTTACCGCCGCCCCGGCGCGCGCTGCGATCAGGCTTCCGGCGGCGATGTCCCATTCCCAAGCATCACGCGTCGAGATCATGCCATCGAAGCTGCCCTCGGCAATCAGGCACAACCGATAGGCAATTGATGATCGAAAGCTTCGCTTCAGATCATGCGGCGGAGTGTGCCAGTGGTCTGGCTCCAGAAAGCTTTTTGACATCAGAAGGTTGGAACCATCCAATCCGGAGAGGTTGGAACAGCGGATTGGTGCGCCATTACACTCGGCGTGTCCATCGCTCGCGGCAGTGTAAAGCCTGTCCAGCGCAGGAAGATAGATCGCCCCAGCCACCACACGGCCCAGTTCGGCCACCGCGATGGAAATCGCGAAATGCTTTTCGCCAGCGATAAAGGCGCGCGTGCCGTCGATCGGATCCAAAATGAACACACGTTCACAATTCAGCCGCGCTGTGTTGTCAGGGGTTTCCTCTGACAGCCAGCCGTAGCCTGGTCGCGCGCCCAGCAAACGGTCTTCAAGGAGGTCATTCACCGCAAGATCTGCCTCGGTCACCGGACCAAGGCCCGGCTTTTCCCAAACCTGCGGATTGGACTTCCAGAACCGCATCGCAAGGGCACCCGCATCGCGGGCCGCCTCTGCGATCAGCCTCAGGTCATTCTCCGGCAAGGGTCAGACCCTCAACCAAGAGGCTGGGAACCCGGGTGGACAGATGCGCGCGGGCATCATTTGCTGCAATCATGCTGCGCAGCATTTCGCGCAAATTCCCTGCAATCGTGCATTCATTGACCGGATATTTCACCTCGCCACCTTCTACCCAAAAGCCCGAGGCGCCGCGCGAATAATCGCCTGTCGTGGGGTTGATGGTCGAACCGATCAGCGAGGTTACCAGCAGCCCGGTGCCCATTTGGGAGATCAACGCATCCCGGCTCAGATGCCCTTGCGTCAGATCAATGTTCGACGTCGCGGGCGAGGGTGGTGAGGACGTGCCCCGCGCAGCATTGGCGGTGGACGGCATCCCCAGCTTGCGACCCGTCGCAAGATCCAAGGTCCAGCCCATCAGGACTCCATCTTGAACAATCATGCGTTTCTGAGTTGGCAAGCCTTCGCCATCAAACGGGCGCGATCCCGAAATCCGCGGGCGCAACGGGTCTTCGACAATCGACATCCCCTTTGGCAGAACCTCTGCCCCCAAGGCATCGCGCAGCCAGCTTGCACCGCGTGCAATCGAGGTGCCATTTACCGCCGACAACAGATGCCCGACCAGCGAGGCCGCGATCCGTTCGTCAAACAGCACTGGAAAATGCCCCGTCTTCGGTTTCACCGCACCGGCGCGGGCAAGGGCGCGTTCGGCCGCCAGAATACCAATCGCCGTTGAATCGGGCAGATCTGCCTGAAACACTCGGCCTTCACCGGCGTAATCCCGCTCCATCCCGGTGCCCTCGCCGGTGAAGGCCACCGCCGAGATCGACCGGCTTGTGCGGCCATAGCTGCCAGAAAACCCATTGGTGGCGGCCAGATGTACCCGACGGGCGGAGTAGCCCGCGCTCGCCTGCACTTGCGTAATGCCGCCCTGCGCCATGGCGCCCGCCTCGGCCGCCCGCGCATCAGCCTCCAAAGCGGCGGCACTTGGCTCGTCGCTTGGGTCGGACAGTTCCAGCGCGGTCAGATCCCAGCCCCGCGCAATCTGTGATGGATCGGCCAGCCCGGCAGTTGGATCATCCGGTGCCTCACGCGCCATGGCCACCGCCCGTTCGGCCAGCGCAGCCACCGTCGCATTGGAGATATCTGAGGCCGATACACAGGCCTGCCGCCCGCCGATCAGCACCCGCAGACCAATTTCCACTGCTTCGGCTCGTTCGGCCTGTTCAAGCGCGCCAGCCCGAATGTCGATCGAGGTCGAGCGCCCATCAATCGCCATGGCGTCGGCCGCCTCTGCGCCGGCCTTGCGGGCGGCATCGAGCAAAGCATGGGTCAAACGGTCCAGCATATCGGTCATCACGGTCTCCGGTGGTTGGCGCTCTTGGGCCATAAGGGGGGCGACACTGCAAGCCCCAAAGCAAAGGGCCGCCCGAAGCTCCGGGCAGCCCTTCACATGAAACGACTGCTACTGCAGCTGTTGGCCGTTAGCGAAAAAGCCTTTGTCCTTGAACTCCAGCACCGAGGTCAACTCATCCTCACCCGCACCGGGATTGGCGAACATCGCGATCATCATCCGCGCGCCCATCGCGTCGTCCTCACTGAGCATGCCCATCGCCACCAGCGCGTCGAGCAGGCCATTGCCGCCCACCAGCTTCAGCTCCATTTTGCCGGTTGGGGCGGGCATACCTTCAAAGGTTGTCAGGTCGGTATTGTCAAAAGTGAAGGCCCCGGTTCCGGTCAACTCGGCCCCGGCGATCCGTGCGGTCAGGTCGTTCACGTTCAGGCTGTGCAATTCGGCATCTGGCGTGGCACCTTCGGCGCTGGCCATCAAATCAGCTTTCAACAGGGCTGTGCCGGTGGTGTCTATCACCAGCGTTGCCGGGTCATGCGGCAGGGCGCCGGTTGGGTCCAGCATCGCCCAGATTTCTTCCGAAATCTGCAGATCGACGACTTTCGTCAGAAACGAGAAATCCTGCGGGGCATCGCCTTTGGTAAGCGGCAATGTCAGGTTGAACCCACTTTCGGCATAGCTGACCTTCACCTCTGGAAAGGGTAGGTCCGCACTGGACAGCGTGGCGCTGACATTCTTGCCCCCGCCTGCAAGCAGCATCTTGGCCGCGTCAAGCGCGAACTGGAAAGACCCACCCTCTGACCCGCCCATCAGCGCCCCTGGAGTGGTGGCATTACTGACATCGAAGTCATAGACCATCGCGCCATAGGTCATGCCCATATCAAGAGCAAAACCCTTGGCAAAGGCATCAGTAAGTTCGACTTCTTCGATTCCACTCACACTGCCTGACACTTGGCCCGCAAGATCTGCGACGTTCAAAGATCCGACAAAGGGGCTTTCGGGATCTGTGATCTCAAGATTGACAGCCATTGATGCTGCGCCAAAGCTGCCGTCCAGAACCTTCGCTTCGGCTGGGCCGCTCAGTTGATAGGTCGATGTGCTATCGGACAGCAGCACCGATATCTTGCCGGCTGGTGCACCGTTCTCAATCGGCTCCATCGTGATTTCCACGCTCGGCATGGTGTAGTCATAGGCCATATCGTCAACGCTGCCTGAAACGGTCCCGGTCAGCCCGGGCATCTTTGCGGTACCTGTGGCACCACTTGAGCCCTCTCCCTCAAGCGCGAGGGTGGTGAAGCCGAAGGTCATGTCCTCAGACATCTCGACCCCGACCGAACCGTCGCCGTTGTCGCGCAACCGGATCTCGGCCACTGCGCTGTCACTGGTGCCGGTTTCATTGTCCGACGAGGTCTTGAAGTCGGTGATGATGAGTGTGTCCCCGTCGCGCTCGACCGATCCGGTTGTGACGGTGCTGCCAGACGAGGTGTAGAAGTCTTGCCAGTTTTGCCACACCTCTTCCGGTGTCACATCTGCTAGCGCCGAATTTGCGGCCACCAGGGCCAAAGCGGCGGTCGTGCCCGCCAGCATCCAATGTTTCATTTTGACCCCAACTTCTCTGAATTCGATTTGCTCCAGCATCCCCGTAGCGCGCCAGCGGGTCAAGGGTTTCACTTCATCACGGCGCTGGGGTATCAAGGTCTTGCTGACAGCTGGAAAGGTTTGGGGCATGCAGGGCAAAGTGGTGGCGATCACCGGCGCGAGCCGGGGCATCGGGGCAGCAGCGGCGCGAGTCTTTGCCGCAGCCGGTGCAAAAGTGGCGCTCTTGGCCCGAAGCGAGACCGAGATTCACGAGCTGGCCGCCGAGATTGGCCCGGCAGCGCTGGCTTTGCGCTGCGATGTGGCCGATTGGACTGCAGTCCAATACGCAGTTGCGGTGACGGTGCAAAGCTTTGGGCGGCTGGATGTGTTGGTGAACAACGCCGGCACCATCGACCCCATCGCGCGGCTGGCGGACGTTGATCCGGCAGCTTGGGGCCGGGCGGTGGATGTGAACCTGAAGGGTGTCTTTCACGGCTTGCGCGCGGCGATCCCGGTCATGAGGGCGCAGGGCGGCGGCACGATCATCACCGTCTCGTCCGGCGCGGCGCGTGCCGCGCTTGAGGGTTGGTCCAGCTACTGCGCGGGCAAGGCGGGGGCGTTGATGCTGACCCAAGCCGCCCATTTAGAGGAAGGCGCCCATGGCATCCGTGTTTTGGGCCTTTCGCCCGGCACGGTGGCGACCGAAATGCAGGTGAAGATCAAGGCAAGCGGGGTGAACCCGGTCAGTCAGCTTGATCCATCAGTGCATATCCCCGCCGATTGGCCCGCACGGGCACTTTTGTGGATGTGTGGACCTGAGGCCGATCAATGGCTTGGCAAGGACGTGATGTTGCGCGACGAGACGGTCCGCAAAGCCGTGGGGCTGATCTGATGATTGAGGTGACACAAGAACCGGCCCTTTGGGTGTTAACGCTGAACCGCCCCGATAAGGCCAATTCGGTGACCAAAGCCATGCTGACCACGCTGGCCGAAGCGGTTGAGGCGGCAACGGTGGCGCGTGTCGCTGCGCTGGTGCTGACCGGGGTTGGTCGCGTGTTTTCGGCCGGGGCTGATCTCGACGATGCCCGCGCCGGCTTGGCAGTTGATCCGGTGTGGGAGCGGCTTTCGGCCGCCATTGCGGCTTTTCCCGGATTAAGCATCGCAGCCCTGAACGGCACTTTGGCGGGTGGGTCTATGGGCATGGCCCTTGCCTGCGATCTGCGGATTTCGGTGCCGGGAGCCAAGTTCTTTTACCCGGTGATGAAGCTTGGCTTTTTGCCGCAACCGTCCGACCCGGCCCGCCTGCTGGCGCTGGTTGGACCAGCGCGGGCCAAGCTGATCTTGATGGCAGGCGAAAAGATCGAGGCAGAAGAGGCGCTGGCGATGGGCTTGATTGACCGCATCGTTTCATCCGAGACCTTGATGCCGACCGCCCGCGCATTGGCTGTGGATGTCTTGGCCGCTAAGCCGGGCCATGCGGCGGCGATCAAGGGCATGATTGGCTAAAATCTAACAAGGCCCAGCCCCTCCCCCCTTTTGTAAGGGGGAGGTGAGGCGGCTTCATTGGGTGCAAGCGCACTCAGCCCAAAGCCCAGATACAGGGTCAGGCAGCCACGCGACGCCCAAAAAGCCACCACTTGCGCCGTGGCTTTTTCACATCATCCGGTGTCACCAGCACAAGCATGGACGGCGTGACGACCAGCGTCAGCACCGTCGCAAAAGCCAGACCGTAGACAATGGCCGAGGACAGCGAAATCCACCACTGCGTTGACGGCGCGCCAATGGTGGTTTCATGGTTCAGCAACTCTAGGTTCAGGCCAAAGGCGATGGGCAGCACCCCGAAAATCGCCGTCAAGGCGGTCAGCACCACCGGACGCGCCCGCTCGCGGCAGGTTTCCAAGATTGCCTCGATTTTTGCCATGCCGTGATGGCGTAGATCGTCATAGGTGGCGATCAGCACGATGTTGTTGTTCACCACCACCCCAGCCAGCGCGATCACCCCAATGCCAGTCATCACCACGCCAAAGGGTTGGCCCATGATCATCAGCCCCAAGAACACCCCGATGGTCGACATCACCACTGCCGACAAGACCAGGCCAACCGAGATGAACTTGTTGAACTGGGCCAAGAGGACGCCAAAGATCAAGAACACCGCCGCACCAAAGGCTTTGGCCAGAAATGCCCCGGCCTCGGCTTGCTCTTCATCTTCACCGGCCATGGTCCAGCGCACACCTTGGGCGGTCAGCCCCTTGGCTGCGAATTCGGCCTCGACAAGCGCCGCGACCGCATCGCGCACTGGCTGCTCTTGCACGCCTGCGGCAATACCGGCCTGAATCGTGATGCTGCGCGCCCCATCGATGCGGGTCAGCGTGCCGATGGTCGCGGCAGGCTCACGCGTGACAAAGTTGGAAATCGGCACCGGGCCATCTGGGGTTTCAATCCGCAACTGGTCCAATGCAGCGATATTGCGCTGGTCGGGCGGCAGCCGCAGCACGATATCGACCGCATCATCGCTGCCCGCCGGGCGATAATCTGACAGTTTCAGACCCGAGGTCACCATCTGCACGACCGCTCCCACCGCGCCGGGTGAGGCCCCGTAGCGTGCCGCCTCGGCCCGGTTGACGCGCAACTGCCAGTCGATTCCGGGCAGCGGCAGGCCGTTTGACACATCGATCACATCTGGAACGGCGGCAATCTTGCCCGCCAGATCGGCGGCCAGATCGTTCAACCCGGCCGGATCATCGGCCGACAGACGCAACTGAATGGCCTTGCCCGTTGGCGGCCCAGCCTGCGGCACAGACACTTCAATGTCCACGCCGGGAATCCCGATCATGGCGGCGCGCAGATCGTTCAGGATCTCATTGGCGTTTTTACGCTCGCGCCAATCGACGAATTCATACTGAATGACGCCAATCGCGTCAGCCGGGCCTTCATTGCCTGCGCCGCCCCCCGCGCCCACACGGGTGTAAACGGTTTTGACGCCCGGCCAGCCCAAGATCCGCGCTTCGGCCAGTTGCACTAGCGCGTCCTTTTCATGGATCGAGAGGTTCCCGCGCGCCTTGACGTAAAGAAGCCCGTATTCCGGTTCTACATTGGGGAAGAACTCGACCCCTTTGCCGACCTTGCCATAGATCACTGGCACCGCCACCAGACTGCCGACGGCCAGCATCAGCACAATCCACGGATGTCGAATGGCCCGGGCCACCAGCGCCATATAGGCCCCGTCCTTTTTGTGCGGAGGTTCCTTGAAGGGCCGCGCGATCAAGGCACCCAAGACCGGCACGAAAACCAGAGCATAAAGCATGCTTGCCGACAGCGTGGCGATCAGCGTGATCGGCATGTATTTCATGAACTCGCCCACCACACCGGGCCAGAAGAGAAGCGGCGAGAAGGCCGCGATCCGGGTCATGGTGGAGGCCGTGACTGGCCCCGCCATCTTGCGACTCGCATCGACAAAGGCGGTGCGGCGGTCTTGTCCCTCGGCCATGCGGCGCTCGGCGTATTCGACCACGATGATGGCATCATCCACCAGCATGCCAACAGCCAGAATAAGGCTGAAGAGCACCACAAGATTGACGGTCAGGCCCGCCATTTGCAGACCCAGAATACCCATCAGGAACGAAGCCGGAATGGCCAACCCGATCAGGATCGACGACCGCACGGTCAGCGCATAAAGAATGACGATGAACACCAAGACCACAGCGGTCAGGACCGAGTTCTGCAAGTCTGATAGCAGTTGCCGAATGGTGATCGATTTGTCTTGGCTGAACGACACCTCCACCCCTTCGGGCAGGTCTTTTTGCACAGCCTCCGTCACGGCGCGCACCTCGTCGACCGTTTCGATCAGGTTGGCACCAATGCGCTTTGACACCTCAATCGCCACGGCGGGCTTGCCGTCCAGCCTTGTGATACTGATGGGGTCCTTCAGCGTTGGGCGGATTTCGGCGATGTCCATGGCGCGAACCACGGCGGTATCGGAGGCCACCACCGGCAGGCGTGCGACATCCTCCAGCGTTTCAATCAGGGAAGGCACCTTGATGGCATAGCGCCCCTCGGTCCCCTCCATCGCACCGGCGGCGATTAACTGGTTGTTCGCCATAACGCCTGCGATCATCACATCAGGGCGCAGGCCATAGGACGATAGTTTTGAAGGATCAACGATGACCTCAACCACATCGTCGCGGGTGCCTTGCAGACGGGCCTCCAGAACGCCGGAAATCTCTTCGACCCGGTCGCGCAGGGTGCGGCCAGTGGCGGTCAGCACGCGTTCGGGGACATCTCCAGACAGTGTGACGACCAACACCGGAAACTCCGAGATATTGACCTCATTCACCGTCGGTTCATCCGCCTCCGACGGCAGATCGCGCCGCGCGTCGTCGACCTTGCTGCGCACATCGGTCAGCGCCTTGTCCAGATTGGCGCCTGCTTGAAACTCCATCAACAAATTGCCGCCGCCCTGATAGGCGGTGCCGGTCATCTTCTTGATGCCCTGAATCGACTTTAGCGCGGTTTCCAAGGGGCGCAGGATCAGCCGCTCGCTGTCCTCGGGCGAGATGCCTTCGTAATGGACCGAGACATAGATGATGGGAATCTGGATATCCGGCTCAGCCTCTTTCGGGATGGTCATATAGGCTATGGTTCCCGACAGGATCAGGAACACCAGAACCGAGAGCGTCAGCCGGGTGTTGCGAATGGCAAGTTCGACCAGTTTCATGGCTGAAGCGCCTTTTGTGCCGCTTCGGCCTCGGCCCGGGTCAGTTCCTTCACGACAACCGCATCGCCATCACGCACAAGATCTTGGCCCGCGACGATCACCCGCGCGCCTTGAGGCACGCCAGTGACGACAAATCCCGCCTCTGTATCGTCAATCAGTTCCACAGGAAGGAAGGCGGCAATGTCGCCGTCTCCCACCACGCGCAGGCCCACTTGACCCGCTTCGTTCAGCGTCAGGACCGACCGCGGC
>JACCDK011561796.1_pt1 | contig 13045 bp, 11 predicted proteins | sample 7445871 | NCBI WGS metagenome assembly JACCDK01 (sample SAMN15323436, study PRJNA562643) | freshwater metagenome | isolation source: river surface water | place: USA:Blue River Watershed | collected 2017-08-15 | reverse complement strand
GAGGCCATCTTGACGGTGGCCAACGCCCGCATGGCCGGCGCGATCCGTGTGGTGTCGATTGAGCGCGGCCACGATCCGCGCCAGTTTGCCTACATGCCCGTTGGCGGTGGCGGCGGTCTGCATGTGTGCGCCATGATGCGCGAGGTGGGCGTGACCACCGGCATCGTGCCGCGTTACCCGGGCGTCACCTCGGCGCTGGGTTGCGTGATGGCCGACATGCGCCACGACGCGGTGCAGACCCTGAACGTGACCCTGGCCGATGTGGCCTGGCCCGAGTTGCTGCAACGTGTGGACATGCTGGCCGACGCTTGCCAAGTGCGTCTCGATTCTGCCGGTGTGAACTTTGTGCGGGTGGACGAAGTCATCAGCTTTGACATGCTGTACATGGGCCAGACCCACACGCTGCAAGTGCCTGTGAAGCGCGAGCAATTGAATGCGGCCGGTTTGCTGGCGGCGTTCGAGGCCGCTTACCAACACGCTTTTGGACGGGTTTTGCAAGGCCCGGTGATCCGCGTGATGAACCTGCGCTATGCCCGCATTGGGCGGCGCCCCAAGTTCGACTTGGCGGTGCTGGCCCCACAAGGCGAGGGCAGCACCACCCCGGTGGGCGAGCAGCAGGTGTACCACCAGGGCCAATGGTGGACAGCCCAGCGCTACGAGCGTCTGAGCCTGCCCGTGGGCACCGTGGTGCAAGGCCCGGCGATTTTGGAACAGCCTGACACCACGGTGTGGTTGGAGCCGGGCTTTGAGGGACGGGTCGACACATTGGGCAACCTCTTGGTGGAGCGCACAGCATGAACTTGAAGAACGCCAAACTGGGCATGGTCATCGTCGATCTGCAAAACGATTTTTTGGCCCCCGACGGGGCCTACGCCCGGGGCAACACCCTGAGCGCCGAAGCGGTGAAGCTGCCCGAGCGCATGGCCCCGGTGGCACGTGCCATCAAGGCGCACGGTGGTTTGGTCACGTCCAGCCTGTTCACCCTGTGGCCCGATGCGCAGGGCGAGCCCATGATTTCGGCGCACCTGAAAGAGCGCCGCCCGTTTTTGCGCAAAGGCGACTTCGCGCCGGGCAGCCGTGGGCAAGCCAATGTGGACCTGCTCGTCCCTTTGGTCGATGTGTCGGTGTTCAAGGTGGCGTATTCGGCCTTCTTCAACACGCAACTCGACTGGGTGCTGAAAAAATCGGGCATCGACACGCTGGTGGTCTGCGGCATCGTGACCAACGGCGGCGTGGCCAGCACGGTGCGCGATGCGCATGTGCGTGACTACCACGTCATTGTCTTGTCCGATGGTTGCGCCGCGTTCAGCGAAGCCGCGCACCAGGCGGCCCTCTCCGACATGGCTTCGGTGGGCGAGGTGATGGACAGCGCCACTTTTTTGAAGCAACTGGGCTGAAGCCATGACCGCCTCGCTGGCACACACACGGGCACAGATTCTTCCGGCTTCCGCATTGCAGGCCGAAGACCACACCCCGGTGGTGATTGTGGGCGCAGGCGCTTGCGGTCTCACGGCAGCGCTGGCCTTGCACCGCCTGGGTGTGGACTGTGTGGTGCTGGAGCGCGATGCGTTTGCAGCGGGTTCCACCGCTTTGTCTTCGGGCTTTGTGCCTGCGCCTTGTACGCAAGCGCAACAGGCCCAAGGCATCACCGACAGCGTGGAAACCTTTGCCGCCGACATCCAGGCCAAGGCACACGGTCAGGCCGCGCCGCATCTGGTGCAGGCGTATGCCCAAAACATCGGTCCGGCCATGGACGCGCTGGCCCTGCACCACGGCCTGCCCTGGCAAGTGCTGGACAACTTTTTGTACCCTGGCCACAGTGCCCACCGCATGCACGCCGTGCCCGAAAAAACCGGCGCCGGACTGATGAGCCGCCTGCAAGCCGCAGCCGATGCGGCTGGCGTGGTGGTCCTCACCCAAGCCCAAGCGACCGAACTGTGGGCCGATGAAGCGCAGCGCATCCATGGCGTGGGCTTTGTCCGGCCGGATGGGCAGACCGAGCGCATCCGCTGCGATGCGGTGCTGCTGGCTTGCAATGGCTTTGGCGGGGACACGGCCATGGTGAAAGAGATGCTGCCCGACATGGCCGAGGCCACCTATGCCGGCCATGTGGGCAATGACGGCAGCGCCATCACTTGGGGTCAACAACTGGGTGCACGCCTGGCCGATTTGGGTGCTTACCAGGGCCACGGTTCATGGGCCATTCCGCAAGGCGCTTTGATCTCGTGGGCGCTGATGATGGAAGGCGGTGTGCAGATCAACGCCCAAGGCCAGCGCTTTCATGACGAGACCCAAGGCTACTCGGAGGCGGCGGTGCATGTGCTGGCGCAGCCGGGCGGGGTGGCGTGGAATGTGTTCGACGATGCGCTGCTGGCGTTTGCACAAGGGTTTCCCGATTTTGTGGCAGCGCAAAACGCAGGTGCGGTGCAGCATGCGGGTGATGCGAATGCACTGGCTCTGCTGATCGCTTGCCCTCCCGAAGCCTTGCAAGCCACTTTGAATGCCGTGCAGCCCGGCACCGACCCGGCCACTGGCCGCACGTTCAAGCGCGCGCTGCAAGCCCCATTCCATGCCATCAAGGTCACCGGTGCCTTGTTCCACACCCAAGGCGGTCTGGACATCGACGCCCACACCCGTGTGTTGCGCCAGGATGGCACGCCTTTGCCCAACCTGTTGGCCGCAGGCGGTGCAGCGCGGGGCGTCTCTGGCCAAGCCGTCTGGGGTTATCTGTCGGGCAACGGTTTGCTCAGCGCCATCGCGGGCGGCCACATCGCGGCGCACACCGCGCAACAACTTTGGAAGGACAGGCCATGAGCCAGCACACCTTGGCCCAGCGCCTGCAACAAGCTCAGCCCTTGCTGGCCCCCGGCGTGTACGACGCGCTCACCGCGCTGGTGGCGCAGCAGGCGGGTTTTGAGGCGCTTTATTTGTCAGGGGCATCGATCGCCTACACCCGCCTGGGCCGCTCGGACATCGGCTTGACGACCGCCACCGAAGTGGCGCAGACCCTGGCCCACATCACCGACCGGGTGAACATCCCGGTCATCGTCGATGCCGACACGGGCTTTGGCAATGCGCTCAACACCCAGCGCACCGTGCGTGACTTTGAGCGCGCCGGGGCCGCGATGGTCCAGATCGAAGACCAGACTTTCCCCAAGCGCTGCGGCCATCTGGACGGCAAAGGTGTGGTGCCTGTGGCCGAGATGCAAGGCAAGTTGCGGGCCGCACTCGATGCACGGCACAACACCAACACCCTGATCCTGGCGCGCACCGATGCGGTGGCCGTGGAAGGGCTGGACGCGGCACTGGAGCGGGCCGAGCGCTATCTGGAATGCGGTGTGGATGCCTTGTTCATCGAAGCCCTGCGCTCGGATGAGCAGATGAACCGTGCCTGTGCGCAGTTCGCCCAGCGTGTGCCCTTGCTGGCCAATATGGTGGAAGGCGGCAAGACGCCGGTGCAAAGCGCTGCCGAGTTGGGTGGACGCGGTTTCAAAATCGTGATCTTCCCCGGTGGCACAGCGCGGGCGGTGCTGCACACGCTGCAAGGCTATTACGCCAGCTTGCACACCCACCAGACCACGCGCCCCTGGCAAGAAAAAATGCTGGACTTCGATGGCCTGAACGCGGTCATTGAAACCCAACAGCTGTTGGATTTGGGGCAAAGCTTTGAGCAGGGCCCGCCCAGCTTGAAGTGACCGGCGCGCAGCCAGGCATCAACGGGTTGGGGGGCACCAACCCATTTCAAGCCAATGCGCATAGCCCGGTTTGAAGGGCCAGGCGGTGTACTGCACGGGTGTGCCCAGTGGCAGGACCTGCTCCGTCAGGTGGTCGAGCCAAGGGCTCACTGCCCCCATGCTGCGCAGCCAATCTTGGCCTGGGCTGGATTCCATCGCCCACCCTGCAAGGGCTGCCCTGGACTGTGGCCAAACTTGGTCGGACCGACGGGGGCCTGACATGCGGTCGTGCAAACTGCCCCAGGCCACGCCCTTCATCTGGTGTTGGATCTGACCCAATCGGCGCGTGGTCTCTTGCAGAGGCCAGCCTGTGAAGCGCAATTGCCCGAGCACATTGTCAAACCAGAAAAAAGCGCCAGGCATGCGGCGCACCAGTTCGGGCAACAGGGCCAATCCATCGCCCGTGTGCAGGTGCAATGCTTTTCCTTGGCGTTTCAGGTGCCGACCGTGGCGCGCATAAAAAAGCGGCTTGGCCCAAGGGTCGATGTCCCAGGCATGGACCTCTTCAAATTGCGCCAACCAAGCTGTGGGCAACATCCAGCCCGCACTCGCGCCGATCAACACCAGTTGTTGGCGGGGCATGGTTTGCGCCATCAGCCAATCGGCGATCTGCGAAGAGGCTGGGGCCCAGCGTTCCTGAGACCGCCAAGCCCGCACATGCCAATGCCATCCGCCCGTTAAATTCATGCGGACATTTTATGAAGGGTTCAAACGCTCATTTTGCGGAAACATGAACTTTTTGGCCTCGGCATCCATCTCCGTCTTGAAGGTGTATTTCGCCTTGAAGGCTTCGGCGCGTTGGGCCGCTGGACGGGCGTTGACCAAATCGAGCAGGCGCTTGATGTGGGGGTACTGGGCCCAGGTGGCATCGCCCGTGCCCAACACAAAGGGCAGCAGGCGCGCCCAGCCCCACAGGGCCATGTCCACAATGCTGTAGTGCTCGCCCAGCATGTAGGTGTGTTGGCTCAGGTGTTTTTCCAGCACCGTCCAATGGCGGTGGGCCTCAAAGTCGTAGCGGTTCAGCGCGTAGGCTTTGGGCTCGGGCGCCACATGGCGAAAGTGCACCGACTGACCCGAAAACGGTCCAATGCCGCTGGCGATGAACATCAACCAAGACAGGGCTGCGCCGCGTTCTTTGGCCTGGGTCACATGGGGGATGAACTTTTGTTCGCGATCGGCCAAGTACAACAGGATGGCGTTGCTGTCGAACACGGTGGTCTCGCCATCGGTGATGGCGGGCACTTTGGCATTGGGGTTGACCGCGAGGAAGTCGGGCGCAAATTGCTCGCCTTTGCGTGTGTCGACCGGAATGGCCTCAAAAGCCAGCCCCAGCTCTTCCAGCAACAAGGCGATCTTCATCGGGTTGGGTGCCGCGTTAAAGAAAAATTTCAACATATTGGGTCCGTTCAACCATGAAAAATGTCATGCAGCGCAGTGTCGCTCAATCCACGGGGATCTTCACAGGGACGCCAGTCATTTGGGCGACTGTGGCAGGTGGGGCTTGTTGGTAACGTCAGGCTTTTGTCTGAGCCCAATCCCATGACCGAGAGACTTTCGCAAATCCGTTACGAGGACTTGGCGGCCGATGTTCGGCCCTTGGCCGATGACATCCTCAAGGTCTCCAGTGCCGCACTGGGTGGGCCCTACAACGCCTTGCTGCGCAGCCCCGACATGGCCCGGCGCGCATTTGATTTTCTGGACTACCTTCGTTTTCGCACCTCGGTGAACAAGCGCCTGAACGAATTCGCCATCTTGATCCAGGCGCGCATTTCGAATGCGCAATACGAATGGTGGGCGCATGAGCGCATCGCACGCAAGGCGGGTTTGTCCGATGCGGTCATGCGCGATTTGCAGCAATGCCGGCGCCCCAGCACCATGCAAGCCGACGAACGCTTGGTGTACGACTACTGCGTTCAGTTGTCGCTCAACCACCGCGTGCCCGATGCTTTGTGGCAAGAGGCTGTGGCGGCCATGGGTGAGCAAGCCGTGGTCGATCTCACCGTGTTGTCCGGCACGTATGTCATGGTGTCCATGCTGCTCAATGCCACGCAGGTGGGCATTCCGGACGGGGGCGAGGCCCCTTTGCAGGTGATGGCGCCTCAAGACATTCGCCAGCGTTTGTTGGCCTGATTCGTTTTTTCACCATCCTCCAGGAGACCGCCATGAGATTCCGTTTTGTTCGCAGCGCTGTGGCCCTCATGTTGGCCGCCACGGCCTTGCATGTGTCGGCGCAAGACTTTCCCAACCGTGCCATCACCATGGTCATGCCCTATGCCGCTGGCGGACCAGGCGACACCATCACCCGGGTTTTTGCCGGGGCCATGCAAAAGCACTTGGGCCAGCAAATCGTGGTGGACAACACCGCTGGAGCCTCAGGCTCGATTGGCACGGCCAAAGTGGCGCGCGCCAGGCCCGATGGCTACACCTTGCTGATGATCCACGTGAGCCACGCCACCAATGTGGCCATGTACAAAGGCTTGCCCTACCACCCGGTGGACGATTTTGAGCCCATTGGCCGCGCCACCAGTGGCCCCATGGTCATCGTCACCCGCAATGATTTTCCGGCACGCAACTTGAATGAATTTGTGGCCTACGTGAAAGCCAACGGCCCCAAAGTCAGTTTGGCCCACGCCGGTGTGGGTTCGGCCTCGCACTTGTGCGGCCTCATGATGATGAATGCCTTGAACGTCAAGCTCAATGAAATTCCCTACAAGGGCACGGGTCCGGCCTTGAATGACCTGATGGGCGGTCAGGTGGACATTCTGTGCGATCAGACCTCTGGCACAGTGCCCTCGGTCAAGGGTGGCAAGATCAAGGCCTATGCTTCTGCGGGCAAAGCGCGCCTGCCCCAGCTGCCTGAAGTGCCCGCCATCACCGAGGCCGGGGTGGAGGGTTTTGACATCAACATCTCATTTGGTTTGTACGCCCCCAAGGGCACACCCAAGCCGGTGCTCGACCAGTTGACCTCGGCGCTGCAAAAGTCGGTGACCGATCCTGAAGTGCGCCAGCGCCTGGAGGGCATGGGCATTTCGGCCGTGTCGGTCGACCAGGCCCGTCCTGAAGCTTTGCGCAACCACCTCAAAAACGAGATCGATACCCTGGGCGGTCTGTTGATCAAGGCCGGCGTCAAACCCAATTGACAGACCCATTGCGCTCGGGCCTGCGGGCCTGCGTCTCGCCAGTGGGGGAGATCCTTTGATGCAAAGCTGGTGGCCCCTGCTGCTGACCCTGGTCATCCAGGCCATGGTGGCCATGGCCTTGCTCACATTGCCGGTGATGGCGCCGGTGGTGGCGCAGACCCTGCAGGTGTCGCCTGCGCTCGTCGGTTTGTATGTGTCGGTGACCTACGCTGGCGCCATGGTGGCCACCTTGATGGGCGGCGCCACCGTGGCCCGCATGGGGGCGATTCGGGTCAGCCAATGGGGCTTGGTGTTGTGCGCTGTGGGCTTGGTGTTGTGCGCCGTGCCTTGGTTGCCGGCCATGGTTCTGGGCGCCGTGTTCATTGGCCTGGGCTACGGTCCGATCACCCCGGCCAGTTCGCACCTCTTGGCCCGCACCACACCTCCCGCGCAAATGTCCTTGGTTTTCTCCATCAAGCAAACCGGTGTGCCTTTGGGCAGCATGCTGGCGGGTGCGATCGTGCCGCCTTTGGCCTTGCTCATCGATTGGCAGTGGAGCATGGGGGTGGTGGCTGCACTGTGTTTGCTGTGCGCGGGTGTCTCGCAGGGCATGCGGGCTGAACTGGACAGCGACCGACAAGCAGACGCCCGCATCCGATGGGGCAGTTTGATCGAGCCCATCCGCATGGTGCTGGCGCACCGGGCTTTGTTCACCATGGCGGCCTGCTCGTTCATGTTCTCGATGGTGCAGCTGTCGCTCACCACCTATTTGGTGACTTTCTTGCACGACGATTTGTCTTACGGTTTGGTGGCTGCGGGTTTGGCCTTGTCGGTCACCCAGCTCGGCGGCATTGGTGGACGCGTGGTGTGGGGCTACGTGGCCGACCGTTGGCTGGGGGCTCGGCGCATGCTGCTGCTGTTGGCCAGCATGATGGCCTTGGGCGCTTTGGCTTCGGTTTTTTTGACCACCGAGACACCCCATGGCGTGGTGATCGCCATTTTGGTAGGCTTTGGGGCTTCGGCCATTGGTTGGAACGGCGTTTATCCGGCCGAGGTGGCGCGCCGAGCACCACCCGGCATGGCCAGCATGGCCACAGGCGGCACGCTGGCCTTCACGTTTTTGGGCGTGGTTTTGGGGCCGCCCCTGTTCGGGGCTTTGTCGGGTTTGTTTGGCACTTACCGTGCCGGCTTTGTGGGCCTTGTGGTCATGGCCAGCATCAGCGGCACGGTGCTGTACTTCAGCCAGCGGTCCCGTTGAATTGGGCGCTTCAGCCCGCCAACAAAATCTGATCGATCCAGGCCTGAATCGCGGGGCCGTCCATGCCGTGCGCCAGCCCCAGCAACATGACGATGCGCACCTTGTGCGGCGGCAGGGGGCCTGCCGTCAGGATGCCGTGCTCTGCATCGGCGTACACGCTGGCCCGTGTCACACTGCCCGTGATGAAGCGGGCGCAACGCGCCACCAGCACGCCTTGCGCGGGCAATGACTGGACGAAAGCGCGGTAGGCCGTTGGCGTGTTGGCATTGCCCAAACCGGCATGCACAATGCCCCGCGCTCCGGCGGCCACAAAGGCGCGCATGGCGGTTTCGTCCACCCCGGCATAGGCCACGGCGATGTCCACCCGGGGCCAGGCGGCTGGCGTTTGCCATGCCACCGTCGGTGCCCGCCCAGCGGCGCGGAACCACTGCACCGATTGATCGGCCACCTCGCCCACGGCCCCGGCCAGCGGGCTGTCAAAGGCCTCGACACTGCTCACGTGGCGTTTGCCCACCCACAGGCCCGAATGGATGCGCCCATTCATCACCACCAAAGTGCCGCGCCCCCGCGCGCCGGGGCAGGCGGCCACGCTGCACGCGTCCAGCAAATTGGCCGGGCCATCGGCCGAATAGGCTGTGGCCGGGCGCATGGCGCCCACCACCACAATGGGTTTGTCGCTGTCCACGCTCAGGTGCAAAAAGGTGGCGGTTTCTTCCAGCGTGTCGGTGCCGTGTGTGACCACGATGCCCACCACATCGGGGTTGTTCACGGCTTGCATCACGGCGGCATGCAGATCGAGCCAATGCTCGGGCCGCACGTCGTAGCTGGCCAACTGCATGGGTTGGGTGACTCCGATGTTGTAGCGCTGGCGCAATTCCGGCACGGTGTCGACCACGGCGGCCAGGCTCAGGCTGGCGGGTTTGTAATCGGTGCTGACCGAGGCCGCGCTGGCCGCGCCTGCGATGGTGCCACCGGTGCCGATCAGGGCCAATGTGGGTTGGGTCATGGTTCAAGTCTCCGAAAAAATCATCTCAACACGGCCCAGCGGACCGTAATCGGCGCTGGCGCTGTCACCGGGCTGCAGTTCCAGTGGCACCATGCAGGTGCCCGTGGTCACCACCTGGCCCTTTTTCAGGGTGATGCCCAAGCTTGACAGCTGGTTGGCCAGCCAGGTCAGGGCGATGCGCGGGTCGCCCAGCACATTGCCGCCCGTGCCCTCACGGGTGTACTTCAGCTGGCTGCCGTGTTGGACCCGTGCGTGCACCGGGTAGCTGCTCAAGTCCAGCTCGCGCCAGACATCGGGCGCGGCCGGGCCCAAGACAAAGTGGCGGGCACAGGCGTTGTCAGCCAGCAGTTGTGCTTCACCGGCGGCGGTAAAGGGTTCCAGCCGCGAGTCGGGCACTTCCAGGGCCGGGTGCAAGCTGGCCACGGCGGCCATGACGTGTTGCTGGGTATAGGGCGCAGCTTGCGGCGGCAGGTCTTGCGCCATGGCAAACGCAAATTCCGGCTCGGCCACCCGCATGCGGTTGCCGGCTGAGGGCACGGTGGCGCCGCTTTCAAAAACCTGGCCCGACAACAAGCGACCGGCCAAAGGGCCGCTCACGTTGATGTGCGCTTGGCCATTGGCGCTGGTGGCGGCGATTTTCCAGCCGACCACTTGGCGGCCGGACACCAAGGGCAGTTGGGCTTGGGCGGCGTAGCCTTGGGCGGGCGTTTGCGGTCGACAATGCGCGGGCAGCTTGGCCACGACCTGGCCCTTTTGCCAATGGGCCCAAATCAGTTGCGCAGCTTGGTGGGCCGCTGCGGCGTCCCATGGTGTGTGTGCATTCATCTGTCCATTGTTACCCCAAGTGCTCTGGATACCGGAGATTCTTGTGTATAATTTTTGGCTTGATGGCTAGCGCCAACAAGTTTCGGTGATATAGCTCAGTTGGTTAGAGCGCAGCATTCATAATGCTGATGTCGGTGGTTCAAATCCACCTATCACCACCAAATACATCGGCCCGCGGTTTCACCACCGCGGGCTTTTTGGTTTTTGGGCGGTTGTTTCAGCTGGCCTCAAGGCCTTGGTGCTGCCAGACCTCTGGCCCTGCGGTATGGTTCCGTCATGAACAAGCAATCCTGGATGCACGGTTTGAAGTTGGGCGGCCGCCAATTGTGGCGGGACCTGCGTGCGGGAGAGTTGCGCCTGCTGATGCTGTCGGTGGCCTTGGCGGTGGCGGCCTTGACGGCCGTCGGTTTTCTGGCTGACCGGATGCAGTCGGGTCTTTGGCGCGATGCCCGGCAGCTGCTGGGTGGCGATGCGGTGGTGGTGAGTGACCAGCGCACGCCTGAAGGGTTTGTGCGGCAGGCCCAAGAGGCCGGTTTGGCCATCAATACCAACGTTTCTTTCCCGACCATGGCGCGTGCCATGAAGCCCTTGGCGCCAGGGGCAGCGCCGGCCACCCGTTTGGTGGCACTCAAGGCGGTGCAGCCAGGTTACCCCTTGCGTGGGCGTTTGGAAATTTCGTCGCCCAACGAGGCCGCCGCACCGTCATCCACGACCTTGGCAGGCCAGGGCCAGCCAGCGGCTGTGGTGCCCCCCGAGGGCGAGGTCTGGGTCGATGCGGCTTTGCTGGAAGCGCTGGATCTTCAGGTCGGTCAGATGCTTGCTCTGGGTGAGCGCAGCTTGCGCATTGGTGCCACCATCACCCGTGAACCCGACCGTGGGGCCGGATTCATGGCATTCGCGCCCCGCGTCATGATGAACATGTCCGACTTGAGCGCGACTGGGCTGGTGCAGCCTGCCAGTCGAGTCAGCTGGCGCATGGCGGTCGCCGGTGATGCCGCCGCCGTGGCGCGATTTCTCTCTTGGGCCCAGACTGAGGCCGACAAGCCCGATGTGCGCGGTGTCAAAGTCGAGTCGCTCGAAAGCGGGCGCCCCGAAATGCGGCAGACCCTGGACAGGGCTTCGCAGTTCTTGAACCTGGTGTCTTTGTTGGCCGCTTTGCTGTGCGCGGTGGCCGTGGCCATGGCGGCCCGCAGTTTTGCCGAGCGGCAACTCGATGCCTGTGCCTTGCTGAGGGTTTTAGGTCAAAGCCAACGCACACTCACCTTGAGTTATGGCCTGGAATTTTTGGGCGCGGGCCTGGTGGCCAGTGTGCTGGGGGTTCTGGTGGGCTATGGTGTTCACCTGGGTTTTGTCCAGTTGTTGGCCGGTTTGGTGGATGCCCATTTACCCAACGCCACGCTCAAGCCTGCACTCATGGGCTTGGCCATGGGGTTGACCTTGCTGGTGGCCTTTGGCTTGCCGCCGGTTTTGCAATTGGCGCAGGTGCCGCCTTTGCGCGTGATTCGCCGTGATTTGGGCAGCTTGCAGGTGCGTTCGGGGCTGGTCTTGGTGATGGGTTTGTTGGGTTTTGCGCTCACCTTGTTGATGGTCAGCCGCAACCTGACCTTGGGCCTGATCACCGTGGGCGGCTTTGCCTTGGCCTTGCTGGTTTTTGCGACATTGGCCGCTGCAGCCTTGTGGGTCTTGCGCCGGGCCTTGCCTGAGGAGACGGCCCCACGCTGGTTGCGCTTGGCAACCCGGCAGGTGGCAACGCGTCCGGTGTTCGCGGTGGTGCAGGTCAGTGCACTGTCGGTGGGATTGCTGGCGCTGGCCTTGCTGATTTTGTTGCGCACGGACCTGATTGCCAGCTGGCGACAGGCCACACCCGCGAATGCGCCTGACCGATTTGTCATCAATGTGCAACCCGAGCAGGCCGACCCATTTCTCGCGCACCTGAAAAAAGCCGGTGTGCAATCGCCCGATTGGTTCCCCATGATTCGGGGGCGTCTGGTGGCCATCAATGGCAGCATTTTGGGGCCGGATGATTTGCAAGCCGATCGCGGCAAACGGTTTTTGGACCGAGAAATCAACTTGTCGCACAGCGCGGTTCTGCCCGCACACAACCCCCTGGTGGCTGGGCGTTGGCAAGCCGAAGAAGCCGATGGGGTCAGCGTGGAAGAGGGCATTGCCCAGGCCTTGGGCTTGAAGCTGGGTGACCGGCTGGGCTTTGAGATTGCCGGACAGACCCATGAGGCGCGTGTGACCTCTTTGCGCAAGGTGGACTGGGCTTCCATGCGGGCCAACTTTTTCATGCTGTTTCCCGTCTCCAAGATGCCGGAGCTGCCCATGACCTACATGGCGGCCTTCAAGTCACCTCAAGGGGTGCCGGGTTTCGAAAATGCGATGGTCAATGAGTTCCCCAACATCACCAGTGTGGACATGCGCAGCACACTGGCGCAGGTGCAACGCGTCATGGACCAGGTCATTCGGGCGGTTGAATTCTTGTTTGTCTTCACCCTCGCGGCTGGGTTGCTGGTCTTGTTGGCCGCGGTGAGTGCCAGCCGCCAGGCGCGCGAGCGCGAATACGCGATCATGCGCGCGCTGGGGGCCAGCAGCCGTTTGCTGGCACAGGTGCAGCGCACCGAGCTTCTGGGCATCGGCTGGTTGGCAGGCTTCATGTCGAGTGCCATGGCCTTGGCGGTGGGTTGGGCCTTGGCGCGTTACGCTTTTGAGTTTGCCTGGCAGCCGCCTTTGTGGGCCCCTTTGATCGGGGGTTTCGCGGGCGCTTGGATGGCTTGGGTGGCAGGCAGCTTGAGCCTGGCCGGTGTTTTGCGCCAGCCGGTGGTGCAGACTTTGCGCCAGGCGGGGCAGTGAGCCCGCTCACACCCTGCCCTTTGCAACATTGCACAATCTCTGGCCATGAACATTGAAGACCCGTCCTCCTTCGAGACGCCTTTTGCCTGGATCGGTGGTGAAGCGACAGTGCGTGCTTTGTCCGACCGTTTTTATGACCTGATGGACATGGAGCCCGGCTTCAAAGCCTTGAGGGACGCGCATGGAAGCACGCTGCAGGATGCGCGCGACAAATTGTTCTGGTTTTTGTGCGGTTGGCTTGGAGGGCCTG
>JACCDK010840656.1_pt1 | contig 13048 bp, 9 predicted proteins | sample 7445871 | NCBI WGS metagenome assembly JACCDK01 (sample SAMN15323436, study PRJNA562643) | freshwater metagenome | isolation source: river surface water | place: USA:Blue River Watershed | collected 2017-08-15 | reverse complement strand
GCAGAAGAATGTAAAGATCCGCAACGTGATTTACCTAGAGGGATGATGTGGGCAATAATAATTTGTACTGTATTATATATCATAATCGCTTTAGTTTTAACCGGAATGGTGAGTTATTCAACTTTAAATGTTGGCGATCCATTGGCTTTTGTATTTGATAAATTGCACCTACAATGGATGTCGGGCATAATAGGGGTAAGCGCTGTTATAGCAATGGCTTCGGTATTATTGGTTTTTCAAATGGGGCAGCCAAGAATTTGGATGAGTATGAGTCGCGACGGATTATTACCCAAACGTTTCTCAAGAGTGCATCCTAAATTTCAAACTCCTTCTTATGCCACTATTGTAACCGGATTTGTTGTAGCAGTACCTGCTTTATTTTTGAATCTCACAATGGTAACCGATTTATGCAGTATTGGAACTTTATTTGCTTTTGTATTAGTTTGTGCAGGGGTATTGGTTTTGCAAAACAAACCAAATATTTCAAGAGGGAAATTTAAAACTCCGTATGTGAATTCGAAATATATTTTTCCGCTATTAATGGTAGTTGGATTGGTATTTGCCTTGACAAAATTCAAGCAAGAAACCATGGATTTTGTCTTCAATGAAAAGCAAATAAAAAACCCAACCGAAATAATTACAGCGCTAGGTGAGGACGGGACCAAAAAAGTGTTTGATTACTTAACCGAAAAAACGATTGGTCAAGAAAAACCAACCGATTTAGAAGAGTTGTTAAGTACCTATTATGAAGACGAAATACAATATAAAAATGTAATTGATTCGTTACCAATTTCAGAAAATCAAAAATATGAAAGCGGTTTTAGTTTGTTTAAACATAAAATTCCGATGTGGATTTTCTTGTTTTCACTTCTTGGATTAATGGTTTGGTCATGGAAACAAAACCTTTCTTTAATTCCGTTATTGGGATTGATTTGTTGCTTGTATATGATGTCGCAGCTTAGTATTTGGAATTGGATTTATTTTACTTGTTGGTTGCTTATTGGACTAATCATTTACTTTGGCTTTAGTTATAAAAACAGTAAGCTAAATTTTTAACTTTCCAAAGAACAAATAAAAAATATCTAACCAAAATATAAAAAATGGAAATTATTTCAAGAATTATTAAATCAGTTGGTTTTGTTTGTTTGTTATTTACTGTTTCATGCAGTACTACTGATTCCGGCAGTACCTCTTCAGATACTCCAACTAATACAAATGACGGATTTATTCCAAAGCCAACTGCAGATATCGTAATGTATGAAATTAATCCATTGTCTTTCAGTGCGACCAAAAACTTACAAGGAATTACAAACCGATTAGATAATATTAAAGCACTAGGAGTTAATACCATTTGGATAATGCCAATTTATCCAGTTGGTACAATAAATTCATTTGGTTCTCCATATTGTGTTAAAGACTATACTTCTGTAAGAACTAGTTTAGGAAATTTACAAGATTTAAAGAATTTAGTTACTATTGCCCATCAAAAAGGTATTGCAGTAATATTTGACTGGGTAGCGAACCACACTTCGTGGGATCACCCATGGATTAACTCCAATCCGAATTGGTATACACATAATAGTAGTGGCCAGATAATTAGTCCTGCTGGAACCAATTGGAATGATGTTGCCGATTTAGATTTTAGTAATTCTTCTATGAGAACTGCCATGATTAATGCGATGAAATATTGGGTAGTAGAGGCAAATATTGATGGATTCCGATTTGATGCTGCCGATTTTGTGCCTTATGATTTTTGGCAACAAGCAAATGCTGCATTGAATGCTATTCCAAACAAGCAGTTAATATTATTGGCCGAAGGCAGCAGGGCCGACCATTTTACAGCCGGTTCTCAAATGAATTTTGCTTGGGATTATTTAGCTACAGAAAAAAATGTATTTGGAACTACTCAAAGTAATGCAAATTCATTTTTTACAACCAATGCAACTGAGTATGCTTTTGTACCAAATGGGAAAAAGAAATTGCGATTTACTACCAATCATGATGAATCAAATATTGCAACTCCAATTTCGGTGTATGGTGGTATTGATGGTGCGCTAGCTGCCTCGGTTATTGCTATTTATTTGCAAGGTGTGCCTTTAATTTATTGTGGTCAAGAAGTAGGGGTAAGTTCTACCACAACTTATAATGGCAGTAATACTATTAACTGGAGTGCCAATCCATCTATGCTAAATGCATACACTAGCTTATTAAGTTTTTATAATGCATCACCTACAGCAAGAACAGGTGCTCTAACCACCTATAATGATTCGCATGTTGTAGTTTTTAGTAAGTCTACCGCTACTCAACAAGTTTTGGTATTAGTAAATACAAGAAGTACTATAAAAACATTTGCAGTACCTACAACATTACAAGGAAATTGGACAAACGCTTTAAACGAAAATTCGATTACATTAAATAGTAGTATTAGTCTTTCTGGTTTTCAATATTTGGTCTTAAAGAGATAGACTTTTATTTATCTTTATTGATGTTATAGAGATTAATTCAATGACAATATTAATATATTTGCTCTAAATACTAATTCAAATGAAAATTATTGCTGTAATTCCGGCTCGTTATGCATCCACTCGATTTCCTGCTAAATTGATGCAAGATTTAGGAGGCAAAACTATCATTATTAGAACCTACCAAGCAGCAATTAGTACCAATTTATTTGATGATGTTTTCGTAGTTACTGACTCCGATATTATTTATAACGAAATTACTTCCAACGGCGGAAAGGCTATTATGTCTATAAAAGAACACGAGTCGGGGAGTGATCGTATTGCCGAAGCAATTACAACAATGGATGTTGATGTAGTTGTAAATGTGCAAGGTGATGAGCCGTTTATTGATAAAGATTCGTTGCAAAAAGTAGTTTCAGTATTTCAAAACGATACAACCAAATCAATTGATTTGGCATCCTTGATGAGAGAAATCACAGATGAAAATGAAATTCAGAATCCAAATAATGTGAAAGTTGTGGTTGATCAAAATAACTTTGCCTTGTATTTTTCAAGATCGGTAATACCGTATCCAAGGGAGAAAAATGTAGGTGTCCGCTATTTTCAGCACATTGGAATTTACGCTTTCCGCAAACAAGCCTTATTGGATTTTTCAACATTGCCAATGAAATCATTGGAAGCATCAGAAAAATTGGAACAATTGCGCTATTTGGAATTTGGAAAACGAATTAAAATGGTCGAAACCAACCATGTTGGAATTGGAATAGACACTCCCGAAGATTTAGAAAAAGCCCGATTACTACTTTAGTTCATTTTAATGAATTTCCTTGCTCACATTTATCTTTCTGGAGATAACGAATTGCTCAAAATTGGAAATTTCATGGCCGATACGGTTCGCGGTAAGCGCTATTTAGATTATTCAAATGAGATTCAAAAGGGCATTTTATTGCATCGATTCATTGATACTTACACAGATGCACACCCTATTTACCGGCAGAGTAGAAGACGCTTGTACGAAAAATACGGACATTATGCAGGAGTGATAATGGACATTGTTTATGATCATTTTTTAGCCAAAAATTGGAAGTATTATAACGAGATCGAATTGGATGTTTATGCAGCTCAATTTTATGATTCATTGAAAGAAAATTATGAGCTGCTAACTATCAAAACACAAAATTTAATGCCGTATATGATTCAGCAAAATTGGTTGGTTCAATATGTTAGTTTAGAGGGCTTGGAAACCATCTTATTTCAAATGGACCACCGCACAAAAAATAGAGTCCACATGCAGGAAGCAATTGTAGAAGTACAAGAATATTATCCCGAATTGGAATTAGAATTCACCCAATTTATGAAAGAACTCATAGAACAATGTCAAATCAAATTAATAGAATTAGATGGGTTTTTGTAACGAACTAGAAAAAGTATTTCGAGAAAATGCCAATCGCGAAATGGCCATTCCAATGGAAAATTACATGAAAAATAATTTTCTTTATTTGGGTATAAAAACCGACGCAAGAAGAGCTCTCATGTTGCAGGTTTATAACAATAATAAAGCGGAAGTAAAAACTCATTATCGAGAAATTTGTTGGGAATTATTCAATAAAAAAGAGCGCGAATTTCACATTTGTGCCATTGATTTGATTCAAAAAGAAATCAAGAAAAACTATCAATTGGAAGATCAAGTTTTAATTGAAAAATTATTGGTAACGCATTCCTGGTGGGATTCTGTAGATACGATTGCTAAATATTTGTTAGGTGGTTATTTGTTGCAATTTCCGGGTGAATTATATGCAATTATTGAGCGTTTTTCCAATTCTGAAAATAGGTGGCTCAATCGATCTGCAATTATTTTTCAATTGAGTTATAAAGAAAAAACAGATTTTGATTTATTGAAATCAGAATGTGAGAAACACAAAGATTCTAAAGAATTTTTCATTCAGAAAGCTATTGGATGGGCCTTGCGCGATTACAGTAGGTTCAATCCTAAGGGCGTTTTGGACTTTGTGAATTCTACAAATTTAAAACCTCTTAGCGTTAGAGAAGCGATACGAAATATAAAATAGACTATATTTGTTTTACTAATTAAAAATACTATGCCCAATAGAAAAACGGTTTCCTTAAAATTGTTTGTCCGAAGAATTTTCAGACGAATGGAGGCTGTATTTTTTTTGGCGAAAGCCCTACTTTCGGAAAGGAATTTTATTTATTTAGCTAGTGTTGCCGTTGCTGTATCGTGTGCCTTGGCAGTAATTATCTTGAAAAGTTTTGCCCACAATGTGTTTACTTATGCCAACTACGCCAACAGCTATTTAAAGTTGCCGTATGCTAATAGTTTGTTTCCAATATTCGGAATCGTATTAACCGTTTTTGTGGTAAAAAAATTCTTGGATGGTTCAATTGAAAAAGGAAGCTCCCGAATATTATATGCCGTTGCCAAAAAAGGCGGAATTCTTCCAAAAAAACAAATGTATGCTCAAATCATCACAAGTTCCCTAACAGTTGGAATGGGTGGTTCTGCGGGATTGGAAAGTCCAATTACCATTACTGGGGCAGCTTTCGGATCGAATTTTGCTCAAAAATATAAGCTTTCTCAAAAAGACCGAATTTTACTATTGGCTTGCGGAGTTGCCGCTGGAATAGGTGCTGCTTTTAATGCACCCATAGCCGGAGTATTATTTGCGATTGAAGTGGTACTTACGGATGCCGGTATTTCGGCTTTTATTCCGATAATAATTTCTGCTGCAACAGGTGCATTGGTTTCTGAGGTTTTGTTGAGTCGGGATGTTTTGCTTTCGTTTAAGCAAGATCTTACTTTTAATTTTCACAATACACCCTATTATATTTTGTTGGGAATCCTTGCTGGATTTGTGTCAATTTACCACGCTAGAAATTTTAGAAAAGTAGAGCATTTTTTCAGTCGATTCAAAAATAACACCTATAAGAAAGCGCTTTTTGGCGCGAGTATCTTGGCCATTTTAATTTTTTTCTTTCCTACTTTATTTGGAGAAGGGTACGAGAGTATTAAAATACTTTCCGATTCCCATCCCGAAGTGCTCTTGAACAACTCACTTTTACAAGATTATGAAAAAAATCCTTGGGTATTGTTGGCTTTTGTAGGGATGATTGTTTTATTAAAATCATTTGCTACGGGATTGACTTTGGGGTCAGGAGGTAACGGAGGTAATTTTGCACCTTCGTTATTTGTAGGTTCTTACTTAGGTTTTTTTGTAGCCAAATCCATTCATTTATTAGGATTATCCAATACTTTACCGATTGCCAATTTCACTATTGTTGGTATGGCTGGAATATTAAGCGGATTGTTTCATGCACCGCTAACCGCGATTTTCTTAATTGGAGAAATCACGGGAGGCTATGATTTAATGGTTCCTTTGATGATTGTATCGTCTATTAGTTATGCCATTTCAAAACAATTTGACAAACATTCAATGGATGTTAAAGCGCTGGCAGATAGGGGGGAAGTGTTTACCAGTGATAAGGATAAAAATATTTTGCAAAGCATCGACTTTTTAAAATTAGTAAATGTTCATGCTGCGACCACTACTTCTGAAAAAACGTTGGAAACAATTTTGAATCTGGTTTCCACATCACAGCCGATTATACCGGTTTTGGATGAGCAAAATAAATTAGTAGGAATCATTGATTTTGATGAAATAAAATCAGTTGTATTTCATCCGTTTCGAGTAAAATTCACAACAGTACAAGAAGTGCTTACGCAACCAAAAGAAATCATTCAGCACGATGATGGAATGGAAGCTATCATGGAAAAATTTGAAAATACCAATCAAACGATGTTACCCGTAACCAATAATGGAAAATATTACGGATTAATTTCAAAAAGTGATCTGCTTGAAGCCTACCGCGAAAAACTGAAAGAATTGATTATCGAATAATAAAAAAAACAAATTCAAAATTCTTAGAAACGATGTTTAAAAAAATAACTTTACTATTTGTGGCTATAGTAAGTTTGGCAACTAGTGCACAATCTTCCATTTCAATAATACCAAAGCCCAATTCCTTAGTATTAAAAAAAGAGACACCTTTTTTGTTAACGAGTGCTACAGTAGTGGTAGCGCCAAAAGATAATTTGGAAGCGCGGTATCTCAAAGAAATACTAAAAAAACAATTTGGTATCGATGTATCAATAAGTGCGCTTTCTTCTAAATCAAATAATGCCATTGAATTGGTTTTGAATCCCGAGCTAATCGGTGATTTGGATGGATATCAAATCGAAAGCAATTCCAAAAAAATTCATATTGAAGCGGCTACTTCTGAAGGGCTTTTTTACGCAATTCAAACTTTGAATCAGTTGCTGAATAAAAACGCAAAGGGTAATTTACAGGTTACTGCGGTTTCAATTAAAGACCAACCCAAATTGAAATGGCGTGGTATGCATTTGGATGTAGCCCGACATTTTTTTCCAAAATCGGATATCAAGAAATACATAGATTATCTTGCCTTGTATAAAATGAATGTGTTTCATTGGCATTTAACCGATGATCAAGGATGGCGCATTGAAATGAAAAAATACCCAAAACTTACCTCAAGTGGTGCCTTTCGAAAAGAATCGATGGTTGGGCATTACAACGAGCAACGATTTGACGGAAAACCTTACGGTGGTTTTTACACCCAAGAAGATATTAAAGAAATTGTGGCCTACGCCAAACAAAGACATATAACGGTTGTTCCCGAAATCGAAATGCCTGGGCATGCCATGGCCGCATTGGCTGCATATCCTGAGTATTCTTGCACAGGCGGACCTTTTGAGGTGGCTACAAAATGGGGTGTTTTTGATGATGTGTTTTGTCCAACCGATGCGACTTTTGCTTTTTTAAGAGATGTTTTAGACGAAGTTCTACCTTTATTTCCATCCGAATACATTCATATTGGTGGGGATGAATGTCCTAAAACCAGATGGAAGCAATGTACAAAATGCCAGGCATTAATTCAAAGAGAAGGCTTAAAAGACGAACACGAATTACAAAGTTATTTTATATCCCAAATCGAAAAACACATAAATTCAAATGGGAAAAAAATAATTGGTTGGGATGAAATTCTTGAGGGTGGGCTTGCGCCAAATGCTGCTGTGATGAGTTGGCGAGGAACCGAAGGCGGAATTGCTGCAGCCAAAGCAAGTCATTATGTGGGGATGAGTCCGGGGTCGCATTGTTATATTGATCATTATCAAGGGGAACAAAAAACTGAACCTCTGGCGATAGGCGGTTATACTCCTTTGGAGAAAGTGTATGAATTTAATCCCATTCCAGCAGAATTAAATGAAGAAGAAAGCAAGTTCATCCTGGGTGCTCAAGGAAATGTGTGGAGCGAATATATGGATGATTTTTCTAAAGTAGAATATATGGCAATGCCAAGAATGGCGGCACTAGCTGAAGTTTTATGGGGCAAAGACGCTACTTCTAATTATTTGGAATTTAAAGAACGATTACTCAAGCATTTTACTCTTTTAGATAAAATGAAGGTCAATTACAGCAAGGCCTTGTTTGAGGTTAAAGCAACGGTTAGAGCAACTGAAAATAATTCATTACAAGTGCGATTAATACCGGCGAATCCTACTTTTAAGTTGTTTTACACTTTAGATGGAACTCCGCCTACAAGTCGATCGTTGCTGTATTCACAACCCATTAGCATTACAAAAAATACTGTACTTAAAGCTGCAAGTTTTGAAGGTGCGGTTCAAAAAAGCGCTATTTTAGAACAAAAATTTGATATCCATTTGGCAACTGGAGCTTCGGTTACATTAGAGCAAGAACCGAGCAATTCCTACAAAGCTAATGGCGCATTTAGTTTGGTTGACGGTATATATGGAGATCGCGGAAAATTTGGACGAGACTGGCTTGGTTTTTCCGGTAAGGATGTTTTGGCAACTATTGATTTTGGCGCTGTAAAAAACATACATACCCTACTAATTGATGTGCTGTCAAGTTCAGCAAGTTGGATTTATTACCCAAAACAGATTACGATTTCCTATTCTGAAAATGGAACCGATTATTACGATGAACAAACTATTTCTGGCCAAGAAATAGAAGATTTTAAAGGTTTTGTAAAGGTTGCTGTTTCTCGTGCGTCCGCAAGGTATATAAAAGTAAGTGCAATCAATCAAGGTATAATTCAAGAAGGAAATCCTGGTGCAGGAGAACCGGCTTGGTTGTTTATCGATGAAATAAAAGTAGAATAATGAAAACAAGAAGAGATTTTCTTAAAACCGCTGCGGTTGCAGGTGCCGGATTCGCTTTTACCGGAGTTAAAGCAGATACGAAACATACTTTGCCAAACAAAATCAATAAACCAATCGTTTTGTCTACTTGGCGTTTCGGAATTGAAGCCAATGTTGCGGCATGGGAAGTTTTGAATCAAAATGGACGCGCTTTGGATGCGGTGGAAGCAGGGGTTAAAATCCCGGAAGGAGACCCAAAAGAGCGAAGTGTGGGTTATGGTGGCCGACCAGATCGTGACGGTCGCGTGACTCTTGATGCGTGCATCATGGATGAATTGGCCAATATTGGTTCGGTGGCTTGTTTGGAGCACATCAAACATCCCATTTCGGTGGCTCGTGCGGTTATGGAAAAAACACCTCATGTGATGTTGGTTGGGGAAGGAGCTTTAGATTTTGCATTGACTCAAGGATTTAAAAAAGAGAATTTATTAGTGCCTGATTCCGAAAAGGAATGGAAAGAATGGCTTAAAAAATCAGAATATTCGCCTAAAGCCAATATCGAAAACCACGATACCATAGGAATGATTGCTTTGGATGCCAACGGAAATTTATCCGGGGCTTGTACCACTAGCGGAATGGCTTTTAAAATGCACGGACGCGTGGGCGATTCGCCAATAATTGGCGCCGGATTGTATGTTGACAATGAAATAGGAGCAGCAACCGCAACAGGCCACGGAGAAGAAGTAATTCGTATTGCTGGAGCCCATTTGGTAGTCGAATTGATGCGACAAGGGAAATCGCCACAGCAAGCCTGCGAGGAAGCGGTGCAACGAATTATTAAGTTAACGAAGTTGCGAAATAAAAACCTTATTGATATTCAAGTGGGATTTATTGCCTTAAATAAAGCCGGTGAATACGGATCGTACTGCATTCAAGGCGGATTTAATTATGCCGTTTATGATGCAACAGGGAATAGATTAATTGACGCCCCATTTTATTTAAAATAGAATTATGAAATTGGAAGTTGCTTGTTTTAATTTGGAATCGGTGGCGGTAGTTGCACAAAGCAATGCCGATCGAGTGGAATTTTGTACCGAATTTAATTTGGGTGGAACAACCCCGAGTTATGCAGATACCCAAAAAGCAAGACGTTTATTTTCTAAAGAATTATTGGTCATGATTCGGCCTCGAGGTGGAGATTTCAATTATTCGGAAAAGGAATTTGAAGCAATGAAACAATCCATTTTAGAATTAAAAGATACCGGAATTGAAGGTTTTGTTTTCGGAATTCTAACTCAAAACAACACCATTGACGTTCAAAGAAACTCCGAATTGGTTGCTTTGGCGAGCCCGTTACCGTGCAGTTTTCACAGGGCTATTGATCATACCGATGATTATTTGAAAGCAATAAAAACCTGTATTGAAATTGGTTTCAAAACTATTTTGACTTCCGGAAATGCATCCAAAATTGAACTCGGAATGGAAGCGGTGAAAGAGGCGATCATTCAATTTGGAAATCAAATTCAAATGATGCCAGGTGGCGGATTACGATCTACCAACGCTTTAAAAATTAAAGAAATAACTCAAGCTGGCTATTTTCATACTTCAGGTATTATAGATGATTCTGAAATTGCAAATCTTATCGAAATTAATACACTCAAAGACGTAATTTCCAATGTGTAGAAAGTGGTTGTTGATTTTGATTTTGGTTTTCAATTCTTTTTTTGGGTGGACCCAAAATTGGGAGCGATCCCTTTCTAAAGAACAATGGAAATTCCAAAAATTTTCAGACAACCAATGGAGTAAAGCCCAAGTTCCCGGAACGGCACATACCGATTTACTTTTGAATAAGTACATTCAAGATCCATTTTATGGGGCAAATGAAAAAGATTTGCAATGGATTGAAGAGCAATATTGGGTGTACCAAACCCAATTTAATGTGACCAAAAAAGAATTGGCTGCACAAAATAAAGAACTTCTATTTTATGGTTTGGATACTGATGCTAAGGTTTATCTTAATGATACGTTGGTTTTGGAAGCGAATAATATGTTTCGAACTTGGCGCGTTCCGGTTCAGGAATTACTTCGTCAAGGGAAGAATACTTTGAGAGTTGAATTTGAATCTTCGGCAGTAAAAGCCAAAAAAGCCGCTGCATTGGCTCCTTTTGTTTTACCTGGTGATGAAAAAGTGTATGTAAGAAAAGCACCGTATCAATTTGGTTGGGATTGGGGACCCCGATTTGTAACAGCAGGAATTTGGAAAGATGTAAAACTGCGTTTTTGGAATTCTGCTCAATTAGAATCGGTTTCCTATTCGCAGGAAAAACTAACCGATAAAATTGCCAATTTAAAATTTAAAACGATGGTTAAATGCGAACAATCTGGCGTTTATTCGATACAAGTTAATCGTAAAAAACAAACGGTAACACTTAAAAAAGGAATTCAAATTATTCAAATACCCTACCAAATTTCGAATCCTAAAAAATGGTGGCCTAACGGACTCGGAGCGCCAAATTTATATCCTTTTACGATTCAACTTCGAAAAAAAGAAACCGTTTTGGATGAAAAGAAATTGCAAATAGGGCTTCGAACCATTGAATTGGTTCAAGATAAAGATTCAGTTGGGAAGAGTTTTTATTTTAGAGTGAATGGCAAAAATGTATTTATGAAAGGAGCCAATTATATTCCGCCTGAATCGTTTTTAACCAAAATGACACCAAAAAAATATGAAAATCTAATTGATACCGCCGTTAAATCAAACATGAATATGCTGCGCGTGTGGGGTGGTGGAGTGTATGAAAATGATATTTTTTATTCGTTATGTGACCAAAAAGGAATATTAGTTTGGCAAGATTTTATGTTTGCTTGTGCCTTGTTTCCGGGTGATGAAACCTTTGTTTCTAATGTGAAGCAAGAAGTCAAAGACCAAGTGGTTCGTTTGCAAAATCATCCGTGTATTGCGCTGTGGTGCGGAAATAACGAAGTGGACGAAGGTTGGAAGAATTGGGGATGGCTGAAACAATACCACTATTCCAAACAAGATTCAACAGCCATTTGGAATAACTACAAGCGCCTATTTGAAAAGGAAATTCCGTCAGTTTTAGATTCTTTAGTTTCAAAAGAAAACAACAGATATTGGCCTTCTTCGCCTTCTATTGGCTGGGGAAGAAAAGAAAGTCTTATGCAAGGTGATTCCCATTATTGGGGCGTTTGGTGGGGTATGGAACCTTTGGAGAATTACACAAAAAAAGTGGGGCGCTTTATGAGCGAATACGGTTTTCAAGGTATGCCCGATTACAAAACTTTTGAATCCTTTGCTAAGCCTTCCGAAATGAGTACTACTTCGGAGGCCGTAAAAGCGCATCAAAAACACCCAACAGGTTATGAAACGATTCAAACCTATATGGAGCGCGATTATAAAGTTCCGACTGCTTTTGAGGATTATATTTATGTCTCCCAATTGTTGCAAGCAAGAGGTATGAAAATGGCTATTGATGCCCATCGTTCGGCCATGCCGTATTGCATGGGAAGTTTGTATTGGCAACTCAATGATTGTTGGCCCGTAACTTCATGGAGTAGCCTAGATTATTTTGGCCGTTGGAAAGCAGCGCAATACCAGGTAAAACGCTCTTTTGCACCCAAAATAATTGTGTTTAAAGCAGATACCAATTCTGAAACTCCTGAACTAAATTCCATTAAAGTTCAAATTAGTTTTGATGGCCTTTCGGCAGAAAACGGAATTGTAAACCTACGATTACTAGATTTTGACGGAACCGAATTATGGAATACCACCAAGTCGATTAAGGTGCAACCCAACTCGGTAACGACTGCAGTTGCACTTGCATCTTCTGAAATTCCTGATGCTAAACTATGGAATCGTTGCTTATTTCAAGCCGACTATGTCAATGCAAAAGGGGAGCAGACCACCGGAATTTATTATTTTGTTTCTCCAAAAGAAATGCTCCTTAAAAAACCGATAATCACTTATAAATTCATTGACAACAATCACATCGAACTTACTACAAACACCTTGGCAAAAGATGTTTATATTCAAGGAAACGAAATGGAATTGGAAGACAATTATTTTGATTTAGTGCCCAATGAAAAACGCATCATTGCTTTTAAAGGCAAGAAAGGGGTTTTGAAGATAAAGTGTTTGAATGGGATGTAATCTAAAATTTTTCTTTAAGTAATGGTTTTTATTTGTTAATGAATAGAAAATGAATCGATTAGTTATCAGTAATGAAAATAAATATTTTTTTGTTTAAAATCTATTTGGAAAACTAAAAAAGGTTAGTATATTTGCAACCGCTAACGGCAAAACTGGAGAAATGGCAGAGTGGTCGAATGCGGCAGTCTTGAAAACTGTTGACTGTAACAGGTCCGG
>JACCDK010085225.1_pt1 | contig 13049 bp, 16 predicted proteins | sample 7445871 | NCBI WGS metagenome assembly JACCDK01 (sample SAMN15323436, study PRJNA562643) | freshwater metagenome | isolation source: river surface water | place: USA:Blue River Watershed | collected 2017-08-15 | reverse complement strand
GCGACCACCAGCTCCCCTGTTGATAGCTCAGCAGCCGTGAGCTGTGTAGATGCATTCATATGAGTTATGGGTTCTGCCTTCTATATCCATTGGCGCGCGGACAGAGATGACCTCCCGGATTGATCGGACCTCCGCAAAACACACAGGGTTGGCGACCTGCGGAGACAACTACATCGGTTCTTCTCGAAAAGGTAAGAAGATCTTCTCCTGTTAACCGAGCGCGGACAATTGGCGGTGCGCCAGGGACATCATCATTTATTAGCTCTTCGAAAACTTCATCGGTAACCGGGTCGGCCATCGACTGACCTTCGAAAAGAAAGAGCTCTTCTTGAGGCGTCCAAGATAACGACATAACACCTAAAGAAAATTCGGATTCAACTGGTGTTTCCAATGGTGCGAGGTCCGCAACTTGTGTCGACAAATTTGGCGCTACCTCTCGAATCATCTGGCGACAGCGATCCGCTAGCGCCGCAGCCTGCGCCTTTTCTAATGCAAAACTTGCAAGCACACGTTTCCCAGAGCTATCACCCTTGATCTGAAGATAGAACTCACGCTCTCCGGGCACTCCAACAGTTCCTACTAGGAATCGCTCCGGTTTGAAGAATTCAAATACGAGTCGAGACATTCGTTCCTCCCCCGAGGACTCTTCGGTTACTCAACATTCTCTTACTAAGACCTCCATCTTGTTTCTTTGTTCTACTACCCAATGATTTCGCTGGGATGTTGGCGCCGATGAGCGTGCCAGTTGGCCAATCGATTATGGTCACTGAGCCCGGATCTATCACGATTCTTTGGAAGGAATCTAGGTCACCCTTGAGCGCTAGTTGCACTGCAATCTTTATCGGATCACCATGCGAAACCACTAAAACCTTACCCTTTGGGTTGGAACGAGCGACCTTGTTAAGGCCCCGCTTAATTCGCCGCTCGGCGGCAACAAAGCTTTCGCCAGAAGGAAAGGTAAAGCGAGAAGGTTCTGATTGAATACTTTTCCAATGTTTCTCTCGACGAAGCTCTGAGAGTTTCCGCCCACTCCATTTGCCATAATCCATCTCCAAAAAGAGCGGCTCCTTGATCGCCCTCTTTCTCGATTTCATGAGAAAGGGCTCGATAGATTCAGCACATCTCTGCAAAGGACTTACGTAGATCTTCGAAAATGATTCTTGCGCGAGGGCCCCAGCTATTTGATGCGCTTGCTTTAAGCCCAATTTTGAAAGAGCTATGTTTTCAATTCTTCCGGCCAGGATGCCCTCCTTGTTTGCGGAGGATTCGCAATGCCTTAAGAGGTAAATCAAGGTCATGTTCGAAGCGTAACGAGGAATATCCGTTCTATCTCGCTTAAGTCTTGCTAGGGTCAAGGCCATGGAGAAGCGTCAGGTTGGCAATTCCGGACTTCGGCTCTCTCGAATCGGTCTTGGAACAATGACTTGGGGCCGAGATACCGATGAACATGAAGCGGCTGAGCAACTCCGGCTCTTCTTAGATGCAGGTGGCAATTTCGTTGATACCGCTGCAGTTTACGGTGATGGGGATAGTGAGCGAGTCCTCGGAGGATTAATCGGCGTACTTGCGCCACGGGAAGATTTAGTTATTGCTACCAAAGCAGGAATTTCATTTAAGACCGGCGAGCGAGTTGTAGATAACTCAAAAAGTTCGCTTTTGGGCGATCTTGATCGTTCCCTGAGTCGTCTAGGTGTTGATCATGTTGATTTATGGCAGGTTCATACCTGGGATCCAAATGTTCCCTTGGAAGAGACTCTTAGCGCCCTTGATCAAGCGGTAATTTCTGGTCGAGCTCGTTATGCCGGAATCTCTAATTTCTCTGGTTGGCAGACCGCTCGGGCGGCAACGCTACAAAACCCTTTATTTGGAAGAGCGCAAATCTCCAGCACTCAGAACGAATACTCGCTTCTAAATCGAAAGGTGGAGCGTGAAGTTCTCCCAGCCGCTACCGCCCTTGGGATTGGGTTCTTGGCATGGTCACCTCTTGGACGCGGTGTATTGACTGGGAAGTATCGCGGCGGAATGCCATCGGATTCCCGTGGCGCTAGTCCACATTTTGCGAATTTTATTGAACCCTATCTTGACGATCGAGCGGGGCGAATTGTTGAAGCAGTTTTCGTTGCTGCCGATGGTCTTGGTCTATCCCCTCTTGAGATTTCTTTAGCATGGGTGCGTGATGCGCCCGGTGTTACTTCTTCAGTAATTGGAGCGAGAACGGCGGCCCAATTAAGAGGAATTCTCACAAGTGAATCAGTCGTACTTCCCGCACCAGTCCGCGAAGCTTTGGACGATATCTCGAAAATCTGATTAGGCGTGAACTAGAAAGTGATTTAGCGATCTCGCGCCAAACTTGAGGGAATCAACTGGCACTCTTTCATCAACTCCGTGGAAGAGTGAGAGAAAATCCAACTCAGGTGGCAGTTTTAATGGACTGAATCCATAACCTGCAATTCCCAACTTCGCCAGCGCCTTGTTGTCTGTACCGCCACTCATTAAGTATGGAACTGGAATTCCCTCCGGATCCTCAGCCTTAATTGCATTAATCATCTTCTCGACAAGTGGACCTTTAAAATCAACTTCTAGCGGGATATCAGAAACAAGCGACTCCACCTTTACATGCTCTCCTGCAAGTTGCTTCACGGTCTCCAGTAATTCCTTCTCAAATCCGGGGATGGTCCTTCCATCAACAACCGCGCTTGCGCTCTGCGGAATCACATTAGCCTTATAACCAGCCTCTAGCATTGAAGGGTTTGCGGTATTAGTTAGGGTCGCTCCTAGCATCCGCGAAATTGAACCAAGTTCTTTAAGTATTGGAGTTAGATTTTCTGGATCGTACTTATGGCCAGTAATATCACCGACTGCGCGAAGCAGCGCTTCGTTAGTTTTTGTCATCCGTTGTGGCCATTTGTAGTTACCAATTCGAGAGATTGCGTCCGCAAGTCTTGTGACCGCATTCTCGTTGTTGATCATCGAGCCATGGCCAGCAAGACCAGTAGCAGTTAGTTTCATCCATTCAATGCCTTTTTCAGCAGTTTCAATCGCATAAATTCTCTTGCCAGTACTTAAAGTAAGAGAGAATCCACCTACCTCAGAGACTGCTTCTGAACAGCCTCTGAAAACTTCGGGATGGTTTTGCGCCATCCATCTCGAGCCAAAAATCCCTCCGGCCTCTTCATCGCCGAAAAAGACAATTACCATTCTTCGTTTTGGTTTAAATCCATGCCTTGCCCAAAGGCGGAAGACCGCCAAAATCATTGCATCCATGTTCTTCATATCTACCGCGCCTCGACCCCAAATGCATCCATCCTTAAGTAATCCAGAGAAGGGGTCTACGCTCCAATCTGCAGCGTTTGCCGGGACTACATCAAGATGTCCATGAACCACAAGTCCGGGAAGTGAAGGATCTGATCCCGCTAGCTCGGCTACCACAGAGCAACGCTTTGGAGCACTTTCGTAAATCTTTGAAGAAATTCCAACCTCTTGCAATTTAGCAACCACGTATTGTGCGGCGGCTTCTTCATCCCCTTTACCTTCACCAAAATTAACGCTCGGAATGCGGATCAATTCCTGGCAGAGAGTTACAACATCAGCCTCAAGTTCTTCGCGTAAAGCAGGGGTAAGTTCCATGGGCTAAAGTATGCCGTCTCTTGTCCGGGTGGCGGAATTGGCAGACGCGCTAGCTTGAGGTGCTAGTTCTCGAAAGAGATTAGGGGTTCAAGTCCCCTTTCGGACACTAATGATGGTTATGCTCCGGCCGTGGCTACATCGCTTGAGCGAGCGCTCTCCTTAATCGCAGATGTTCCTGATTATCCGAAGCCCGGAATCCTCTTTAAAGATATAACCCCACTTTTAGCCGATGGCGAGGGGTTCTCCATTGTTATTGATGAGTTGGCCCGAAAGATTTCTGCCATCACCCCAAAGGTTGAGGCAATAGTTGGAATAGAAAGTCGCGGATTTATTCTTGGAGGAGCGCTCGCGAAGGCGCTAGGAATTGGTTTCATCACTGTTAGAAAGCCAGGAAAGCTACCCAGAGATGTTCATCGGAAGGATTACCAACTCGAATATGGCTTTGACGCCTTGGAAATGCATAAGGATCTAATTGATCCTACGAGCAATGTAGTGATCGTCGATGATGTGCTAGCAACGGGCGGTACTGCGCTTGCTTGTCATGAATTGGTTGAATACACGGGCGCGAAAACCTTGGCTCACATTTTCCTTCTTGAAATCACTTTCCTACAGGGTAGAACACTTATCAATAAGACCCATCCTGAAGTTGAGATAATCTCGCTACTTAGGACTTGAGAAACTGGGCGAATACCATGGCAGAACTTGTTTATTACTGCGGAACTATGGATAGTGGTAAATCAACGCTAGCGCTGCAAACCGCACATAATCATCAGAGTCGAGGTCGAGCCGGTTTGCTCTTCACCAATCGTGATCGAGCAGGAAGTGGCAAGATTTCATCGCGCCTTGGCCTAACTTCAGAAGCGCTCGAAGTTACCGAGGAGATGGATCTTCACAAGTTCGTTGTAGAACAATTATCGTTAGGCGTGAGAATCGATTATGTAATCTGCGATGAAGCACAATTCTACGCGCCCGAGCAGATCGAACAATTAGCCCGAATTGCCGATGGTCTGGGAATTGATGTCTTTGCCTTTGGAATTCTTACTGATTTTCGGACCAAACTCTTCCCTGGTTCCGCCCGACTAGTCGAGCTGGCCGATCGGGTTCAAACTTTGCAGGTGGAAGCGCTCTGCTGGTGCGGCGAACGAGCCACTCACAACGCACGAACCCTAGATGGAGTAATGGTCACAGAAGGCGAACAAGTCGTGGTTGGAGACACTGGTGGACGAGATGTTGTCGCTTATGAAGTTCTATGTAGACGACATCACATGAGAAAAGTGACTGCACGGGCGAGCGGAGAGGCACATCAATCAACTGATCCGCTTCCCTTTTCGTAGCGAATTTCCTTCGCGACAACCGTAAACTGCGCTCTATGAATATCTCAACATCGAAGAATGTTCGCGGTTATGCAGCGCTAGATCCGAAATCTGGTCTGGCCCCTTATGAGTTCTCGCGCCGCGAGTTGAGAATTGATGATATTGGGTTTGAAATTCTCTATGCCGGAATTTGTCACTCCGATATTCATCAAGTGCGAGAGGAATGGGGACCAGCGCTTTATCCCATGGTTCCTGGGCATGAGATTGTAGGAGTCGTAACGGAGATTGGTTCGGCGGTGAAGAAGTTCAAAGTTGGTGACCGTATTGGGGTTGGGGTATTTATTGACTCATGTAGAAAATGTAGAAATTGCATCTCTGGCCTAGAACAGTATTGCTCTGAAGGAATGACTGGTACCTACAATGGGTATGAGCGAGATCGCAAAACTATTGCCTTCGGTGGCTATTCAAATTACTTCGTGATAAATGAACGATATGCGGTTACAGTTCCCGAGAACCTAGACCCTGCAGGGGTTGCCCCGCTCTTATGTGCAGGAATCACGCTTTATTCTCCGATTCGTTATTGGAATGTCGGCAAAGGTAGCCGCGTCGCTGTAATGGGTCTAGGCGGCTTGGGCCATATGGGCGTTAAATTCGCTGCCGCACTGGGAGCTGAAGTCACAGTCCTCAGTCATTCACCTTCCAAAGAGGTAGATGCAATCGGAATGGGTGCACATAAATTTATCCATACGAAGGGCGATGGCTGGAACGAGGGTCTTAAGAAGAGCTTCGATCTTGTTCTAAATACCATTTCCGCGGAAATTGATCTCGAACCTTATTTACAACTCCTTGACACCAATGGAACTCTTGTGGTGATCGGCCTACCTGGAAAACCATATGCCTTGAGCGCTGGGACTCTTTTGGACGGTCGCCGCTCGGTTGCTGGCTCCATGATCGGTGGCATGCCTGAATTGCAGGAAATGCTCAACTTCTGTGGCGAAAAAGGAATAGTAAGCGATGTTGAAGTTATCAATGCAGATTACATCAATGAGGCATACATTCGGACGGTTGCTAGCGATGTTAAGTACCGCTTCGTAATCGATGGAAAAACATTTTAGAAATTCGATGCAAGAAGGGCGATGAGCGGCGCAAAAGCAAGTGCCGGCAATAAATCTCCGATTGCGATCTCTTTGATTCTCAATAGCTTCAAAGCTATTCCAAAGAGGAGTACTCCCCCGGTAGCGGTCATTGACTGAATCTGATACTCAGTCAATACGTTGCCAAGACCAAATCCAACGATTGTCCATAGTCCTTGATAAATTCCTACTGAAAGAGCAGAGAACGCAACACCCCATCCCAAGCTAGCTGCGAATGCTATTGAAGCGAAGAAATCAAGGATACTTTTGAGCATAAGTTGATCAATCCCAGTTGACATTCCATCGCTAATGCTTCCAAGTATCGCCAGTGGCCCGATAACAAAGATTAGTGATGCAGTAACAAATCCCGCGATGAATTTCTCACTGCTTGCTGACGATTCCGAACTGGCAAATCGCCTATTTAATATCACTCCGAGACCGTTTAGACGTTCTTCAAGTCTCATTGATGAGCCTATTAGCCCGCCTAGGATTAGTGATGCAAGAACAATTAAAATGGGAAACCCGTTTGGGACTGAAGAAACAATCTCATCCTCAAAGAGTGAACCCACGGCAGATGCTGCACCAATTAGCGTTACTGCGCCCAGAACATCGGTTAGTAAATCTCTGGTGCGCGATTTAATTCGATTTCCAAAAAGCCTTCCGAGAAAGGTTCCGATGAGGATTGCAAATACATTGAGAACCGTTCCCAAACCTACGAACATATGAATATCTTAGAGTAGAGTGAGGATGTGATTTCTTGGATGAACTTTTTTCGTCCGCACAAAACGGTACCAAAAACACCTTGGACTGGATCACACCCGTGGGATCTCGCTCCGATTCGGGTATTAATACTCTCTTCGGGCCTTTTTATTTTTGGATTGGGAGATTCGCTGGTAATTCAATCTACGCTTGGAAACGCGCCTTGGTCGGTGCTTGCACAAGGCATTTCGGGACAACTAAATATTTCCATCGGTACAGCAACGCTTCTCGTTAGCGCAGTCGTACTCGCTATGTGGCTCCCTTTGAGAGAGCGGCCCGGTTTTGGCACGATTATGAATATATTGATCATCGCCGGGGCAATTGATGTTGGTATCTGGCTCTTTCCCTCACCTCAAGCGTTTCCTGCACAACTTGCTTATGTCTTAATAGGTATAGCGATGGTTGGCGCTGGTTCTGCCTTTTACATAACTTGCGGCCTGGGACCTGGTCCGCGCGATGGTTGGATGACCGCATTACATAAAAGAACTGGGGTTAGGGTGGGGCGCGTCCGCCTCGGTATTGAACTATCTGTCCTCACCCTGGGGTGGTTTCTCGGTGGCACCGTTGGCCTCGGAACTGCCCTTTTCGCGCTTCTTATCGGTCATTCGGTAGCAATCTCTTTTGGTGTCGTTTCCCGTTTTACTGCCCGGTAGCAAATAGGTTTGGGCCTTCCCTCAGCTCGTGGACTGCCTCCACGCGGTGTCGCAACCACCACCGTTAAAAAATTAGCGATCTCTCACTTCAGTGTTGAGATGAAAGGCAGAAGATGCTGGATACCTTCTTCAAAATCTCAGAACGCGGATCTTCCGTAGGTCAGGAAATTCGCGGCGGCGTTGTCACCTTCTTTACGATGGCTTACATCGTCGCTCTTAACCCATTAATCATCGGACTTGCAAAAGATGCCGATGGAAAATACATAGGCGGCGGAGATGCTCCTAATCTCGCTCTCATTGCTGCTGCAACTGCGCTAGTCGCGGGCGTTCTTTCGATTCTCATGGGCGTAGTTGCCAATTTCCCACTGGCGCTCGCAACAGGACTAGGTTTGAACACTTTCGTGGCAGTAGCAATCGCCTCACAAATGACCTGGCAAGATGCCATGGGACTTGTCGTCCTTGAAGGCATCATCATCACAATCTTGGTCTTAACTGGCTTCCGTACTGCGGTATTCCGCGCTGTGCCGACCCAATTAAAGATCGCGATCTCTGTAGGTATCGGACTCTTCATAGCCCTTATTGGTCTTGTTGATGCCGGTTTCGTCCGTAGAACTGCTGCAGGCCCGGTTCCCGTCACCCTTGGTGATGGTGGCGAGCTCGTAGGCTGGCCAATCGTCGTCTTCTCCTTTGGACTCTTCTTAACCATCGGTTTGATGGTCCGAAAAGTTAAGGCTGCGCTTCTTCTTGGAATCGTAGTTTCGACGGCGCTCGCAGTTGCCATAGAAAACGCATTCAAGATTGGTCCAAATTTCGACGGAACAAATGTAAACCCAAAGGGTTGGGGGCTAAATGTTCCTGCTGTTCCTTCGGAGATCGTTGCTACTCCAGACTTCAGCCTTCTCGGACAATTTAATCTCTTTGGATCCTTCGAGAGAGTTCCGCTAATCACTGCGCTCTTGCTCGTATTCACACTTCTCTTGGCGGACTTCTTTGACACCATGGGAACCATGACTGCGATTGGTCAAGAAGCTGGCTTGAACGATAAAGACGGAACACCTCCAAATGCTGAGCGAATCCTCCTTGTGGACTCACTAGCTGCCGTTGCTGGCGGAGCCTCTTCGGTTTCCAGCAACACTTCTTATATCGAATCTGCTTCAGGCGTTGGCGAAGGTGCGCGTACCGGCCTTGCTTCGGTAGTAACCGGAGTCCTCTTCCTCCTCACGACATTCCTATCTCCGCTTGTTGCAATCATTCCTTATGAAGCGGCCGTGCCTGCACTTATCATCGTTGGATTCTTGATGATGACCCAGATTAAGTCGATTGATTGGGAAGATTATGGAATTGCAATTCCGGCCTTCTTAACAATTATCTTGATGCCATTTACCTACAATATTTCTGTAGGAATTGGTGCAGGATTCGTTTCATATGTTGTAATCCGTGCCCTTCAGGGTCGGACAAAAGACATTCATCCTCTTCTAGCTCTGGTTGCTGGTCTCTTCATGATTTATTTCTTGAGCGACCCAATCAATACCTGGATCGGATAAGTTCGAAAAGCACGTTAATCAAAAGATTTCGGGGCTCGGGTAACCGGGCCTCGATTTCTTTTACCAAGAAATGGTCTCCTTGCCAATTTTCTCTAGGAGTGAATTAACCTTTGAGAAGGGCTTAGATCCCAGGAATCCTCGGTGCGCAGATAGTGGACTTGGATGTATACCTTCAACCAATCGTTCCGGTGGAAACAAGCTCGCTAATTCACGAGCGGAGTTACCCCAGAGCAATCCGATCGCACCACTTTCGCCACAGACTCGAGCGATCGTCTCTGTTACTGGCTCCCAACCCCACTTAGCGTGTGAGCCGCTGGCTCCCGCGGTCACAGTTAGGACGCGATTTAGCAACATTACGCCTTGATTCGACCATCGAGTTAAGTCGCCATCTGCGGTATTAGTGAAACCAATATCAGTCAGTATCTCTTTCTGAATATTCATTAGAGAACCTGGCAATCCGGATTTTCTTGGCTGAACCGAGAAAGCCAAGCCACAAGCATCTTGCACATTTGGGTATGGATCCTGGCCAATTACGAGTACTTTTACATCTTCAGGATCTATTTCCAGCGCTCGGAAAACCCATTTCTTATCAGGCAAGATTCGCTCGCCGGCATTTGCAAGATCCTGGAGTTTCACTCCTATCTGATTTACTACATCGCGGTGGCTTGAAAGATGCTGCTGCCACTTCTCCGGAATCGATTCAAAGAGCATCTCAAAGATTAAGCTCGTCTTGAAATCGCAGAATATCGAAGGCCATCATGCGATAAAGCTATATTGACACCGAAGAGTTGATTTAGATTTGATTCGGTCAATACTGAATTGATTTCGCCGGCTGCAAAGACTCCTCCAGAGTTAAGGAGTAGTACATGCGTAGTGCCACGCGGGATCTCTTCGATGTGGTGAGTCACTATGACTGATGCGGGTGCCCCTTCTTGATCGAGGTATTGAGAGATGCGCTCCAAAATATCTTCCCGCCCGCCTAAATCAAGAGCGGCGGCCGGTTCATCTAGTAAGAGAATTTCTGGATCTGCCATTAATGAGCGAGCAATCTGCACGCGCTTTCGCTCACCTTCGCTAAGCGTTCCATAGTTTCGATCGGCCAACTCTCGAACGCCAAAAATATCTAGGAGCGCTTTAGCCCGTGACTCATCCCAAAGGTCGTACTCTTCGATCCAACGACCAGTAATCGCATAGACTGCAGTAAGAACTAGATCTACCACCCTTTCATTGCTTGGTAACGAATCTTGCAGCGCGCTAGAGGACATACCAATGCGCGGACGGAGTTCGAAGACATCGACACTTCCCATTCGATTACCCAGAATCTCGACCGATCCAGAACTCGGGTGAATCAGCGCCCCTATGAGCGCTAACAAAGTTGTCTTCCCGGCGCCATTGGGACCGATAATCACCCAACGCTGACCAGTTGAAAGGCTCCAAGTGATTGGCCCGAGTATGACCTTTCCATCCCGAACGACAGAGACATCCTGCAGATTTAATAGGGTGCTCATGACCGAGAAAGATACCTGTCGCTCTTATACAAAGTTGGAAAATCAGGTTATGCGGAGCGTCACGATGATCGCCCTCTAAGATTCCTGAGTGACGTCAAAATCGCATCTAACCGCAAGAGCGCTCGTTCTTGCTTCCGGCCCCGACAATCCTGCGGCCGCTGAGGTTGTAAGTAAGACTTTGAGTCAATTTGTCTATGAATTAATTGAACTTCAGCGGATCGATCTTGGAGGACGCACAATTATCGCCCTATTAATCGCTCATGATCCTGCGCACTTCGAAGCTATTCGACTGGATCTTGAAAAAATGGGGCCTGAGACAAACCTAGATATCGCGATTCTTGAAATTGAAGATTAGTTGCCGTGAAATTCAAGCTAATTCTCTCCGATGTAGATTCCACATTGATCCAACAAGAGGTCATCGACCTCTTAGCAGCAGAATCAGGACATGGAAGTGAAGTTGCTGCCGTAACTGCAAGAGCCATGGCCGGCGAACTCGACTTTCAAGAAGCGCTGAAAGCACGGGTAAAACTACTCGAAGGATTGCCAGAATCCGTCTTTGGGAAAGTAGCAACAAAAGTAACCCTCTCGCATGGGGCCACTGAATTGCGAGAGTTCTGTCGCGATCATCGAATCAAATTTGGCGCGATAAGCGGCGGTTTCATTCAAGTATTACAAAGAATTTCATTTTTCAACGATCTAGATTATCTAGTTGCAAACACGTTAGATGTAGCAAATGGTCGATTGTCTGGTTTGGTTAACGATCCAGTCATTGATCGCGAAGGAAAGCTCTATCATTTAAAGCTTTTTGCACAATCCCATCACATAGATATTTCGGAAAGCATCGCTATTGGTGATGGTGCTAACGATCTACTTATGGTCGAACATTCAGGTTTTGGGGTTGCATACAAAGCAAAGCCCGTCCTTCGCAAGGTTGCAAAGTTGACTATCGAAAATGACTTAGCTGAGCTAATCCCAATTCTGAAGAACTCCTAAGGTTAAAGGCGACAAGAATGAATATCGGTAACAAGAATTCCGCGCCCACCAATTGCCCATAATTTATCCATCGCAAGGTGTACTTCGTTTCGCTTGACCATGGCTCGAACTGCTACCCAATCAGGTTTTGCCAAGGGAGAGATTGTTGGAGATTCAAGACCGGGGGTGATTTCACAAGCGCTCTCTAAATTCTTCTTCTCGATGTCATAGTCAACTAAGACATATTGACGAGCTATAACCACACCGGAAATTCTTCTAATCAACGTTTCGACTTGAGGATTTGAGAAATTAGGTCGCCCAATCAGCAGCGCCTGGCTCTTGAGAATAGTTGGCCCGAATATTCTCAAGCCTGCCTGCTTTATAGTATTTCCTGTTGCTACGACATCAATGATTAGGTCTGCTACTCCGAGCTTGATCGCGCCTTCAACCGCGCCATCCAAAGTTACAATTTCGGCTTTAACCCCTTTACCACTTAGGAAATCACTGACCAATCCTGGATATGCAGTCGCTATTCGCTTTCCTTCGATCTTTTGCTCGCTAATCTCTCCAGAATCTAATTGTTTAGTTGTAGCTGCCATCCGGAATTCGCTATGCCCAAAGTCAAGTTCCAGTTTCGCATCAGCACCCTTACCGCTATCAAGAAGTAGATCGCGACCGGTGACTCCCAGATCGATCTGACTGGAGGCGACATAGGTCGCAATATCGCGAGGCCTCAAGTAGAAGAATTCAACATCATTAACCGAATCTAGAAACGAGAGCTCCTTAGAGTCATTTCTCAAACGGTATCCAGCTTCTCGAAAGATCTGAGTGGCATCTTCTGCAAGGGCGCCTTTATTCGGCAGAGCAACTGAGAGCGTCATTCCTACAACCTCCGATATACGTCGTCGAGAGTCAGACCTCTATTCAGCATAAGGACTTGAACCCAGTAAAGTAATTGAGAGATCTCTAACGCAAGCGCATCATCGCCCTGAGCTTCGGCAGCTAATAGCACTTCGCCAGCTTCCTCTAGTACCTTCTTTGTTATCGCATGCGTTCTAAGGGATAGCGCCTCAACCGTCTTAGATGAGGGGTCGTTAGCAAGAGCTTTCGCAGAAAGTTCTAGCCACAACTCATCAAAAGTCTTCATAGTTCTTGAAGTTTACTTGACTGCGGCTGCTAGTTGCCGAAGAGTTTCTACTATCCCGGCAGGATCAGGAGAGTTAAAGACGACCGATCCCGCTACAAAAGTGTCTGCACCAGCTTGCTTTGCCTTTGAAATTGTCTCGAGATTGACTCCTCCATCTACTTGAAGCCAGGTATCGCCGAATCCTCCCTCATCAAGCCATCGCCTAGCGACTTCAACCTTTGGCATCATCTCACTCATAAATTTCTGACCACCGAATCCCGGTTCAACGGTCATGACAAGGATCATATCCACAGCCGGAATTAGTTCCTTTATCTCATCGATTGCGGTTCCTGGCTTGATTGCAATAGCTGATCGTTTGCCACGTCTACGAATCTCTGTAAGTAAACTCAATGG
>JACCDK010441040.1_pt1 | contig 13051 bp, 9 predicted proteins | sample 7445871 | NCBI WGS metagenome assembly JACCDK01 (sample SAMN15323436, study PRJNA562643) | freshwater metagenome | isolation source: river surface water | place: USA:Blue River Watershed | collected 2017-08-15 | reverse complement strand
GTTGTCCGCGCGCATCGCGACGAAGACATATTTGACGGTCACGATCAGCATCAGCGACCAGAAGATCAGGCTCAGCACGCCGAACACGTGAAGCTGATCGACGGCGAGTGGGTGCGGGCCGACGAAGCGTTCCTTGAGCGCGTAGAGTGGCGAGGTACCGATATCGCCGAACACGACGCCGATCGCGCCGAGCATAAGCACGGGCAGGCTTTCGCGGGGGGAGGAATGAGCGGATGAGGCAGCGCTGGGCTGGCCGGGATGTGCGGTGTCCATGCCGAGCCATGTGCGCCTGATCGCCATAAATTTTCCATGTGGATTGCTAAGTCGGCGCCACCGCACGGCTCGACGCGGGCAGCGTTCGGGCGCATCTTTGCCCCTATGCACGATGATCTACCATCTCCGCTCGCCACCCCCCCCAGCGCCGGTTCGCGCGCTATCGGCCTTGCTCTCGGTCTGCTGTTGACGCTCGCAGCGACGCTCGCCGGACTGCTGCTGGCGCCGGGCTGGGGATCGGCGGCAGTAGTGCTGCTCTATCTCCCGCCGGTGCTGGTGACAGCGCGCTATGCCGGGCTGGTTCCGGCTTTGGCGGTATCGGTGATCGCCACGCTGGTGTTCAATTTCTTCTTCACCGAGCCCTATCGCACATTGCGCATTGATAGCCCTGCCGATTTGGTGACCGTGATGGCGCTGTTCCTGGTGGCAGTGGTCACCAGCCAGCTGACAAGCGCAATGCGCACCCAGGCACAACTCGCCGCAGAGAGGGCCGCACGCAATGCTACCATCGCCGGGCTGGCGCGTAGGCTGCTGTCCTGCACCGACCGCGATGCCGTGGCTGCGGTTGTGACCTGTGATCTTGCCCGGCTTTTCGATTGTCACGTGGTGTTCGCGGTCGAGGCCGAGCCGGCCCAGATACTCGCGGCACAGCCCGCCAGTCCCGCCCTTGCCCCCAATGATCATGCCGCGCTCGCAACCGCGCTTGAACAAGGCCGCGTAACCGGGCGCGGCATGCTGCACGTTAGCCCGACCGACTGGCAGTTCCATCCCGTGAGCGGTGCGGGCAAGGTCCACGCCGCTATCGGCCTTGCGCGCACTGATGGCCGCCCGCCGGTCGCCGAAAGCCAGCGCGAATTGTTCGGTAATCTGCTCGATCAGGCTGCTCTCGCCCTCGAACGCGCGCGGCTGGAAGCCGAGGCTAGTGCAACGATCGCCTCGAAAGAGCGCGACCGGATGCGCGCAGTGCTGCTCGCCTCGATCGGCGAGGATGTGAAGCCACGCCTGCTCGCGATCCAGACGGGTGCGCGCAGCCTGCGCCGCAATCCCGGTGACAAGGAGGCTGCCGGTGCTGTGGCAAGCGAGGCGGCAAAGCTCCAACTCTACGTCGACAATCTCGTCGATCTCGGCCCCGGCGAGGATCAGGAGCCGATCATCTGCGGGCCGCTGACCATTGATCTGTTCCGCCATACCGTATCGCGCGATGAGGCACCGGTGCATCTTACCCCGAAGGAATTTGCTGTCCTTGCCGAACTCGCCCGTCACGCTGGGCGGGTGCTGACGCATCGCCACCTGCTGCGCGCGGTCTGGGGGCCAGCGCATGAGGATCACATCGATTATCTCCGGGTCGCGATCCGCGCTCTGCGTCAGAAGCTGGAAGTTGATCCCGCTGCGCCGCAACTGATCCGCAATGAACCGGCGGTTGGCTATCGGCTGGTGCCGCCCGAGGTGCCTGCGATCTGATTCACATGGCTTCTTTATGGCCACTCGGAGCAAGGGCTACTCCATTGCCGCTGCCAGAAGGGTGCGGCACAAGGATCGAACGACCATGCCCAAGCCTTGCCTTGCCGTCAGTGCCGCTGCGCTGATCCTCTTTCCCTCGCCGTTGATGGCGCAGACCGGCGCGGATGATGCGTCGGCGGAGATCGTGAACGAACCCACCGCCGATCCCGGCCCGATCTGCACCGACCGCCCCACCAAGAGCAACGCCGCCTGCACCGTCCCTGAAGGCATGGTGCAGGTGGAAGCCGACCTGTTCAGCTGGACCCGCCTTGCCGCTGGTCCGGCGCGCACCGATGTGCTGGTCTATACCAATCCCGTAGTGAAATACGGGCTTGGCCCTAACAGCGACATCCAGCTCAATATCGTCCCGCTGGTCGAAGTGCGCACCCGCGCGGACGGACAAACCGTCAGCCAGCGCGGGGTGGGCGATCTGACCTTGCGCTTCAAGCAGCGCCTCACCGGCCCCAACAGCCGCGTGCAGGTGGCGCTGCTGCCCTTCGTCAAGGCGCCCACCGCCGAGCGTGGGATCGGCAATGGCGAGTGGGAAGGCGGCGTGATCGTCCCGGTTCAGGTGCCGGTAGGCAAGGCCACGCTGACGCTGGTTCCGCAGGTGAACCTGCTGGCCGATGCCCTCAGTCCCGACGACCGACATCTGGAGTTTCAGGGCGTAGTCAACCTCGCCTATCCCGTCGCCTCGCGGACGACGATGGCGGTGGAGCTGTGGACCTCGGAGAACTGGGACCCGGCCGGGACGGTGCGCCAGTATTCCGCCGATGCGGCGGTGAGCTATCTGCTGAACGACGAGCTTCAACTCGACATCGGCGGCAATTTCGGCCTCAACCGGGCAACGCCGGATGTGCAGCTTTACGTCGGTGTCTCGGCGAGGTTCTGAGGCGCAGATTGGCGACAGGTGGCCATTGGGAGCTCTGGGGTGGCTTCCTGTATGTCAGGTTTCGGAAAGCGGACATGGGACAGCTGCCATTCACAACCCCGACCAAGGTCCCGTCCGCTTCTGGGGATGCCAGTCATTCGATGGACTGCTCCGGAACAACCGCTTCGTCCCAGACCCGGTCCTTGGACATTACGGGGGAGCAGGTCCGCTTTCAGGCACCAGCTCGCGAACCGCTATGGATAGAAGGGGACTATGGGCTGCCCTCAACGATTTCATGGCTTTGAGAAGGCCAAATTGTAGATTTTAATGAAGTAGGCCTTTTCAGACGCGGAGCCTCCATACCGAAAATAGGCGAGCTCGTAACCGCCGTCCTTATCAAAAAGCAGTCGGCCATTCTTAGGCCGGAAAATGAACGGCGGCTGGCGACCCAGAATGAGTCGTTGTGATTTGCGGCGGCGAATGTCGGGTCACGCCGAAATCGGTCAACCGTAAAGGCTGAAGCTGCCGGTCCTGCGCCCCGATAACTTCCAAGAGCCAAGAGCAATTCCAAGCCCCACCCCTTTCCATTTAATCGCGTTCGCGTTGTGGCCGGCATGATGGTTTGGCCGCATCGATGACGAGGCAGGCAAAATCCGAAGACGCCGAGCAAAGGTCTAAGGGATGACCCCAAAGCACTACACCGGGACGGATGATAAAATCTTCAATCACTGCGTCTCCAGCCAAAGGCACAATCTGAAAGTCGCCGCTTGGAAAAGCGCCAAGTGCGCTTGCATCGACATACCAAACCTTGAAGTGCGGGCATTCGGTCAGCAATCGTGGTCCTTCGCCTTCGAGCCCCTTTTGTGTGAGGCGGCCGCGTAATTGCGGCGGGTGCGGAAGGGCCTGCGCCGCCGCAATACCGATATCCAAATGCAGCTCGCGGCCCCGGCCATAATCGTAAAGGCGATAGGTGACATCGGCGTTTTGCTGCACCTCGACGATGTCAACGCCCGCGCCGATCGCATGAACAGTTCCCGGCGGGATGTGAAAGAAATCTCCCGCATTAACCGGAAACCACTGCATCAGATCGATGATCGAACCGTCGAGTGCCGCCTCTCGGAGCACCTCTGAAGTAGCGGGCGAGCGTAGACCGATCCCGAGTACAGAATGCTGTTCGGCGGCAGTGACGAGCCACCACTCTTCCTTGCCACTTGGTAAGCCCGCGCGCAGCGCCGAAGCATCATCAGGGTGAACCTGAACCGAAAGGCTTTCGGAGGTGAAGAGCGACTTGATAAGAACGGGCAAAGCTGCACCTGGAGACTGGTGCCAAACTTCGCCAATCCTGCGTCCTTCCGCCCCGTAGGCCGCTGGTAGATCGGGACGTCCCCATGGCCGCTCGTGAAACGCGCGATCTAGAACCACCGTCTTGGAGCGGTGCGACATGTCAAGCCATCTCCCCAATCGCCTCGATTGCACACACAAGGGCCCCGATGATCCCGGCATCCTGACCGAGGGCGGGTGCGGTCAGGTAATCCTGATGGCCGACTGCGGCCGGCGCGTAGCGACCGAGTTGATGGACCGTTGCTCGGTGCACCGTGCGGACAAGCCCCGGCGCTCCGCCCACGCCGCCGCCCAGCACGATCCGTTCCGGTGAGAGCATCAGCACAATCTGCGCGCATAGTTGGCCAAGGTAATGGGCAATCATCTCGCATTCCGCGCCTTCGGGTGCGAAATGATCAAGCGACGTACCGAAACGTGCGGCAATCGCGGGTCCGGCAGCGAGACCTTCAGCGCAGTCGTCGTGAAAGGCGCAGGTTGAGCGCGCTGTGTCCGTAGGCAACCGTTGAAGAGCGATGTGGCCCATCTCCGGATGGAGAAGAGCCGGTAGAACCTCTCCCCCAGAGACGATCGCACCGCCGATGCCGGTGCCCACTGTCAGGTAGACGCCCATCTTCTTGTCGCGGAGAGCCCCAAGTCGCGCCTCGCCCACCGCCGCCGCACCGACATCGGTGGCTAGCCGCAGCGGCACTGGTATCGCCGCCGCCAGCGCTCCGACGAGGTCGAAGCCGCTCCAACCCGCCTTGTTGGTCTCGCATAATCGCCCGTAACCTGGCGCGGCGGGATCAATGACGATGGGGCCGAACGCGCCCACGCCGAGCGATGCGATGCTCTGGCCATACTCTTTGAAAAAGGTCGCGGCATCGGCGATCACCGCCTCGGGTGCGCGGGTCAGGATGGTGTGACGGGCGATGATCACGCCCTTCCCCGTGCCGACGGCGAAGACCGTCTTGGTTCCGCCCAGTTCGATCCCGCCGTAAAGCGGTGCGTCAGCCATGACCCGCCTCCCCGCCCAGTCGGGCAATCGCGCGCCGCACCAGCGGGCGGCCAGCCAGCAGTGCGAGGACGGCCAGTGCATAGAGCCCCGCCAACATCGCAAAGCCCGCAGCAAGCCCCGTGTCGACGGCAATCGCGGGCAATGCGACAGTCGAGATTCCCGCACCGAGGAAACCCAACATGGTCATCAGCCCCGCCGCAGTAGCGCGGGCGGAGTCTGGCACCACATCATGCATGGCGGCATAGATGCAGCCGTCAAACAGTCCCTTGCCGAAGCTGGTGGCGAACAGCAGCGCGCCCACCACCACCACCGATCCAGCCCATGGGAAGGGCAGCAGGAAAAGCCCCGCCAGCGCAAGGCCGAGCGCGAGCACAGTCATGCGACCGACCGCGCTCGTCGCCGCCAGCCGATCGGACAGCCAGCCACCGACCAGCACCGAGACAAAGCCCGCGGTGGTAATCATCACCGGTCCGACCAGCGCGCTATCGGCAAGGTTCAGCCCCAACACGTCGTGAGCATAGGTGTTGCACCAGTTGAGCACCGCCGAAGAGGCCGCCGTGGCCAGACAGAACACCCCGCAGAAAAGCAGAGCGGCCGGATTGGCGAGTATCAGCTTGAGCGGTTCTTCCTTGTGCACCTCAGCAGAAATCGGCGGCACCTCCGCGGCATCGTCGCGCAGTGTGAAAATCAGCACGCCGAACACCATCCCGCCCAGAAGCGCGAAAACGATGAAGGGCATGGACCAGCCATGCGCATCCGCCAGAGCGCCGGCTGCCCAGCTGCCGATCCCCCCGCCCGCAAACACTGCCGTCTGGTGGATCGCCAGCGCGCGGCTGCGCATGGCCGGGCGGTGCCATGAACTGATGAGCGCGGTTGCCGTGGGGTAATAGGTGCTCTCTCCCACGGCGACCAGCGTGCGCATTCCGAGCAGCATGGCAAAGCCGGTGGCAACGGGCATCAAGCCCGTTGCCATGCTCCAGAACAGTAGGCCGAACAGCACCATGTTGCGGCGCCGCACACTGTCGCCGATCCGCCCGAACAGAAAGGCACAGACCGCATAGGTCCAGAAGAAGACCGTGTCGACCACGCCGAGCTGCACGTCGGTGATCGCGAAAGCATCGCGCAGCAACGGCTTGACCGCATTGAGGATCGCGCGGTCAGCCGAGTTGAGGAAAGAGACCATCCACAAGAGACCGATCAGGATCCACGGATAGTGCGTCTGGGCAGGCTTCGAGAAACGACCGATCATCGCCCACACCATGCAAGCCACATCGCCGCCGTCCACGAGAAGTCTGGGCCGCCCGAGCCCTCGCCCGTTTCGGGGCTGAAGCTTTCATAGAAGCCGGACTTTTCGATCAGCCGCGCGGAATCCTCTCGGATGCGGGCAGCCCATTGGGGGTATCCTTGTTCGTCAAGACCAATTGCGGCCATGTAGCTGACCACTAGCCACACCGGCCCGCGCCAGTAGCGGCGGTGATCATAGGCGCGGCTCTCGGCTTCGAGGCTGGGTAGAAGGTATGTCGCGCTGCCTGAAATCCTCTCAAGCGCCTCGATCAGCCGGGCGCGCTGCTCCGCGCTGCCGACGCCGGCATAAAAGGCAAGGAAGCTCGCATTGGTAACGAGGCCTGAGCTTTCATGCGTGGTCGCGTCGCGCGAACAATAGGCGGAGGCCTCCTCGTTCCATAGCCAGTCCATGCCATGTTCCGAAAGCGCGATGCGGGCGCGCAATTCCTGCGCCACGGCTGTTTCGCCGAGCGCTTCAGCCAGCACCAGCAGATCGCGGTTGGCGCGCAGCAGCTCCATCGACATGCCGACATCCACCATGCGGAAGGGGCCTTCGTCGGCGATGGTGCGGTGGTTCCAGCCACTTGCCCGGCCGAACTGGAGGATCGCGACATAGCGATCATACTCTTCCTGCCGCGGGCGCATCGCCGCATCGACATGGCCGGTGTCGCGGCGCTGGTAGGAGCCGACGCCGCTGGTATCCACCCGGGCGAGGGCATCGTCCCACTCGCTCGAATTGTCGCGGCCCGTCTCCCAGTTGTGGGTGACCATCACCAGACCGTTGCCGAGCGGATCCCGATAGGTGTGGAACCAGCGGTGGCTGGCCAGACAGGCGCGATAGAGCCGCTGCATCCGCGGGCAGGCGGGATCGGCACCCTCGACCTCCCAAAGCTTGCGCACGATGGTGGCCAGCACCGGCGGCTGGGTGATTCCCGAGGTCGGCGGCGTGCGGCCCGTTCCCCACACCCTCGGCCCCGGGAAATAGCCCTCGTCATCCTGGTGGAAGACAATGTGCGGGATCATGCCATCCTCCCACTGCGCGCTGACAAGCGTTTCGATCTCGGCCCATGCCCGGTCGTGGTCGAAGGTGGCAAAACCCAGCGCGACGAAGGCTGAATCCCAGTTCCACTGGAACGGATAGAGCCCGTGGGTGGGCACGGTGTACCCGCCGCGGTCGTTGCCGATTAGGATTTCGCGCGCGCGGGCATCGAGTTTGGGGTTGCGGCTCATGACGGGGCTCCCACGGCGATCAGGCGGATATCATTGACGTTCGTACGGGTCGGACCGGTAATGATCACCCCGCCTATGCTCTCGAAGAGATCATAGGTGCGGTTAGCCATGAGCGCGGCACCGCAGGCGGTGGCGCTGCCCTGGTCTCCGCATCGAAGAAGCCCCCGGCATTGTCCTCGCTACCGTCGATCCCGTCGCTGTCGCAGGCGAGTGCGGCGACCGGCGCACCTTCGGGTAGAGCAGCCATCATACCAGTGAGATATTCAAGGTTCGGCCCGCCGCGACCCTCGCGAGTGCGGACAGTTACGGTCAACTCGCCGCCCGAGACCAGCAGGCACCGCGCGCCTGCGGCAGCATGGCGGAGCGCCAGCGCCGCATGGGCGCGGCCGGTGGCGGCGGCATCGCCTTGCAGATCATCGCCTATGCGGATGACCGTCCAACCCTGCGCCAGTGCTTGCGAGGAAGCGGCTTCGAGCGCGGTACGCGCGTTGGCGATGATGTGCACCGGATGGAGTGGCACAGGCGGCGGGGCGGCAGCGCGGATCATCGCCGCCAGATCTTCGTCCACCGGCAAGCCGCTTTGTGCGAGGATGGAAAGCGCTCGCTCGGCCTCGAACGGGCTCGCGATGCTGGGGCCCGAGGCGACCACGGCGGGATCATCGCCGACCACGTCGGAGATGACGTAGGTGTGCATATCGCCCGCTGCCGCTGCCGCTGCGGCGGCAAGCCGCCCGCCCTTGACCTGGCTAAGGTGGCGGCGCACGCAGTTTATATCGGCAATCGGTACGCCGGATTTGACCAGATGGGCGTTGATCGCCGCCTTGGTTTCGAGCGTGAGGCCGGGAATCGGATCGACCAGCAGCGATGAACCCCCGCCCGAAATCAGGAACACCACCCGGTCGCCCGCGCGGGCGGTGGCGGCAAGATCACGGATGCGGCGGCCCGCGGCAAGGCTGGCGGCATCGGGCACAGGATGGCTCGCTTCGATCACTTCGATCGCGCCGGTGGGCCAGCGCGCGCCGTGACCGAAACGAGTGACGACGCAGCCGGTGACCGCGCCCGGCAAATGCTCGGCGGCCACCTCGGCCATCGCGCCTGCCGCCTTGCCGCAGCCAAGCACGATAGTGCGGCCCTGCGGAGGTGTGACGGGGAGCTGGGCAGTCATCGCCGCAGCGGCGCTGGCCGCATCGACCCCGGCCTTGAAGATAGCAAACAATTCGTCGCGCAGCAGCATTGCAGCCCTCGTCTCCGGTCCCGCGGGCCGGATTCGCGCATCCGGCCGGGGCTGCAGCCTATGCCACAGCCCCGGCACTTGCATCAGAAGGTGAATGTCGCCCGCGCAGTCAGACGGCGCGGCAGCACCGGGCGTCCGACAAAGAAGGCACCGTTCGCCACCTGGTTCGCGTCCTGACGCGGCGAGCCTTCGGTCACCGCATCGGTATCGAACAGGTTGAACACGTTGACGCTCAGCCGCAGGGTCGAGGTGCCGATGTCCATCGTGTAACCTGCATCGAGGTTGGCGATGTTCCACCCGTCAAGCTCGATCGCGTTGGTCGCCGCGGTGAAGTTCGGGCCGGTGTAGTTAGTGAACAGCGACAGGTCGAAAATGCCGTCGTCATAATAGAGCCCAGCGTTGTAGAGCCATTCGGGCTGGCGTTCGACCGCGTTGCCGATGTTCAGGATGCGGGTATCGAAGGCTGTGTATTCGGCCTTCTGCCACGTGACGTTGCCCGCGAAGTTGAGGTTGTCGATTATCCGCACATCGACCGTGGCTTCGGCGCCGTAGCTTTCGGTGCCGACCAGATTCACCTGCTCGACAAGGCCGCCCCGCCCGTCGTTGACGAACAGCACCTGACGGCGGTTTTCGAGATTGCTCCAGAAGCCCGAGACCGTCAGCGACAAGCCTGGCTGGCTGATCTTGAGACCCGCTTCGGCCTGCTTGATGATCTCTGCCGTGAAGCTCTGCGTGCCCGGCGAAACACTGGCATTGGCAGCCGTTCCGGCCGCAAGCGGGCGGAACGCGGCCGAGCGCAGTTCGGGGAAGAAGAACCCGCGCGAGGCGTTGGCGTAAAGGCTCATGCTGTCCGACAGCTTGTAGAGCGCGCCAGCGGCCAGCGCCCATTCAGTGGTCGAAACGTCGCCGGTCAGGAAGCCGCCATTGCCCCAGATCACATCGCGCAGTGCTGCCGAAAGATTGGGCGTGCTAGCATCGGTGATGGTCGTAGAGGTGCGTTCACGGCTGATGTCACCGTTGATGGTTTCGAGCCGGAAGCCGATGTCGAAGTTGAACCGGTCCCCGATCTTCATCTGGTCCGCCACATAGAAGGCGTAACGTTCGGCCGAGTGCTCGTTGTTGACGTAGCCCGCCCCAGCGTTGAACAGGCCATTGCGCGAAATCACCGTCTGCCCACTGGTGGTGGGGTTGGTGACGGTGAGGTTCACCAGACGCGGGCTGTTATTGAGCTCGGCCAGGAAGGTGGTGGTGACGTTGAAATCGCCCGCAGTCGCATTGCCGTAGAAGGTGCCCAGCGTCAGCGCGTGATCAACATTGCCGGTCACCAGTGACTTGGTCAGGTTGAACTCGGCGGTGAAATCGTCGACCGGACGGTCGCGGTCGGTGAAGCGGTTGGCGAACAGCAGGCTGTTCGCGGGCACCGCGCCGCCGCCCACAAAGGTGAACTGCGCATTGGCAAGCGCACCGAGGTTGCGGTTGGTGAGATAGCTCTGGAGCGTTTCAGGCACGTTGATGATGCCGTCGCCATCAGACCACAGGCCAAACTTGTGCTTGTAATCGCTGTATTTGATCCGGCCGTTAATGCCCCAGCCGCTGTCGCCAAAGTCCTTTTCGAAGGCCAGGCCCAGCATCCCGCCGCGGGTCGATACGCCCTCGGCGATGTCGGAGGAGAAGCGCCCGCCGCCCGGGATGTTGAAGCCGAGGGACGGGAAATCGAAGGCGTTCTGGACCGCGTTGACGATCTTCCCGTCATTGCCGCGAAGCCGGCTGCGGGTCGGCCCGTCGAGCGGGATCGGCAGGTAGAACTGGGTCTGGTCGTCGATATACTGGCCCATGACCTTCACGAAGCCACTGCCGTCGCCGAAGCGATACTCGAGATTGCCGCGGATCTGCCCGCCCTTCGTGTCGAGACCGGTCTCGATCGGGCCGTCGTCGACCCGGTAAAAGCCGGACAGCGCGAAATAGAGGTTCTCTGCCAGCGGGCCGCTCAGCGCCAGATCACCGCGATAACGGCCGCGCTCGGCCACTTCGAGCTGCGCCTTGCCCGCAAGCTCGTCGCCGCCCGAGGTGCTGATATAGTTGATCAGACCCGCCACCGAACCGGGGCCGAACAGGTTCGATACGCCGCCGCGCACGAATTCCAGCCGGTCGATGCCGAGGTCATTACGGGCATAGACGTCATAGGCCGAGGAATTGAGGCCGAAGGACGACAGCACCGTCATACCGTCATACATCAGCGGGGTGAACTGGAACTGCCCGCCCGAAGGAAGGCCGCGGATGAAGACGTTGGAGGCGACTTCACCGCCGCCGCCGTCAGCCTTGATCGAGGGGATCGTGTTGAGAATATCTGCCTGGCTAGTGACGCCCGCACGCGCCAGCGCGGTATCGTCAAGCTGGGAGATAGCAAGTGGCGTATCGAGCGCGGCGCGCGAGCGGCTGGTGCCGGTGACGATGATTTCCTGGCCGGCAATGGGCTCGGCCTCGTCGGTGGCAGGGGCGGCATCGCCGCTCGCCTGCGCCAGTGCGGCCGCGGGCAGAAGGGCCGTCAACGAGACGCCGACCGCCGCCAATGCGAGAAACTGCTTCATGGATCCTCTCCTCATCCGAACCCATTCGCTGGGCTTCTATCACTGCAGGTATCAGTGCCCTTGATTGAATACAACCCATCATAAGTTTTAAAGGGGTGATATGTTGCCCGATTGCATCAATTCTGCGATGATGCGGCATCATGACCCCGACGATGAGCGACATCCAACGTCCGTCCGACAGCGAGGCGAGCATCCTAAGCTACGTCCTGAGGAACGAAGGGACCATCCAGCCCGAGATCGCGCGCCATTGCGGTCTTTCGCAGCAAACTGTCTCGCGGCTAGTGGGAGATCTGGTCGATCGTGGGGCGCTATTGCACGGGCAACGCAAGGCCAGCGGACGCCGCGGGCAACCTAGCGTGTCGCTCTCGATCGCGCCTGACTATGCCTATTCACTCGGCGTCGCGCTGATGACCGATGCCATGTCGGTCCTATTGATGGATTTCGCCGGCAACGTGGTTGATTACGAATATGTGCCGATGCCAGTGATGAGCAGGCGGGCTGTGTTCGAACGCCTCGGCGCGGTACGCGACCGGTTCCTGGAGGAGACCCCGATGGCGCGCCAGCGCTTAACGGGGGTGGGCATCGGCATCTCCGGCTACTGCCTTGACGGCAAGTCGCGCTATAACCCGCCGCGCTCGCTCGACGATTGGGCGATGGTACCGATCGACGCGCTTTTCAGCGAGGCATTGGGACTGCCCGCATGGGTGGAGAACGACGCAAATGCGGCCGCGATCGGCGAAAGCTTCCTAGGCGCGGGCCGTGACCACGCCGATTTTGTCTATGTTTTCATAGCTGCGGGGCTTGGTGGCGGGGTGGTGATCAACCATCGCCTGATGCGCGGCAAGCACGGCAATGGCGGCGAATTGGGTCTGATCCTGCCCTGGCGGCTGTTCCAACTGCCGACGTTAGAGACGCTGCTGCAATCCGTGCGCAAAGCCGGAGTCGAGGTCGAAGGGATCTCGCAGATGCTCTTGCAGTTCGATCCCTCATGGCCAGGGGTCGATGCTTGGATCGAGCAAAGCCGAGATCCGCTGTCGCTGATCGCCTCGGCTATCGCCGCGCTGCTCGATCCAGACGTGATCGTGTTGGGCGGACGTATCCCGAGAGTTCTGGCGGAGAAGCTTATTCCCGCAGTCGAGTTGTTCGATGATGCCAGACGACAGGAACCTCGCCCGCTGCCGCGAATGATCCTGTCACAGACAAAGGTCGATGCCTGCGCGATCGGGGCAGCGATGCTGCCACTGGAGCAAAGCCTGTACGCCAGCATGCTTTAGGCGGCGAAGCAATTTGTCCATTCACTATGCGTACGGCGCCCCTCGCGGTTACTCGCCGTTACTACAATGCCCCTATCGAGACACGTCCGGTCTGATCTGATTTCAGCCAGAGCCCATTATTGCGCAACCGGCCCAATCGCAGTTATCGTTCGCAGCCAGTCGAGCGAAAGGATAGCGTCGGCTTCGATCAAAACCCGACATTTGGGGCTTTTCTGCGGAAGGACGGCTAAGTCCCAGCCCCGGTCCTTGGACATTACGGGCGAGCAGGTCCGCTTTCAGGCACCAGCTCGCGAACCGCTATGGATAGAAGGGGTGTATGGGCTGCCCTCGACGATTTCATGGCTTTGAGGAGGCCAAATTGTAGATTTTAATGAAGTAGGCCTTTTCAGACGCAGAGCCTCCGTATTGATAAAAGGCGAGCTCGTAACCGCCGTCCTTATCAAAATCATCGACGGCAAGCAG
>JACCDK010479906.1_pt1 | contig 13053 bp, 13 predicted proteins | sample 7445871 | NCBI WGS metagenome assembly JACCDK01 (sample SAMN15323436, study PRJNA562643) | freshwater metagenome | isolation source: river surface water | place: USA:Blue River Watershed | collected 2017-08-15 | reverse complement strand
GGCTGTCGGTGTTCACCTTGATCACCTTGGTCGCTGGAGTCACCTTCGCCCGCCTGCATCGGGTGCAGCACCATCGCAACACCATGATGTCGCTCTCTGCGGGGGCTCTCGTGGTGACGGGCCTGTTCACGCTCTTGCCCCAGCGGCTGATCGGCTCTGCGCTGTGGAAGTTCCTGGGCCTGAGTGCAGGCATGGGTGGGGGTTAGCCCCAGCGGCTCAGCTTTGATGACTCACAGGGTCACCGTTCCAGCCACCAGCGGCGTCACATCCCCGCCCACCCAAACCTGCTGACCTTCACGCTGCAGCAGCACACGGCCATCCCGACCCAGCGCGTGGCCCTGCGACACCACATACCGCGCCGGGGCCAAGCCAGCGCCCATCATCCATTGGGCCAGCCCGGCATTCAGGCTCCCGGTCACCGGGTCTTCCAGGGCTCCGCTGAAAAAGGCCCGCACTTCGAACAAGGGCGCCTCTTCATGATCGACGCAGGCATGTGCGCCGACCAGGCCAATCTTGAGGTCCCCCATGGCCGCACGGTCCGGGCTGACCGCCCGCACCGCCTGCGCATCGGCCAGCTGCACCGCCAACCAGCCGGGGCCGTTGTCTACCCATTGGTGGCGCAGCACCTGGTCCGCGGGAATACGAAGCGCGGCGCAAACGCGGGCCAACAGGGCTTCGTCCAGCGGACCCGTGCGCCGCAGCGGTGGTGCTGCGAACGCCAGGCGTTCACGTCCCTCGACGGGTGTGCGACGAACCCTCACCAAACCCACGCCGCACTGCTGCACCACCACCCCCGCCTCGCGCGGCTGGCCCCCCGCGGCCAACCACGCCCAGGCGGTGCCGATGGTTGGGTGGCCCGCGAAGGGCAGCTCCCCAAAGGGCGTGAAGATCCGCACACGGTAATCGGCGCCTGCCTCGGTAGGCGCCATCACAAAAGTGGTCTCTGACAAGTTGGTCCAGCGCGCAAACGCCGCCATCTGCGCGTCGCTCAGGTCTTGCGCATCGTGAACAACGGCCAAGGGGTTGCCCAGCAGGGGCCGAGCGGTGAAAACATCGATTTGATGGAATGGGCGCTTACGGGTCATTTTGGTGTTCTCCAGGTCATAAAGATAAGTGATGGCAAGGCAGCGGGGAAGCGAGGGCCGCACACGCCACTTCTCATCCAGCCCTTGCGGCGCGGGGCAGCTTGCCGCTATGGTCGCGGTTCAGGAGGATGCGCCATGAAGTGGCCAGAGCTTGCCGATATCGAAACGAGGGTGCCACCTCCCGAGGGGTGCAGGGTGACCAGACTGAATCGCCGTGACATTCCCCTGCTGATCGATTCGATCAGGCGGTGGTACCCCGACGTTGCGGTGGGTGGTGCCAGCTGCTACCTCACCCAAGCCTTCTACGAAACAGATGCAACGCTGGAAGGTGAGGTCGACAAGCCGCTGTTGGTGGTGATGGTGTGGAAGGGCGAGGCCCTCGCGGGCTTTGTCTCCTGGGATTGGGAGGAGGCGCCGCAAGCGCTCTACGCACGATTCGGCGTGGTCGATCCTGAACACCGAGCCCTGGGCATGGGCACCTTCAGCATGCAGTTCGGCGAAGCGCTCGGTCGCTTGATGGGGGCAGGGTTCATCTATTCGATGTGCACCTTGAAGATGCCCAGTATGCAAAAGGCCTTCGAGCGGGCCGGTTACCGGCTGCTCGGCTTTGCGCCGGGGTACGACCGGGAGCTCGTTTCGCCTGGTGTCGTCAAACGGGTCTTTGAGGCCTACTACGCCAAGATCTTGGTGCCGCATGATCTGCTGTCGGTGCCGCAGGCCCGCAACATGACGCCCCAGACGCTGGCCTTGTTCAAGTCGCTGTTTCCTGAATTCGACGTCGAGCTGGAGCCCAAATGACCGCACCCTCGGTTCCCGCCCATCCGCGTTTGGTCCCTCAGGCGTTGGGCATCCTGTGCTTGGCAGGCCTGGCCACCGTGAGCCATAGCGCCACCATCGACATTGGTGTCAGCACCCTGCAGGCTCAGGTGGAGAAGGCATTTCCGAAGGCCAAGCAGCCCCTGACCTTGTCTGAACCCACGCTGAGCTTGGAGGGTGCAACCGAGGTGGTGGTTCTGTGTGGACGCTGGGACTTGTCGCCTAAAGCGGCGGTCCTCATCGCCGATCGGCCGTTGCTGGGGCGGTTCTGTGCCGAGTCCCGGTTGCAGTGGAACCCCCAGGGCGCAACGGTGTCCCTCACGGCGGTTCGGGTTCGCAGCCTGGGCCTCGGTGATGGGCCTTCTCTGCCCGCGCCCGTCTTGAAGCTGATCAACGCCATCTTGCCGGAACATTTGGAGGGCGTGGTGGTCTACACCGCACCCAAGTTCATTGGCTGGGCGGTGAAGAACCTGCGGCCGCAGGATGGGCGGCTGCAAGTGGAGTTTTGAGCGGCCGCGCGCTCCAAGACAGACCGATTCCATGAACCGTCGACACCTCCTGCGCACGCTGTTCGGTATAGGCGCCGCGGGCTTGAGCAGCGCCAGCATCGCAGACCCCGCTGTCCTGCGTCGCAATCCCTTCACACTCGGGGTGGCCAGTGGCAGCCCCGACCACCACTCCGTGGTGCTGTGGACGCGCCTGTACGACCAGGGGCTTTTCGGATCGAACCTTCCGGATGCGCCGATTCCCGTGACCTGGGAACTGGCGCGCGACGAACGCTTCAACCAGATCCTGGCCACGGGGCAGGCCCTGGCAGAACCCGCATTGGCGCATGCCGTTCACGTGGAGCCTGAAGGACTGCCCTCGAACACCTGGCTGTACTACCGGTTCAAGGCCGGCACGATGGTCAGCCCGGTGGGCCGCACGCGCACCCTGCCGCAGGCGGATGCACGCGTGGAGAACTGGCGCATCGCGTTTGCATCCTGCCAGCACTATGAGCGCGGCTACTTTGGGGCCTATGCCCACCTGGTGCAAGACAAGCCCGACCTCGTCCTGTTTCTGGGTGACTACATCTATGAATACGCACCTTCGCGTGCGGCCGGCGTGGTTCGCACCGTGGAGGGCGGTTGGTGCCTGAGCCTGCCCGAGTACCGGGCCCGTTACGCGACCTACCGGCAAGACCCGCACCTTCAGGCCGCCCATGCCGCCGCACCCTGGATGGTCACTTGGGATGACCACGAGGTCCAGAACGACTACGCGGGCGTTCAGCCGGGCAATCGGGGCCCTGAGGTGTCAGACTTCCTGGCCCGCCGTGCAGCCGCCTACCAGGCCTACTACGAACACATGCCCCTGCGTGCGGCCACGCTGGTCGAGCAGCTCACAGGACTGCAGCGCGGGGGCGAGTTGCGCCTGTACACCAACTGCCGCATCGGCGACCTGATCAACTTGTCGCTGTTGGACAACCGTCAGTACCGCCACCCGCAGGTGTGCACGGCCAACGGTGAGCTGGGCTCATCCGGTGTCGAGCGCGGGGCCTGCACGGCGCTTCGCGACGAAGGCCGAAGCCTGCTGGGCAGGCAGCAGGAGCAATGGTTGGCGCAACAGCACAGCGCCGGTTCACAACGCTGGCATGTGCTGGCCAACGCCACGCTGTTTGGCCAGCGTCTGTACGGGACGGACGCCAAGCCCCGGGTCTCCAACGACGGTTGGGACGGCTACCCCCGTGCGCGGCAACGGCTGATCGACCACTTTGACCGGCTCGGTGAGCGAAATCTCCTGATGTTGGGTGGGGATATCCACGACAACTGGATTGGGCACATCCTGCGCGACTACGACCAGCCCCAGTCCGCGCGTGTAGGGGTGGAGTTCTGCGGCGGCGCTCTGGTCAGTTCCCTGACCAATGCCAACGTCTTGGCATCACGGCGGCGTTTGAATCCCCACTATGTGTACGGGGACCATGGCGTGCATGGCTACGGCCTGGTCGATCTCCGTTCCGATGCGCTGGAGCTGCGGGTTCGCGCCGTGGACAACAGTGCCCTTCGTCATCCCGCCATTCGCACCGCAGCAGCCTTTCGGGTGGCGCATGGGCAGGCTCAGCTGGAGCTGTTGCAAGCATAGGGCCCCGTCGATCAGCAAAGCCCCTTACAAGATCAGGCCAGTGGCCGATACAGAATCCGGGCCGCGGTGCGTACGCCGCAGACGCTATGAGGCCTTGAAGATCTTGAACACCAACGAACTTCGCTCGACGACTGGCATGGGCGCTTGGACCTTTCTGCCGTTTGCGCTGACCATCTTCACCAGCGCGTTTCTGCTGTTCCAAGTTCAGCCCCTGTTGAGCAAGCAGATCCTGCCTTGGTTTGGTGGCAGCCCGGCCGTGTGGACCACGGCCATGCTCTTCTTCCAGTCCTTGCTGTGCCTGGGTTACCTTTACGCGCACGCGCTGACCCGATGGTTGTCTCGCCCCTGGCAAGCCCGCGTGCACCTGGCGCTGTTGGTGGCCTCGGCACTGCTGGCGTCGCAGGTGCTGCCCGACGCGTCCTTGCGGCCGCAATCGCCGGATGCCCCCGTCGCCCAGGTGCTCACCATCTTGGGATTGAGCGTGGGCTTGCCCTATTTCTGCCTGGCCACCACCGGGCCTCTGGTGCAACACTGGTTCACCCGAACACCGCATGCGCATTCGGTTTTCCGTTTGTATGCCCTGTCCAATGTCGGTTCCTTCCTGGCCCTGTTGACCTTCCCCTACGTGCTGGAGCCCTGGTTGGAGCAGCGTCAGATGGGCTCGCTCTGGACGGTTGGATACTGGCTGTTTGCCGTGCTGTGTGCGCCCTTGGCCCTGGGCTGGTGGCAGTCACAGCCGGCCGCCTCAACGGCCAGCCCCGCGCAGGCGCAGCAGGCGCCGGGCGCGGCCCCGAAGCACGCGCCACCGGCGGCGCTGGTGCGTCTGGGCTGGATCGGCCTGCCGGCCTTGGCTTCCCTGGTGTTCATCGCGGCCACGGACCAGATCAGCCACGACATTGCGCCAGAGCCCCGACTGTGGATCACCACGCTGGGTCTGTACCTGTTCACCTTTATCCTGACCTTTGACCACCCGCGCTGGTACCGGCCCCGCCTCTTCGCCGCGGCGGCCCTGGCCTTGATCGTGGCCACGGTGGGCATCTCCGACATCCCAGACTGGTTCGGTTGGGACTTCGATTACGGCGTGGACGAGGTGCGCTGGCTGCATTACGGCCTCATCTTTGCGGTGTGCATGCTGTGCCATGGCCAGCTCTACCGAAGCCGCCCATCGGACCCCGGCCGCCTGACCGAGTTTTACCTGTGCATGTCGGTGGGTGGCGCCGTTGGTGGGCTGTTTGTGACGCTGGTGGCCACGCCCTACTTCGACGATTACCACGAGTGGCTGATGGCCCTGGTGCTGGCCGCGCTGCTGGCGTGCTGGGTCTTGTTCGATGCGCCCAGCGCTCGCATGCGCCAGCGCTGGGCGGGGGCGGTCGTGGCCACTGCGGTGGTGGGGCTCCTGGTGCACCTGCTCAACCCCTGGTCGTGGCGCGAGGTGCGCACGGCCGAGCGCAGCGACACGTTGCTGGAGCAGTCTCGAAACTTCTACGGCACCGTCACGGTGACCGAGCGCCGCTATGTCAATGAACCCGAGCGTGACGAGCGCGTGTTCTTCAGTGGCAACGTCACCCATGGGCAACAGTCACTGTGGCCGGCCTTGCGCCATGTGCCCACCACCTACTACGCGCGCGACAGCGGCATCGGCGAAACCCTGCAGTGGGCCATGCAGCGTCAGCCCTCTCTTTCTGTGGCCTTGATTGGCCTGGGGGCGGGAACGCTGGCCAACTACGCCCGCGAGGCGGACGACTACGACTTCTATGAGATCAACCCGGCAGCGGTGCACATTGCCCAGCGTTGGTTCGACAACCTGGCCACCTGCAAAGCACACCGCCAGCAGATTCTGCTGGGCGATGCGCGCCTGAAGATGGAGCAACTGCCGCCGGATCGTCTGTATGACGTGATCGTGCTGGATGCCTTCACGGGGGGCTCGGTGCCCATGCACCTGCTCACCCGCGAGGCGTTTGCCATCTACAAGCGCCACCTCAAACCCGATGGCTTCCTGGCCATCAACATCACCAATGCCTACCTGCACCTGTATCCGGTGGTGCGCGCACAGGCCGAGGCACTGGGCATTCCTTTCCGACACAAGCACCAGGACGTCGACGAAGCGCGCTACATTCGACGCAACCTGCACTTCATCATGACGGCCGACCGTGAGTACCTGCAGGCCTATCCGGCGGTGGACGGTCGTGTCTTCGACGAGGCTGGTCGCCTCGTGCGCACCGAACCGGTGAACCTCCCGGGGCTGCGGCTGTGGACCGATCAGTTCAGCAGCATCGGGCCGATCGTGCGCTGACCCCCCTGATCCAAGAGCCCAGCCATGACCACCACGCCCAACCTGCCCTCACGCAAGACCATCATTTTGGTGGGCCTTGTGGGGACCTTCCTCACGTCCCTGGCCGGCATCACCGGCTCCATGTTGTTGGCCGGGTGGGAGGCTTCGGGGGCTTGGCCTGAATGGACTCGCCGGCTTGTGTGCGGCTATCCCTGTGCCTGCCTCGTGGTGCTGACCGTGTTCCCCTTCATGGTGCCCAGGCTGACCCAGGCCCTGGAAGCACACTGGCGCCGGCGGGCCTGAGGCAAGCCGGATGCGCCAGTCGGGGGGCCTGGTGCCCGATGGCGTAGGGCAGGGCAGGGGCATTGCCCCGGGCCTGGGGTTTGGCGGCTAAGCTCGCGCGTGTTCGCGGCCTGATGAGCGCTGCTCTGGGCTGCTCCACCACCGCCTTGGCGCGGCACCATTTGCTTGCCTTGAACACCATGTCCGTCCGCCTCTTTGCCCTGAGCCTTCTGTGCGCCCTCACCACCGGCATGGCCCCCGTGGCCTGGGCGCAAGCCAAGAACACCGATACCGGCTACGTGCCCCAACGCGGGCAGGCCGGCAAGGATGTGATTTGGATACCCACCCCCCAGGGCCTGATTGACAAGATGCTGGACGTGGCCCGGGTGGGGTCAGGAGACTTGGTGTACGACCTGGGTGCCGGTGACGGCATCATCGCCATCACCGCCGCAGGGCGCTATGGAGCGCGGGCGGTGGGCATCGAATACAACCCGCAGATGGCCGACTTTGCCCGGCGCAAGGTGGCCGAAGCGGGCCTGAGCGACCGGGTGCTCATCATCACGGGCGACATCTTCAAGGAAGACTTCAGCGCGGCCACCGTGGTGACGCTGTATCTGTACCCGGACCTGAACATGCGCCTGCGGCCCACCATCTTGGCCATGAAGCCTGGGACGCGCGTGGTGTCCCATGCCTTCACCATGGGCGACTGGGAACCCGACGAAACCGTTACCGACCAGTCCGCACGGGCGTTTTTCTGGGTGGTACCCGCACAGGTGGAGGGCGAGTGGACGCTCAACGGCATGGACGGTGGGCCGGTGAAGCTGAGCTTTCGGCAGCTGTTCCAACAGGTGGGCGGTATGGCCACCATCCAAGGCGTGAGCCAGCCCTTGGTGGGTGTGCGCCTGCGGGGCAATGAATTGAGCTTCAAGATGAGCCTGCCCGACCGCCAGATGGTCAGTTTCACAGGCCGCGTGTCGGGGAAGAACATCAGCGGGACCCTGAACACGCCAACAGCCAACCTCTCGGTGGACGCGCGCCGCAACTGAGCTCCGATGACCGGCATGCAGGCCGTACCCTCGCCGGCGACAGCGGCCCCTGAAAGCCCGCAGCGCGTTCTGCAGCCTCTGGCCGCGGTGGCGCTGACCGTGGGCATCGTGGTGGGCGCGGGCATCTTCAAAACGCCTTCCCTGGTGGCCGGCATCAGCGGCGATGCAGGCTGGGCCTTGGTCCTGTGGGCCGTGGGCGCGGCGATTTCCATCGCCGGTGCGCTGTGCTACGCCGAACTGTGCACGGCCTACCCGCATGCAGGGGGCGACTACCACTTCCTGCAGCGCGCCTTTGGACGGGACCTGTCCTTCCTGTACGCCTGGGCCCGGGCCACCGTCATCAACCCGGGGTCGATTGCACTGTTGGCCTTCGTCTTCGGTGACTACATGAGCACCCTGTGGAACCTGGGCACCTACTCCAGTGCGGCTTGGGGCTTGGGCATCGTGGTGGCCCTGACGGTCATCAACTGGGTGGGCTTGAACGCCTCCGTTCGCCTGCAGACCCTGCTGACGGCCCTGGAGTTGCTGGGCCTGTTGGCGGTGGTGGTGGCGGGCCTCTTCGTGCCCGCATCCCCCGCGCCGGTGATCGACTGGTTTGTTCAGGCGCCGGCCCCGGCGCAGTGGGGGCTGTGCCTGGTGTTCGTGCTGCTGACCTTTGGGGGCTGGAATGAATCGGCCTACGTGTCGGCCGAGGTTCGGGGCGGGCCTCGGGCCATGGTGCGGGTGATCGTGGCCAGCATGGCCGTGCTCACCGTGATTTATCTCTTGGTCAATTGGGCGCTGCTGCAGGGTCTGGGGTATGCGGGATTGAGCCAGAGCAAGACGGCCGCGTCTGACCTGCTGGGCCAAGCCTTTGGCCCATGGGCACAAAAGGCGCTGGGCCTGTTTGTGGCCATCGCAGCGCTCACCAGCATCAACGCCACCATGGTGGTGGGGGCTCGCAGCAACTACGCCCTGGGGGGCGACTGGCAGGTGCTGCACCGCTTGGGCCGCTGGCATGCGCAGAACGCCAGTCCCCGTGTGGCCTTTGGCTTGCAAGCGCTGGTGGCCATCGGCCTGATTCTCCTGGGCACGCAGGAGGCCGATGGCTTTGCCGCCATGGTGGAGTTCACCGCACCGGTGTTCTGGAGTTTTCTGCTGCTGGTGAGCGTGGCCGTGATTTGGCTGCGCCAGAGCGACCGCGCCACCGATCGGCCCTTCAAGGTGCCGCTGTACCCCTTCACACCCCTGGTGTTCGGTGCGGCCTGCGCCTGGCTGGCGTACTCCAGCATCACCTACGCCATCAGCCGTCAGGCCATTGGGGTCTCGATGTGGTTGATGGCCAGTGGTGTGCTGGCCTGGTGCCTGCTGCGCTGGCGCGAACACCGCCGCTAAGGCTGCCGCGCAGGCCCGGCCGGCATCACAAGCGTGCCGGCTGGATGTACTGGAAGATTTCCTGGGCTTGGGCTTCCTGCAGGGGCTCGCCTTGCTCAACGCAGATCAAGGCGTCCATCAGCCGCCCGAGTTTGATCGTCGCCCCCGTGAGGCGGGCTGTCCCCCGGTTGGTGGCGTCACCTTCTTCTGCCCAATGGTCGCAGAGCCTGTGGGTGGAGGTGCCTTGCCAGAGTTGGGCGGGCACTGCGGCCTGTTCGACCGTCAGGTGATTCAAATGGGCCAGGCGCAAATAGGTAAACAGCAGGCTGAACGACTCGGCGCCGAAGCGCTCGTAGAGCACCGGCAAGGGTTCGTCCTTGACACGTTTCACCTGCAGGCCAAAGCGCGCCCGCCCGGATGCTGCAGCGTAGTCCTCACTCGCCTTCGGCGTCACCACGCCGCCTGGGCTGATGTGAAGCAGCTGACACCATTGCGGATGCTCAAAGAACACCTTAAAGGGCACACCGCCATCGAACAGCGCCAGTTGATAGACCTGTGACAGCTGATGGGGACTGAAGTCCTTGCCCATGCTCATCCATTTGGTGACCAGGTCGACAAAGGACTCCGGCGTGAGCCCGTTGTCTTGCAGCGCCTGGCGGGCACGCTCCAGCCGGACCATGCCGGGCTCAGGCGCAGCGGAGGCGGTCATCTCCGTTGAGGCCAGCGGGTCCACAGCGGGGGTACTGTCCGTGGGCGCCGATGGGGCTGCGGGCAACTGGCTGCGAAAGTCTTCAAGACGGCGTTGCTCTCGCCGGGTTTGGCCGGTCAGCGAATGGATCAAGCGAACGACGGCATTGGGTGCGTTCACCACCCTGATGCCCCATTGGCGGTCGCCCACCAGCACGGCAACGGCCTTTTGCTGCGGCCCCAAGTTGTCCAGCAGGTGGTTCAGGGCACCTTGGTTGGTGATGTTGCGGTAGACCTGGTTTTCAATCGGCATGGTGCTGGGGTGGGGAGGCTTCAACGTCGGGCGTCGCTTTGTAGTGGGTTCCGACGGTGCGGGTCAAAGGAATATCTCGGCGCACGCGCGACCGAACACCCGGGTCTGACCGGCTTGCGGTGGGTGCTTGCCGTCCATCCCTCCCCGTGCCAAGATTGCGCCTCATGAAATTTCTCTACACCGACCTCGGCCCGAGGCAAGCCGGTGAAGTGGTGGAGGTCCGGCTCACGGCCGTGGCCAACGTCCGGCTGATGGACACCCCGAACTTCGGCAACTACAAGGCCGGTGTCAAGCACATCTACACGGGCGGCGTGGTCCGCCAGTCGCCTATTCGACTGGCCATTCCCACGGCAGGCCATTGGCATGTGGCCATTGACACCACGGGCATACAAGGCACGCCGGGCGTCAGCGCGGTGGTGAAGGTCGTCTCGGCCTGATCGGCTTTGGGGCGCCCACGGCAGACGTTAGCCGCTGCCTCACCATCTCCCACATCCCCCTGACCGTACCGGACGAGGAGAAGCACATGATCCGGCGCTATTGCTTGATGTTGGTGGCCGCGATGGCGGTGTCTTTCGCCAGCGCTGTCAGCGCGCAGTCCTTTCCAGCCAAGCCCATCAAGTTGGTGGTGCCCTTTGCACCGGGCGGCTCCACCGACTTGGTGGCGCGCATGTTGGCTGAGCGCATGGGCCCTCTGCTCGGGCAAACCGTGACGGTGGACAACCGAGGTGGCGCAGGGGGCACTCTGGGGGCTGATTTGGTGGCCAAAGCCACACCGGACGGCTACACCCTGCTGATGGGCACTGTCAGCACCCATGGGGCCAGCCCCGCGATCTACCGAAAGATCCCCTACGACCCCGTCAAGGACTTTCAGCCGATCACCAATGTCATGTCGGTGCCCAGCGTCTTCGTCGTGAACCCAAAGATACCGGCCAAGACCATGCGCGACTTCATCGCCATGGCCAAAGCTGCGCCGGGCCGGCACACGTTCGCCTCACCAGGTATAGGCTCCTTGGGGCACGCGAATGTGGAGAATTTCGCCCACTTGGCGGGCATCCAGCTCTTGCATGTGCCGTACAAGGGCGCGGGGCCAGCGCTCAACGACGCGTTGGCAGGGCAGGTGGATGCACTCACCGACAACCTGCCCTCCGCGTTGCCCCACATCCAGGCCGGACGCTTGAGAGCCCTGGCGTTGCTGTCCCCGCAGCGCAGCAGCTTGCTGCCCGATGTGCCCACCTACCGTGAACTCGGTTTTGAGGAGCTCAGCGAAGGGGGTTGGTTTGGCCTCATGGCGCCGGCCGGAACACCGCCGGCGGTGGTGGCGCGGCTGCGTGAGGCCGCACACAGGGCCATGGAGGATGCCAGTTTCAAAGCACAGGCCGAAAAGATCGGCGGCGTTTCCATGGCCAACACGCCAGACGAATTCGCCCAGCAGATCAAGCAGGCGCTGGCACGGTACCAGCGTGTGGCGCGTGTGGCCAACATCCAGCCCGAGTAGCCGATGACCCAAACGGAACACGCACCGGCCCTGGTGCTGCACCGGCCTGTTCAAGCCCGCTGGATCCCATTGGTGTGCGACTCGCCGCACAGCGGGGTCGAGTACCCAGCAGACTTCGGGACCGTGGCGCCGTGGGCAGCCCTGCGCCAAGCCGAGGACACCGATGTTGATGCGCTTTGGTCGGCAGCCCCTGAGGTGGGGGCAACGCTGGTGGCAGCACGCTTTCCCAGAAGCTACATCGACCCCAACCGGGCGCTTGAGGACCTGGATCCTGGGCTCTTGGATGGCCCGTGGCCGCACCCACTGCAGCCGGGCGAGAAGTCACGCTTGGGCTATGGGCTGATTTGGAAGCAGCTCCATCAAGAGCAGCCGCTGTACGCACGAAAGCTGACGGTGGACGAGGTTCAACAGCGCATCGATCGCTGCTGGCGGCCCTACCGTGAGGCACTCGCGCGGGAAGTCGAGTTGGCCGTGGCGCGTTTTGGCGGCGTGTGGCATCTCAACTTGCATTCCATGCCCGACAACGCCTACGCACGGCTGGGCCTGAACCCGCAGCGGCGCCTGGCCGACTTTGTGTTGGGCGATCGCGATGGCAGCACCTGCGAGCCTGGCTTTATCGAGGTTGTAGAACGCAGCCTGCTGGCGCGGGGCTACACAGTAGCGCGCAACGACCCCTACAAGGGCGTGGCCCTGCTGGCGCAGATTGGACAGCCAGCGCACAACCGCCACAGCCTGCAGATCGAGGTTCGCCGCCCGCTGTACATGCACGAGGCCACGCGAGAGCGTTCGGGCGGATTTGAGGCCCTGCGGGTGCATCTCACCGAGGTGCTCGGCGAAGTCGCGAACTACGTTCGCGCGCGCCTGTCCAACTGAGCGCCATTCAGGCGCTGTGGCCCTTGATGTACGTCTCCAAGAAGGAGACATGCTCGCCCAGCTCGTTCATCATCTGCTTGACCACATCTCCGATGGAGATGACGCCCAAGAGCTGCCCCTGGGCCACCACCGGCAGGTGACGAAAGCCCCGCGTGGCCATGAGTCCCATGCACAGTTCCATGGGGTCGCCTGGCTTTACGCTCAAGGGGTTGGCGGTCATGATCTCGGACACGGGCGTTTGATCGGCATCGTGGCCGGCCAGGAAGGCTCGGATGGCGCAGTCGCCCTGGGAGACGATGCCCACGAGTTGGTCGGCCTCGGTGACCAGCACCGCTCGTACACGGTGCTCCTTCATCAGCTGCAAAGCGGTCTGGACAGGGGCATTGGGCGCCACTTGAATGACGCGTTGGGGCTTATGGGCCAGGCAATCCTTAACGGTGCTCATGGGGGACCCTTTCTGGGACGAGGGTTTCAGGGGACTGCTACTGCCTACACTCCGAGTGTCAACCCAATTGGACGCTTCGACAAGCGCTGCCCAGATGCCCGACCCCCGTGCTCCGTATCCGCACCTGCTTGAGCCCCTGGAAGTGGCGGGTGTGCGCCTGCGCAACCGTGTGCTGATGGGTTCCATGCACACAGGCCTGGAGGACGGGCGGGACCTGCAGCCCTTGGCGGCCTTCTTTCGGGAGCGGGCACAGGGCGGTGTGGGCCTG